>Ga0335085_10013706_pt1 | contig 11869 bp, 7 predicted proteins | sample Lox_Sample_45_FD_206712 | JGI IMG/M metagenome (GOLD analysis project Ga0335085, IMG submission 206712) | Soil microbial communities from Loxahatchee National Wildlife Refuge, Florida, United States - Lox_Sample_4.5 | ecosystem: Environmental > Terrestrial > Soil > Wetlands | place: USA: Florida...
CACACCTGGCGGCAGCGTTTTCCGGATGGGAAACCGGAACAGCTCTCGTTCGGCCCTTCCGAAGAAGAGGGCATTGCCATGGCGGCGGACGGGCACTCGTTCGTGACGGCGGTAGGCCAGAGGCAACGGTCGGTTTCTCTCCACGAGGCCGCCGGCGACCGTCAGATTGCCCTGGAAGGCTACACGTTCAATCCGAAATTCGTTCCTGGCAGCCGGAAGTTGTGCTACCGCATGCTCAAGGGAACTACCCCGAGCAACCCGTCGGAATTATGGATTGCCGATCTGGATTCGGGACGCAGTGAACCGCTCGCCCCCGGCTTCGCAATCGTGGGCGCCCAACCGTACGCCATCTCGCCGGATGGCCGGGATGTGGTTTTCTCGGCTCGCAATCAGGACAACAACACAGATGAACTGTGGAGCATGCCGGTAGACCGGCATTCGCCGCCCAGGATTCCTGAGGCTCGTGGCAATTGGCCTCTCTTCGGGCCCAACGGAGTAATTTATTTTGCCGGAGTGGATGGCTTTGTCTACCAGATCCAGGACGATGGCACCGGCCCGATCAAAGTGATCGAACAGCCGGTGCTGGAGATCAAGGGCGTTTCGCCCGACGGCAAATGGCTGGTGGTCTATTCGTTCGATCCAACTAAGAAAGGTGAGGAAGGAAAGCTTCAGGGCGACATTGCTTATCCCATCCGAGGCGGAGCCCCGATCCGTATTTGCGGAAATGACGCGATGATCCGGTGGTCACGTGACGCAAGGTTCGTATTCATCATGGGACGTATCGCCGGAGCGACAGCGGGTGGACTCGGCAAGAATTATATGTTTCCTCTTTCCATGGGCCGCATGCTGCCCGACATCCCGCCGGGCGGCTTCCGGTCGGACGAGGAGATGGCCCGCTACCCGGGCGTGCGCGTGATCGATGCCGCCGATATCGCCCCAGGCCCCACTTCCGACGTGTACGCTTTCTCCAAGGAGACCAGTCAGCGGAACCTGTTCCGGATCCCGATTCCATGAAGTTGGGAGTGCCGGCGCTCGCGACTGGCGCACGGGGTGTGTGGCGGGCGCTCTCAGCGTGCCGTCTCGACATGCATGTCCAGACATGCTGTCGCGGCTGTGCCAGGCGCAGAGATGCGGTAAGAAGAGCGTCGAGATGAATCTCGACGCGGCAGACTGAGAGTCTGCGCCACATCCACTTAAGGCTGAATTGTCAATTGATCAATCACAATCGCGGTAAACCGTGGGTAGTAGAGAGTCGTGGCTGTAGCTGCGATACAACCCAACTGGAGCGTGCCAGGAACACTGGAATTGTAGACATTTTCGCCGTGCAACGTACCTACGGCCCCGGTTGGGTCTGCTCCAAGCTCTACCACCGTGCTAAAAATTAGCGAACCCGCCGCTCCACCGCTAACCACGGAGCACCTCACGGTGTTTGACTGGGCGGACAGAGTTTGTGCGGTCCCATTTGCAGATACTATATAGCTTCCCGCAGGGAGATTGAGGGTGCCAATGACTTGTTCTCCTAGCCCGATGTTGGCGACATATGAAGCATCAAGGACTGATGGAGTCGTATAGGCTCGTACGGTGCCCGCGGTCCCGGCCGGTCCTTGTTGCCCCACCGGCCCTTGCGGTCCGGTGGCGCCTGTTGCTCCGTTAGCACCCGGCGCGCCCGGCAGACCGGTAGACCCCGCAGGTCCCGGAGGTCCGGTGGCGCCTGTCGCACCCGTCGCGCCGGTAGGTCCAGGAGGCCCGGCAATGCCTTGAGGGCCGGGCGCGCCTGCATCGCCCTTTGGTCCCTGCGGACCCATCGCCCCGATGGTCGCCACCAGTGTCCCCGTCTGATGGTTCTGCGCGTGTTGCACGCTCAGCAGGTACGTCCCAGGCGTCAACGGCGATGACGGCAAAAACGCCACAATCATGGAATCCGAATGCGTCACTACGGATAACGGAATCTCATCGAGAGCCACGATCGGCATAGCGGCGCCGAATTTTGTCCCGATGATGGTAATTTGAGCCGGCGACTCGGTGACGTGAACCGCATCGATCACCGGCGCCGTATTGGACTGCGCAAACAACGCACCACTCCCAGCCAGTAACAGCAGGCTTAATCCTGGAGCGTGCAGACCCGATAGCGAGTGTTTCATTGAGATAACCTCTTTCATCCTCTGCTTGCTGGTGAAGATCAGACCGGCACGAAGCCGGCGACACTTCCCATAACGCGAATTCAGGCTCCTAAACCCGCATCGGCCGGCGAAATTTTTCTTGATCTGGACTCACATAGAATAAGGAGACCTGGGTGACGGCGACTTGAGTCCCGAACGTTGGCGGAAAATCGAGGAACTGTACCACGCGGCAATAGCGCGCGACCCCGCCGCCCGCGTTGTTTTTCTCGATAGCGCCTGTGGCTCCGATGCGGAATTGCGCACGGAAGTCGAATCCCTCTTGCGGCGCGAAGGCAAAGCCGCGGAGTTTCTCGAATCCCGTACTCACACAGCGGAAGTCTCTCCAACGCTGCCCACGCAAGTCGGTCCTTATCGGGTGATGTCGCGGCTGGGCGCGGGTGGCATGGGTGAGGTGTACCGCGCGCACGACAGCAAGCTGGGCCGCGACGTCGCACTCAAAGCGCTGCCCCGCGAATTTGCGGCTCATCCGGAACGGCTGGCTCGCTTCCGCCGCGAGGCCCGTTTGCTGGCCGCCCTGAACCATCCCAATATCGCGGCCATTTACGGGCTGGAAGAATCGCACGGCGTCACCTGCCTGGTGCTGGAGTTAGTGGAAGGCGAAGATCTGCGCGGGCCGATGCCGGTGAAACAGGCCCTGGAATACGCGCGCCAGGTGGCCGAAGCGCTGGAGGCCGCGCACGCACAAGAAATCATCCACCGCGACCTGAAACCCGCCAACGTGAAAGTGACGCCGCAGGGCCGCGTCAAGGTGCTGGATTTCGGACTGGCCAAGGCCCTATGGGCGTCCAACGACAATGTTGACCTCTCGGCCGCGTCAACGGTCACCGTCTTTCAAACCGCCGCCGGGCAGATTTCCGGGACCCCACCCTATATGAGCCCGGAGCAGGCCACGGGAAGAGAAGTCGACCGGCGGACCGACGTCTGGGCGTTTGGCTGCCTGCTGTATGAACTATTGAGCGGGAAGCGGGCTTTTGGCGGCGCAACACACTCCGAGATCCTCGCCAGGATACTTGCCCAGGAGCCGGATTGGAATGCGCTGCCGGCCAAGACTCCGCCCAAAATCCGTGAATTGATCAAACGGTGCCTGCGGAGGGACGCTACCTCGCGATTGCAGCAGATCCGGGATGCCCGCATCGTAATCGAACGCGTGCAGCGTAAGGATACGCGTTGGGTCGCTTTATCAATCGCAGCTATGGCTTTGGTGATCGTGGCGATTGCGACAGGCTTCTTCCTGCGTGGTCCGGCGCGGCCCGGCGAGGTGTCGGAATGGGTGAAACTTACCGATTTTCCGGACTCCGTCAGCCAACCCGCGCTCTCACCGGACGGGCGTATGCTCGCCTTCGTGCGAGGACCGGGAACGTTCCTCGTTCCTGGGCAGATTTATGTGAAACCGCTTCCCAATGGCGAACCCGTCCAACTCACCCACGATGCTTCGAACAAAATGAGTCCGACGTTCTCACCGGATGGATCGTCGATTGCGTACTCAATGGAAGTGGATCCAACCAACCCCGGATCCCATATGGACATGTGGCTGGTTCCGGTGATCCGCGGAGAGCCTCGGCCATGGTTGCGGAATGCTTCCGGTCTGGTCTGGCTCGATTCTAAGCGAGTGCTGTTTTCAGAGACCAAGGAAAAAATCCATATGGGCGTTGTCAGCGCTGAGGAAAGCGGCGCGGGCAAACGCGATGTCTATCTGCCTGCCAGCACGATGGGCATGGCGCACCGCTCCTATCCGTCTCCCGATCGGAAAATGGCCCTCATTGTGGAAATGGACAATGGACCATGGCAGCCCTGCCGCCTGGTCCCGCTGGATGGCAGTTCACCCGGACACGCGGTCGGCCCGCCTGGCGCCCGCTGTACGTTCGCCGCCTGGTCGCCCGATGGGAAATGGATGTACTTCAGCTCCGCCGCCGGCGGAACGTTTCACACCTGGCGCCAGCGCTACCCGGATGGCCGTCCGGAGCAGATCACCGCTGGCCTGACGGAGGAGCAGGGGATCGCGATTGCGCCCGATGGCAAGTCTCTTGTGACCGCAGCCGCGCTCAAGCAAAGTACCGTCTGGGTGCACGACGATAACGGTGATCGACAGGTGTCAGCCGAGGGTTACAGCTACGACCCGCGATTCACTCCGGACGGGAAGAAACTGCTGTATCGGATCCTCAGAGGTAGTGTGCCAACTTCCGACGGCAGCGAGTTGCGCATCGTAGACCTCCTTTCTGGAGAGACCCATGCCGTCCTTCCCGGCCTGCTGATTTCCGGACCGCCTGGGTGGGCTTACGATCTTTCCCCAGACGGGCAGCGCGTGGTAGCGGTAGTTGTCGATCATGAAGGGAAACGTGGGCTTTGGATGGGAGACCTGGATGGCCGGCCCACCCCGCGCCAGATCCCGAATATCTCGGGTCATGCTCCCCGGATCGCAACGAATGGGGATGTCTTTTTCGTTGGCGAGTTCGTTGGCGAAAAAAGACCTTTCCCTTTATACGAAGTGCACAGCGACGGGACGGGATTGCAGAAAATCCAGAGTCTGCCGAATCCCGAGGGCAGAGGCGGACTGTTCGGGCTTTCGCCTGACGGCCGTTGGCTGGCAACACGGGATGCCACAGCTACACTTCTGGCTGCCGCAACTGAGGGTGCAGCGCTAATAAAAATCTGCGCAGATGCCCCCGGAAACAGCCGAATCTCGTGGTCCACCAATGGAAAGGAAATCTTCTTATCGGTGCCCACCGCACCTATAGCTACCGAACTCATTGGAAGGACCTACGTGGTACCGCTGGCTCCGGGTAAGGTCTGGCCCACAATTCCACCCGGCGGATTTCGATCGCTCGATGACATGGCTACGCGCACGGCCGCCAAGGTGATAGAAGCCTACGACGTCACGCCAGGCCCGAGACCCGGTGTTTACGCGTTCTCTCGCGCGTCCTCGCAGCGGAATCTGTATCGAGTGCCCATTCGGTGAGGCGCCTCTTAGCGTTTTTCCAACTCGCGCAGCAGCCACACCTTTGCCATGTTCCAGTCCCGCTGGACGGTATCGGCCGAGATATGCAGCACCTCCGCCGTCTCCTCCAGGGTGAGGCCGCCGAAAAACCGCAATTGGACAACCTGGCACTTGCGAGGGTCCATTTCCGCAAGTGACAGCAGGGCGTCATCGAGTGCCACAATTGCTACGCCCTGCGCCCGCGATCCCAGGAACGCCTCGTCCAATGAGAGTTGAACGGCATTCCCGCCGCGTTTGGCCGATCCTTGACTGCGCGCGTGGTCGACCAGAATCCGCCGGATGACCTGTGCACACAGCGCGAAGAACTGCGTCCGGTGCTCGCAAAGGACCCCATGCGCGCGGAACAGCTTGAGATACGCCTCGTTCGCCAGCGCCGCGGATTCGAGTGTGTGACCGGCCGGTTGGCGCCGCAACTGTTGTCGCGCGATTCGCCGCAGTTCCGGATAGATCATCGGCACGAGAGTTTTCAGGGCGTGTTCATCGCCCTTGCTCCATGCCACAAGCAAGCCGCTGACTTGCTCTGCTGCTCCGGTGCTCATTGATAGAAGTTTAGCGCGGTGCTGCGCCAGTCGCCGCGACTCCGGTACAGCGCTGAGCCTTTCCAATCGACCCGCCCGATATAATGGTCTGGCTTGCCTCGCATTCGCATTCTCCTCGCCGACGACCACACGGTCATGCGCCGCGGGCTGCGGTTGTTGCTCGAGCAGCAGAGCGACTTTCAAGTCGTGGGTGAGGCCGATGACGGACGCCAGGCGGTCGAGCTGGCCGCGGCGCAGCATCCCAACGTGGCTGTGCTCGATATCGGCATGCCGCTGCTCAATGGCATCGAAGCCACGCGACAGATCCTGGCGGCCGATCCGTCGGTCAACGTCGTGGTGCTGAGCATGCACTCCGATGAATCCTATGTGCTGCGGGCACTCAAGGCCGGCGCCAAAGGCTACCTGTTGAAGAACTCGGCCGAGGCCGACCTGATCCAGGCCGTGCGCGCGGTGGCCGAAGGCAAGTCGTTTTTCAGCCCCATCATCGGACGCATGCTGCTCGAAGACTACATGCGCCAGGTGGCCAAGCGCGAGGTGGAAGACAGCTACGACCTGCTGACGCCGCGCGAGAAGGAAGTCCTGCAACTGCTGGCCGAGGGCAAAACGAATAAGGAAGTGGCCAACCTGCTGAACATCAGTCTGTACACCGTGGAGAGCCACCGCGGCAAAATTCTGGAGAAGCTGAACCTGCACTCGGCGCCCGAGCTGATCCTCTACGCCGTGCGCAAGGGCATCATCTCATGACGTCACGGCGGGCTGCGGCAGCGGCACTTCCGCCACGACCTTGGTTCCCTTCCCCTGCAGCGAAGTGACGCGCAGGCTGCCGCCCACTCCGCGCAGCCGCTCCTGCATCCCGATGGTGCCGAGGCCGCGCAGGTGTTCCGCGTCAAAGCCCTGGCCATCGTCCTCGACTCGCAGCACCAGGCGGCCGTTCTCTTGCTTGAGCTCGACCTCGACGGTTTGGGCGTGCGCATGCCGCGCCACATTCTGCAGAGCCTCCTGCGCCACGCGGTAGAGCGCCAGGCTGACCGCTTCGGGCAAGCCATCCGGCTCGACCTCGGCGCGCACTTTCACCGCCAGCCCGGTGCGCCGCGAAACTTCTCGGCCCTGCCATTGAATGGCCGCGGCGAGGCCCAGGTCGTCGAGCATGGACGGGCGCAGCAGCAGGGCAATATCGCGGATCTCGTTCACGCTGATATCGGCCAGGCGACGGATGGAGTTGAGCAACTCGCGGCTTTGCGCGTCGTCTTCGGGAAGGCGCCGCTGCAAATTCCCCGCATCCACCAGCAGCGCATTGAGGGTCTGGCCGACTTCGTCATGCAGTTCGCGCGAAATGGCCTTGCGCTCCTCTTCCTGCGCGGCCACCAGGCGTTCGGAGAGCCGCGCCATCTCGACGCGGCTGGCGGCCACCTGCTCATAGCGCAGGCGCGTCTCGCGCTCCAGTTTGGCGATGTAGAACGCGCCGCCAACGGCCAGCACGCACGCGCCGATGAGGCTGAGCGCGACCGTCCAGAGCAACTCCGAACGCAGCCTGCCGAAACCCGCCGACATGCGCGCTTCAGCATCGGTGACCTGCAGCGAATGCGCGTCGTCGATCTCTTCGGTGATCTCCAGAATAGAAGCGCGGCTGGGCAGAACCACGGAAATATAGAACTCCATGCCGGAGGCGCGGCGCTCGCGGTCGGACCATTCCAGGCTTGGGCTGATGGATTGCCAGTAGCGTTCCAGGCCGCGGCGCAACTCAGCGGCCATGCCGGCTTCGCCCGGAATCGGAACGACGGAGAACTTTTCCAGCCCGCGCTCGAGCTCCGCCCAGACACGATGCAGATCGTGATTGTGCTCGGCACTGCGGTCCTGATTGGGGTCGAGCAGGTAGTCGCGGACGAACGAATCGGTCAGCAGCAGTTCGTCGCGGATGGCGCCCAGCGCGCGCGTTTGCGCCATGGCGTCGGCGCGGATCAAATCGCTCTGCTCGCGGATGTCTTCGAGCGCCCGAACCGCATCGACGCCGGCCGCCAGCATCAGCAGGATCATGCCGCCCAGGCTCACCCCCAGCACGGTGCGCATGCTCCGCCGTGCCATCTCGATCGAAGGATCGGGCATTTGGTTGCCGGCCGCTTCCGCCATGGGTCCTGGTTTCATCATGGCAGAATCGGGTCTCCGCGCTCATTCTAAGAAGGTGGGTAATCACCCGCCTATCCCCTATGCAGGGGATATCCGCATCCCGTCTCGAGGGGACGCCGGCCATCCCGTCGGGACGCGGGGTATCCCCTTGCCAGGCCATCGCCCACCCCTTTCCGGCGGCATGGGATAAATCTGCTCCGGCGGTTAGCCTGAAATTGGGCGCGGCAGGGCGGTTTTGAGCAGCCAACGCCGCCGCGAACCAGGAGGATCAATGAATTTCGCAAACTACCTGAAGGGCCGCCACCACAAGACGGTCCTCTACGCCGCCGCGTCGCTGACTGTGGGATGTGCTCTCGGTGTGGCGGCCGCTGCCGTGGAGCATCATTCCGGTCCGTGGCCGCCGGCCTCGGTGAAAGTGGTCGAACGCCCCGCCGGCGAGGATGCGCACGGCTATTCGCGCGTGCTGAAGGGCGTGCTGCCCGCGGTGGTCAACATTTCGTCTTCGCGGGTGGAAAAGCAGACCAGCCAGATGCAAGATCCCGGCATGGACCCCTTCTTCCGCCAGTTTTTCGGCGACCAGGGCGGCCGCCATTTCAATGTTCCGCGCGAACGTCGTGAGAAAAGTCTCGGTTCGGGCGTGATCGTCAGCCCCGAAGGCTACGTGCTGACCAACAACCACGTGATCGATCATGCGACGGAAATCACCGTCACGTTGCGCGATCGCCGCGAGATGAAGGCCCAAGTAGTGGGCGCCGATCCGCGCACCGATATCGCGCTGCTGAAGATTGATGGCGTTAATTTTCCCTACGTCGTGCTGGGCGATTCGGCGCAGGTGCAGGTGGGCGACGTAGCACTCGCCATCGGCGATCCGTTCGGCGTGGGACAGACCGTGACCGCGGGCATCATCAGCGCCACCGGGCGCGGCAACCTCGGCATTGAAGAAGTCGAGGACTTCATCCAGACCGACGCGCCGATTAACCCCGGCAACTCGGGCGGCGCGCTGATCGACGACCAGGGCCACCTGATCGGCATCAACACGGCGATCCTCTCCGGCAACTCCGGCGGCAACCAGGGTATCGGATTCGCCGTGCCGGTGAACCTGGCGCACCACATCATGGATCAGATCCTGAAAAACGGCAAAGTGGATCGCGCGTACCTCGGCATTCTGCCGCAGGATGTGACCCCCGCGATGGCCAAGGCGTTCGGTGTAACCGATACGCGCGGCGCCGTGGTGGGTGACATCACCCCCAATAGCCCGGCCTCGCGCAGCACGCTGAAGCAGGGCGACATCATCCGCTCGGTGAATGGCAAAGAAATCGACGACGCCAACCAGTTGCGGCTGGAAGTCGGTATGCTGCCTCCGGGTTCCACCGCCACGTTGAGCATCCTGCGCGACGGCAAGCCGCAGACAGTCGCTGTGAAACTGGGCGATTTCCCCACCCAGCAGGAACGCGCCTCGGCTGAGAAGCCCGCGCCGAATAGCTCGCTCGAGGGCGTTCAGGTGCAGAACCTGACGCCGGAAGATGCCCAAGAACTGAAGCTGCCCGCGGCGACGCAGGGCGTCGTGGTGGCGGGCGTCGATCCGGACAGCCACGCCGCCGACGCCGGCTTGCAGCAGGGCGATGTGATTCAGCAAGTGAATCATCAGGCCGTACACAATGTGCAGGACTTCGATCACGCATTGGCGATGGGCAAGAAAGGCGGCCCCACGCTACTGCTGGTCAACCGCGGCGGCAACACGCTGTTTGTAGCGGTGTAAGGAAGAGGGACGCGGAGACGGAAGGCGCGGAGCAACGCGCGGGAGGGTCGTAAGATTCTCTGGCGCGGCGCTCCGCGCTTTTTTATTGCAGTCCCGATCGACCTAGCGAAGACCGTCGGGTTGCACGTAAAGCGTTTCGCGGACGCGTTCGAGGGAATGATATTCGCGGTCGTATTCGAGAAGGACCGACCCATCCCCGACCTTCAGGGATCCCCGGACGAGTTCATCCCGGCGCCAAATCGTCTGTGCGTTCGTCCCATAGAACGCGTAAAGGCGAGCCCTCATGCGGCTGCCGGTATCACCGAATCGAGTTCCCCAAACCAGAATCCAAATCTGTCCTGTAATTCCGGCGGGAATGGGTGAAACGAAGAAAGTGCAACCGTCGAAATCCGAACTGATCCCCGCGATTCGCTCCCACTTGCCGCTCTTGTTTGCGTAAAACTCCACGTACGACCGGCTGGCGGGGATAGCGCCGCCGCCGCGGAGCATACCGTACGCGACTGCCAGGGTTCGTGTTCCGGCAACCTGCGCGAATGAGGCAAACGGCCCATTCGTAGTGTCGCCCCACCTCTCCAGTGACATTTCACCAAACATTGTCCGTACCGCCGAAGTAATCTTTCGCGGAGATGTGTTGGGGAGCTCGAGCACGTCCGCGAGATTAGCGGTCACCAGGTCGTGCAAACGGCCGGTAATCTCCTCCATCTGAGCCGGGGAAGTGTTGTTGACCGCTCTTCGCTCTGCGTCGGTTGCGTTGGGCGACGCAAATATCTTGCGGCTGAGTTCGGCGAATTCCTGCCGGCGAGCCTCTTGGGCGCTTTGAGCGCTGGCCGATGAAATCAAGACCACCGACAGTAGAAGCGGAGACAGAATTCTCACTTCAATTCTCCCCATGTCGAGTGAAATGGTCGAATGCACGGCTTCAGTCCGACTAATCCGAATGTTGCAAATCCCTGTCTGGTTGGGTTCAACGCTATCACGTTCGTCATGGCCAGTGCGGGAGATCAACGGCTTCGCAGTGGTCCGGCGGTCCGTAGCAGCCGGAAACCCAGTCGCCCAACCGAATCGCGGGGATTTCCAGCCGACGCGTGAAGTGCGCCGTAGGTTGGTAAGCACGGACCTCGAACTTGCCGTCTATAAGTTGTTGGCGACTAACAGGGCCCGAGACGCCGGTCATAGCGCCTATGCGGTTGTCGCGGCTTACTCCATCGGTGGAATAGGGTGAGTAGTCGGGCGCGCAGCGATCCTGCTGGCTGCCGTTGTTTGCAAAGATGATGCAATGTGTCGGAACCACAGGATGGCAGTTGGCGATGATCACGCCATTGCCAAGGATGCGGGTGGCGCAGAAACCCACATCCGGCAGCCATGCATGAGTTCCTGGAACCGGCACCATTTCATTTCTCAGCGGCTTCATATTGGTCAACCAATAGTCCGCAGTAAGCTTCAGAGGTTGACTCTTGATGCGCCGATATGTATCTGATAAGACTGTAAATTGTAAGTACGTCGGCTGGCGCTCATCGTTACCATTGGTCGATACAGGTGTAGCCTCGATAGTGCCACCCGACGGACCGGTCAGGCGAAGCTCGACCCGATCCGTCATCAGCAGATCTCCGCTCTCCATCCCTCGTACCTCGATCGGTATCGTCACTAACTCGGTAGATACCGGCGGGACCGTTCGTAAGTATTGCGGCGCAGGGCTGCGCCCGGCGCGCCCGAATGCGAGTTGAATGGCGCCAGCGGTCTTGGTTGAAAAACGCTCCTGGATGGCGAAAGCTGTGTTCCACGGCATGTGTTGCAGCAACAGGAGAACGATCATGGCGGCTCCGAGGGCCCATCTGGATCGTATCGTTTTGCGCCCTCGATACTGCAACACAAGAATTGCGAGGACAGCGCCGAACTCCCAGATGAGTCCCGCGGTCGACGCGATCCATTCGATTCCGGAATCGGCGGTAGCGCCCGGCAGTTCGCCGGTGATCAATCCGAACAGCAGAAGCGCCGCCACCGCAATGGCCGTGCATGCGACGATATTCCGGGTAACGGCCGCGATGGCGATCATGGGCAGATCGAGAGCCAGCAACATCCAGATTCCGGAAGAAGCGGCGGCGGCGAGGCAGGGGCCCGCGGGAACTCCGTCCATTAACCCGGCCGCGATTTCAAAGAGAAATATCGGAAGTTGAACCATGAGCACGATGAACAATAGCTTGCTCAGGAGAAGGTCGCGGCGTGAAATGGGCCGAACCAGCCAGTCGGGCGTTGGGCCGGGAAGCGCGTCTTG
>Ga0335085_10013707_pt1 | contig 11869 bp, 11 predicted proteins | sample Lox_Sample_45_FD_206712 | JGI IMG/M metagenome (GOLD analysis project Ga0335085, IMG submission 206712) | Soil microbial communities from Loxahatchee National Wildlife Refuge, Florida, United States - Lox_Sample_4.5 | ecosystem: Environmental > Terrestrial > Soil > Wetlands | place: USA...
GATGGAGCCGCTCGTCGGCACGGGCTGGCTCGCCCGCCACCTCGGCGAGGCGGGCCTCGTCGTGGCGGACCTGCGCTGGTACCTCGATCCCGCCCGCCGGGGCCGCGACGCCTGGCGGGCGGGCCACGTCCCTGGGGCCGTCTTCCTCGACGTCGATCTCGACCTGTCCGCCCCGGGCGGGGGACGCGGGCTCCCGTCCGGCCGCCACCCCTGGCCCTCGGAGGAGCAGGTCGCCCGCGTGATGGGCGCGGCCGGGATCGGCCCCGGCGCCCGCGTCGTGGCCTACGACGACGCCTCGGGCTCCGTGGCGGCGCGCCTGTGGTACCTCCTCCGCGCGCACGGCCACGACGACGTGGCCGTTCTCGATGGGGGCTTCGCGAAGTGGGCGGCAGAAGGCCGGCCGGTGACGACCGCCGAGCCGCGGGTCACGCCGCTCGTCTTCTCCGGCCGCCTGCTCTCCCGCTTCGTGGTCGACAAGGCCGGCCTCGTCGCCACCCACCGCCGGCGGCTCCTCCTCGACGCGCGGGCCGGCGAACGCTACCGCGGGGACACGGAGCCGATCGACCCCCGGAAGGGCCACGTGCCCGGCGCGAAGAGCGCCCCGTGGACGGGCAACCTCACCTCCGACCCCGTGCCCGTGTTCCTCCCCCCGACCGCTCTCCGCCGCCGGTACGAGGCCCTCGGCGCGGGGCGCGAGGAGCCGATCGTCTACTGCGGTTCCGGCGTCAACGCCTGCCACGACCTCCTCGCCCTCCACCTCGCCGGCCTCGGCGGCACGCTCTACGCGGGCTCGTGGAGCGAGTGGTCGTCCGACCCTTCGCTCCCCGCCGCGACCGGCGAGGAGTGATCAGCCCTCGCGAGCGTCCTTCCGGAGGACGTAGCGCGGATGTCCCGCGACCTCGAGGCAGTCGACCGCCGCGTAGCCGCGCTCGAAGAGCCCACGGAACGCCTGCCCCACGACCTGCTGCCACTCCCGTGCCCGGCCGGCATCGGCTCGGCACACCGCGTCCCAGTCGGCCGGGATCTCGAGGTGAAGCTCCGCCGGGGAGGCGTCGAGACGGACCGGCGACGAGACGGGGAGGCCGTCGCACCACGTCACGTCGTTGACGAGGGGGGCGCCCTCCACGGCGGGCGCGGCCTCGCCTGCGGCCCGCCGGACGACCCGCGGGCTGTCGAGCTCCCAGAGGACGAGGAGACGGTCGGTGGGAAGCCCGTGGTGGAGGGTGGAGGTCGTCTCCCCGTAGAAATCGGGAAGCAGCTCGCGGGCCCGGGCTCCGAGGTGGTGGAGGTTCAGCCGGGCGTTCGCCGCCCGCATCGGGTCGAAGGTCCAGGTGACGAGGCGCAGGCCCCGCCGGAGCGCTTCCTCGCGCTGGGCCCACTTCAGGCGCAGGCCGACTCCGAGGCCGCGGGCGGAGGTCCGCACGGCCAGCATGTCCGAGTGCAGATGGCCCGCGCCGTCCCGCAGGGCGGCGAAGGCGTAGCAGAAGCCCACGACGCCCTCGCCCGGGGTCTCGGCGACGAGGAGGAGCCCCCCTGCGTGGACGGTCGCCACGAGCTGGATCGCCGACGTGATCTCGAGGTCGGAGAGCCCCCACACCTCGCGCTGGAGCCGCACGCAGGCGTCGTAGTCGGCCCGCTCGCGTGCCTGCCGAACGAAGACCTCCACGGCGGGGGAGTCTAGCACCGACGATGGAGCGCTTCGGGACGACAGGCTAGAATCGCGCCCCACGCCGATGGGAGACGAACGCGCGGGTGCGGCAGCAGGGGCGGGTCGTGGCGCGCGCTAGGCGTGCCCGGCCGGCGAGCGCCGCCTTCTTCCCGCGCCTGCGGCGCGCGGCGGGCCTCCTCGTCTCGCGGGAGGTGGCGGTCCTGATGAGCGCCATCGCGTTCAACGTCCTCCTCTGCCTGTTTCCGCTCCTCCTGGTCCTGGTCGCCGCCGGGCAGCGGCTCGCCCCCGGTGGCGGGAGCGCTCACGTGCTGCGCCTCCTCCTCACCGAGCTCATCCCGTTCGGCGGCGACGTCATCGCCTCTTCGCTCCGCCAGATGACCCGACTCGCCCGGGGGATCGAGGTCCTCTCCCTCGTTCTCCTGGTGTGGGGCTCGTCCGGGGTGTTCATGCCCGTCGAGCTCGTCCTCGACCGGGTGTGGGGCGGCGGGGGCCCGCGCAGCTTCTGGAAGAGCCGGCTCCTCGCCTTCGCCCTCACCGTGGCGGGGGGCGCGCTCGCCCTCCTTTCGGTGACCCTGACGCTCCTCGTCCGCGGCCTGGGACGGGACTGGCCCCTCGTGGCCGACTCCTCGGCGAAGGCTGCCGCCTTGCTGCTCAGCTGGACGCTCTTCCTCCTCGTCTACCGGCTCGTCCCCCGGGCCCCCATTGACCTGCGGGGGGCGGCGCGGGCCGCGGTGTGGGCGGCAGTGCTCTGGGAGGCCTCGAAGTACGCCTTCGTCTGGAACCTGGGGCGCATGCAGCTCCAGACGTTCTACGGTCCGCTCGCCTTCTCGGTGGCCCTCGTCCTGTGGGCCTACGTCTCGAGCGTGGTGCTGGTCTTCGGGGCGGCCATGGCCCGGGGGACGCCGGCCCGCGGGCGCTGACGGGGCGTCGGCGCGCCGCCCCTCACTGCCCGCCCGCCATCTCCTCCAGCCGGTCGAGCTGCTGGCGGTGGCCGAGGGTGATCAGCAGGTCGCCCGCCTCCAGCACCGCCTCCGGCGCCGGGTTGAAGGCCATCTTCCCCCCCGGCTTCTTGATCGCCACCGCGATGATGCCGAGCTCGCTGCGGATGGGGCTCGTCTTCAGGGAGTGTCCCACGAGCGCGCTCCCGGCCTGGATCTCGACCTCCTCGATCTGGAGCTCGAGGTGGCCGGCCCGCGTGGCGAGCTCGATGAAGTCCATGGCGTTCGGGCGCAGGACGGCCTGGGCGACCCGGTGCCCGCCGATGTTGTAGGGGGACACGACCCGGCTCGCCCCCGCCCGCCGGAGCTTCACCTCCGTCCCCTCGCCTTCCGCGCGGGCCACGATGAAGAGACGCTCGTTGAGGAGGCGTGCGCTCATGGTGATGAAGAGGTTGTCGGCGTCCGAGGCGGCGGCGGTCACGAGGGCGCGGGCCCGGTCGACCCCCGCCTGCCGGAGCACTTCGTCCGCGGTGGCGTCGCCGACGAGGGCGATGCCGTGGGGCATGGCGAAGCCCTCGAGGACCTTCGCCTCCCGGTCCACCGCCACGAACGGCAGCCCGGCCGCGGAGAACTCCTCGGCGGCGAGGCGGCCCATGCGGCCGAACCCGCACACCACGAGGTGGCCGCTCAGCTTCTCCAGGCGACTCTCCATGCGCTGTCTCCCGAGGACGGTGCGGATCTCTCCGGTCACCACCGCCCGTATGAACTCCGCCGCCGCGTAGAAGGCGGTGAACACCCCTCCCAGGGCGAGGGCCATCGTGAACAGGCGTCCGCCGGCGCTCAGGGGATGGACCTCGAGGAAGCCGACGGTGGTGATGGTGATGGCGGTCATGTAGAGGGCGTCGAACCAGCCCCAGCCCTCCACGAGCTGGTAGCCGGCGGTGCCGATCACCAGGAGGACGGCGACGACGGCGACGGGGAAGAGGAGGCGGTGGACGTGGGGCCGGACGGTCACTCGACCCGGGCCCCGGCCACGGCCGCCCCGGCCCAGGCGGTGATCACTGCCGGCCAGGGGGGAGCGAGGACGTCGGCGTCCGTTCCGCCGGCCACCAGGCGCGAAGCGCGCGGCTCCCGGGCCAGCCACTGCGAGACGGCCTCGGCCTCGGCCGCAGTCCGCTCTCGCCCCTCGAGGATGAGGGTGGGCACTCCGAGGGGCGGCCGAGCGAAGGCCGCGGCGAGCCCCGCCCGCAGCGGCGACGAGGGCTCGGGGCCGGCGGCGGCGAGCGACGGAGCGAGGGCGAAGGCCGCTTCGACCCCCGGGGTCGCCGCGAGGGCGAGGGCCAGCCAGCCCCCGAAGCCGTGCCCGCCCAGCACGAGCGGGAGGGCGCCCCAGTGGGACGTCCCCTCGGTCACCAGCCGGCGGGCGTCGTCGAGCACCTCGGGGCCGAAGCGGCCGCCGCTCCCGCCGTGGCCCCGCGGCTCCCAGGCGATCACCTCGAGCTTCTCCGCCAGCGCCTCGAGGAAGAGGGACACGGGCCGGTCCGCGAGCGTCTCCCCCGCGTCGAGGTGGAAGAGGAGCCGCGCACCGGGCTCCGTCCAGGGAGCGAGACGAAGGCCGCGCAGACGCGGCTCCCAGCCGAGCCAGATGTCCTGCACGAGGCTCGCCATGGCGGCCATGATACGCCGGGTCTCCGGGCGAGGGCGGGGGCGCATCGGAACGCGCGAGCCGCCGCCGGTTGCGGGGAAGCGCTAGAGGCCGATCTCGTCGGCGATCGGCACCAGGGCGGCGATGACGAAGGCCACGTGCTCGTCGAGGGGCCGGCCGAGGCCCTCGGCCCCGCCGTAGACGCAGGCCCGATCCACCGAGCGCGCGAACGCCTTGTCCTTCAGCTTGCGGACGACGGAGTCGACGGGCAGGTCGGCCACCTTCTTCGTGGGCCGCACCTTGACGCACGCCCCGATGAAGCCGACGAGCTCGTCGCACCCGTAGAGGGCCTTCCGGAGCGGCGTGTCGCGCGCCACCCCCATGTAGTCGGCGTGGGAGGCGATGGCCTCGACGATCTCCTCCGGGAAGCCCCGCTCGCGGAGGATCCGGCACCCCACGTGGAGATGGGTCTCCGCGGTGGGGTTCTGCTCGTAGTCGAAGTCGTGCAGGAGGCCCACGAGGCCCCACTTCTCGACCTCGGCGGGATCGGAGATCCCGTACCAGCGGGCATAGGACCGCATGGCCTCCTCGACCCCCCGGGCGTGCCGCCGCAGCGCCTCCGACTGCGTGAACTCGAAGAGGACTCTCTCCGCCTCGGCCCGGGTCGGGGTCACGTCAGGAGGGCCTTGGGTAGTGCGCGTCGACCCAGGCCCGGACCTCCGTCTCGAGGTCGTCGGTCGAAGCTCCGCGGATCTCGTGGACGGGGTCGCGCTCCGTGCCCGGGGTGAGGAGGTACAGCACCGCCCGCGCCGCCTCGCCCTCGGCGTACAGGTAGGCGTGCACGTCGCCGCCCGGCCGGTGGAACTTGAGGAGGCGGCCGGTCTTCATCGCGGACCCATGATACGCCGTCCCGGCGTCAGTGGCGCGAGAAGAAGAACACCGGTCGGCGTCCGGAGGCGGAGGCGGAGATCGGCTTGGTGATGGCGTCGAAGAACGACCGCGACATCACCTGGTAGCCCGCGTCGTTCGGGTGCTTGTCGTCGGCGAAGAGCGGGGGAAGGCTCGGCTGCTTCAGGAAGTCCCCGTAGACCTCGGCGACCGGCGCGTGCTCCTGGCTGGCCATCGCCCGGACGTAGGTGTTCATGGTCTTCACCCAGTCGTTCCGCGCCGCGGCGTCCTTGTCGACGTAGTCCGGATTGACGGGAGGGATGGTGCCGACCACCGGGAAGGCCCCAGCGTCGTGGGCCTGGAGCACCATGGAGCGGAGAGCGTCGACCGTGTAGCAGGGAGGCGTGTCGCGGCACTCCGAATCGTTCCAGTCGTTCGTCCCGTAGAGGATGAGCAGGTAGGCGGGGTGGTAGGAGTTGAGCGAGGGCCCGAGACGCGACTCGCCTTTGTTGCTCTTGGTCCCCGACACCCCGTCGTTCGCCACGTCGGCCTTTCCCCAGAACGCCCGCAGGTCGGCGCGCAGCCAGCTGCAGTAGCCGGCGCCGTCAGAGGATCCCTCACCCGCGGTGATGGAGTCGCCGAAGGCGAGGTAGAGGTTCGGTTGGGCCTGGGGGCCGAGGGTGAGCACGACCGGCACCGCCACGTCGCCGGTCGCGGGGACGGCCACGCTCACCGCGGCCCCGGGCGTGAAGTAGGCGGGAAGGGTGCCCGGGCTGACCTGCGCCGTCTGCGCCCCGATCGGGACGCTCGAGAGCGAGAAGCGGCCGCCGGCCTGGGTGGTCGTCGACGCCCCCCCGATGGTCACGCCGACGCTCGGCAGGCGCACCGTCTCGGACGGGTCCGCGACGCCGTTGCCGTTCTCGTCGTAGAAGACGAAGCCGGCGACGGGCGCACCAGGGGGCGGCGTCGGGATGCCCATGCCGGGGCCAGAGGATCCGCCACACGCGGTCGCTACGGCAGCGAGGAGGATCAGGGTGGCTGAACGCGGCGTCATAGAGGTTCGGCAGGATAGCACGGTGTTTGCCTCGCTCGCAGCAGAGGGCTATACTCTCGCATCCCACCGTTCCGGGTGCTCTTCTTCCAGCGTGAAGCATGGCTGAGACCCTCGTACCGAGCCGGCACAACCGGCGAATTACCGCCCGCAAGGCCTGCCTGCTGAAGGTCAGCTACCGGGCGAACGGCGACTGGCGTCCCGCCACCGCGATGGACCTCTCCCCCTATGGCTGCCGCCTTCGGGTGGGCGAGGACATCGCTCGCGGTTCGGCGGTCGTGGTCGCCTTCGAGGCCCCGATCCAGGACGGAGCCAGCACCGCCTCGGTCGAGGTGCCCGGCACGGCGATCTGGGCGCGGCTCGAGGGCTTGTCGTACCAGGTCGGCGTGCACTTCGAGGACTCCCCGCTGGGGCTCCTCGAGATCCTGTCGGTCCTTTCATAGGCCAGCGGGCCGCCCGCACTGGGCATCGGAAGCGGCTCCGTCGTCCGGCCCCCGGAGACGGAGCCGAGAGCCGAATCAACGGCCAGGCCGTTCCTTGCGCTTCTCGCGATGGGGTACTCGGCTCCCCGAGCCGCCCCGGACGCTCCGGGTCGCCGTTCCTCCCTGGCGGAGGGCAGAGAGGGCCCTCCGAAAGTCGTCGGGAAGCGGGCTCGTGGCGGCGATCCGGGCGCCGGTGAGCGGGTGGGCGAAGGCGAGGCGAGAGGCGTGGAGCATCGGCCGCCGGACGAGGGGACGGCCCGCGGCGGGCCGCCCGTAGACGGGATCGCCCAGGATGGGCAGGCCCACGTGGGCGAGATGGACCCGGATCTGGTGCTGCCGACCGGTGGCGAGCCGTACCTCGAGGAGCGCCGCCCCGGGCAGCCTCTCGCGCACCCGCCACTCGGTGTGCGCGCTCTGCTGCTCCTCGCCCGGCCTCGCCACGCCGCGGCGCCCGCTCACCCACGCCTCGCGCAGCGGCGCGTCGATCGTCCCCGCCTCCGCCCTCGGGTCGCCCTCGACGATCGCGAGGTAGACGCGCTCGATCCGGTGGTGCCGGAACGTCTCGATGAGCCCCGCCCTCGCCTCGCGCGAGAGGGCGAACGCGAGGACCCCGGAGGTGTCGCGGTCGAGGCGGTGCACGCGCTCCGCCCAGCCTCCGCGGGGCTTGAGGCGGCGGGCGTACTCCTGGACGTGCCGGAGGGCGGTGTCCTCGTCGTGGACCCCCGGAGCCGAGGGCACGCTGAGGAGCCCGGCCGGCTTGTCCACCAGGATCACGTGCTCGTCCTCGTGGAGGACGGGCAGGCCGCAACGGGCCCGGGAGAGGGCGCGGCGGTTCGGGTCGAAGACGACGACCGCCCCCTCCTCCACCTCGCGGCCGGGCTCCCGCGCCATCGTCCCGCCCACGCTGACCTGCCCCTTCTCGATGACGTCGCGGGCCTTCCGGCGCGACAGGCCCGGGTGCTCGCGAATGAGACGCAGGTCGAGGCGCACCGCTACTCGCGGAGCCCCCGGGCGTCGTCCCACGCCGCGGGGTCCTGGCCGAAGTACGCGGAGAGGATGCGGTAGACCTCGCGGTGGCGCCGGCGGACCACCTGGGGGATCTCGAAGAAGGCCTCGACGGCGACCCCGAGAAACTCCACGGGGTCGTGGGCGCCGTACTCGTCGAAGTCCGAGCGTCGCGTGCGGCGCATCCGCTCCATCTCCTTCTCGGCCACCGCCGCCCACTCCCCTGCCCTCGCCCCGTCGAGGCCGACCGGTGTGCCTTGTTGCGCTTGGGCGTCGGCCTCGACCGGGGCGAGAAGATGGACGAACTCGTGAATCCCGACGTGGTAGGCATCATCGGGAACGGCGAAGCTCTCCAGGAGAGCCGGGACGGAGAGAATCACCGTGCCCCACCCCGGTGCCTCCCCTACGAAGTCGCTCTCGGGATCGAACGCGTAGTGGTCACGTTCGAAGTTCTGCGCGTACAGGAGGACCTCGGTGAGCTGGTCCCATTCGTACTCCGGCCAGCCGACGCTCAGCGTGACCGCCGAGGCGGCGGCGAGGAGCCGCAGCTCGTCGTCCACCTCGACGCCGACGCCCGTGATGCGCTTCTCGGCGAGGAAGATGCGGACGTCGTCCTCGAAGCGCGAGCGCCAGGCCGCATCCAACCTCTCGAAGTGGTCGTAGCGCTCGACGAGGTAGGTCCGCCACCTCTCGGGAAACGGCAGCGCGAGCACCGCTCTTCGCCGGGCGGCCCGCCGACCGAGGGCGTGGTGGACGGCCACGCCCAGCCCGGTTCCGGCGACGAGGCCTGCACCCGCGCCCGCCCAGCCTCCGGCGAGCGCGCCGAGCGCCGCGCCCGCACCGGCGGCGGCGGCCCCGGCCACGCGGCCGAAGCGGGCATCGTGGGGCCGGTCGATCCTCACCGCTCCGCCCCGTCCGCGGGAAGGCGTCGGGCCAGAAGGCGGGCCAGGACCGACGCGTCGACGTTGCCGCCGGTGATCACCGCCACCACCGGCCCGCGGCCGACGCTCGGCAGCTTCCCGGCCCGGAGAGCGGCGACCCCCACCGCGCCCGACGCCTCGGCCACCACCTGGTCGGAGGCGAGAAGCGCCACCATCGCGTCCTCGATTTCCTCCTCGGTCACCTCCACGACCTCGTCCACGAGGTCGCGGTGGTGAAAGAGGATCTCGCCGATGCCGCCGGCGAGGCCGTCGGCGAGGGTCGGCGCGGCGGGGTAGGTGAGGAGCGGTCGGCCGAGGCGGAGCGACTCCCGGAGGGACGGCGAGGCCTCCGGCTGGACAGCCACGACGCGGACGTTGGGCACCCTCTCCTTGACCACGGTCGCCAGGCCGGCGATCAGGCCGCCGCCTCCCACCGGCACCAGCACCGCCCCCAACTCGGGCCACTCGTCGACGACCTCGAGGCCGACGGTGCCCTGGCCGGCTGCGGTCCGCCGGTCGTCGTACGCGTGGACGAACACGGCTCCGGTCTGCCGCTCGAAGAGACGTGCCGCCTCGACCGCGTCGTCGTACGTCTCGCCCGTCTCCCGGATCCGGACCGGAAACCGCCTCAGCTTGTCCACCTTCGAGCGCGGGGCGGTGCGGGGCACGAAGAGCGTCGCGTCCACGGGGCGATCCGAGCGGGCGGCGGCGAAGGCCACCCCGAGGGCGTGGTTCCCGGCGGAGGCCGCCACGACCCCGCGGCGGCGCTCCCCCTCGTCGAGGCTCGAAAGGAGACTGAGCGCCCCCCGCACCTTGAAGGATCCCGTGGGCTGCCAGCACTCCAGCTTCAGCCGAAGGTCGACCCCGGCGGCGGCGAAGCTCTCTCGGAGGGGCGTGGGCCTCAGATGCCGGGCGAGCACCGCCCGCGCCGCCTCGACGTCCGCGAGGGTCAGCCGGCCGGGGGTCACGCCGGCCGCTCCGGCCCCGCCGCCACGAGGTCGAGGCGCGGCTCGCCGCAGTGGGCGGCGATCGCGTCTGCGACGCGGGCGCGGAGGCGGACGAGGGCGGCCATGTCCGCGCCCTCGGGCGGGATCGGCTCGCCGACCCAGAGGGCGATCTGGCCCGGCCTCGGCAGGCCCCAGTCGCCGCGCAGCACGTGGCGCGTTCCGCGCAACGCGAGCGGGACGACGGGAGCGCCGGCGGTGGCCGCGGTCCTGAACGCGCCCAGGCGGAAGGGGCGGAGGCCCGTCGCGGCCACGAAGGTGCCCTCCGGGAAGAAGAGCACGCTCCCGCCGTCGCCGAGCGCCCGGGCCACGAGATCCGCGTCCGCGACGCTCTGGACCGCATCCCAGCGGTCCACGGTCGGGTGGCGGCACCTCCGGACGAACGCGCCGACGAGAGGGTAGCCGAGCGTCTCCCGTTTGGCGACGAAGAGGAAACCCGCGGGCAGGAGGGCGAGGAGGGCGGCCACGTCGGCGTAGGAGGCGTGGTTGGAGGCGAGGACGAGCGGGCCGCGACGGGGGAGCCTCTCGATCCCCTCGGCCTCGAGCCGGCAGCCGACGATCCGGAGGCCGGCCCGCGCGGCGAAGCGCGCGAGGCGGAAGGCGAAGCGTCGGCTCGGGACCAGGGCGACCAGGAGCCAGACCGGCAGGAGCAGGAGCGGGAGTGCGAGAGCGAGCCAGGCGGCGTAGAGCCCCCGTCCGAAGCGGGCGAGGACTGGCGCGGCGGCCAGGGTCAGGACGGCCCCGGCAAGCCGCGCCTTCTGGCCGAGGGTCGTGCCCGGCGGCCGGCCGAGGGCGCCGGCCAGGTACTGCTCCCGGGCCGCCGCGCGCCGGACCTTGCCGCTCGACGTCTTGGGCACCGCGCCCGGGGGCACGAGCAGGACCTGGTCCGGAGGCACGTCCACCGCCTCGGCCACGCGCTCGGTGACCGCCCACGCGAGACGATCCCGCTCGCCCTCGTCCGTGATGCGGGTCTCGGCCACGACCACGAGCCCCTCCGTGCCCAGCGCCGCGTTCTCCACGCCGAAGGCCACGACGCAGCCGCGGCGGACTCCGGGCACGCCCGCCGCCGCCTCCTCGATCTCCTGCGGGACGAGGTTGCGGCCGCCCTTGATGATGAGGTCCTTCTTCCTTCCGCAGACGTAGAGCTCGCCCCCGGCGCGATAGGCGAGGTCCCCGCTGTCGAGCCACCCGCCGGGGAGGGTGATGGCCGCGGTGGCCTCCGGGTTGCGGTAATAGCCGCCCGTCGCCGAAGGCCCGCGGAACACCAGCCGGCCCACCACCCGCTCGGCGACGTCCGCGCCGGCCTCGTCCACGATCCGGACCTCGTGCTCCGGCAGCTCCCGGCCGGCGGAGACGAACTCGAGGGCGGTCCCGTCGCCGGGAGTGGCGGCCGCCGCACGTCCCTCGGCCTGGAAGGCCTCCCGCGCCACGCGGTCCACCCTCGGGCCGCGGCCGACGGGAGGGAAGGCCAGCGCCACCGAGGATTCGGCGAGGCCGTAGACCGGCATCAGGGCCTCGGGCCGGAAGCCGTAGGGGGACAGGCGGCGGGCGAAGCGCGCGAGCGTGCCCGGGCTCACCGGCTCGGCGCCGTTCAGGGCCACGCGCCACGACGAGAGGTCGAGGCCCTCGAGCGCCTCGTCGGGGATGCGGCGGGCGCACAGCTCGTAGGCGAAGTTCGGAGCCGCGGAGAGCGTGGCCCGGCGCTGGTGGATCGCCCACAGCCAGTGCTCCGGCCGGGCCAGGAAGGCCGTCGGCGGCAGCAGCGTGAGCGGCAGGCCCAGGTGGAGGCAGGTGAGCCAGGTGCCGATGAGGCCCATGTCGTGGTAGAGGGGCAGCCAGCTCACCCCGACGTCGGTGGGACGGACGTCGAGGCCCTCGCCGATCGCGCGGATGTTGGCGAGGAGGTTGTCGTGGGTGAGCAGGACCCCCTTCGGCTGGCCGGTGCTGCCGGAGGTGTACTGGATGAAGGCGGGATCGGAGCCGTCGCCTTCCGGGCCCGACACCGGCGCGCCGGAGGCGCCGAGCTCGTCCGCGGTGACGACCTCCGCCAGCGTCGCGACCGCAGGCTCGAGAAGGCTCGCCACCGGTCGGGCGCGGGGCACGGTCACGAGGAGGCGCACGCCGGCGTCCCTGAGGATGGCCGACTGCCGGGCGGCGTACTCCTCGAGCCGGTCGAGGCGGAAGGGCGGGTAGATGGGCACCGGGATGGCGCGCGCGAGCAGGATCCCCAGGAAGGAGCGCAGGAAGTCGAGCCCGGTGGGCAGCAT
>Ga0335085_10013708_pt1 | contig 11869 bp, 6 predicted proteins | sample Lox_Sample_45_FD_206712 | JGI IMG/M metagenome (GOLD analysis project Ga0335085, IMG submission 206712) | Soil microbial communities from Loxahatchee National Wildlife Refuge, Florida, United States - Lox_Sample_4.5 | ecosystem: Environmental > Terrestrial > Soil > Wetlands | place: USA: Florida...
CGTCTTCACGCCGGTGAGGCCGTCGGTGATGGCCTGCTCCTGAGCTTTCTGGAAGGTGAGCGCGTTGTGCAGCGCGCCGGCGAAGAGATCGGCGAGCGTGCGGAGCAGAGCGACATCCGTATCCGGAAAATCGCAGCTCACGGCGGATTCGACGTACAGAACGCCGAGGAACGTCTCGCCGTAGTTCACCGGCAGCGCCACGCCGGCGACGGAATTTTCCAGAATCAGGCGCGGCGAAGAGATGGTGACTTCGCGGACGACGGTGACCTGGCTGCTGCGCGCAACCTGGCCGATCAATCCGTCACCCAGCATCACGCGGCGGCCGACGGCTTCGCGGCGCGTGCCGGCCTCGGCCTGCACGACCAGCTCCTTGGCGGAATAATCGAGCAGTGCGATGCCGATGTGGTCGTAGCCGAGATGCTTTTCCATTTCGGCGGCGATTTTGGCGAGCATCTCGTCGGGATCGAGAGAGGTGATGGCGTGGTTCGAGACGTTGTTGATCAGCGTGAGCTGGCGCGATTTCTTCTGCTCTTCCTCGAACAGGCGCGCATTTTCGATCGCGATGCCGGCTTCGCTGGCCAGCACGCGGAGGAATTCCACGTGGCCCGCGTCGAACACGTGTTCTTTCGAGCTGTGCACCGCCATGACGCCGACGGTGCGATCGTAGCGGATCAAGGGAACGGCGCAGACGGAGCCCAGGGCGCGCAGAGGCTCGAAGCCGAGCCGCTCGGATTCTTCCTTGAACTTTTCGCAGATCAGCAGCGGTTGGCCGGTGCGCACCACATACTCGATCATGTGATTTCCGGACTGGCGCATGCGCTTGGGCAGCCGTTCGCCCTCGATCACTTCCATTTCGAGCCGGATTTCGTGGGTGCGCGGATGGTCGAAGGCGATGAAGAAGCTGCTGACGTCGAGCACGCGGCGCATCTCGGAATAGATGCGGCCGAGCAGGGTGTCGAGATCGAGCGTGGAGCTGAGCGCGCGGCCGATGTCGTTGAGGATGTGCAACTCTTCGCTGCGGCGCGCGGTCTGCTTGATCAGGTAGCTGTTTTCAACCGAGGTGCCGATCTGCTGGCCGAGGGCGAGGAGCAGGCGGCGCTCGGCGGGGGCAAAATTGCGGCTGTCGGGAGTGCCCAGCAGCAGGAAACCGAAGATGCGCTCCTTGGTCTGCAGGCTGATGCCGACCACGGTGCGCAATCCCTGCGCGAGCATCACGCGGCGCACCTGCCGGAAGGATTCTTCCTTTTCCAGAGCTTCCCAGAGGGCATCGCGACCGAGATCGCGGAAAACCACCAGGCCGCCGAGACGCGCGACGAGATTCACTACGTACGTTTCGAGATTCGATTCCCGGATGGAGCTGACGAATGAATCGTTGAGCCCGGCGACGATGATGGTGGGCGGGCCGTCGTCGTTCTGCAAGCAGAGCGCGCCGACCGGGATGCGCACCACGTTGAGCACGCGCTCCAGCGCCTGCGCCAGCATTTGCTGGATTTCGCCGCCGACGATGGTGGAGGTCGCCAGGTTCAGGCTCGAAAGCGCCAGCATGTTGCGCTCGACGCGGCGGCGCTCCTCTTCATAGACGCCCATCACCATCAGCAAGCAGGTGAAAAGCTCCGGCAGGAACGTGAGGGGCAGCAGACCGGGACGCTGCAGGGCGGGCAGGAAATTGCGAAAAGCCGCGGAAAAATCCAGCACAGCCCAGCCGAGGAAGGCCACGGCCAGGAGCACGTCGGCACGAGATTCCTGCCTGCGCCCTTCCTGCAGGAATGTGTACGCGACAAACAGATAGATGAAGGCGACAGCGAATACGCTGGGCGGAATGTTCCAAATCTGATCGATGTTGAGGACCGGCCAAATGGCCAGAACAACCCCGATGCCGGCGATCCAGGAACGGTAAACTTTCAGTCCAGCATAGAGCCGCGCGGCGCAATAAAAGGAGAGAGCGCAGGCGGCCATGAAGAACTGGCTGGCTTCGAAAACATACTGATCGACTCTTGTACCGTCGGGACCTTTGCTAAGCGCACCACACGTAAAATGCGCGCCGAGCAATAGCCAGGCAATCGACCATGCCAGGAGGTAGCCCTGCCGCTTCAGCCGGTGAACGTAATAAAAGTAAGCCGCGAGCAGGTAGGTGCTCGCCAGCATTACGAATCCGGGAATTGTCAGATAGCTCGGCAAATAGACACCCGTGCTCCGGGCATTAGTCCACCGAGGATAGCAGAAAAATCGCGGCTCTCAGCGCGGCGTGTCCACCCGGGTTTCGCGGCGATAAACCGTTACCGTCCCATCAACTATGTAGGGTGTGAGCCGAGGGGTCAACAGTACCCGGGTACCAAAGAACCGCGCCCGGCGGGGCTCAGCCGCCTCGATTTTGGCGATTTCATCCGCTAAGATGAATTGGCTCGTGTCTTTGGTTCAAATCCTGGTGAAAAAGAGAGCGAATGGCTTCCGCTGACAAACCACGCGTCCGCTTCGCGCCGTCTCCGACCGGCTATCTGCATGTGGGAGGAGCCCGGACGGCCCTGTTTAACTGGCTTTTTGCGCGCCGGGAGGGTGGCGTGCTGGTGCTGCGCATCGAGGATACCGACGTCGGGCGCAACAAGCCGGAGCTGGTCGAAGGGATTCTGGACAGCCTCAAATGGCTCGGAGTCGACTGGGACGAGGGCCCGGTGTTTCAGTCGCAGCGGACCGAGATGTATCGCGCGGCAGCGGAAAAATTGCTCTCCGCCGGGGCTGCGTTCCAGTGCTACTGCAAGGGCGCGGCATACGGGGGCGGAGACGCGGCTCCCGCGGAAGAGCCGGAGGGCGAGGGTGACGACGAGGGCCCGAAAACGGCGAAGGGGCCGGCTTGCCCGTGCCGGGGACTTTCCGGCGCCGATCGCGCGAAACATGCCGCGGACGGTGTGGCGTATGCGATTCGCTTCAAGGTGCCGCGCGAGGGCGTGACGAAATTCGAAGACGCCGTGTTCGGTCCGCGCGAGGTGCAGAACGCGGAAATCGAGGATTTCGTGCTGCTGCGGTCGAACGGCGTGCCGACCTACCAGCTGAGCGTGGTGGTCGACGATATCGACATGCGCATCACGCACATCATTCGCGGCGCGGATCATTTGTCGAACACGCCGAAGCAGGCGCTGATCTATCGCGCGCTGGGCGCCCAGCCGCCGATTTTCGCGCACGTCCCGCTGATTCTGGGGCCCGACCGCACGCGGCTTTCGAAGCGACATGGGGCTACCAGCGTCGGCTCCTATGCCGACGAGGGATTCTTGCCCGAAGCGTTTCGCAATTTCCTGGCGCTGCTGGGATGGTCGCCGGGCGGCGACGAGGAATTCATCCGCACGGATGATTTGGTCCGCAGGTTTGCGCTTTCGGGCGTCAGCCGGACGAATGCCGTCTTCGACCGTGCGAAATTGGAGTGGTACAACACGCAATACTTGCAGAAGACTCCGGTGGAATACGTGGTGCCATACGTGGCCGCCGAGCTGAAGCGCGCGGGATTGTGGGAGGGCTCGCAGGCGAGCCGCGACCCGGAATGGTTTGCGCGGGCGGTGGATTTGATTCGTCCGCGGACGCGGCTGCTGGGCGATTTCACAAGCTGGGCCCGCGGATTTTTCGCGGACGATTTCGGCTACGACGCGGACGCGCGGGAAAAATTCTGGAAGGACGAGCGCGTGGCCGGAATGCTGGCGAAACTGGCCGACGCGCTGGAGGCGCTGCCGATTTGGGAGCACGACCCTTGCGACGCGGCAACGCGTGCGGTGGCTGCGGCCGAAGGGGTGAAGGCCGGAGTGCTGATCAACGCGACGCGCGTGGCGATCGTGGGGCGCGCGGTTGCTCCGCCGCTATTCGATACCATGGTGGTGCTGGGGCAGCAGCGTGTGGTCGAGCGATTGCGAAAAGCCGCGCCGTTTGTGGGGCGAAATTAGATCAGGGCCGAAAGGCCTCGGGGCATTCCGACTCCAATCGTCGCAACGACCTGAGCTGCATCATCATGCCCGGCGCTAGTTGCCGGACTTCGGGAAAATTTCGGCGTTTGCGGGCTTGCCCGTTTTGCCGGCTTCCACTACGTTCACATCCACCGTCAGCGGAATCTTCACCGGCGGCAGGCAGGCGGATGTGTTGCAGGCCTGAAAGCGCAGCGTGACCGGGATCGACGCCTTGCCCAACGCGGCTTTGTCTCCCGCCGCGATTTTCAACCGAATTGTGGCGCCTTCGGTGTAGACGTTCAGCGGCTTGTCGGGCGAGAACGGGAATTTTTCATTCTTGCCGAGGGGATACGAGGGCTCGCCGACGAGCGTGAAACCGTCGGGAAGCTGCGGCGTGACGGTGGTCGGGATCAAGTAGCTATCCGACGGCTTGTGCGAATTCATGTGGTAGCCGGGATTGATCTTCACCACCACGGCGGCCAGGAACTCTTTTCCGCGCGGGACTGGATCCATCGAAACGTACGTTTTCGTGGTGACGATGTCCGAGGGCTTTGGAGGCGCCGCCGTTTGCTGCGCGACGGCCGGGCGCGACGCGGAAATCAGCAGAAGCGCCGCGAGAGAGATACCGTACCTGAATCGAGCGATGGTTGTGGGTGTCATAGTTGGCTCTCGATGTCCTTTTCGAGTTGCGCCTCGTTCGATTCGAGGCTGCCGATGTAGCGCTTGTAGATCTTGCCGTCGCGTGTGATCAAATACGTGGTCGGCATGCCGATGATGCCGCCGAATTTCGTCACGTTGTCGTCGCTATTCATCACGATCGGGTAGTTCATCTTCAATTCCTTGCCGCCAACGTTGAATTCCGAAGTGTGAATGAACTTGTCGACCGTCTCGTTTTCGTCGTTGGTGGCCGCGCCCACGAGCGTGAAGCCCCTTGACGAATATTTGTTCTGGATGTCGATCAGCATGGGGATTTCATGCTGGCAGGGCTCGCACCAGGTGCCCCAGAAATTCAGTAGCACGACCTGGCCCTTGTAGCTCGAAAGCGGAACACCCTTGCCGGAGAGATCCTGGAACGTCACTTCGGGTTCGGGCGAGAGGTTCCCGGGAGTCGTCGGCTGGGCCGGTTTGACCTGGAGCCAATTCTTAACGGTCGCGGGCATCCAGCTTTCGACGAGCCCCTCGCCACTGACTCCGCTGATGTGGGACGAGATGAGCGTCAAGGCATTTGTGAAAATCAATCCACCGATGAAAAGGAGCAGCACGCCGCTGCAAACTTCAACCGTGTGCAGGTGCTTGCGAAACTTCTGGTAGAACTTCATGAACCGGCCGACGCCGACGGCGGTGAGCAAAAACGGGATCGAAAGGCCCGCGGAATAGAGCGTGAGAAGGATGACGCCATCCCGCACGCTGCCGCGCGAAGCTGCGATCGCCAGCACGGTGGTCAAGATCGGGCCAATGCACGGCGTCCAGCCGAGAGCGAACGCGAATCCGAGCAGGAAACCGCTGACGATGCCCGGATTTTTCCCGCCGACATCGCGCAAGTGCACGTCGCGATTCAGCCAACGGGACAATGGCGGACCGAACAGAAAAATCAGCGAGGCGGCATAGAAATAAATGGGCTTCACCACCGAGCCAGACTTGAATAACTGCACCGCAATGCCGATGGCGACGAGAATTACGCCGACGATCAGCCCGGCGCGGAGCGGCAGCTTGATCAGCCAGCCGATCAGGTGCAATCCAAAGAGAATGATCAGCGCGCCGGCAATGGGCGCCAGGACGTCGCGATGTACCAGGAGAAATTGCCCGACGGCGCTCGCCGTAGCGCCCATGGTGATGAATACAGCGGACAATCCAATGACGAATGCCAGCGCGGCGCTAAAAAGTTTGCTCGTTTCCCCTTCGCCCTCGCGAAGCTTGTCCACACCCACGCCGGACAGCATCGAGAGATAACCCGGAACCAGCGGCAGCACGCACGGCGACAGGAACGAGCCTAAACCGGCGGCAAAGACAAAAAGTCCAGCAAGTACGGCGACTGACATTGAATTTCCTCACTCCCCCAGGTCAACACCGCCCAGAGCTTGGGCTTAGGACCAACTGTTCGCTAATTTGACCATATCGTTTAGACGTGCACCACCGGTTTTTGGTTCTGCGATCGAGCGCGCTGATGCGCGGAAGTGAGTGCTAATTTCACGATGTGAAACTGCCAATGCGCGGGCTGGCAGTCGTTCAAAAGTGGCGGTCAGGCAAGGTTCGGGCGGCGTTTGTGCCATTCGGTGGCCTGTTCGTAGGCGAATGCCGCGGCCAGCAGCCGCGCTTCGCCCCAACGCGGGCCCAGTAGCTGCAATCCCACCGGCAATCCTTCGCGCGTGAAGCCGCAGGGGACCGACATCGCGGGCATGCCGGTGATGTTGGCCGGGCGCGTCAGACGGAGCAATTCGGAGCGCGTGGCATTTTCGCGCTCGCCAGCCACGCGGACGTGCGTCTCGCCGACGCGCACGGCGGTGATCGGCGTGGTCGGCGCCAGGATCACGTCCACTTTCGCGAAAGCAGCCTCGAAATCCTCGACAATTTTCCGGCGCGCTTCGACGCCGCGCAGATAATCCACCGCCGCGAGCTTGTGTCCGAACTCGAGATGCGCGCGCACGTCGTCTCCATATTCCGCGGCGCGCGCTGGAAAATATCCCTGCGATTCGTGATAGTGGCTCGCTTCGGCGACGATCACAGCTGTGGCGGCGTCGATCGTGGTCGTCACGCGCGGCAGCGATATTTCCTGCACTCGTGCGCCGAGAGCCTGGAACTTCTTCACCGCCACTTCTACCCAGTGGCGCACCTGCGGATCGAGAGCGTCGAAGTAGTAGTCCTTTGCCATGCCGATGCGGATCTTTCGCGGAGGCATCGTGCCGAGTTTGCGCCAGCTGGGTCGCGCCATGCCGCGCGGATATTTTCCGGCCATGGCCTCGAGCACGATGCAGGCATCGGTCACGCTCCGGGCGATCGGCCCGCAATGATCGAAGCTTTCCGCCAGAGGCACCACGCCCGCCGCGCTCACCAGGCCATACGTGGGCTTCAATCCCACGATTCCGCAAAGCGCGGAGGGAACGCGAATCGAGCCGCCGGTGTCCGTGCCCGTCGACGCGGCGCCCATGCCCGTGGCCACGGCGACCACCGATCCGCCGCTCGAACCTCCGGAGATCCGGTCCGGCGCCCAGGGATTGCGCGAGCTGCCGTAATGAGGATTTTCGCCGGTGATGCCGTAAGCGAACTCGTGCAAGTTCGTCTTGCCCAGTAGAATCGCGCCGGCATCGGCGAGCGCGCGCGCCACGTCGCTATCGGCGCCGGGCACCCAGTCAGCCAGGATTTTTGAGCCGGCGGTGGTGCGAATGCCGCGCGTGGCAAAATTATCCTTCAGCGAAATCGGGATGCCGTGCAGCGGACTCTTGGCCCGCCCGCGGCGAAGCTCGCGCTCGGCGATTTTGGCCTGCCGGAGCGCATGGTCCGCGAGCACGGTAAGGAACACGTTCCAGGGCGCGCTCCAGCGCTCGATGCGCGCCAGCGACACCCCCACAAGCTCCACCGGCGAAATCTCGCCGCGGCGCAACAGGCGCGCAGCCTGCTCGATCGAAAGATACGCCAGCTCGGATTCGGAATACGAAGTCATGCGCGGATTTAGAAGATTTTTTCCTGGCGCCGCAGGTTTCCGGCCGAACCCAGGTTCGCGATGCGGATCACCACGCTGTACTGATTCTCATTGCGGATCGTGCCGAACGAAAACCGGCGATATTCGAAGCCGAGTCCGCAGCACGATCCGTTGTAGGAAACTTCGACGATCTGGTTTTGAAACGCCTGAGCCACGAAATCGTAGCTGGCGCCGAATTCGACGTTGAAGCCCTTGCGGTTCGGCTCGCCATACCCGAATAGCGTCCGCACCTGATTGGAATGCTGCTCGAAATTCGGCGGCGGCGGCACGGGATTCAGTGGCAGGTTCAGCGTGTAAAAATGCGCGAGGGTGATGAACGATTCCTTGTAAGGCTTCAGCTTCAGCAGCGTGCCGATGGCGGTCAGCCGATTGCGCTGCGGATCGTAGTTCACGATGAACTGCGTGTCCCAGCGCTTGCCAGGATCAACGGTCACGTCACTGACGATGGGAGAGAAGCGCCGCGCCACATCCGCAAAGGCGAACGGCGTGAGTGAGGCGAGTGTCTGAAACACGTTCGGCTCGCCGGGCACCAGCGCCCCGCCGAACGTGGGATCGAAGAAATACTTCTGCCCGATGTGCCAGGTGATGAATTCGCGCGACTCGCCGTCCTTGGTGCGGCGATACAGGCGTTGCGTGACGCCGTATTCCAGCTCATTCGTGTCGGTCAGCGTATCGTCTTCGTCAAAGCGCAGGAATCGCCCGAAATCATTCACCCCATTCACCAGCCGGTAGACCAGGTACGGCTCCACCACGTGCTTCCATTTCGTATCGCCGTGATCGTAGACGCGCTCCAGCACCGGAAACCGCAGATCGATGGAAAACTCCTCGGTATCGCGGAACAGTCCCTGGTCGAGAAAATTTCCGTTGCGCAGCTGCGCCCCGTAATACGTGGACCGGAACGTGAAGCTCGGCACCACGTTGATCCAGTCGCCCCAGTGCAGCGGCAGGGTCACCGTCGGCGCAATCTCGCTGCGTTCCACGAATCCCGGCGTCTCAAACGGCGTGATGCCGTCCGCGCGATAGTTCCCGCCCGTGAACGCGTCAAACGACCAGTACAGCGGCAGCTTGCTGAAAAAATTCTGGTCCACGGAGCTGATCCGCGCTTCCGGCGCCGTCCGCAGCGTGATGGAAGCTTGCGGCGTGGCGGTCAGATAGTTCTGGTAGCTCAGCGCCGCGAATCCCACGCTGAAACCATCGAAATTATTGTTGAGGAAAGCCGTGTTGCGGACTTCGGAATTGACCGCTTCCTTGAACGTCTCCGACCACGCCAGGCGAAACGTGAGCGACGTCAGCTGATCGAGATCCGCCACCGCGCGCCAGCCGCCCGGCAAATCCGAAGTGAAGAGCAGCTTCGCCTCGTGGCCGCCCTGCGGCACCGGCGGCTCGTCGTCCACTTTCAAGCCGCGATCGATCACGCCGTAGTAGCTCGCCTCGAAGTTCGCGCCCTCCCAGGGCTTCATGCGGAAATCGCCCTTTTGGCTCCAGCCGCGCTTGGTGTAATCCGCGGCGCCCAGCGTCATGTCCATCCAGTCCAGCGGCGCCCAGTAGACCGAATCGCCGAGCACGAATCCCTTTTGCGACGTGTTGCCGAGCTCGGGAATCATGAATCCGGACTCGCGGCGCTGTTCGGCCGGCACCGTGGCGTACGGCAAATAAAGGACGGGGATCGAGTACACGCGGAAATTGCCGCTTTCGATGCGCACCGATGCCTTCAGCCGCACCGTTGCCGAGGGCGCATAGAATTTCCAGACCGGTTTGCCCGGCTTGCAAACCGTCAGCCAGCCGCGGCGGATGCGATACGTGTTCTCGTCGATCCGGTCGGCTTCTTCGGCCTCGAAATACAAGGGATTCGGGCTGATCAGCAGCGTGGGCGTCGGCCGGCGCTGCATGGCGAACGTTCCGTGCACGTGGTGGAACGTGGCGCGGCCCGTGCGCAGCTCGTAGCGGGCGTCGTCGGCTTCCACGTGCTGCGTCACGTAGTCCAGCTGAACGTTGCCGCGCGCAGTCACCACTTGCGCGTCGTTGTCGTATTCCACGTGGTCCGCGCGCAGCCGCGCGTTTTCGTAGCGCACGTCCACGTGGCCGTCCGCATAGGAGATCTTGCCCACTTGGCGCTGCTGGTCGGCTTCGAGCGTGGCTTCTCCGCCGGAGGTGAGCCCCGCCAGCGGCTTCGCCGGCGAGGGCGCCGGTTTTGCCGGCTGCTGGGCGCGAAGCGATGCCGGCGCGGCGACTGCGAGCGCCAGCACCATCGCGCAGAGCGCCCGTGAGCGGACAGATTTCCAGAGAATCGCTTCGCGCATCGCCAAAGAAGTGCAAAAAAAGAAAGTCGAGCCTAACACGCGCCCCCCGGCCCGGCAATCAGCGGGTGCCCCCGAGCACGGCAAATTCTCAGACTCGCCCGGCGCGAGCCGTGTTGCCTAGTCCGCTACATAAATTGACACCGGATCGGACGTCGGCTTCGCTCGATCGTGATATGATTTCGGCGTTCCACTGGATCTTCCGCGGCGCAAAACACACCAGTGATACGCATCTGCTCGAAGTGTGGCGCCCTCCTGCTGGACGACGCCGAAAACTGTTCCTTCTGCGAATTCGAAACCGCCGAACGCAGCCAATCCCGCAAAATTTCGGAATCCGTGGCCGTGGCGGGCCGCACGCACGAGCGGTCGCCCGAGCCTCAGCCTGAGCCGGAGCCGGAATGGCGCATGGAAGTGTCGCGACGCCTGGAGCTTTACCGCGCACGCCATGGCTACACGCGCAATGATGACGACGCCCCGCAGACCGGGCTGCCGTTCCAACATCACGCCGTCGCCGAACCCGAGACTCACGAGGAACTCGAACTGACTGCTGCCGAGCCGCCGCGCGCCGCGAAGACTGCGCAGCGAACGTCCCGCGGCGCCGAACGCGTCGACATCTGCATCCAGCCCGAGCTGAATTTCGCAAGTACGCCGGAAGACCGCGCCCGCCCGCAGACGGCGCTGGTTCCGGTGGCCACTCTGGCCGACCGCCGCTGGGCCGGCCTGCTCGACGCCATTTTCCTCGCGCTCACCTGCGCCGGCTTCGTGGGCTTGTTCCACTCGCTCGGCGGACAGCTGACGCTCGAAAAAACCGACGCCATCGTCTATCTCACGGCTGCCTATCTGTTCTACGCGGTCTATTTCTCGCTGTTCATTGTCCTCGCCGGCTCGACGCCGGGAATGCAGCTGATGGACCTGAGCGTCGTGCGGCTCGACGGCAGTCTGCCCGATACGCGCCAGCTTCTCTGGCGCAATTTCGGCTACCTGCTTTCCGGAGCTACGCTCATGCTGGGCTTCGTGTGGGCCATCTGGGACGAGGACCGCTTCACCTGGCACGATCGCATGTCGCAGACCTACATCACCTCCGCCGCCCCGCTGGCCGACTTGGAGCCGGTCGAAGTCCCCGCCCGCCGCCGGCAATTCGCGCACAAGTAATCAGCCAAGCGATTCGAAATCTAGAAGTCTGCGCGGTGATAGGGATTCTTTACCCGCGTTTATAGCTGCGGAGGCTCCGGTCGCGAGATCAATCTGGCCTCAAGACGTAGGCAGGGAGCCCGGCCGCCCGGCTCGGTCCTCGGGCGAACTTCTTTGTTTTGTGGTCTCCCCATTCGAGCCCGAAGCCGAGGCCCGGCGCATCGCGGTTGGAGATATTTGTGTGCGCGTCGGCCTCGACGGCCCGCAATTTGTATTTGGTTCAGGTCGAATACTGATTCAAACATTGATGTGCCGCGTTGGGGTCGAAATCTTAGAGCCAGGATCCTTTAGCAATCAGCCACCCTGCCAAAAGCGATTGTTGCCGCTCACCGATGTATAATAAGGGTTCCCCTTGGCGCGGGGCGCGCCGCCGGGAAAAGGATCGAGCATGAGCTCTCTAACCAAGAAAATCGTCGTCGTGCTGTCCGTGGTGGTTTTCGGCTTCGTCGCCGTGGGCTACGTCCGCGGCCGCTCGTCGGATGACAAAGCTTTCCGCGCGCTCACCGTCTATGGCGAAGTGCTCGACAAAATCCAGCGCGAATACGTCGACGAACCGAATCTGCATCAGGTGACTTCCGGCGCCCTGCACGGCCTGTTCGATTCGCTCGATCCGCAATCCAGCTACCTGAGCCCGCTGGAATATAAGGATTACGCCGAAAAGTCCTCGGCTCCGGCCAAAGCCGGATCCGGTCTCGCGCTCACCAAGCGTTTCGGCTACATCAGCGTGATTTCGGCGCTGCCCGATAGCCCCGGCCAGAAAG
>Ga0335085_10013709_pt1 | contig 11869 bp, 8 predicted proteins | sample Lox_Sample_45_FD_206712 | JGI IMG/M metagenome (GOLD analysis project Ga0335085, IMG submission 206712) | Soil microbial communities from Loxahatchee National Wildlife Refuge, Florida, United States - Lox_Sample_4.5 | ecosystem: Environmental > Terrestrial > Soil > Wetlands | place: USA: Florida...
CAGCGATCGCTTTCGCGCGCGCCCCAGAGAGCCTGATCGGCGGGGTTGGAGGGCGAATCCGACGCGACGATCTTGAGATAGTACGCACCGTCCGGCATCGACGTGGTGTCCCACGAGTAGTAATGCTGCGTGAGCTTGTCCTTCAGCACGCGCCAGTCTTTTTCCGATTCGCCCCGGAAATACACGGTGAACACGAGATCGTCGTCGTTGTCGTCGTGCGCGCTCCAGAGCACGCTTTGATAGCCCTTCTGTTCCGTGCCCTGCGGCGGAGGTTCGTTCTTGAAACTGTTGCTCGAATCCGAGCCGGACGTTTGCATCGGCGCGGGAGAGCCGGGCGTGCGCGCGTATTTCAGAGGAGCGGACGGCGCGCCGGTGACCGGCTGCATCGGGAATCCCGAGGCGCGAATTCCGGGATCTTCCACCACCACGTCGTCGACGACGGGGGCGACGTTCTTCGGCTGATACGCCAGGCTGACCCAGGAGATGCCCGGAGCGAGGCTCGAGCCAGAACTTTGATCGCCGGCCAGAAACACCGCTTTCCACTGGACGAACCGCGCGGCCGGGCAGGTGACGGCGTCGCCCGAAGCATTCTTGTAGGGCCCGGACCACGCGCTCCAGTTGTCTTCCGGCGTGGAAGTATTCCCGGACCGAACGTAGAACTCGACTTTGTCGTCGGTTGCGCCGTTGTCACCCCACCACGTCAGGTGGCCCCAGCGGGAGAAGATCTTGGCGTCGAAGGGCTCGGATTCGAATGTGCCGTTGGGCTCCGGACCGGGACCGAGCGTGAAAATCTTGCCGGGATTGGCGGTGGCGACGAAGACTTTTCCGCCGGCGGCCGGGATGATGCTGGTGACCTGCTCGGAGGCGGTGGAAGCGAGGCTGGAATAGACGCTGTCGCCTTCGAGTTGGACAACCGTGCCGTTGTTGCCCGTGCCCAGCAGGACCTTGCCGGTGAGAGACATGCCCATCGAGAGGACGAGATCGTCACGCGAGCTCCAGAGCGTTTGCGGAGAGCCGTCGGGCGCGATCTGGACCACCTCGGCGCCGCCTCCCGTGGCGATGGCGGGGAACGGGAAGACGAGATTCGTTTGTCCCGCGGCGGGCTGCGATTGGGTGACGATGGTGCCCCCGCCAGTGACGGTGGTGACAGTCGCCGGCGGAGCGACGGTGGCCGGCAAGCGCAGCGGGGTCACCGGTGCGCGAACTTTGTCTCCAATCGATGAGGCGTAGATATTTCCGTCGGAGTCGGTGACGAGCGAAGTGACTTCGGCTTTGTTCGTCTCGTAGAGCACGAAGGATGCGCCGGCGGTGGGCGCGGCGTTGGGCGTCTTGCGCACGATTTCCACGCGGACCACGAGACCATCCGGCTCGGTGCCGATCAGCAGATTGCCCTTGGAATCGAAAGCCAGCGATCGCGCGTGGCGCTCGCGACTTTGATAAAAGAGCTGGCCTTTGCCGTCGGGAGTGACGGCGAAAACTTCGCCCGTGTCTCCGGTGGCGACGAAAAGCGCGCCCTTGGAGTCGACGGCGAGCGCCCAGATGTATTTTGTCTTCGGTTCGAAAAAAACGCTCTTCTTGCCGTCCGCCGTCACCTGGTAGACCTTGCCGTCGGGAGAAGTGCCGACGTAGAGATTGTCGGAGGAATCGAACGCGATGGTTTGCGCGGCGAGTTCCGCGGATTCGAAGACCGTGGTGGGCTTGCCGGCATCATCGAATCGCAGGACCTTGGCGTCCGATCCGCCCGCGGCATACAACTGGCCTTTCGAATTCAGGCGTAGCGCCCAGACATACGCGAAATTGGGATCCGCGAAGGACGTGAATTTCAGAGCGGGGCGAAGTCTGCCATCGCTCCTGACGGCGACGCCCTTGGCCGTGCCCTTTTGAAAATCGGCGAATTCGGTTTGCTTCCAATAGCGCGTGTGCTCGGCGTGCGCGGGCAGGGCCCAAAGCATCGCGAAAGCCAGCAGGCACACGACCTTCATTCGCCGAATCATCAACGCAGCTCCTTTGTGGGGCGGGGAATCACTTCACGGTTATCGTCAACATGCGCTGGCCCGCGATCACCTGATGCATTTCGACCGACCACTCGCCCGCGGTGGATTGCAGCAGCAAGCGGGCGTTGCCTGAATTCTGGCGCTGGTCGAGGACGTTGATTGCGGAAATCGGCACGTTGGGGAGTTCCTTGTCTTCCACGAGCATCGTCGGAGTGGATTGCAGCAGCGTGGCGTAGACGCGATCGTTGTGGCGCTCGCGATTGGTGAGCTGGATCAGCTCCTCCAGGCCGGGCAATTGACCTTGGGATGTGGCGGCGAGCGACTGCACGTTGCGATTCAGAAAATCCGCGCCGCTGACGACCAGTTGCAGCGAACCGCGCGTGGCCTGCGCCGGAATGGTCATGGGAATTTCCTGGACAAACGGCGCGCCGCGATACGGGCGCAGCAGGACTTTCACCGATAGCGATTCGCCGGGACGCACCTCGCTGTGGTCCACCCAGGCGTTGTCGATCGTGGCCCAGCGCTTTTCCGCGAGCGATTTCACGTGGATATCGACGTGATCGATCTGCGGCAGCTCGTAGGGGTTCGAATAAATTCGCGAGAAATCGGACATCACCGTGGTCGCTACGTAGAAAGCCACGGGAGTGTTCTGGTCCGTGGGCGCGAAAAGATCCTCGAGCTTCACAGGGGTGTGGCCCTTGACCGCGATTTCGCCTTCCATCTGAAGCGTGGTGCCCTCGCCATAGGCGGGACTGCCCACGAGTCCGTTGAATGCGGCGGTGGCCACGAGCGTGGGAGTCAGTTGCGGGTTTTCAACCACCTTGAAGTGATATTTTTTCTGCTCGGCGGGAGTATCGAGCGTTACTTCGAGCGGAATCATCGCCGGGCCCGGGCCAAGCTGGCCCATCACGGCGGTTTGGCGGTCTTGCGTCAGCGTGCCGATGGTGCCGCCGGTGCTCATGATTTTTGTGGAGGCTTGCGCGGAAGAAAGCGTCATCACCACGTGCGCGCGCGAAAGCGGCATCTGCACCGAGCCGAATCCGAAAAGCGGATGTCCGCAAGCGAGTATGCGATCGGCAACGACGGTCGTGACCGTGCAACCGGAGCTGATCGAAAGGTCGCCTTCCACCAGGTCGATGCCGACCATATCGCCGGGCTGCAGTTTCGCGTCTTCCGGAGAAGCGGGAGAATTGCCGCCGGCCATCGCGGACATGCCCCAGGCCGCGAAGTCCTTGCCGAAAACAGCCAAAGTCTCGGGATACAGGCCCGAGGTCACCAGCGGAGTTTCGATCGGCACCAGAAACTGGCCGGCGCCCGCGGAAGTGCGTGCCGCAAGTTCCTGCGGCACATCGACGCGCGGCGGGAGCTTGACGGCGCTCTGCGTCCCCGAGGACGCGGGAGCCTTCTCGATTTCGTACATGTCGGCAATCGGAGTGACGCCGCCGATGGCTTCGCGCGTGAATTGCCCGAGCTTGAGCGCCAGCGCGCCGGCCAGCTTTCCCTCGAAATAGACGGGGCTGCCGCTCATGCCGGCCACCACCCCGGTTTGCTGGACTTTGTCGCCCAGCAGCCGCACCAAAATCACGTCGAGCTGCGGCCCGACGGCATTGTGCAGCACCCCGATGACCTCGAGGTCGACTTTTTCGACCTGATCGCCCTGGAAAATCGTGTAAGCCACGCCCTTCATGCCGGGCTTAATGTCGGTGATCGGAATCGTGGCGGGGGAATCGTCCGCGCGCGCGGACCGCGGACCGGCCGCCAGCGACACGGCCAGCAGGGCCAAGAACAGTCTGCGCAAGAGCTGGGCCATCAGAACTCCATGATACGCGCCGCGAAAGCGGTAGGCAAACCACGGCCTTCCGAGGGGTTCCCGCACCGGATTGGCGGCCATTATTTGCCCAGCGACACTTCGAAAAACATCAGGGCCTTGTTGGACGGCACGGAAGTCACGTCCGGAACGTACAGGCTGGCATCGGCGGCCAGCGACATGTCGTGATTGAGGTCGAAAAACAGGAACCCGTGGATGGTGGCCTGCGGCGGCACGATATCGGCATCCAGAGCGAGTGGGCGAATGGCTTCGAGCGCTTTGTCGGTTTTCTTGTCCGTAATGGAGCCGATGCCGATCGGCAGGCGCCGCGATTGTGGCGCGGGCGGCCCGTTGGGATGCGCCACCACGGAGGCGACTTCCTGGGGCGCGATCCAGTCGATGTCCTGATGCTTGCCGCTCGGGAAATGCACGGCCAGTTGGATGGTGCTGGTATCCACGCGAATGGGCTGCAAGGTTTCGTTGTGCAGAAACACTTCCACGGGCAGGATGCCGACGGCCAGCGGGCTGGACTTGCCGAACTTCTCCTTCGCGCGCTCCGGATCGGTGTAGGCGCTGGCGGAAACGATCAGGCCTTCATGCTTGTCTTGCGGCAGATTCGCGCCGGGCTGATTCGGCGGCGGGGTTTTGTCGGGCGGCGCGCTGGATTGGGCCGTAGCGGCGGCGGTCGCCAGCAAGATGGCCGCGAAGCCGAGAAGCGCACGTGCGAATGTTCGAAGCATGATGGGCTCTTCCGTCTGATTGTCCGATGCTACCGGACGACGGCAAGTTGTGCGAAGTCCGATGCGCCCACTATAGCGCGGATTCGCGAATTCCCGGGCATGCGAAGCGCGACGCGCTGGGCTGATTTTCAGCGGGCCACATTTTCCTTGACTCTTGTTTTCCCGCGTGCAAACTTCCCCCACGTCGTTGCCCCTCTCCAATAGGAGGACTTCATCTTATGGCTAGCCGAAGAGAATTTTTGCAGGTCGCTGGAGTGGCGCTGGCGCTGCCGATTTCCGCGCGCGCCGGATCCAAGCCGACCTCCGCCGCACTCGCGGGTGAGACCGCGCCGGCGCAGCTCTACAAAGTGATCTACGACGAACGGCACGCGTCCAGCCGCGCATTCGCCGCCGAAGTGGCGCGGCTCGGTGCGCCGGTGCATGCCATCCAGGGCGACATCACCGACCTGTGGTTTCGCGACCTGGACGCGCGCTGGAAAAAACAGCCGGTGGCGATTGCCGGGCTCACCGAGCACGGCGCGCTGTTCTGCCTCGAGCGCCTGTCGTGGGACCACGGCATGCGCGTGGTTTATCGTGCGGACCATACCTATCGCGCCGACGGATACATGGAGCACGAGCTTTCCGGCTCCGAACGCATGCTGCGCGAAGCCGTCGACCTGAGCGCAAGCGGCCCCGGCTGGAGCACGCGCGTAGCGAGCTTATTGACGCGCTGCCCGGCGGCGCGTGCGCAAGCTTCCAAATTAACGGTGGTGACACCCGCAGTCCGGCAGGCTGGCGATCCCGAGCATCTGGTTTCCTGGGTCATCGCGCCGGTGGGCGACGCGAGAAAATTTTCGCACGCGTAGCGTTTCGAGGAGCACTGGATGCGGCTTCCCCCGGGGGTAACGAGCGCAGACTTCTCCGACGCTCTCCAGCAATTCGAGGCGGCGATCGGGAAGGAATGGGTGTTTACGTCCGAGCAGGACGTGGACCTCTACCGCGATTCGTATTCTCCTTTCTGGCACGAGGACGAAGAGCCGGTTCCATCCGCCGCGGTTGCGCCGGACGGAGTGGAGCAGGTGCAAGCCATCGTCCGCATCGCCAACCGCTACAAAATTCCTCTCTGGACCATTTCCACCGGCAAGAATCTCGGCTACGGCGGCTCGGCGCCGCTGCTGGGCGGTTCGGTTGTGCTCGATCTGAAGCGCATGGACCGGATTCTCGAAGTGAACGACAAGAATCACTACGCGCTGGTCGAGCCGGGCGTCAGCTATTTCGATCTCTATCGCCATATTCAGGACCAGGGCCTGAAACTCTGGATCGATCCCGCCGATCCCGGCTGGGGAAGCCTGATCGGCAACGCCGTGGATCGCGGCGGCGGGCGCACGCCGATGCGCGATCATTTCGACGCGGTCTGCGGAATGGAAGTGGTGCTGCCCAATGGCGAGCTGCTGCGCACCGGCATGGGCGCGCTGCCGAATTCCAAGACCTGGCAACAGTACAAATACGGCTTCGGGCCGTACATCACGCCGGCGTTTTCGCAATCGAGCCTCGGCATCGTCACGAAGATGGGCATTTGGCTGTTTCCCGAACCCGAGGCTTACCTGACCGGCACGGTGACCGTGCCGAAGCGCGACGATTTGAAGCCGCTCGTGGCGGGCATGGCGTACCTGCTGAATTCCAATATCGTGATGGGCACGACCAGCGTCGGCAGCCCGCTGAATTTCATGCGCGCCGATCCGCAGCTGGCGGCGATGCACGCGAAACCCGGCGGCGCCACCACCGAAGACCTCGAAGGCTTTCTGCACTCGCGAAACATGGGTTATTGGAGCGTCGAACTGCCGTTTTATGGCCCGGCGAAGGTGGTTCAGGCGCAGTGGGAATATGCGAAAAAGCGGTTTTCATCGATCGACGGCGTGCAATTCAAGGACGGCAAACTGCACCGGTTCCCGATCGACCCCGCCGAGGTGCCGAATTTCACGAATTCGGTGGCCGTGGGCATTCCCAGCTTGGGGGTTTTCGGCGTGGGCGGGGCGCGCAGCAACGGGCACGTCTGGTTTTCTCCCGTGGTGCCGATGACGGGCGAAGCCGTGCTCGAAGCCCAGAAGGTCTTCACCGACGCCTACAACGAATTCGGCATGCCGACCGGCCCGATGTTCTTTCTCGGACCGGCGTCGAACTACGCGCGCTGCTTCCTGATCCTTTTCGGCTTTCCGATCGAGCACGACGTCGAGAAAAACAGAAAGAATCGCGAGAATTTCAAGAAGATCGTCAAAGTGGCGGCCGAGCACGGCTGGGGCGAATATCGCACGCACACCGCGTTCATGCAGACCGTGTCGGACACTTATTCGTTCAACAACCACGCGCTGCGCCGCTTTCACGAAACGGTAAAAGACGCGGTCGATCCGAACGGAATTTTGTCGCCGGGAAAATGCGGCATCTGGCCAAAAAGCATGAGAAAGGCAACGGCATGAAAATCGCACGAACGATTTGGGTGGTGGCGCTGGTCCTCACGGTGGCTAGCGCGGCGTGGGCGTCTCCCGATCAGGAGCAGATCGAGCGCGGGCACAAGGTCTACGACAAATGGTGCTTTCCCTGCCACGGCACCGGTGTCGGCAAGCCCGGCACCGATTCGCTGGCCGCGCGCGGGCAGAAGCCGGCGGTTCTCGAAGAGCGCGCGGACCTGACCGCGCCCGCGATCAAGCAGTTTGTGCGGCACGGCGTGCTGTTCATGCCCATGTTCCGCAAGACGGAGGTCAGCGACGCGGAGCTGGACGCGATCTGCGCCTATTTGACCCGCAATAACAAGCCTTAGCAGCACGACGCGCGCCACGGGTGAAGCGCGCGGGCAACACACAACGGGGTGGCGCAACTGATGACAGTCAGGAGCGAGGAATGAAACTTCCGCCAGGAGTGAGTGCGGCTGATTTCGCCGCGGCCATCAAGCAATTTGAAGACGCGGTGGGCCAGGAGTGGGTGTTTACCAGCGACGAAGACGTCGCACTGTATCGCGACGCTTATTCCCCGTTCATGGGCGAGCCGGAAGAACGATTTGCCTCCGCCGCCGTCGCGCCGGATGGCGTCGAGCAGGTCCAGAAAATCGTCCGCACCGCAAATCAGTACAAGATTCCCATCTATCCCGTTTCGACCGGCAAAAATCTCGGCTACGGCGGCTCCGCGCCGGTGCTTTCCGGCAGCGTGGTGCTCGATCTGAAGCGCATGAACCGCATCCTTGAGGTCAACGAGCGCAACGCCTACGTGCTGGTCGAACCCGGCGTCAGCTATTTCGATCTCTACCGCTACATTCAGGAGAAAGGCATCAAGCTCTGGGTCGACGTGCCCGATCCGGGCTGGGGCAGCCCCGTGGGCAACGCTCTCGATCGCGGCGGCGGCTACTTGATGCCGCAATACCGCAATCATTTCGATTCGCACTGCGGCATGGAAATCGTGCTGGCCAATGGCGAAATCATGCGCACCGGAATGGGCGCGATGCCGGGCGCGAAAACCTGGCAGGAATACAAATCCGGTTTCGGCCCCTGGGTCGACGGCATGTTTTCTCAATCCAACTTCGGCGTGGTGACGAAAATGGGTTTCTGGCTGATGCCGCAGCCCGACGCGTATCTTTCCGGCATCGTAAATGTGCCGCGCCACAACGACCTGATTCCGCTGGTTCGAATCCTCACCTATCTCGAGAATACGCGCGTCACAAACGGCATGCCCGATCTCGGCAGCCCGCTGCTGGGCATTCCGATGCTGTCGGAGTTTGCGACGCGGTTCGATCAGGGCTCGAGTCCCTTTGAACGGCCGCAGGACGCGGAACTGACCGCGCTGGTCGCCAAGGCCGGCGGCGAAATGTCGCCGGAACTGGACGATTACGCCCAGAAGAAAGGCATCCCGTACTGGAATTGCAAGCTGAGCTTCTATGGCGCCGAAAAAGCCATCGCTGCGAACTGGGCCTTCGCCAGGGAGAAGTTCAGCGAAATTCCCGGTGCGAAATTCGAGGAAGTCGAAAGCTACAAATTGCCGCTCACGCCCGAGCAGCAGGAAAAAGTCCACAAGCCGCAATTCGGCATTCCGAGCCTGGCGATGTTCTCGATCGGCGCGCGCTCGGCCATCAATCCCACGCCGGCGAGCGGCCACATGTGGTTTTCGCCGATCATTCCGCGCACCGGCGAGGCGATTTTCGAAGCGAACCGCGTCTTTGCGGCGGCGGCGAAGGAATTCGGATTGCCGTTCCTCAATTTCAATTTGCCCTCCACCTATTGGGAGCGCTCGTTCATTTTTATTTTCGCGTTTCCGGTCACGAAAGACGTGGAGACCAACAAGAAAAACCGCGCCGCTTTCCAGAAGCTGGTCAAAGTGGCCGCCGATCACGGCTGGGGCGAGTACCGCACGCCTCCGGCTTTTCAGGACGCCATCATGGCGACCTATTCCTACAACAACAACGCGCTGCTGCGCTTTCACGAGACGGTCAAGGACGCCATCGATCCGAACGGGATTCTTTCCGCGGGGCGTTACGGCATCTGGCCAAAGCACATCCGGGAGGCGAAATCATGAAACGGTACGCAGCTTTTCTGATCGTCGCATTGTCGGCGGCTCTAGCGGCTGCCTCGCCGGCCCGCGCGCAGAGTGACGAAGGCGTTTCGCGCTCGCATGCCTGGGTGACCGCCACCGTGAAGGGCGAGGGCCAGCCGAAGGGCTACGTCCAGTATCAGAACTACTGCTCCATGTGCCACGGCGAGGGCGGCGGCAAGCCCGGCACGCTAGCGCTCCAGGCGAAGTACAAAGGCCAGTTGCCGGCGCTGCTGGAAAAGCGCACCGACCTGACGCCGCAGCTGATCAAGATGTACGTCCGCAACGGAATTTCCGTGATGCCGATTTTCCGCAAGACCGAAATCAGCGACGCCGATCTAGACGCGATCTGCGCCTATCTGACGCGCAACAATCCCAAGTAGGGCCGGCGCAGAGGCAGGAGCGAGAGATGCGAGTCCCACCCGGCGTCCGGCCCGCGGATTTTGCGGACGCCGTCAAACAATTCGAAGCCGCCATCGGCAAGGAATGGGTGTTCACCGCCGATGAGGATGTCGATCTCTATCGCGATTCGTATTCGCCTTTCTGGCACGAAATCGAGGAGCCGATTCCGTCCGGCGCCGTCGCGCCCGAAAGCGCGGAACAGGTGCAGGCCGTCGTCAAAATCGCCAACCAGCACAAAATTCCGCTTTGGACGATTTCGACCGGGAAAAACCTCGGCTACGGCGGCTCCGCGCCGCTGCTCGGTGGCAGCGTCGTGCTCGATCTGAAACGCATGAACCGCGTGATCGAAGTGAATGACAAAAATCACTACGCTCTCGTCGAGCCCGGCGTCAGCTATTTTGATCTCTATCGCCACATCAAGGAGCGCGGCCTGAAAGTCTGGATCGATCCGCCCGATCCCGGCTGGGGCAGCCCGGTGGGCAACTCGCTCGAACGCGGCGGCGGCTACACGCCGATGCGCGACCATTTCGATTGCCACTGTGGGATGGAAGTGGTGCTGGCCAATGGCGATCTGGTGCGCACCGGAATGGGCGCGCTGCCGAATGCCAAAACCTGGCAGCAATACAAATACGGCTTTGGTCCTTATGTGGACGGAATTTTCTCGCAGTCCAATTTCGGCGTCGTGACCAAGATGGGTTTCTGGCTGTTCCCGGAACCCGATGCCTTCCTCACCGGCATCGTCAGCGTGCCGAAGCATGACGACCTGCACAGGCTCGTCGAGATATTCGCGACGCTGATCAATTCCAATACGGTGCAGGCCACCACCACGGTCGTCAGTCCGCTCAGCTTCAGCCGCGATCCCGAGCTTGTCGCGCTGCGCGCGAAAGGCTCGATCGCGGATCTGGAGGACTACGCCGCGCGGAAAAACATCGGCTACTGGAGCGTTTCGCTTCCTTTCTATGGCGCGCCCAAAGTGATTGCCGCGCAGTGGGAATATGCGCGCGACTTGTTCGCGGCCGCCATACCCGGCGCGCGCTTTCAGGACGGACCATCCTATCGATTCCCGCTCGATGCCGATCAGCTCGCCAAAATTACGAATCCGGTCCCGTTCGGAGTGCCCAGCCTGCAGACTTTTTCCGTGGGCGGTCCGCGCAGCCAGGGGCACATGTGGTTTTCTCCGATCATTCCCATGACGGGCGACGCCGTGCTCGAAGCGCAGCAGGTCTTCGATCAGGTTCACAAGGATCTGGGCGATCCCGGCGGCAGTGGTTCCGCGTCGTTTCCCATCTGGTCGTTCTTCGCGCGCGCCTTCGTGATTATCTATTTTTTTCCCATCGAGCATGATGTCGAGAAAAACCGCCGCAACCGCGAGATATTCCGCCGCCTGGTGAAGACCTCCGCCGAGCGCGGCTGGGGCGAATACCGCACGCACACCGCGTTCATGGGCGATATTTCGGACGCCTATTCGTTCAACAATCACGCCCTGCGCCGCCTGCACGAAAGCATCAAGGACGCGCTCGATCCCAACGGCATCCTGGCCGCCGGGAAATGCGGCATCTGGCCGAAATCGATGCGTCAGGAGCGCGCATGATGCGCACCATGCCGAAAGTTCGAAACGGGAGATTGAAATGAAAATTCCGCCCGGAGTCAGCGCGGCCGATTTCGCCGAAGCCATCAAGCAATTCGAGGAAGCCGTCGGCAAGGAATGGGTCTTCACCAGCGACGAAGACGTCGCCATGTATCGCGACGCCTATTCGCCGTTCTACGGCGAGCAGGATGAGCTCGTGGCTTCCGCGGCCGTCGCGCCGGACAACGTCGAGCAGGTGCAAAAGGTCGTTCGCATTTGCAACAAATTCAAAATCCCGCTCTATCCCGAGTCCACCGGGAAAGATCTTGGCTACGGCGGCTCGGCGCCCGCCTACTCCGGATCCGTCGTCCTCGACTTGAAGCGCATGAACCGCATCCTCGAAGTGAACGAAGACAACGCCTACGCCCTGGTCGAACCGGGCGTCAGCTACTTCGATCTGTACCGCTACATTCAGGAAAAGGGCATCAAGCTCTGGGTCGACGTGCCCGATCCCGGCTGGGGCAGTCCGATCGGCAATTCACTCGATCGCGGCGGCGGCTATCTCACCTCGCTCTATCGCAATCATTTCGATTCGCATTGCGGCATGGAGGTCGTGCTCGCCAACGGCGAAATCCTGCGCACCGGCATGGGCGCCATGCCCGGCGCGAAAACCTGGCAGCAGTACAAATCCGGCTTCGGCCCGTGGATCGACGGAATGTTTTCGCAGTCGAATTTCGGCGTGATCACCAAGATGGGCTTTTGGATGCTGCCACAGCCTGACGCTTATCTCTCCGGCACCGTCACCGTC
>Ga0335085_10013710_pt1 | contig 11868 bp, 10 predicted proteins | sample Lox_Sample_45_FD_206712 | JGI IMG/M metagenome (GOLD analysis project Ga0335085, IMG submission 206712) | Soil microbial communities from Loxahatchee National Wildlife Refuge, Florida, United States - Lox_Sample_4.5 | ecosystem: Environmental > Terrestrial > Soil > Wetlands | place: USA...
GAGCGCGACAGTCAAGTTCGAGAAGACGGACGCCGGATTTACTATCACGGCCATTCACCTCGTCACGCAGGCGAAGGTTCCGGGGGCGAGTGAGTCGGCGTTTGAGACGGCGGCTAATAATGCCAAGGCGGGTTGCCCAATTTCCCGCCTGTTCAAGGGCAACACCGAGATAACATTGGACGCGAAGTTGGTCTGACGAGATAACGAAATCAAGCAGGAACGCCGCAATTCTGTTGCGGCGTTTTTCTTTGCGAGCGACTAACTGTTGGCGCGAACGAAATCGCGGAGCTGACGGTTGATGTCGGCGGCCTTCTGCACTCCTCCATCGAGCATGGTGCGCCACTTTCGCCCATTCTCATCGAGAGGCAACGTGCCGAGAAGATAGCTGGTCTGGAGAACGATTTCGAGTGCGTTGCTGAGGTCATGAGAAAGGCGGCGAATCTGCTGCGCGTGTTCGATGGGAATGGGTGATGTGCCGGTATCGTCAGCGGTCATGGGGAGATCCTATTCAGGCTGAGAAAGAATGGAGGAAGGCATCTGCCTAAATTGACATCGATGGCGCCCTTTGTAACACTAAGTCTTGCTGCCAGTCCAGCCATTCGCGCTGGACTTACCTGCGTGCCGAAGTGGCGGAATTGGCAGACGCGCATGGTTCAGGTCCATGTACTCGCAAGGGTGTGGGGGTTCGAGTCCCTTCTTCGGCACCAAAAGTCCTGCCATTTTCCCAACCTTCTTCATTTGCAACACCGCTTGATAATTCGCGCGGATTGCTGCTCACGACTGAGAGACTTCTGACGGCAGCTTTGTTGCCAAGTCTCTGGGCATTTGAATAGGTTGGTTCAAGAGATTGAGAAGACACTTCTATGGCTGCTGTCGCGACGAACGCTGTAATTCCTACTACAAATAAGCACCTGATCCGCTGGACCGAGAAGATGGCAGAGCTATGCCAGCCGGCGTCGATCCATTGGGTGGACGGCTCGGAGGCGGAGAACAAATTTCTCTGCGAGCAACTGGTTGAGGCTGGCACGTTCATCCGGCTGGATCAGAAGTTGTGGCCGGGTTGCTATTATGCGCGGTCCCATCCGAATGACGTGGCGCGTGTTGAGGACCGCACGTTTGTCTGTTCTCTCAGCAAGGACAACGCGGGACCAACGAACAACTGGGAAGATCCATTCGCGATGCGCCGCAAACTCAAGGCGCTGTTCAAGGGCTGCATGCATGGCAGAACCATGTACGTCCTGCCCTTCAGCATGGGTCCGGTTGGCTCTCCGATGTCGCAGATCGGGGTGCAGCTTACGGATTCCGCCTATGCAGTCGTGAACATGCGCATTATGGCGCGCATCGGTGCGCCGGTATTTGCGGAAATCGACAAGGCGAACAAGCGTGTTGTGCCGTGCATGCACTCCGTTGGTGCTCCGCTGGCGCCGGGACAGAAGGACGTTCCGTGGCCGCAGAACGAGACGAAGTACATCGTGCATTTCCCTGAGACCCGCGAGATCTGGAGCTACGGTTCGGGATACGGCGGCAATGCCTTGCTCGGGAAGAAGTGCTTCGCCCTGCGTATCGCCTCGAACATGGCTCGCGACGAAGGCTGGATGGCGGAGCACATGCTTATCGTGGGACTGGAGAGTCCCGAAGGCGAGAAGACGTATGTAGCGGGTGCGTTTCCGTCGGCGTGCGGCAAGACGAATTTTGCGATGATGGTCCCACCCAAGGGCTTTGAGGGCTGGAAGCTGTGGACGGTGGGCGACGACATTGCGTGGATCAGGCCGGACGCTGAGGGCCGTCTGAGGGCGATTAATCCGGAGACGGGATTCTTTGGAGTTGCGCCGGGAACGAATGCGAAGACCAATCCCAACGCGATGGCAACGCTCAGCCACAATACGATCTTCACGAATGTAGCGCTGACACTGCGAAAAGGCAGGCCCGAGGGAGTGTGGTGGGAGGGCATGACGGATGAGCCTCCCTGCGTTACCGATCGCGGGATCACCATGGAAGACTGGCGAGGCGACCGCTGGGATGAGAAGTCGGCGACGCCCGCGGCGCATCCGAACGGACGGTTTACCGCGCCGGCGGTCCAGTGTCCCAGCATCGATCGAGCTGCGCTGGACTCCAGCGAAGGAGTGCCTCTCTCGGCGATTCTCTTTGGCGGACGGAGGGCCAGCACGATTCCGCTAGTGAGTCAGGCATTCAACTGGTCAGCGGGTGTCTACCTGGGAGCGACGATGGGCTCGGAGACGACGGCCGCTGCCGCCGGTGCGACGGGAAAGGTGCGGCGCGACCCAATGGCGATGCTTCCCTTCTGCGGCTATCACATGGGGGATTATTTTCGACACTGGATCAAGATGCAGCGGGATCTGACGTCGACGCCGCGGATCTTCAGCGTGAACTGGTTCCGAAAAGATGAGAAAGGCAAGTTTCTGTGGCCAGGTTTCGGCGAAAACATGCGCGTACTGAAGTGGGTGGTGGACCGGGTTCGCGGCCGCGCGCAGGGGGTGGAGACTCCGATTGGTTGGACTCCCGCATGGGAAGACATGAACTGGACGGGTCTATCTTTCACGAAAGAAAAATTCGCAGCACTTGAGTTTGTTGACCGAACTGCCTGGCGTGTGGAAGTGATGGGGCACGAAGAATTGTTTCTATCGGTGCACGATCACCTGCCCCCGGAGATGATCTACGAACGCGAGTTGCTGATCTGCCGGCTGTGACCGGATAGGATAAGTTCCATTTTCTGAGCCGGCCTAACGGCTGGACTCGAACAAGGTGAGCCAGGGTTTGGAACTGCGTCTGGCAACCACTGCCGCGTTATATCTCCGTTGATCTCTCGTGGTCACTGTTTGGTCAAAATTTAAGGCTTCGGGAAGTCCCTTTTTCTAAAGCGGTTTTACGAACCGTGAGGGGCAACGTCTCTGACGGTAGCTTGAGCAAGACAACGGCGCGCAACGCTTCGGCCATCTAAACCCCAAGTTGCAGAACAACTGGGAGAACCCACAGGAGAACCCACATGAGATTTGATTTGAAGACACTTCCCCTTATGGCTGCTGTGCTCGGAGTATCAGGAGTGGTTGTTGCGCAGGGACATCGGCCCTTCGACCCGGTCAACGGGGCCGCGGCATCGGCATACGCGCAGGAATACGACCACCACGATGATTGGGACCAGCCTCCGCATGAGTTTCGCGAAGTTCAACGGCAGGGATTCCATGATGGTGTCGAAGGCGCGAAGAAAGACTTCGAGCATCACCGCATGCCGGATGTAAACAACCGCGACGAGTACAGGCACCCCAATGTTTCGAAGGCCTATCGCGAGGACTATCGCGAGGGATTCCGTCGTGGATATGATGCCGCGATGGCGCACATGACAGGTCAGCCGCGATAAGCTGCAGTGTTTGGGCTAGTCAGAGCTCGGCGTGTTCAGGATTTTCGCGCAGGCTCGAGAATTGCCCGATAGCCGTCGTAGACAGCTTCGAAGACTGAGTCCCATGAGGCGTTCAGGCCGTCCAATCGGGCGGCCTGACTCATGTTGGCGTGCAAGGCTGCGTCAGACATGATGCGGGCTGCTGCGGCGGCGAAGTCTTCGTCGCGGGCTACGAAGCCTGTTTCACCGTCGCGCACAATTGAGGGCGGACCACCGTCGGGCGTGACGATGGCTGGAACTCCTGAGGACAACGCCTCAAGGACGACATTGCCGAAGGTGTCGGTGTGCGATGGGAAGATGAAGAGGTCCATGTTGGCGTAGGCGCGAGAAAGGGCCTCGCCACGCAGGACGCCCGGGAATTCGGCGCCGGGAAGATGCTCACGGAGCCAGGGCTCCTCTGCGCCGTGGCCGACGATGAGGAAGCGGAAGTTGGTAAAGCCGCGTGCCGTCAGCTCTTTCTGAACCTGAGCGAGCAGGGCCACGTTCTTTTCGACGGAGAGTCGGCCGACGAAGCCGAGAATGAATGCGTTGTCATCGTGCCGACGCTGCCGCCAAGCGGGAGAAAATGCGTCGGCATCGACGCCGCGTTGCATGAGAAAGCAGGGGCGTCCGGTTTCCTTCTCCAGCAAGCGGCAGAGACCGAGATTTGGAGCGAACAGCACCCTGGCGACGGCATAGAAACGCCCACTGAAGTAGAGGGCCGATCGCTCAATCAAGTCTGCAAGTTCCTGCCGGCGTCCATTTCGAAAATGCTTTAGAAGCCAGTTAGCACGGCTGGCCGCATATTCATGCACGTTGGTGTGCCAGGAGGCGGCCAACGGGATATGCAGGTGGTTGGCGATGACAACGGCGAGCATTCCGTTTTCGCTGGGACCGGTGATGTGAACGATGTCGGGGCGGAACTCACGCAGGGTACGAAGAATCAACGGCAAGTGGCGGCCATAGCCGACGTCCCAAGTCAGGTCTTTCTCCAGCGCGAAAGCAAAAGAGCCGCGGGGCAGTTCCAGCGTGGTCAGATTTCCTTCGACCAGCAGAGGTGGATTGCGCCGTCCGGCGCGGACCATAAGAAAGGGCAGATTGCGTTTGCGGATGAAGGCCTCGAACTGCCGGCTGGTGTGGGCCACGCCGTTGATTTCGTAAAAAGAGTCGGGAAAATAGGCGATGCGTGGTGTGTCAATAGCAGCCATTAGCAAGTAGCCATTAGCGATTAGGGTCTGGCGCCAGTGTGCACGAAAACCGAGATCCCGCGCAGTTGGAACCTGCCAGTATCTGATGCTACACGGGTCCGCCGCCAACTAATCGCTCATAGCTAATTGCTAGAGGCTGGTCCTAGAACGCCTCTTCGCCGAGTGCAAACTTGAGCTCGCGCGACTCGCTCCACGCCATGCGGAGGCTGCCGGAAACCGGCCGGCTGCCCAGCATCTTCACGGCGCTGACGATGTAGTGCAGGTAACGCGGCACGCTGCCGTCGTGCGGCCAGAGGTCAGTCAGAGGGCGAACGACGCCATTCGTATCTGGATGGAAGACGCGCTCGTCCCACGTGCGCGAACCCTGGGGAAAATCGGGGTAGGTGCGAATCGCATCGAGTGTGGACTGCAGGATCCGGTGCTTCCAAGGCTCTGCGTACTGCGGCATAAAGAGGACGTGACTGCGGCCTTCGTATCGGACCTCGTGTACGAACTCAGTGAAGCTGGTCGCATTGCTGAGGTTTACGTTGGCGTTGGGCTCGACGCCGTGACGGTCTCCGCCTGAAATGAGCAGCCTGCCCTGCGCTTTCGCGAGTTCCTTGACCTGGCGATTCTCCTCCCAGCTGCGCAGTCCATTGAGCTCCAGTGCGTGCATGAACTTGCCATTCACCTCGAGGAATTTATGAACGAGGGCGCGGTGCTTTTCCTTGCCGATGATGTAGAGGTCCCAGAGCGGGTGGTTGAAGATGATGAGCACGTTGGGCAAGGCGTGCAGCGCGGAGAGAATTTCGGTCAGGCGCGTATCGGAGGGCTTCGCCGTGAATTCTTCGAAGGTCCGCATCCATTCGGCGCCCGTGTCGCTGGGCAGGTTATGAATGCCGAGGTGGAAAGCCTGATCGGAACCGTAAGGGACGCTCCATTCGACCGATACGGGGATATGACGGGCGGAGGTCACGGTCCGCAACAGCATCGGAGCATTTATGTTGTCGTGATCGGAGATCGAAACCAGCGGGGCTAGGCCAAGCTTCTCTGCGATTTGACGGCTTTCAAGGTCGAAAGCGAGACGCGGTGTCAGAGGCGGCGTCCAATAGCCGGCGGAGTAGTTCAACTTGATGTTGTGGATGCTGATGGCGCGCTTTTCGCCATAGGCGAGAACTTTGCGGATCAGCGGATAGTCGTTGCCGAAAGTGGCCAGGAAGTCGAGGGTCTCTTTGGACTGATTGGTATGGCTATGCAGGGATACACCCGTGCAATAGTCACGTGCCGCACCAGAATCTTTCCAAAGGTACGAGATGCGTCGCAGACCGGCCATTGAGTTGCCCTCCTGGGACTTCTGCTTCAAGTATTCGGCATGCACCATGAATGCGACATTACGGGGCAGAGAAAGGACGTTCAAATTGGCGCCAGTGCCAAATAAGACAACAGCCTTTTCAGTAAGTTACGGTGGTGACCCTGGCGATCAGGGTCCGAGGAATTCAGGAACGCGTGCGGGCGATTTCGGGGGCCAGCGCGCCTTCGTCTTCGGTGTAGGGGTGTCCCGATTCGGGCTGTAAGTGGTAACGCGTCAGGTTTTCGCGCAGCAACTCGAAGGCCTGATCGGGGGTGTCGGCATACTCGAAGAGGTCGAGATCTCGGGGTGAGATGGTGCCTTTGTCGACCAGGATATCGAGGTTCACCACCTGCTTCCACCAGGAGGAACCGTAGAAGACTACGGTCATCTTTTTGGCCAGCTTCTGGGTCTGGGCAAGCGTCAGCGCCTCGAATACCTCGTCGAGCGTGCCGAATCCACCCGGAAAAACAATCAACGCCTTGGCGAGGTAGGCAAACCAGTACTTCCGCATGAAGAAGTAGTGGAATTCGAAGTTCAGCGAGGGAGTGACGTAGCGGTTGGGGTACTGCTCGAAGGGGAGACGGATATTGAGACCGATGGTTTTGCCTCCGGCTTCATAGGCGCCGCGGTTGGCTGCCTCCATGATTCCGGGCCCTCCGCCAGTAGTGACGACGAAGCGATGACGACGGGACTTGAGGGTCCTGGACCAGGTGGTCAACAGATATGCGAGGCGGCGTGCATCTTCGTAGTATTGCGCCATTTCGACGGCGGCCTCGGCGCGACGGCGGCTGAGTTCGCTGGCTGTTCCTTGCTCCAACTCGGGAGGACTCGCAGGCTGTTCCTCCTGCGGAGCAGGCTGAACTGAACCAGTATTTTCAAGGAGCTCAAGCTCGTGGTGTGCCTCATCGAGGGCGCGAAATCGCGCCGATCCATAGAAGACGACCGTGTCGCGGATGCGCTCCCGACGGAAGCGGGCCAGCGGTTCTGAATACTCCGACAGAATGCGTAGGGTGCGTCCGTCAGGGCTGTTCAGAAATCCGTGATTTTCGTATGCCAGCGGGGCCGGCGGGATCTGCTTCGGTGTCCTTGGCATCGAGCCTAACCCTCGCGGTAATGGATTGCGTCGTGGATTGCGATCCAGATGTTAAGCAGACCAAGACCGGAGACAATGCCACGCGCGACTCCATTTAGAAGGAGTGGGGCGAGATGGGGCACCAGGGCGAATAACCGGTTGTCGTCCCAGAAGTGCATCCAGGGAAGTATTACGATGACCAGCCCGAGGTAAAGACGCACGACCACACTTACCAAGAGATCAAGGCGCTGAAGCCAGCGAGGAGACTGGCGAGGGGGCTTGCCATCCGGCGTGCTGGCGGCGAGCCGAGGAGGTGTCACGGGCGCCTGCGGAGAAAAAAGAATCGGCTGCTGCGACATGAGATGGTTTGATTCTAAATGCTATGTGATCCGCAAGAATAGCGGACTGCCCTCTGACTCTGCTACTTCTCGGCGACTGCATAGCGTTTCGGGCGGCGGTTGGCCTGCAGGACTTTTTTGCGCAAGCGAAGAGATTTCGGAGTGACCTCAACGAGTTCGTCGTCAGCGATGAATTCGATTGCCTGCTCAAGGTTCATGGCACGCGGCGGAGCGAGGCGGACGGCCTCGTCTGCGGTGGAGGCGCGCATGTTGGTGAGCTTCTTCTCGCGGACGACGTTGACGTCGAGGTCGTTGTCGCGCGAGTGCTCGCCGATGATCATGCCTTCGTAGACTTCTATTCCGGGCGGGGCAAAGAGAACGCCACGGTCTTCAAGACCTTCGAGAGCATAAGCCGTGGTGGTCCCGGGACGGTCGGCGATGAGGGCTCCGGTAGGCCGCTGCGGGATCTCGCCCTGGTAGGGAATGTATCCGTCGAATAGCGAGTTCATCACGATGGTCCCGCGGGTTTCGGTAAGCAGTTCGCTACGCAGGCCGATGAGTCCGCGCGACGGTACTCGGAATTCCAGGCGAACACGGCCATGGCCGAGCATTTTGACCATCTCGCCCTTGCGGGGCCCCAGGCGCTCGATGACTGTTCCGACGAAGTTGTCGGGGATATCGACGGTGAGGTGCTCGACAGGCTCCATGAGCTGGCCATCGATGGTGCGGGTGACGATCTCTGGACGACCGACCATCAGTTCGTAGTCTTCGCGACGCATCATTTCGATCAGGATGGCGAGCTGCAGTTCGCCGCGGCCGAGGACCTTGAGGGAATCAGGACTCCCGGTTTCTTCGACGCGAATGGAGACGTTCGTGAGCAGTTCCTTGTCCAGGCGTTCGCGGAGATTACGCGAGGTGACGTACCTGCCTTCGCGGCCAGCCATCGGTGAGTTATTGACGGAGAACTGCATGGCGATGGTCGGTTCATCGATGGCGATGTGCGGCATGGGCGAGGGATTTTCGAGCGAGGTGACCGTTTCGCCGATGGTGATACCTTCGACGCCGGCGATGGCGACGATGTCCCCGAGTTCGGTGGACTCGATGTCCGAGCGCTTGAGGCCGGAGAAGGTGAACAACTTGGTGATTCGGGTCTTCTGGAGCGAGCCATCGAGCTTGGCGATGGCCACTTCTTCGCCGGTGCGCAGGGTTCCGTTGAACACGCGGGCGATGCCGAGCCGACCGAGATAGTCGGAATAGTCGAGATTGGTGACGAGAATCTGCAAAGGCGCATCGGGGTCTCCACCGGCGGGGGGGATGGTCTGAACAATCTGTTCGAAGAGGGGCTGCAGATCGGTGCCGGGGGTTGAGATGTCGAGCGTGGCCGTGCCGAGCTTTCCGTTGGTGTAGAGGACGGGGAATTCGAGCTGTTCCTCGTTGGCGTCGAGATCAATGAATAGATCGTAGACCTCGTTCAGCACTTCCTGAGGGCGCGCGTCGGGGCGATCGATCTTGTTGATGGTCAGGATCACCGGAAGCTTTGCTTCAAGCGCCTTGGAAAGAACGTAGCGGGTCTGGGGCAGCGGGCCCTCGGAGGCGTCGACGAGGAGCATGACGCCGTCGACCATCTTCAGGGCGCGCTCGACTTCTCCGCCGAAATCGGCGTGACCGGGGGTATCGACGATGTTGATCTTTTGCTCGTGATAGAAGATGGCCGTGTTCTTGGCAAGAATGGTGATGCCGCGCTCGCGCTCGAGTTCGTTTGAGTCCATGACGCGCTCGGCAACGGCTTCATTGGCGCGGAAGGTGCCGGACTGGCGGAGCATGGCGTCGACGAGAGTGGTCTTACCGTGGTCGACGTGGGCGATGATGGCGATGTTGCGAATTGTAGTCACAGGGATTTCCTGATCTCTTTCTGTTTCTTGTTTGGGTCGAAGCAGAGCGCCTACCGGGCGCGGTCTTCGTCAATAGCTGCGAACAAGTCGGCGAGGTCGATGCGAATGGGAGAATCCGGAACGGCAAAATCAGCGATCTCGAGCCAGTTCCCGGTGGAGCAGTCGAAGCCCTTGCGTGTTGCGGGATCGATAACCCAGATGTTCCGGACGCCCATCTTGCGGTAGTCTTCAAGCCTTGCGGAGTAACGAGGGACACGATCCTCGGGGGAGATGACCTCGATGATCGCGACCGGCGGAGTCTTGATGATCTGCTCGCGCGGCGCGGCGACCGAGACAATGCAGATATCGGCGATACGAAACCGAGTCGGCGAAGTCTGTACACGAATTTCAGGAACAGTGCGAATCCGCCATTCGCGTTCGCGTTGACTCAGCCAAAGTATCAGGGCCCGTTGAACTTCCGCGTGGTCTAACTCACCCAAATTTCTTTCCTCGATGACGCCATCCACATAGTCGCAATCCGGCTGGTAGCTCGTATGCAGATACTCGCTGACGGAAATCAGAGGATGGGCAGCCGTAGACATAAATCCAATCACTGCGCTTGCCAGCGCAGATGTACTTCTTCAGTTTATCAGCGGGCCGCGCTTATTCGTACTTGAGGGATTCGACGGGATCCATGCGAGCGGCTCGGTTTGCCGGGAGCGTTCCGAAGATGACCCCGACGATCGTCGAAGTCAGGAGCGCAATCACTACCGACCAGGGTGAAACGGGCAGGGTGTAGGCAGTGAAGAGGCGCACGGAGATCGGCAATGCAAGTCCGATAATCACTCCCACGATGCCGCCACTGAGCGAGATGAAGACTGCTTCGGTGAGGAATTGCAGCTTGATTTCCCGCGACGTCGCGCCGATGGCTTTGCGAATTCCGATCTCGCGGATACGGGAGCGGACAGTAGCCAGCATGATATTCATGATGCCGACTCCGCCAACTGCAAGCGTAACGGCAGAGACGAGAAGCAACACCACTGTAAGCGCGTTGGCAATCTGCCCGGCGGTGGTCAGCAGCGCGGTCAGCGTGCTTGCCTTGTAAACCGAACTAGTAAGGTGACGCGAGTGAGCGACACGCACAATGTCATTGGCGGCCTCCTCCACGTCACCCTGGTCGCGAATAGAGAAGAAGATCTGCTTCACGGTGTCGGTACCAGTGAAATATCGACCAACAGAATATGGGATCAGGATCGTTTCGTCGGCGATCTCCGACTGACCAAAGGTATCTACGCTCTCTTTGAAGGTTCCGATGATGGTGAAAGGCATGCCGCTCAACTGGAAGGTCTGGTTGATGGCAGCGTCGGGGCTGCCGAACATCTCACGCGCGAAAGTCTCGGTAACATCAGCGACCTTTGAATGAGCGGTTTCGTCGGCGTCGTCGAAGAAGCGTCCGGAGAGCACGATCAGGTTCCGAACCTGCTGGTATTGCGGGGCGACTCCGAGCACGAGAACATCTTTAGCCACGCCTCCCGGAAACGTGACCCGGTCGTGCATCTCGAGCATTGGTGAGGATAGTGCGACCGAAGGAACCTGCTCATCGATCGCGCGCTCGTCTTCACGGGTCAGAAAATCGTTGCGGTTGGCGTTGATGGCCCCTGTGCCACCGCCCTCATATTCCAACTCCACCATATTGGTGCCGATGGCCTGAATTTCGTTCAGAATGTACTGCTTGCCGGTGAGACCAATGGTAAAGACGAGGATCAGCGAGGCCGAGCCGATAACCATACCGAGAGCGGTCAAGGTAAAGCGCACGCGGCTGGCATTGAAGCTCTCGATGGCGAGCTTGACGATCTCGCTGAACAGCATGGTCCGCCGGGCGCTTGCCAAGGTGCGCTGAAAAGAGCGGGTACCGCTGCGGAGGCGGCGATGGTGGTGCTCTCTCTCAGGTGCAATCGGCGGTGGGGCGGGGGTGGAGACCATAGGCCATCCGGGCGAGAAGGCTTTGCTGCTCTATTGATCCTACTCGCCCACGGTTGGGTTCGAAAACCTGAGGCGATAGATCAGGCTGGTTGCGTCATACCATCCGGTTCACCATGGGAAGACTCCGGCGCAGGTCTGTGAGACTGCATGAAACCGGCTGTTTGCGTAAACTGTAATAGCGCGGAGAGGTGGCAGAGCGGTTGATTGCTCCGGTCTTGAAAACCGGCGTAGGGGAAACCCTACCGGGGGTTCGAATCCCTCCCTCTCCGCCAGTTTGTGGGTTACTGGTCTCGAGAACAGCATCTGACTCCCCACGCAAAGAATCAAAAACTCAGGCGGATACTGAGCCGCCCGCGCATTGCTACCAGTGATCAAATGCTTTCCCGCAGCATCCGCGCTGAGCACCGAAGGTTCAAGATCCTGGTTCAATCCCACATAATGAGGCCCTCCACAAGAGGGGCGAGTTGCTTTTACGGAGTTGCGCTGGGGAAGGAGAACCTATGGTGTCGGCAATCAATGCGCCCAAAATGCTCATGAGCGAAGGGGAGGTCCAGAACGAGCCGGGTCTGTTCTCCTCTGAATCAGTGCTCGATATTTTGCGCTTGATACTCGCCGGAGCGCCGTTGGCCGAGGTACTCACCATCATTGCTCAACTGGTTGAATCCCGTGGCG
>Ga0335085_10013711_pt1 | contig 11868 bp, 12 predicted proteins | sample Lox_Sample_45_FD_206712 | JGI IMG/M metagenome (GOLD analysis project Ga0335085, IMG submission 206712) | Soil microbial communities from Loxahatchee National Wildlife Refuge, Florida, United States - Lox_Sample_4.5 | ecosystem: Environmental > Terrestrial > Soil > Wetlands | place: USA...
CGTCGTCACCAACCGCTCCAGCGGCCGCATGGGCTACGCTTTGGCGCGGGAGGCGTGGCTCAGGGGCGCCGACGTCACGCTGGTGAGCGGGCCCTCGGCCCTGGAGCCGCCCCCCGGCGTCGCCCTGGTGCGCGTGGAGTCCACCGCCGAGCTGGCGGCCGCGGTCGGCGACGCCCTGCCGCTCGCGGACCTGCTGCTGATGGCCGCCGCGCCGGCCGACTACCGGCCCGCGCAGGCGCGCGACCAGAAGCTGAAGCGCGGCGACGGCGCGCTGCGGCTCGACCTGGAGCCCACCGACGACGTGCTCGGGGCGACGGCGGCGCGCCGCAAGAAGGGAGCGGTCGTGGTCGGGTTCGCCCTGGAAACCGGGGACGTGGTCGCCTCGGCGCGCGCGAAGCTGGAGGCGAAACGCCTGGACCTGATCGTGGCCAACGACGCCACCGAGCCGGACGCCGGCCCCGAGGTCCCCACCAACCGCGTGACGCTCGTCTCCCGCGACGGGGCCGAGGCGCTTCCGCTGATGTCGAAGGAGGAGGTCGCCGCGGCCGTGCTCGATCGCGTGCAGAGGTTAGTTTCCAGGCGTGGATGAGCGGCGCGCGCGGTATCTGCGGCAGCTACAGGAGCTAGGCGAGGCGGACCTGGTCCTTCCCTGGGAGCAGGGTGCGGAGCGCGGTCTGCAGGACAGTTCCCAGACGGCAAGTTCATCAGTGGTTACCGGTCGTGAGTCTGGAGGCGTCGGGCGGGCCGGAGCGCCGGCGGCGCAGGCTCCGACCGCGCAGGGGGTGCCGGCGAAGCCGAAGCCCGTTCCGCTGCCCGCGGGCGTCGTGGCCGAGGCGCCGACCGGGGGCGACGATCTGTTCGCCGCCGACCCGCTCCGCCAGCTCGCCACCATCGACGCGCTGGTCCCCGTCATCGACGCGTGCCGCAAGTGCGGGCTCGGCTCGAGCCGCCTCCACAGCGTGCCGGGGGAGGGCGACCGCCGGGCGGGCCTGGTGGTGGTGGGCGAGGCGCCGGGCGCCACCGAGGACGAGACGGGGCGGCCGTTCGTGGGCCGCGCGGGCAAGCTGCTCGACGACATCCTCGCGGCGATCGGGTTCCGGCGCGAAGCGGTCTTCATCTGCAACGTCCTCAAGTGCCGGCCGCCAGGGAACCGCGACCCCGAGCCGCTTGAAGTCGCGGCCTGTTCGCCGTATCTCCATCGGCAGCTGGAGCTGATCGGGCCGCGGGTGATCCTGGCGATGGGGCGCCCGGCGGCGCACGCGCTCCTCGGGGTGAACGCGTCGCTGGGCGAGCTGCGGGGCAAGGTGCATCGCTACCGCGGCATCCCGCTGATCGTCACCTATCACCCGGCCGCGCTGCTCCGGAACCCGCACTGGAAGCGTCCGACTTGGGATGACGTCCGCATCGCACGCCGGATCTACGATGGCGACGGCGCCTGACGTCTTCGGCGGCCGCCAGCCCCCCTACAGCGCCGAGGCCGAGCAGGCCGTCCTCGGCGCGATGCTGCTGGACGCCGACGCGGCGCTGCGCGGGGTCGAGCTCCTGGACGACGCGATGTTCCACCGCGAGGGGCACCGCCGGCTGTTCCGCGCGATGCACGGCATCGTGGAGCGGGGCGGGGTCATCGACCCGGTCACGCTGCGCGACGAGGTGGACCGGCGGGGCGAGCTCGAGGCCGTCGGCGGCATCGAGTACCTGTCCTACCTGCTCGACGTGGTCCCGACCGCGGCCAACATCGACTACCACGCGAAGATCGTCCGCGACAAGGCGCTGCTGCGGCGGCTCATCGAGGCGGCGACCGGCATCGTGCAGGAGGCCTACGACGGCAAGCGGCTGGCCGACGAGGTGCTGGACAGCGCCGAGCAGCGGATCTTCCTCGTCTCCGAGACCCGCAAGACCGAGGGCTTCGTCCGCCTCAAGGAGCTGCTGTGGCCGACGATGGAGCGCATCGAATCGCTCCACGCCGGCGGACAATCGATTACCGGCGTGCCGTCGGGCTTCGCAGACTTGGACGACAAGACGGCGGGGTTCCAGAACGCCGACCTGGTGATCGTCGCGGCGCGGCCCAGCATGGGGAAGACCGCCCTGTGCCTCAACGTGGCGCAGTACGCGGCGATCGAGAAGGGCATTCCGGTCGCGATCTTCAGCCTCGAGATGGCCAAGGCCCAGCTGGTGCAGCGGCTGCTGACGAGCGAGGCCCGGGTGGACGCCCACCGGCTCCGCCAGGGCATGCTGAAGGACGCGGACTACGCGCTGCTGGCGCGGGCCGCGGGCATCCTGTCGTCGGCGCCGATCTGGATCGACGACAGCGCGGCGCTCACGCCGCTGGAGCTGCGCTCCAAGGCGCGGCGCATCAAGGCCGAGCACAACGTCGGCCTGATCATCGTGGACTACCTGCAGCTGATGCGCTCGCCGGAGCAGGCCGAGAACCGGGTCCAGGAGATCAGCGCGATCTCCCGCGCCCTCAAGGCCCTCGCCAAGGAGCTCGACGTCCCGGTCGTCGCCCTGTCGCAGCTGTCGCGCGCGCCCGAGCAGCGGGGCGGGGAGCACCGGCGCCCGCAGCTCTCGGACCTGCGCGAGTCGGGCGCGATCGAGCAGGACGCGGACGTGGTGCTGTTCATCTACCGCGAGGAGATGTACTCCGGCACCGAGGACCCCAAGACCGGCGCGAACATCGAGGGCCAGGCCGAGGTCATCATCGGCAAGCAGCGCAACGGCCCCACCGGCACCATCAAGCTCCACTTCCACAAGGCGTACACGCGGTTCGACAACTACAGCCCCCGCGAGAGCGAGGACGGCGGGAATGGCCGCTAAGGCCCGCTCGGTGTTCCGCTGCACCGAGTGCGGGGCGGAGCAGCCGAAGTGGACCGGCCGGTGCGACGCCTGCGGGGCGTGGAATGCGCTGGTGGAGGAGGTGGCAGGCCCCAGGACGGCCAGGCGCCGGGGGGGGCCGGCCGCGGGCTCGACGGACGGCCCGCTCCCCGTCCGGCTCGACAGCATCGCCGCCGACGCCATGCCGCGCTACAGGACCGGGCTGGCCGAGTTCGACTACGTCCTGGGCGGCGGGATCGTCCCCGGCTCGCTGGTGCTCGTGGGCGGCGAGCCCGGCATCGGGAAGTCCACCCTGCTCCTCCAGGTGGCGGCGCGGCTCGAGGCGGCCGGCGTGCCGACCCTGTACGCGAGCGGCGAGGAGTCGCCGGAGCAGGTGCGGCTCCGCGCCGACCGGCTGGAGGAGCCGGCGGGCCGCGTCCACGTCCTGGCCGAGACCGTGCTGGAGCGCGTGATCGAGCAGGGGGCGCGGATCGGCGCGCGGATCGTGGTCGTGGACTCCATCCAGACCGCCTACACGGCGGACCTCGAGGGCGCGCCCGGCAACGTCGGCCAGGTGCGCGAGTGCGCGGCGCGGCTGATGCGCTTCGCCAAGGAGTCGGGCCCTGCCGTACTGCTGGTGGGCCACGTGACCAAGGGCGGCGGGATCGCCGGTCCGAAGACCCTCGAGCACATCGTGGACACGGTGCTCTACTTCGAGGGCGAGGGCTCGCTCGACCACCGCATCCTGCGCGCGACCAAGAACCGGTTCGGCGGCGTGGACGAGATCGGCGTGTTCGAGATGACCTCGGCCGGCCTGCTGCCGGTGGCGAACCCGTCGGCCGCCTTCCTCGCGGCGCGCCACGAGGGCATCTCGGGCAGCGCGGTGACGGCCCTGATGGAAGGGACGCGGCCGCTGCTGGTGGAGATCCAGGCGCTGGCCGCGCGCGCCGGCTTCGGCACGCCGCAGCGGGTGAGCGCGGGCGTGGACCATCGCCGGCTCGCGGTCCTGCTCGCGGTCCTGGAGCGGCGCGCCGGGATGCCGTTCGGCGACCTCGACGTGTTCGTGAACGTCACCGGCGGCCTGCGGCTGAGCGAGCCCTCCGGCGACCTGGCGGTGGTCGCGGCCCTCATCTCGAGCGTGCGCGACCGCGCGCTGCCCGCCGACGCGCTGTTCCTCGGCGAGGTCGGCCTCGGCGGCGAGGTGCGCGCCGTGGCCGGCGTCGACCGGCGGCTGGCGGAGGCCGCGCGCCACGGCTTCCGCCGCGCGTTCGTGGGCTCGCGCACCGGGCTGAGGCAGGCGTCGCCCGGCGGCCTCGAGCTGGTGCGCGTGGAGCACCTGGGGGAGCTGGCCCATCGGCTTGCCGCCTGACACCGGCGTGGTGATCGTCGCCGCGGGCCGCGGCGTCCGCGCCCAGTCGGCCGGGCCCGGCGCCGGCGAGCCCAAGCAGTTCCGTCTGCTCGGCGGCGTGCCCATCCTGCTCCGGACCATCCGCCCGTTCGCGCAGCATCCCCGCGTCGGCCCCATCGTCGTCGTCCTGCCGCCCGGGCACGCGGCCGCGCCGCCGGAGTGGCTGCGGGCCCAGCTCTCCGAGCGGCTGCTCCTGGCCGAAGGCGGCGAGCAGCGGCAGCAGTCGGTCGCCAACGGCCTCGCCAGGCTGCCGCGCGGACCGTCGCTGGTGCTGGTGCACGACGCGGCCCGCCCGTTCGTCGAGCGCGAGCTGATCGACCGGGTGCTCGCCGTGGCGGAGCTGGGGGCGGCGGCCGTGCCCGGCCTGCCGCTGGCGGACACCGTGAAGGAGACGGACCCGACCGGCCTCGTGGTGCGGACCGTGCCGCGCGAGCGGCTGGTGGCGGTCCAGACCCCGCAGGCGTTCCCGCGCGCGATGCTGGAGACCGCGCACCAGCGCTCGCGCGCCGACGCCGCGACGGGCGCCAGCGACGACGCCGCGCTGTGCGAGCGGCTCGGCCACCCGGTGCGCGTCGTCGCGGGCAGCGTGCGCAACCTCAAGATCACGACGGCCGAGGACTTCGTCATCGCCGAGGCGCTGGCCGCGGAGGCGCGGGCGTGATCGCGTACCGGACGCCGGCCGAGGTCGCCGCCGCGCTGCCGGCGGTGGTGACCCACCTCGCCCGCCGCGGCCTGATCGCGTATCCGACCGAGACGGTGTACGGCTTCGGCTCGGTCACGGCGGCGCCCGCGGTCGAGCGGCTCGCCGCCCTCAAGGGCCGGGAGCCCGGCAAGCCGTTCCTGGTGCTGGTCGCGGACCGGCACATGCTGGCCCACGTGGGTCTCCGCCTGACCGACGCGGCCGAGCGGTTCGCGGCCGCCTTCTGGCCGGGACCCCTCACGCTCGTCCTGCCCGGCGGCGAGGGCCGGCTGCCGGACACGCTGCGCGGGCCCGAGGGCGGGGTCGCGGTGCGCTGGACTTCGCACCCGGGCGCGGCCCGGCTGATCCAGACCCTGGGCTCGCCGATCACCTCCACCAGCGCGAACCGGCCGGGACAGCCGTCGCTCATGGAGGCGCCGGCCATCGAGAGGAGCTTCGCGCCCGCCGTCGCCGAGGGGACCCTGCTGGTGCTCGACGCGGGCCCGCTGCCCGATTCGCCGCCGTCGACCCTCATCGACTGCACCGGGACCGCGCCGCGCCTGGTGCGCGAGGGCGCCATCCCTCGCGGCCGCCTGACCAGCATCGTTCCGGCGCTGGTGGGCTAGCGTGCAGCTGCTCCTCGTCTGCACCGGCAACATCTGCCGCAGCCCCATGGCCGAGGCCATCGCCCGCCGCGAGCTCGCGAGCCGCGGCCGCGACGACGTGCAGGTGACCTCGGCGGGCACCGCGGCGCCCGACGGCGCGCCGGCCTCCGAGGGCGCCTATCTCGTGGCGCTCGAACACGGGCTCGATCTCTCGGCGCACCGCGCGCGTCAGCTCACGACCGACCTGGTGGCGGGCGCGGACCTGGTGCTCGGCATGAGCCCGCACCACGTGGAGCGCGCCGCCGCCCTCGGCGGGACGGGGAAGGCGCACCTGCTGGGCGAGTACGCGGGCCGGCTGGACGAGGACGCCCAGGTCGACGATCCGTTCGGCGGCGACCTCGACGAGTACCGGGGCACGTTCGACCGCCTCGAAGCGCTGCTCGCCGACGTCGTCGCGCGCCTGCCCGCGAAGCCGGCGGATGCGAATCCGGGCGACGACTAGGCTCTTCGCCGTGGTGGGCGACCCGGTCGGCCACTCGCTGTCGCCGGCCATGCACAACGCCGCGATCGCCGCCCTGGGACTCGACGCGGCGTACCTCGCGCTGCGCACCTCCCGCGACGCCTTCCCGGCACTCGCCCGGGCGCTGGTGGCCGCCGGGGGCGGCCTCAACGTCACGATCCCCTACAAGCGCGCCGCCGCCGACCTGCTCGATCGTCCCTCGGACGCGGTCCGCCGCACCGGCGCCTGCAACACGTTGTGGGCGGACGGCGCGGCGCTGGCCGGCGACAACACCGACGTGGCGGCGGTCCGCGGCGCGGCCGCGGCGCTGCTCGCCGACCGCGGGCCCCGGCGCGCGCTGCTGCTGGGCAGCGGCGGCTCGGCGCGGGCGGTCGCGGTGGCGAGCGCCGACGCGTGGCCCGGCGCGGAGATTGCAGTGGTGTCGAGGGATGCGGCGCGGGCGGCGGAGTTCGCGGCGTGGGCTGAAAAGCACGGGGTGGGATGCAGGGTGTGGGGTGCGGAAGACCAAGGCCCAGTGGATCTGGTCGTGAACGCGACTCCGCTCGGACTGGCGCCCGGCGACCCGCTGCCGCTCGCGGCGGACCGGTTGGGCCGGCTGGCGCCGGCCGCGGTGCTCGATCTGGTGTACGCGCGGGGCGAGACGGCGCTGGTGCGCGCCGCGCGGGAGCGGGGCATCGCGGCGGCCGACGGCCGCGGGGTGCTGGTGGCGCAGGGAGCGGCGGCGTTCGAGCGGTGGTTCGGTGTGGCGGCGCCGCTCGAAGTGATGCGCGCGGCGGTGGAGGATGCGCTCCGCCCGTAGTATGTTGGCCGCGGCGCGCTCGCGCGTGCTGGCGGTCGAGGCGCTGGCGCTGCCCCGCGCCTGCCTGGGGTGCGAGCGGCCGATGCCGGACCGGCGCAGCGGCGCCTGCTGCGAGCTGTGCCGGCACCGGCTGAGGTCGATCGCGCCGCCGGTGTGCCGGCGATGCGGGCAGCCGATCGACCAGTGGAGCCTGCGACTGGCGGCGGAGGCGGGCGGCGAGGCCAGCGGACGCGCCACCCTTGGCCGCGGCGCCGGCGCGGCGGGAAGCGGTCCCTGCGCCTTCTGCCGGGAGTGGCCGAAGGAGCTGGCCTGGGCGGTCTCGGGGACCTGGCTGGACGAGGGGCCGGCGCGCAACCTCGTCCACGCGCTGAAGTACGGCGGCTGGCGCATCGCGGCGGCGCCGATGGCCGACTGCATCCGCGCGGCCGGCGGGGCGCGGCTCGGGCGGATCGACGCCCTGGTGCCGGTGCCGCTGGGCGCCACGAGGCTGCGGGAGCGGGGCCACAACCAGGCCGCGCTGCTCGCCCGGGCGCTGGGCGCCTCGCTCGCCGTGCCGGTGCTCGAGAGCGCGCTCCGGCGCACCCGCGAGACGCGGACCCAGACCCGGCTCGGCCCGGACGACCGGCGGCGCAACGTGGCCGGCGCGTTCGAGGCGGCGGGCCCGTCACTGACGGGGCTGCGGGTGGCGCTGGTGGACGACGTATTGACGACGGGCGCGACGCTGGGCTCGGCAACGACGGCGCTCGCCCGGCTGGAGCCGGCTTCGGTCGGCGCGGTGACGTTCGCCCGCGCCCTGGTGCCGGCATGACGAACCCATGAACGACGGAGGACGCTGGACATGGCAGTGCGCGTAGGCATCAACGGATTCGGGCGGATCGGACGCCTGGTGCTGCGGGCCGCGCTCCACAAGCGCACCAACCTCGAGATCGTCGGCATCAACGACATCACCGATACGAAGACCCTCGCCCACCTGTTCAAGTACGACTCGGTGCACCGCGCCTGGCCGGGCGAGGTGACGGCGGGCGCCGACCACCTGGTCATCGACGGCAGGAAGATCGCCGTCACCGCCGAGAAGGAGCCGGCCAAGCTGCCGTGGAAGGACCTCGGCGCGACGCTGGTGGTGGAGTCGACGGGCAAGTTCACCGACAAGGAGAAGTGCGCGGGTCACTTCGCCGCGGGCGCCAGGAAGGTGATCATCTCCGCGCCGGCCAAGGGCGAGGACATCACGATCGTGATGGGCGTCAACCACGACAAGTACGACCCGGCCAGGCACCACCTGCTGTCCAACGCCTCGTGCACGACGAACTGCCTGGTGCCGGTGGTGAAGGTGGTGCGGGACGCGTTCGGCTGGGTGCGCGGCTACATGATCACCGTGCACTCGTACACCAACGACCAGAACGTGCTCGATTACCCGCACAAGGACCTGCGGCGCGCCCGCGCGACGGGGCTGAGCATCATCCCGACCACGACCGGCGCGGCGAAGGCCACCAGCCTCGTGATCCCGGAGGTGAAGGGGAAGCTCGACGGCGTCTCGCTGCGCGTGCCGACGGCCGACGTGTCGTCGGTGAACCTGATCGTCCAGGTGGAGAAGACCACCACGCCGGCCGAGGTGAACGAGGCGTTCAGGAAGGCGGCCGCGGCCGGCCCGCTGAAGGGCATCCTCGACGTGAGCGACGCCCCGCTGGTCTCGGTCGACTACATCGGCAACCCGTTCTCGTCCATCGTGGACGCGATGAGCACCGCGGTGGTGGACGGCACGATGCTCCAGGTGTCGTCGTGGTACGACAACGAGTGGGGCTACTCGATGCGCTGCGTGGACCTGATGGAGCTGGTGGCGGCGAGGATGTGATGGCCAAGCAGACGATCGCGAACCTGGACTCGGCGGCCGTGCTCGGCCGCCGTGCCCTGGTGCGCGTGGACTTCAACGTCCCGGTCAAGGACGGCCAGGTGACGGACGACACCCGCATCCGCGCCGCCGTGCCGACCATCGAGGACCTGAAGGACCGCGGCGCCAGGATCGTGCTGCTCTCGCACCTCGGCCGCCCCAAGGGCGGGGTGCCGGAGCCCAAGTACTCCCTCAAGCCGGTCGTGCCGGTGCTGGAAGGGCTGCTCGGCATGCCGGTGACGTTCATCGAGGACCCGGCGGCGCCGGCCGCGGTCGAGGCGACGCGCGAGCTGCCGCGCGGCGCGGTGGCGCTGGTCGAGAACACGCGCTTCCAGGCGGGCGAGGAGAAGAACGACCCCGCCACGGCGAAGCTGTTCGCCGCGCTCGGCGACTTCTACGTGAACGACGCGTTCGGGTCGGCGCACCGGGCGCACGCGTCCACCGAGGCCGTCGCGCACCTCCTCAAGCCCGCGGTGGCGGGGCTGCTCATGGAGAAGGAGCTGCAGTACCTCGGCGGGGCGCTGACGTCACCCGGGCGCCCCTTCGTCGCCGTCCTCGGCGGCGCCAAGATCTCGGGCAAGATCGACGTGATCCAGAACCTGCTGCCGAAGGTGGACCGGATCCTGATCGGCGGCGCGATGGCGAACACGTTCTTCCGGGCCAAGGGCGTCTCGACGGGCTCCAGCCTGGTCGAGGAGGACCGGATCGCCATGGCGAAGGACCTGCTCGGGAAGGCCGGCGACAAGCTGGTGCTGCCCTCGGGCGGCGTGGTCGCGCCGGCGCTCGAGCGGGCCGGGGAGAAGCGCGAGGTGGCGTGGAACGCCATCCCCGACGGCTGGGCCGTCTACGACATCGACGAGGCGACGGAACGCTCGTTCGCCCGGATCGTCGCCGGCGCGAGGACGGTGGTGTGGAACGGCCCGATGGGCGTGTTCGAGACGCCGCCGTTCGATCACGGCACGCTGGCGGTGGCTCGCGCGCTGGCCGCCGCGACCGCGAAGGGGGCGGTCACGGTGGTGGGCGGCGGGGACTCGGCCGCCGCGATCGAGCAGGCCGGGCTGGCCGACAAGGTGAGTCACGTCTCGACCGGCGGCGGCGCGTCCCTCGAGTTCCTGGAGGGGAAGGTGCTGCCGGGCGTCGCGGCCCTGGACGACCGCCGATGAGCCGCCTGCTGTTCGCCGCCAACTGGAAGATGCATCACGCGCCGGCCGCGGCCCGCGAGACCGTGCGCGCCGTGGTCGCGCGGTACCGGCCGGCCGCGGACCGGGAGCAGGTGTTCTTCCCGCCCGCGGTGTCCCTGGGCGCGGTGGTCGAGGAGATCCGGGGCCGCCGCGACGTCGCCGCCGGCGTCCAGAACATCTACTGGGAGGCGAAGGGAGCCTTCACCGGCGAGATCTCGGCGCCGATCGCCGCGGCCGCCGGCGCCACGTGGGCGCTGGTGGGCCACTCGGAGCGCCGCCACAAGTTCGGCGAGACCGACGCGGAGACGGGCCGCAAGGTGCACGCGGCCCTGGCGGCGGGCCTGCTTCCGATGCTGTGCGTCGGCGAGCTGAGCGAGGAGCGGCGCGCGGGCAATACCGAGGCCGTGGTGCTGCGCCAGCTGACGGCGGGCCTCGCGGGACTCGACGCCGCCACCACCGCGCGGGTGGCGATCGCCTACGAGCCGGTGTGGGCGATCGGCACCGGGCTCAACGCGACGCCGTCGGACGCGGCGGCCGTGCACCGCACGATCCGGCGCTGGCTCGCCGAGCGCACGCCGCCCGGCGCGCGACACACCATCCTGTACGGCGGCTCCGTGAACCCGGAGAATGCGGCGGCCTTGCTGGCCGAGGAGGAGCTCGACGGCGTGCTGGTGGGCGGGGCGAGTCTGGAGGCGGACTCGTGGCTGCGAATACTCGAGACGGCGGTGAGACGAGAGAAGTGAGAGGTGAGAGGTGAGAGGTTCACCGGAACGTCTCACCTTTCACCCCTCACCTCTCACGATCGCGCTCGTTGACCATCCTTCACTACTCCAGGTAAATTACGTGCCGCCATGTACACCTTCTTCCTGATCCTGCTCATCCTCGACGCCTTCGTCCTCGCCGCCGCCGTGCTGCTGCAATCGGGGCAGGGCGGCGGGCTCGCGGCTTCCTTCGGCGGCGCCTCCAGCACCGACGCCTTCGTGGGGAACCGCCAGGCGGCCACGCTGCTGACCAAGGCGAGCTGGTGGGGCGGGGGCATCTTCCTCTGCCTGTGCTTCATCCTCTCCTTGCTGTCGATGCGCTCGTCCACCCCGCGCTCGGTGTTCGAGAGTCAGCCCGTGCAGCAGGCCGCGCCCGCACCGCTGGCGCCGCTGCCGCTCGATACCGGCGGCGCCCGGGCGCCCGCGCCGGCTCCGCCGCTGGGCAACGCGAAGGCCCCCGCCAAGTCCAACACGCCGGCCCGTTGAGTTCGTGAGCGAGGACCTGCTCCCGGCCTACGTCCTCCTCGAAGACGACACCTGGTATCGGGGCGCGACGAGCGCCCCGTTTGCCGTCACCCCCGCCGAGGTCGTGTTCACCACGAACCTCAGCGGCTACCAGGAGGTCTTCACCGACCCCTCGTACGCCGGCCAGACCGTCGTCATGACGGCGCCGATGATCGGCAACTACGGCATCAACCAGGAGGATCTCGAGTCGCGGCGCCCGATGGTGGCGGGCGTGGTGGTGAGGGAGCTGTCCCGCGTCGCGTCGTCATGGCGCGCCACCGGCCGGCTGGACGACTGGCTCGGCGGGTTCGCGATTCCCATCGTCTCCGAGGTCGACACCCGGCGCCTCACCCGGCACATCCGGGAGAAGGGGTCGATGCAGGGGGTGCTGGCCGTCGGCACCGAGCCCTCCGAGGAGGCCCGCGGGATCCTCGCCGCCTCGCCCCGGATGGAGGGGCTGGACCTCGCCTCCCGCGTGACCCGCGCGGAGTGGGAGACCGTGGGGCCCGACGACGCCCGCTTCAAGGTCGTCGCGTACGACTACGGGATGAAGCAGAACATCCTGCGCCTGCTGGTCGCCGGCGGCTGTCAGGTGACCGTGGTGCCCAGCCACACCCCGGCGGCCGCGGTCCTCGAGCGGAAGCCCGACGGGGTGTTCCTCTCCAACGGGCCCGGCGACCCGGCGGCGGTCGTCTACGGCCCGCCGATCCTGCGG
>Ga0335085_10013712_pt1 | contig 11868 bp, 9 predicted proteins | sample Lox_Sample_45_FD_206712 | JGI IMG/M metagenome (GOLD analysis project Ga0335085, IMG submission 206712) | Soil microbial communities from Loxahatchee National Wildlife Refuge, Florida, United States - Lox_Sample_4.5 | ecosystem: Environmental > Terrestrial > Soil > Wetlands | place: USA: Florida...
TCTCGATCTTAATCATTACCACGCACCACGAAAAAGCTTTCCTGATGGCCCTGATTGCAGCATTCGCGGAAGCCACTGGCGACACCATCTCCAGCGAAATCGGCCAGTGGATGGCCGGGCGCGCCTACTTGATTACGACATTGAAGCCCGTGCCAGTGGGTGAAAACGGCGGCGTTTCAGTCGGCGGGACCATCGCCGGAGCGCTGGCCTCGGCGGCCGTAGTGGCGTTGGCCTTCAGCCTCGGCTTGTGCGGCCGGTCGGGAATCATCATCACCCTCTCCGCCGCCGTGGCCGGGAACTTGCTCGACAGCGTTTTGGGCGCCACACTGGAACGGCGTGGTTTGGTCACCAACGGCATCGTCAATTTCGCCGGCACGACGTTTGCAGGCGCACTGGCACTGGCTTTCGCGCTCTCCCTTGGTTATTAGTAATGAGATGACGGAGATGTACCCCGCCTCAAGACCGCGCAAATCCGGATACACTGTCCAGAATCCCGTTTACAACTTTCAATCTCCAACGCTAAAATGAATTGAAAGCCAGTTTGCAGATCAGGCACGAACAATTCATGAGTGAGATTCTGGCAATTTATCCCGGATCCTTTGATCCGATCACAAACGGCCACCTCGATTTGATTGAACGGGGGAGCCAGATCTTCAACCGGTTAATTGTCGCGATCCTGACCAACCTTGAAAAGAGCCCGCTTTTTACTGTTCCCGAACGAGTGGAAATGCTCCGCGCAGCGACCCGCTCTATCCCCAACGTTACCGTCGACACTTTCAGTGGATTGCTCGTGGACTACGCGCGGCAGAAGCAAGCCAAGGCCCTCCTGCGTGGGATTCGAGCCTTCACGGACTATGAGTACGAACTGCAGATGGCGCTGATGAATCGCAAGCTTGGGCCCGAAATCGAGACGGTCTTCTTGATGCCTGCACTTTCCTACACCTATGTCAGTTCGCGATTGGTAAGGGAGGTCTTCCAGCTTGGCGGGTCCGTGGCCGGACTGGTTCCGCCGCTTGTCGAAGAGCGCCTCCAGCAGAAAGTCTTTCAGGGTAAGACCTAAAAAGGAGTTCACACCTGACGGCCGGAAGCCCATTGTGGCCGCTGGCTTATGGCTGTCGGCAGAATATTTAAATGCAATTTTCCGAAAGAATATCACGCATATCAGTCTCCACAACCGCGGCGGTGGTTCAGAAGGCCGAAAAGCTGCGCGCTTCCGGCGTCAAACTCGTTGATTTCGGTGCGGGCGAGCCCGATTTCCCGACCCCCGATCACATCAAACAGGCCGCCATTCGCGCCTTGGAGGAGAATTTTACCAAGTACACTCCCACGGGGGGGACGCGCGAACTCAAAGAAGCGCTGGTAGACCGGCACGCCAGGGATTTCGGCTCGCATTATTCCGTGGAAGAGTGTCTGGTAACAGTGGGTGGCAAGCAGGCCATTTTCGAAGCCGCAGTAGCGACGCTTAACCACGGCGATGAAGTGATTTTGCCCGTCCCCTACTGGGTATCATTCCTCGACATCATCAACTACGCCGGGGGCAAGGCAGTCCTACTGGAAACGAATGAAGCGGAGGATTTTGCTGTGCGGGCCGATGCGGTGGAGAGACTCATCACGCCGCAGACCAGAATGATTGTGGTGAACTCACCCAACAATCCCAGCGGCGCAGTAGTTCCACGCGGGGAAATGGAAAAGCTCCTGGAGGTAGCGGCGCGGCACAAGGTCCTCTTGATGTCGGATGAATGCTACTGCCAATTCCTCTATGACGACGTCCCCTTTTCGCTGGGGAGCTCCAATGATCGCGAGCATCTCTTGGTGGTCGGTTCGCTATCTAAAACGTATGCCATGACCGGCTGGCGTGTGGGGTTTGCTCTGGGTTCCAATAAGCTTCTGGCGAATATGCTGAAACTACAAAGCCACTCGACTTCCAACCCGACATCGATTGCGCAGAAGGCCGCGGTGGAGGCATTGCGGGGGCCGCAAGACACTGTCCGCGCCATGCTGGCGGAATATCGCCGGCGACGCGACCGCGTGGTGGAAGGCCTGCGCGCCATACCCGACATTAAATGTACAATGCCGCAAGGCGCTTTCTATGCTTATCCCAATATTTCGGCTTACTTGAATCGCGATGGCCTGGCGAACACCACCGTTCTGGCGGAGCGACTGCTCGAAGAAGCACACGTGGCGGTGGTTCCCGGCCCGGCCTTTGGAACTGAGGAGCACGTTCGCCTTTCCTATGCAACTTCGATTGAGCAGATTGACGAAGGGGTGAGGCGGATGGCGGCGTTTTTCGGACGATTTTAGCCGGAGGGCAAATCCAGACCTAAAGATGCACCACCAAGACACCAAGGCGCCAAAAAGGACCGAAATCAGAAAGCGACAGGCCCCAACTTTTTGGTTTTCGTTTCTGTTCTCCGGCTCTTAACCTTAGCTTGGTGTCTTTGCGCCTTGGTGGTAATCCGTGCTTAGTCTATGTCCACTTTCAGCGGCCCCATCCAACTATCGAATATCTACAAGCCAAAAATCTGGGGACGGCGGGATTTGGCGCCGCTCTTCGCCATGCCCTCCTCGCGGGACGGAGCCACCGGGCACTTCACCCAGCAGCGGATTGGCGAGGTGTGGGTCACCGATGATGTCTCACGCTTCATGAACGGCCCTGCGGCCGGAATGACTCTCGCCGAGGCTTCGCAGAAATACGGCCCGGAGCTGCATGGGAAATCCTGGACGGGGTCGCGTTTTCCCATCCTCGCCAAGTACATCTTCACCAGTGATTGGCTTTCCGTGCAGGTTCATCCTGACGACGCTTACGCCGCCGTCCATGACCCCGGAAACGCCGGCAAGTGCGAAATGTGGTACTTCCTAAGCGCCGACCCTGACGCCGCGATTCTTCTTGGGTTGAAGCCGGGCGTGACCCAACAGCAGTTGCTCCCGGTGTTCAAGAACGGAACTTCACGGGACCTCCTGCAAAGCTTCCGCCCGCAGCCGGAGGAGGCCGTTTTTCTGCCCCCCGGAATCGTTCATGCCTTGGGACCCGGGCTGTTACTCTTTGAAGTCGAGGAGAACTCCGATCTAACCTACCGGCTGGATGATTTTGGCCGGCCCGGACTGGATGGCAAGCCGCGCCCGCTGCACCTGAAAAAAGGGATGGAGGTGATTCGTCCGGACCTCCCGCCCCTTCGCGATTTGCCGCGCCTCGAATTTAAGGAAGCCTATGGCGCGCGCCGCTTCGTGCTCGCCTGCCGCTTCTTTGCCCTTGAGGAATTGAGCGTTCGCCACCTGGCGCCGTTCCGCAGTTCGCCGGAGCGGGTGGAGGTTTTCTCTATTACCGAGGGCGCAGGGCGCATTGAGAATGAGGCGGGCTGGCTGGGTTACCGCCCCGGCGACACGTGGCTTATTCCTCCCGCCGCCGGCCTTTATCGCGTTGTGCCGAGAACAAGCACCAAACTATTGAAGTTCTACGTTCCGGACATGGATCGGGATTTCCGCGAACCCCTGAAGCGGCACGGAGCCGCTTCGGATAAGATCCGCCAGATCGTGTTTGAGTGAGGTCTTATGGCGCGAAAATCGGCCGTCGCTCATGCTTATGGTGTCGTAATGGCCGGCGGCAGTGGAACGCGCTTTTGGCCGCTGAGCCGCCGCAAGCATCCCAAACAGTTGCTGGAGCTTTTCGGAACCGGCACCCTGCTGGAGCAGTCGGTTGAAAGGCTCCGGCCGCTCATTCCCCCCGAGCGCATCTATATCTACACCAACGAATTGGTCCTGCGCGAGGTACGCCGCCGCTTGCCGCAGATTCCTCGTGCGCAGATTGTGGCCGAACCGGCTTCGCGCAACACCGCGCCCACGCTGGGAGTGGCGGCACACGAAATTTTGCGCTGCGACCCGGAAGGCATCATGGTGGTGTTGCCCGCCGACCACGTCATCGCCAAACCCGCGGAATTTCTTCGCGTCTTGCGGGCGGGATGTGAAACCGCGGAAGTGGAAGGCAAGTCGGTGGTCATAGGCCTGAAGCCCACGCGCCCCGATACCGGTTTTGGCTACGTCCGCATCGGTGCCCGCGAAGCGCGCCTCGCCGGGCAGGAAATTTACCGGGTGGAGAGCTTTACGGAGAAGCCGCCGCTGCCCGTCGCGCGACGCTACGTCGCCTCCCGGCGCTACCTGTGGAATGGCGGCATGTTCATTTGGCGCGCCTCCACCCTTCTCGAGAACTTCACCAAGCATCAGCCCGTCATGGCGGAGCAACTGAATCAGCTTGCTGCAGCAGGCGGTGTGCGCTCCACCAGGACCTTCCGGCGCCTCTTCCCGAAATTCGAGAAGATCTCGATCGACTTTGCCATCATGGAGAAGATCTCGAACATCCACGCCGTATCGGCTGACATTGGATGGAATGATGTCGGCAGTTGGGCGGTGGCCTACGAACTCTCCGCCAAAGACGAAGAGGCCAACGTCCGCCCGGAACGCAGCTTGTGCCTGGATTCCCAGGGCAATATGATTGTGGCCAAGCGCAGATTTGTGGTGACGGTGGGCGTGCAGGACCTGGTGATTGTCGAATCCGATGACGCCTTGCTGGTTTGCGCGCGCGACCGCAGCCAAGACGTGGGCAAAGCCGTGCAAGCGATGGAAAAGGCGGGGCGGAGGGAATTGCTGTAGCGCCGACCTGTATTGGTCTAACATGGACAAAATTAAGTTCGGTACCGACGGCTGGCGCGCCGTGATCGCCGACGATTTCACCTTTGCCAACGTGCGCCGCGTGGCGGCCGCCGTCGCCCAATATGTTCGCGAGGAAAGCGAGCCGGCCCAAGGCTTGGTGGTGGGCTACGACATGCGCTTCCTCTCGGCGGAATTTGCGCGTGCCACCGCGGAAGTGATTTCCGCCGCGGGCATACCCGTTTACCTCGCGGACGCGGGCACGCCCACGCCAGCGGTGAGTTATGCGGTGGTCGATCGCCAGGCTGCGGGCGCGGTCATGATTACGGCCAGCCACAATCCCTCCCGCTGGAATGGAGTTAAGTTCAAGGCGCCGTATGGCGGCTCGGCGGCGCCGGCAATTATCCAGCGCATTGAAGCGCACCTGCATCGCCTGGACGGCGCTTCCAAACCCCCACGTAAGCGCAAGGCCGCGGCCATCGAAACCGCGGATCTGACCACTCCCTATCTCAACCGGCTGAAGCAGATGGTGAAGCTTGACCTTATTCGCTCCTCCGGGCAGAAGTTCGTGATTGATCCCATGTTTGGGTCCGGCCGAGGCTGCATCGCACGTTTATTCGAAGAGGCGGGAATTCCCTACCGCCAGATTCATTCCGCACACAATCCCCTCTTCCCTGGATTGAATCCCGAACCCATCGAGCCGCATGTCGAGGGCTTGCGCCGCGTGGTGACGGTGGGCGGCTTTGACGCGGGCTTTGCCACCGACGGCGACGCCGACCGCATCGGTGCCATGGACCGCTCCGGCGCGTTCATCGACTCGCACAAAATCTTTTCCATCCTTCTCCAGCACCTCACGGAGGACCTGGGGCTGCGGGGCGAAGTGGTCAAAACCTTCTCCACCACGCAGATGATTGACAAGCTGGCGCATAAGCACCAATTGCCGCTGCACGTCACGCCCATCGGGTTCAAATACATCTGCGAGCTCATGCTGACCCGCGACATCTTGATTGGCGGCGAGGAAAGCGGCGGCATCGCCATCAAGGGACACTTGCCGGAGCGCGACGGCATACTGAATTCGCTCCTGTTGGCGGAAGTCATGGCGGAAAAGAAGAAGACCCTGGGCGAGTTAGTGGATGATTTGAGCCGGGAGTTCGGGCCGCACTTCTACGAACGCGTCGATTTGGAGGTGGAACTCGCCAGCGCGCAGAAATTGGTGAAACGCGTGGCGAAAGGAGAATTCAAGAAGATTGCCGGGTTGAAAGTGACGGCGGTTGAAGACTTGGATGGCGCCAAGATGCGATTCGGGGATTCCGCGTGGCTTCTGGTGCGGGCCTCGGGCACCGAGAATCTTTTGCGCCTTTATTCCGAGGCGCCCTCGCGCGAGCAGGTCAAAAAGCTGTTGAAGGAAATGATCCGCATCGCGAAGGAAAAGTAGCGCGGACCTGTTTTGTAGGTCTGCGCTTGCTTTGTTTCCCTCTCCCTTGGGGCTGCACTGTGTCCCCTGCCCCTCCCCCCTGCATTCTGTTACAATCCGGGGCGCGTCCGAGACTTGGAGAGAACATGGGGAACCCTGCATTTGTAGCAAGTTCGGGATCTGCCGACTACCACTCGCAGCCCGTCGGTGCGATGGAATATATAGTCGCGCGGTTCAAGGAACGCGTGGATGCCGGGCTACTCGCCAGTCCCCCCAACAAGGAACGCGTCAGGAAGGCGCTGCGCCGGGAAGGATCGGAGCGCTGCCTTACCCGGATGAATCGCTTCTCGACGGACGTAGTTGTTAAGTATGGCGCCGCCTTGGCGGACCTCCTTTACCAATTCCCTGATGACGTCGTCTTTGTTTTGTCCTACGAATTTGCCTTGGGATATCAACCTCCCGATCGCGCCGGACGATTGAGCAACGTCGAAGCGCTGATGCAAGAAAGGGAGTGGGTGGATGAATGGGGCATCGGCTGGAAACACTCGGCGGACGGGGTCGGCGCGAACCCGGTCGATCACCCCATCAAGGATTGGTCGCAACTTGATGACTATTTGCAGAACCGCGTACCCAATCCGCACGGACGAGGAAGATTGGCCGCAGCCCTGCCCGCTCTCGCCAAGCATGGGTCGAGCAAATACTGCGTGGGGATTATCAATCTCACCCTCTTCGAACGCCTTTTCGCATTACGGGCAATGGATCACCTCCTCGAGGATTTTTACACGCATGAGGAAGAAGTCCTTCGCTTGTGCGAAGCCTTGACCCAATACGTCATTGGCCTGATTCAGGAGTGGGGAAAAACCGAAGTGTCGGGAATTTTCCTCTCCGACGATTGGGGTTCGCAACACGCGCTGATGATTTCTCCGGCGATGTGGAGGCGGCTCTTCAAGGATTTTTACCGGCGCATTTTCGCGGAGGTTCATCGCTGGGGGAAAGATGTGCTATTCCACAGTTGCGGCAACGTCACCTCGATCATTCCAGACCTGATTGAAGTGGGAGTCGACGTGCTGGATCCGCTTCAGCCGGGGCCGGTGAATCTTGCAGAAGTCGCGAGGCAGTTCGGAGGGAAGGTGGGGTTCAGCGGAGGAATCGACGACCAACGCCTGGAAGACTATACCCCCCAGGAGGTGAAAGACATGGTGCGGCAGACGATCGATACTCTTGGGCGCCCGTTCGGAAATGCCTACTTGGTCGCCGCAGCGAACTCGATTCTCCCCTCCGTGCCTTTTGACAACCTTGAGGCAATGATTCAGGCCAGCCATGGGGAATAAGGCGGCAATTCGATTCTGCATAATGTTCTTATGACTGACTCCGAAAACGTAAAAACCTACCACCGAACCGGCCGCATTCTGAGCGTCGCGGGCTACCTCCTCGATCTGGCGATCCTTCTCATCTTGCTTTTCACCGGTTGGACCCTCGTTCTGCGAACCGTGGCCCTGCACTACAGCCCGCGCCCTTGGCTTGCCTTGCTGATTTACCTGGTGATGTTCGGAGCGATCACCCAGGTCGCAGGGCTCCCTCTCGACTTCCTGCGCGGCTTCTGGCTGGAGCACCGCTACGGGCTTTCCAACCTGACTCTCGCCGGCTGGGTGAAGGATCAATTGAAAGGCTTGGCCGTGGGCGGCACGCTGGCACTGCTGGCGGCGGAGTTCCTTTATGCGGTTATCCGCCGCTGGCCCGAGCGTTGGTGGATCGTTTGTGCGGTCGCGTTCATCGGCTTCTTCGTTTTGATGGCCAATCTCGCGCCGGTGCTGATCCTGCCCATCTTTTTCAAATTCAAGCCACTGGAAAATCCTTCCTTAACGGAGCGCTTGCTGGACCTCTCCCGGCGGGCGGGCACGCGCGTGAAGGGCGTGTTTGAATGGAAACTCAGCGAGAAGAGCAAGAAGGCCAACGCCGCACTGATGGGACTTGGCAACACGCGGCGAATTATTTTATCGGATACGCTGCTGGCGGGGTTTAAGGATGAGGAAATTGAGGCGGTACTGGCGCACGAGTTTGGCCATCACGTCCATCGGCATATTTTGCAGTTGATTGCGCTCCAAGGCGTGGCCATATTTACGGGCTTCTATCTGATCCAGCGTTGCTTGTCCTGGCTCGGTCCGCACTTTGGATTTCAAGGCGCTGGGGATTTCGCCAATCTGCCGCTGCTGGCGCTGGTCACCACCGTACTTTCTCTCGCCCTTCTGCCCGCGGTGAACTCTTACTCGCGCGTCCTGGAGCGGCAGGCCGATGCGTACGCGTTGCGCTCCATCACTTCCCCTGCGTCTTTCATCTCCAGCATGGAAAAGCTGGCAGAATTAAACCTGGCGGAACGCCAGCCCCATCCTTGGATTGAGTTCATCTTCCATAGCCATCCGTCTATCCAAAAGCGCATTGAGTTTGCACACAAGATTTCGGCGTAGTCTAAGCTGCATGGCTCAGAGCAGGTGTAGCGCGGGCCTACGGCGTCTCTTCCCACGGCCGGCAGACGCGTTCGATGGTGTCGATCATGTTTTCCACCTGCTCGGGGTCCGGAGGGCGTCCGGCGTGGACAGCGGCGTTGCGCACTCGCCACGCTTTGTCGAGCTGCGCCTTGTCTTCAATCGAAATGTAACCATCCTCCGCCAGGCGGTCGAAAAGAATTTCAATTGCGCCGCGGACGTTCAAGTTCATTCCGCTGCAAAGTTCGCGCGCGGCAACACGGAGCAGCCGCTCGTACTCTTCCCCCGCGATTTTGCCGGCCAGCTTGGGTTCTTCTTCCAATAGAATTCGCGCCAGTTCCAAAGGGCCGTAATTGCGCAGAAAGGGGCGCAGCACTTGCGCCACGCGGCGGCGCTGAATCCACACGTCGGCGCCGAATTCCAGGTGCGTGGTGGAAATTTCACTCGTGTCGCTGGCGACAATTTCGTGGTAGGTCCAAAGGGCCGACTCCGTATCGGCCACGGATTCCATGCGAAAGTGTTCCTTCCAGGCCCGCAGTTCGTCGCAATAGGCCAGGTAGAGGTCGATGGTGCGAGGGCGGTAGACTTGCAGCAGATTCATGATGGGCGTCGAGAACACGCCGAAGCGGTCGGGGTGCACGAAGCGCAGGACGAGCGAAACTATTCCCGCGCTGTGCAGCACGTCGAGGGCGCGGCGCACGAGTTCACGCGGCTCGGCGGGCGACGGCCCCAGCACGAGCCTCGCCTTCTTCAGGACCTGGTCCAGTTCCTTCTCGTTGGGCCGCGGCCAGTAGCGCCCAAAGGGCGTGGCCGTGGGGTCAAAGATGTTCAGCACGTCCTTCGCCGCCAGCCAGCGATTGCCGGTGCAGAGCGGCTCAAATTTTTTTTCGAGCGCGCGGAAGGAATAGGTGCGCCCGAACTTCTGCTTGCACACCTCGGGAAATCGCTCAAAGTAACGCTTCAGATCAAAACCGGGCATAACCGCCTCGAGATCGGCCATCACCGAACCACCGTCATGACACCTCGGCCACTTTCAACGGATGGCATTTTCGCTCAATGCACGCGAAATAACAAATGGGCCCAGGGGCGCGGATTGGTATTTCGCTATCCGCGTGCAGCGGGGTGGCGTAAAATCCATCCTCTAATCCTTTGTTAACGTGGAAAATGACGATGTCCGAGCCGATCATCATCTCCGCCAAGAATTTGGGTGGCGTAGCTTTGCCCGGGTTTTGCCCGCGTTGCTTCTGGATTCAAATGCACGCGGACGGCATCCCCTTCCAGATCTTCCCCGGCATCTTCAGCTCGCTTGACTCCTACGGCAAGCGTTTGGTGCACGGATGGTTCGACCGGCATCATAGCGCCCCTCCCTGGCTCGCCGGCCTGGGCAGCGTCAAGGGCTATCGCCACCCGCCGCACTACAGCAAGTTCAGTATCCTCGACCGGGATTCGGGGGTGACCCTGCGCGGGACCCCGGATGGAATCCTGGTCATGGAAGACGGCTCGCACTTGATCGTCGATTACAAAACTGCCAAGTTCACCGATCATCAGGACGAACTGTTTCCCATGTACGAAGTGCAATTGAACGCCTACGCGCTGATCGGGGAGCAGAAAGGATTTGCGCCGGTCTCGGGTTTGGCGCTGGTATATACCGAACCTGTAACCGACGAGGCCGCGGCAAGTAAGGACGCCAACCAAACCGCGTCTGGGTTTTTGATGGAATTCGGCGCCCACCTTCGGCCCGTCATCTTGGCTCCGGAAATGGTTCCGCCGTTGCTCGCCAGGGTTCGGGAAATCTACGATAGCAAGGCGCCCCCCAAATCGAGAGATGGCTGCAAGGATTGCCGGTTGCTGCAAGACCTTATTCGAGTCTTGGGTGGGTAGCGGTGTATTGGCCGCCGGCCAAATGACAGACACCGTAAGCTCAACGTTGGCTGAAAACGGCCACCAATCGGCTGAATTTAGGCAGGGTTTGGCGGAGCGACCTTTTCGGCCCGGAAAGGAGCTGCATCCTAACCCACTGAATTATTGGCAGATAAATGACGGTTACGAAAACTGAGTTTGGCACGCGTCTTGCCTTATAGCTAACGGACGCGAGTGTGGAGTTCGCTAGCGGGCGTTCGAGCGAGGTGGGCCATGAAAAACCGATTCTTCATCGTTGCACTGATTATCCTTTCGGCCGGTATGTTGACAACGTCGAGCGCATCGGCCCAAGACGATCCGCAGTCCCAACCTCAGCCAGCGCAACCGCAGCCGGCGCAACCGCAGTCGGCGGTGGCACGGATCAGCGTGATTCATGGCGACGTCTCCACGATGCGGGGCGACGCCGGACAATGGGTTGCCGCCACGGTAAACACTCCGTTGGTTCCTGGCGATCAGGTGGCGACGGCCGATCACGCTCGCGCGGAAGTTCAACTTGATTACGCCAACATCATGCGGCTTGAGCAACACACTGATGCCAAGGTGTCGGACCTGCAGCAGAACAAGCTTCAAATCCAATTAGCTTCCGGATTGATTGATTTCACCGCTTTGAAGAACACGCAAACCGACGCGGAGATTGACACTCCAAATATGGGAGTGCATCCGCTCTCTCCGGGAATTTACCGCATCCAGGTGGATTCTCCCACGGAGACGCTTCTCATTGTGCGGCAAGGCGAGGCGGAGGTACTGACCAACCAGGGCAGCACAAAGGTTGAAGCCGGCCAGATTATTCAGATTCATGGTTCCGACAACCCGGAATACAAGATTGACCCCGCACCGGGCGGCGACGAGTTCGACAAGTGGTGTGCCAATCGCGACCGCCAGATTCAGACTGCGCAAGCCTGGGAACACACCGGCCCCGAGGTCACTGGTTCAAACGACCTTGATCAATACGGCCAATGGGAACAGGTTCCGGACTACGGCTGGTGCTGGACTCCTCAGGTCGATGCCGGCTGGATTCCCTACAGTGCAGGCCGTTGGGGTTGGGAGCCCTACTGGGGATGGACCTGGATTTCCTACGAGCCTTGGGGCTGGGCTCCGTACCATTATGGCCGTTGGTTTATGTACGGAAACCGTTGGGCTTGGTGGCCTGCCCGGGGGTTCTACGGTCCGCATCCCATCTGGTCGCCTGCCTACGTTTCGTTCTTCGGATTTGGCGGCGGCTTCGGTGTGGGCTTTGGTTTCGGTTCAATTGGATGGCTGGCGCTCGGTCCGCGCGATATCTTTCACCCTTGGTTTGGTGCGGGGCACAGCTTTAGCGTGGCGGGCTTTGACCGCTTCCATGGCCCTGGCTTTACGACTCCGGGCGGGCGGCCCTTCGGCTCGAACCTGGAGCGCGCCATGAGTGACGAA
>Ga0335085_10013713_pt1 | contig 11866 bp, 13 predicted proteins | sample Lox_Sample_45_FD_206712 | JGI IMG/M metagenome (GOLD analysis project Ga0335085, IMG submission 206712) | Soil microbial communities from Loxahatchee National Wildlife Refuge, Florida, United States - Lox_Sample_4.5 | ecosystem: Environmental > Terrestrial > Soil > Wetlands | place: USA...
GCACTGCGCGCAAACCACGCGCGGCCCTTTGAATCCCGGCAAATCCTCGGGAGGGACTTCCACAGTGCACCACGACGTATCGAAGAGCTCTTCATCCGTGAGGAGGGCGTAGGCCTTCTGCTGTCCCGAGTCCTTGTCCATCTCGGGAAACATTTCGCGGGCCCGCTGCTTGGACGATTCCTTTGCCGCCACGCGCACGCCGCGTCCGGTATTCAGGTCCACAAAGGTGGCCGCTACTTTTCCCCAATCGAAAAACTTCAGACTGCGCTTGCCCAGCCGGCAGTTCGCCACCAGGGCCACGGCGTCCGTGACGCAGCGATCGATTTCGACGTACGTGACCAGGCGCTTGCGCTCCTTCACGGGGTCCTGAATGCCCAGTTCGCGCATGCCGAGCATGGCCAGGCGAACGCCGAGCACCTGTCCGGCGCACAGATGGCCATGCGCCACTTCCGCCAGCTTCAGATATTCCTCGAGGGTTTTCACTTCAGGATCTTTCCGCCAACGCGCCGGCGGCAGGAACGGCCAGCTGTGCCACGCGCCGGCGCCGAGCCGCATAAAACGCGGCAATGGCGAGCGAGAGCGAGAGCGCGAGAAGCGCTCCGTCGCGCAGGAGCGTGCGGCCGCTGATGGGCTCACCCAGCCCGAAGCAGCCGCAACTGATCTGTCCTTCCTTCGAGTTGGGCTGGTAGGCGTGCACCATGGCGGTGAAAAAGACGGCGAGCATTGCCGTGGCCGCCGAGGTGGTGACGCGCTGCCAAATGCCGATGATGAGCGCGAGGCCGAGGGACAGTTCAAACCACGGCAGGACGTGCGCGAGGGCCACTGCCATCGACTCCGGCATGACTTTGTATGCGTCGATGGCCATGGCGAACAGCAGGAACGAGGCCCGCAACTTGGTGTAGGCCGCATATACGAACACAGCGCCCAGTAGAACGCGCAGCAGCGTGAATGCCCACCACCCCGCTGAAAACCGCCGCATAGCTATTTCTGCAGTTGCTCGTCGAGATACCGGCGCAGAAGGGAATAAGAAACGTTGCCGGGGAGAACGTCCGTGTGACCGTGGACGGTGACGTAAATCGTGGGAGTTGAGTGCACGCCTTTTGAATCGCCGAGGCTGCGGTCGCTGTTCACGAAGGAATCCACTTTTCCGCCCTGCACCAATTCACGCACGCGCTTCATTTCCTTGGGCGAAAGCACGGCGGCCACGACCGCATCCACATTGCCGTTGCGCGTCCAGTCCGCCTGCCTGGCATAGAGCGCCGCGTCCACCTCCTGAAACCTGCCAATGCGCGCGGCCGCGGTTTCATAGAGGGCCGCCTGGCGGGAATGTTCGTGGCCGATTACGCCGGTGAGAGGGAAATCCCGGTGAATCAGGTAGACCTTTCCCGTGGATATGTAATCGTCGACCATCGGCCGCACGACGTTTTCATAGAACACGCGGCACACCGGACAGGAGTAGTCGCTGAAAACTTCCATCACAATGGGAGCGTTCGGCGAGCCCAGCGTCTTCTCGGGCGGGCCTGGTTCCGTTTCCGCCGCCGGCTTGGCGCGGGTCCTTGCCTGCTGGCCAGTAGCGCCGGCTGTTCCTGCGACCATTGCCACAGCGGCTATCGCGGCCAGCATCCCTCTCCACAGTTGCATGCGGATTCTCCTCCGGAAATCTTTGCCTATTTGGCTTTGATCGAGAGCTTATCTTACTCCCAATCCCGCTTCGCCAGCTTCCTCCCGCCTGAAACTCGACAGTTGCCCGAGCCGAAGCAGTAACCGCCGGGCCCTTGAGGGCTCGTAGGGCAGCCTAATTCTTTGTTGCGGCATACGGCCGGGCTGGATGCATGGGGTGCGGGGTTGATCCTAAATATCTCCAGAACTGATTGCAAATCAAAAGCTTATGTCAGATTCTGGCGGCAGATTTCTCATACTTGACAACGATGCACTCAACATCCATAATAGGTCTCGATTTCAGCATCCGAGATGACCCGGGCTGTGACGTCTGGGGCAAACAGTTTGGAGGAAGCAGCCAATGAGCAAGATTATCGGGATTGACCTGGGCACAACCAACTCCGTGGTGGCCGTGATGCAGGGCGGCGAACCTGTGGTCATCCCCAATCAGGAAGGCGGCCGGACAACGCCTTCCGTCGTGGCGATCACCAAGGCTGGGGAGCGGCTGGTGGGCCAGGTGGCCAAGCGGCAGGCGGTCACCAATCCGGAAAATACGGTGTATTCGATCAAGCGGTTCATGGGCCGGCGCGCCAACGAGGTGCAGGACGAGCAGAAGCGAGTGCCCTATAAGGTGGTTGGGGGGCAGGACAACCACGCGCGCGTGGAGATCGCCGGCAAACCGTACAGCCCGGAACAGATTTCGGCGATGATCCTGGGGAAATTGAAGTCCGCGGCGGAGGATTTTCTGGGCGAGAAGGTGACCAAAGCCGTGATCACCGTGCCCGCTTATTTCAACGACAGCCAGCGGCAGGCCACGAAGCAGGCCGGTGAAATCGCGGGCCTGGAAGTGGTGCGTATCATCAACGAGCCGACAGCGGCCGCGCTGGCCTACGGACTGGACAAGAAGAAGGACGAGACGATCGCGGTGTTTGACCTGGGCGGCGGGACGTTCGATATCTCGATTCTGGAAGTGGGCGAGGGCGTGGTGGAAGTGAAGGCCACGAACGGCGACACGCACCTGGGCGGCGACGACATCGACATCAAGGTGATGGATTACCTGATCGCGGAGTTCAAGAAAGAGCAGGGCGTGGACCTGAGCAAGGACCGCATGGCCATCCAGCGGCTGAAGGAAGCGGCGGAGAAAGCGAAAATCGAGTTGTCGCAGATGATGGAGACGGAGGTGAACCTGCCGTTCGTGACCGCGGACGCCTCCGGGCCAAAGCACCTGCTGATCAAGCTGACCCGGGCAAAGCTCGAGCAGTTGATGGAAGACATCCTGCAGCGGACCATCGCTCCAGTGAAGCAAGCGATGGCGGACGCGGGCGTCACACCGGACAAGATCGATGAGGTGGTTCTGGTGGGTGGAGCAACGCGCACGCCACGAGTGCAGCAGATCGTCAAGGACTTGTTCGGCGGCAAAGAGCCGCACAAGGGCGTGAACCCGGATGAAGTGGTGGCCGTGGGAGCGGCGATTCAGGGCGGAGTGCTGGGCGGGGAAGTGAAAGACATCTTGCTGCTCGACGTGACTCCGCTCTCCCTGGGCGTGGAAACGCTGGGGGGCGTGATGACGCCGATGATCCAGCGAAACACCACGATTCCGACGCGGAAGACAGAGACGTATTCGACCGCGGCGGACAATCAGACGGAGGTAGAAATCCACGTACTGCAGGGCGAGCGGCCCATGGCGCGCGACAACCGCACGCTGGGCAAGTTCAAGCTCCTGGGGATTCCTCCGGCGCCGCGGGGGATGCCGCAGATCGAGGTGACGTTTGACATCGACGCGAACGGAATCCTGAACGTTGCGGCGAAGGACAAGGCCACTAACAAGGAGCAGAAGATCACGATCACCGCGTCGACCGGACTTTCCAAGGACGAAGCGGAGCGGATGCGGCGCGAGGCCGAGGACCACGCAGCGGACGACAAGAAACATCTGGAGGAAGTCGAGGCGAAGAACCGCGCCGACAACCTGGTGTATCAGACCGAGAAACTGATCCACGAGAACCGGGAGAAGCTGGCGGAAACGGACGTTCGCGCAGCCGAACAGGCCATTGAAGAGGCGAAGAAGGCGATTGCCGAGGGCGGAGCGGAACGCATCAACGCCGCCACGGAGGCGCTGACGCGCGCATCGCACCGGATCGCCGAAGCCATGTACAAGGCCGGAGCCGCAGCGGGGACTCCAGGGGGGCAAGGCGCTCCAGGCGCGCCGGGCGCGGGGACCGAGGGCGCCGCGGGCGAGAAGAAAGAAGACGTGATCGACGCGGAATACGTGGACGTGGATGAATCGAAGCGTCCGAACTAACACCGTCACGGGGGACCCGCCGCGCGGGAGGAGCCCAATTTGAGCGCTGCTGAAGGAGTGCGCCGGATCACCCCGCCCCAGGCGGTACAGAAACTCAAAGAAAATCTGTATGTCGTCCATGTGGGTCTCTCCGAGGCCCCGGGCGCGGACTGGAAGCGCCTGTTCTACGAGGCGCAGGGGCCCGTGCCGGGCGAATTCATTCCGCGGTCCGTGGAGATCACGGGCTCCACGCTTCGATTCCGCGCCTCAAACGAAAGCGTGGCGGAACGGATCGCCACGGTGGACCGCTGGCTCGAGCGAGCGAATCAGAAAGAGGCGTCGATGGGACTGCGCACCGAGGAGCAGCGGCAGCGGCGGCTGGAGCTGGGACGAGAGCACCAGGAACTGACTGAAGTGAACGCCCGCTGGGCAAAGCTTTAGGGCAGCGAAAAGCCCCGCGGCCTGATGGCAGGCGCAGGGAACCGAAGCGGCACGAGAAATGGCCACGACCACAAAAACCGATTACTACGAACTGCTGGGCGTGCGCCGCAAGGCGACGGCGAAAGAAATCCGCCAGGCCTACCGCAAGCTGGCGCGGAAATATCATCCGGACCTGAATCCCGGAGACAAATCCGCCGAAGAGAAATTCAAACAGATTCAGGAAGCCTACGACGTCCTTTCCGATTCGAAGAAGCGCGGCATCTACGACCAGTACGGATTTTATGCGGACAATATGCCGCCACCCGGTGCTGGTGCGCCGCACGGCGGCGGCCCGGGCGGGTTTCCGGTGGATTTCGGCGGCTTCGAGTCGGCCGCGGGCCCCGGCGCGGGAGGCAATTTTCGCGACATCTTCAGCCAGTTTTTCACTGGAATGGGCGGCGCCGCGACACACCCGCAGGCCGTGGAGGTGCCGGCGGACCTCGAATACCAGATCGACATCGACTTCTGGAAGGCGATTCGGGGAACGGTGGAAAAAATCAGCTACACGCGGCTGGAAACTTGCCATACCTGCCACGGAAGCGGGAAGGGCGCGGGCACAGAGCAGACCTGCACAGCGTGTGGCGGCACGGGAAGACGCGCGCAATCCACGATGGGGATGCGGTTCAACGTGACGTGCCAGCGGTGCGGCGGCAGCGGACGGCTGGGAAGCCCATGCCAAGCCTGCAATGGCGAAGGACGCGTGCGGCGGACGGAGACGATTGACGTGAGGATTCCCGCGGGAGTGGACACGGGATCGCGCGTGCGCGTGCCGGGGCGCGGAAACGTGCCGCTGCCCGGGTCAGCGCCGGGCGACCTGTACATCCTGACCCGGGTGGCGCCGCACCCGTACTTCACACGGCGCGGCGACGATATCTACACGAGCGTTCCAGTGACTGTGGCGGAAGCGGCGCTGGGCGCAAAAATCGAAGTGCCGACGATCGACGGGCGCGCGCTGCTGCGCATTCCTCCGGGCACGGCCAGCGGGCAGAAATTCCGGCTGCGGGAGAAGGGAGTGGCGCCGGTGCGCGACCCGCGGCACCGCGGCGACCAGTACGTGGAGGTGCAGATCGTGCCGCCGAGCACGGTGGATGAGCGCGCGCGGCAGATGCTGAAGGACCTGGGCCGCTTCTACGAGCAGGATCCGCGGAAAGAGATTTTCGACAAGGCGGCGAAGTAACGGCGATGGCTGCACGAACCAAAAAACGCGGTGCGGTGGGTTACATGATCAGCTCGGTGGCCGAGCTGTACAAGGTGCACCCGCAGACCTTGCGCCTGTACGAGCGCCACGGGCTGATCAAGCCTTCGCGGTCGGAAGGAAACACGCGGCTGTACACGGAGGCCGACATCGAGCGGCTGGAAGTGGTGCTGAACCTGGCGCGCGACATGGGCGTGAATCTGGCCGGAATCGAAATCATCCTGAACATGCGCGAAAAGATGAACCGCATGCAGGACCAGATGGAACAATTCCTGCGTCTCTTGCAGCAGGAGCTGGCCAAAGGAGTATCGGCGGCGCATCACCCCGAGCCTTCGAAAGGCGCGATTGTGCCTGTGAAGTTCCATCACGTGCCGGCCAAACCCAAAGGCCGGAAGTCCTGACCCGGCGCGCCCGGCGAATATTTCCCCGTGCTAGAGTGTTCTGCAATCGAGGTGCCCCATGCGCCGAGGCATACTGCTTGCCATTTTGCTGGCACTAGCTGCCGGCAGCTCTGCTCCGCAGGATCGCCTCCCGGCGATCTATCGTCATGGCTACTACCTGTTTCTCGCGGATCCGCCGGTGGCCTGTGAAGCGTGCTACGTTCCCCTGCTGCTCACCGCCGGGCCGCTCGAAGAGATCGCCAAATCCAGCGGTGGGCGGGACGCGGATCTGATCACTACCTACGAGCGCGACTCCATCTTCCAGATGAACGGGATTGTGCACGTGGCGCCGGCCGATATAGAGGCCGCGCCGCGGACGGTCCGCGTGCGCAACCGCAATTACCGCTATCAGGAAATCACCGCCGCCGAGATCCTCCACCTGCTGGAGCATCCGCACGGGACCATTCCCATCTCCCGGCCCATGCTGCATTCCGATTTGCCGCCGGGCCCGGGGCTCGACGCGCTGATTGCCGCCTTCCGCGCGGTGAAATAAGCGGCGGCTCCCTCCCGTTGCTCCGTACATGAGCGTGCGCCGCGTTTTTTTGCGGCGTGGTGTAACCTTTTCGCGCGAACCGCATATTCTCCTCGAGAGCAGTGATGACGGAATTTGAGGCCCTCTACCGGCGTTACGCCCGCGACGTCTACCGTTTTTCGCTGTATCTGTGCGGAGACCGGGCAGCAGCGGAGGACATCACGTCCGAAACCTTCGTACGAGCCTGGAACGCGAGCGGAGGAATACGAGCTAGAACGGCGAAGGCCTACCTGTTCGCGATTGCGCGCAACTGCCACGCCGAGGGCTTTCGGCGCGTGCGGAGCCGGCCACCGGGAGGTATCCATGCGGAACTTGACGAATCTCTGGCCGATCCCGCCGCACGACCGGACCAGGAGGCCGAGAGCAAGGACGAACTGGATCGCGTGATGTCCGCGATGCAAACGCTGCCGGAAGCGGACCGCACGGTGCTGCTGCTGCGCGCGCAAGAGGAATGGACCTACGAGGAGATTGCGGAGGCTACGGGGCTTTCGCTCGCCGCGGTGAAGGTAAGGATCCACCGCGCGCGGCTGCGTATGGCAGCGTGGCGGGCCGCGGATCGGGAAAAGAGGGGAGAGACGACATGAACGTCAGCCGAGAAGTGGTGCTTGATCTGGTTCCTGTGTACCTGTCCGGGGAGGCCAGCGCGGACACGCGTGCGCTGGTGGAGGAATTCGCCGTACAGGACGCGGAATTTGGGCGCACGCTGGAGAGCCAGCGGCGCGACGTGGCGGCGTATGCTAAATCGCTACGCCAGCCATTCTCGGCTTTGCCCGCGGACCACGAATTGCGCACGCTCGAGCGCACGCGGCGCATGGCGGGGCAACTGCGCTGGCTGCTGGCTATCGCATTGATGTTCACGGTGTTTCCGATGTCGTTCAGCTTCGAAGGCAATCACATCACTTTTCTGCTTCTGCGAGATGCTCCTTCCTTGGCAATGGCATCGTGGGTGGCTGCGGCGGGATTTTGGATCGGATTTCTCTTCATGCAACGGAAGTTGAGCGCGAGCGGGCTATAGGCGCCGGCCGGGCGCGGCTTGTGTTCGCGTGCGGCCGCGTCTATTCTTGCACGCATGGCGCGCGCGGATTGTCCCGATTGCGGAGGCACGGGTTATAAGACTGTGGAGTCGCGCGACGCGGGGGGCGCGGCCGTTCGCGAAGCCGTGCTGTGCGGCTGCACGCGGGAGGGACGCGAAGATTCGCTCTACGAACGCGCACGCATCCCGAAACATTACCGTCACTGCGATTTCGCGAGTTTTGAGACCGATGTGCCGCACGAAGGGCCGCACGCGGAAGCCTGGAACGCGAGCCTGGCGAAGGCGAAACTGCTGGTGGAATCGTTCGCGCGCGAGTATCCCGGCGGGCACGAGCACGGGCTGCTGCTGCTGGGGCCGTGCGGCGTGGGGAAAACGCACCTTGCGGTAGCGGCGCTGGCGGAGCTGGTGAAACGCGGGCACGACGGCCTGTTCTACGACTATCGCGAGCTGCTGAAAACGATTCAGTCGAGCTATAACCCGGTGAGCCAGTCGAGCGAGATGGAAGTGCTCGACCCGGTGGTGAAAACGGAAGTGCTGCTGCTGGACGATCTGGGTGCGTCGAAGCCTTCCGCGTGGGCGCTGGACACGGTGGGCTACATCTTGAACGCGCGGTACAACGAGAATCGCGTCACGCTGTTGACCACGAATTATGCGGACCGCGAGCCTGGCGCCCCAGTGCGCATGCCGTCTGGCCAGACGCTCGCGCGCGTGGAAGATTCGCTGGCGGACCGCATCGGCCAGCGGATCCGTTCGCGGCTGTACGAGATGTGCCGGACGATTGAGCTGGAAGCGCCGGATTTCCGGCGGAAGGTCCGCTCGGCCGGGTCATTCCGGGCATAGGCCAGCCATCGATTCGTTGACATCCCCAGGATTGGCGCGTACCATTTGGCAGGTCGAGGATTTGCCTCGAACGTATCGTCTTTCCTTCCTTGTCTGACAACCCTTTGACGGGTTTTAGAGGGACTCTACGTCTCGGTCGGACAGGGCATCTAACGCCGAGGGAGGCCGCCGCCGGCCATGGACAACAACACTACTGAGAACCTGACGCAGTCTGAACCGAACGAGGTAAACGAAACCACCTCCGCTCCCGCCGCAGAAGCCCCACCTGCTGCCACTGCCGAGCCAGTCGCGACCGCCTCCGCGGTTGCTGAAAAGGCCGTAGTGTCCGCGGATCACGGCGTGGCGCATGAAGCGAGCGCTCCTGCCGCTGAAGCCGCGGAGCCCGCGCGCCGGAAGCCTGCCTCAAAAGAGCCCTCCGAGTCGGAGAGCATGGACGCGCTGCTCGAGCAGTACGCGGCCGAGCATGAAGCGCCCGCCGAGGGCGACGTGCTGGAAGGACGCATCGTGGCGGTGACGGACCTGGGCGTGGTGGTGGACCTGGGCTCGAAGTTCGAAGCGCTGATTCCCGCGCAGGAGCTGACCGACGCGAAGGGCAGCATGGTGTTTGAGCTGGGCGCGTCCGTCCCGGTGATGCCGCTGCACGAGGAGAAAGAGGGCTACAAGCTCGTTTCGTTCCTCCGCGCATTCCGCAAGCGCGCCTGGGAAGCGATTGAAAAGGCGCACCGCAATCACGAATCCATCACGGGAAAAATCACGGAGCGGATTCGCGGGGGGCTGGTGGTGGACGTGGGCGTGCCGGCATTTCTGCCGGCGTCGCAGGTGGACCTGAGGCCAGTGCGCGAGTTCGACGGCTGGGTGGGGCAGGACATCACTTGCCGCATCCTGAAGATGAACCGGAAGCGCGGCAACGTGGTGCTGAGCCGGCGCGTGCTGCTGGAAGAAGAGCTGAAGGCGCAGCGCGACGCGGCGGTGGCGACGATTGAAGAAGGTTCGGTGGTCCGCGGCAAGGTGAAGAACATCACGGACTATGGAGTGTTCATTGACCTGGGCGGCGTGGACGGACTGCTCCACCTGACCGACATCTCGTGGGGCCGCGTGACGAACCCCGCGGAAGTGATGAAGGTGGGCGACGAGGTCGAGGCCAAAGTGCTGAAGTTCGACCGCGAGAAGATGCGCATCTCGCTGGGCCGAAAACAGCTCGTGCCGGATCCCTGGGCAAACGTGCCGGAGCGGTTCAAGGCCGGACAGCGCCTAATCGGCAAGGTGGTGGGCATTACGGACTATGGCGCCTTCGTGGAGCTGGACCCGGGAGTGGAAGGCCTGGTGCACGTGAGCGAGATGACGTGGTCGAAGCGGGCCAAGCATCCCTCCAAGATCGTGGCGTTGGGCGACGAGCTGGAGGTGGAAATCCTGAAGGTGGATCCGGAGCAGCGGCGCATTTCGCTGGGCATGAAGCAGACGCTGCCGGATCCGTGGCTCACGCTGCGTGACAAGTATCCGGTGGGGACGATTGTGACGGGGCGGGTGCGCAGCATGACGGATTTCGGCGCGTTCGTGGAAGTCGAAGAGGGCGTCGAAGGCCTGGTGCACATCAGCGACATCCGCTGGACCGAAAAGCCGAAGCATCCCAGCGAGGCGCTCCGCAAGGGCGAGAACGTGGAGGCCAAAGTTCTCAAGATCGACATGGAGAACCGGCGCCTTTCGCTGGGAATCAAGCAGGTGCACGACATCTGGGCGGACTGGGCCGCGGCGCACAAGATCGGCGAAGTGGTGAAAGGCAAGGTGCTTCGCGTGGCCAACTTCGGGGCGTTCGTCGAGCTTGCTCCGGGGATTGAGGGCCTGTGCCACATCAGCGAAATCGAGGAGCGCAAGAGCAAGAATGACCGGCAGCAGCCGCGCAAAGGCAGCGACAAGGACGCCGCGGCTTCGAGTCCGCTCGTGGCGGGCACGGAATACGATTTCAAGATCGTGAAGAAGGACCCGGAGCAGCGCCGCATCGGGCTGAGCTACCGTGGAGCGCTGCAACACGAGGAGCGCAAGGTTTTGCAGGAGTACCGCTCGTCCAAATCGTCGCGCACGGCGACGATTGGCGACATTCTGATGTCCAAGCGCGAAGCCTCGAACTAGGCGTCGCGGTCTGCGGCGATTCCCGGCCGCACCACTGTCTCCGAGCCACAGTGGAAAATTTCGCAAACTGATGGTAGGGTTGCGGTTGCCAGGGGGCTTTTGGGTTCGTTTTTGTCAGGGGCCGCGGCTCCTCTGGGAAAGAGCGCGTGCATGAATTCGCCGACCATTACAAAAGCGGACCTCGTCGAGGAAGTGATTCGCGTAACCGAGCTGCCTCGCAAGGAATCCGAAACCATCGTCGAAACGATTTTTGAAAGCATCATCCAGACGCTGAAGGAAGACAAGAAGATCGAAATTCGCGGCTTCGGCAGCTTCCGCACCCGGCAGCGGCGCGGCCGCGTGGGACGCAATCCCAAGACCGGGGAAAAAGTGGAAGTGCCGGCGAAGCGGATTCCCTTTTTCAAGCCGAGCAAGGAACTGAAGGAATTCGTAAACGGCGATTCGGGCGCGCAAACCGCTCCCGCCTCCGCGCCATCCCAGGCGCCGCACTGAACGCGGGAAACGAGTCCAACGTGGACTACCTGTGGACACCCTGGCGCTACCGCTACGTGGCGGAAGCGGGAAAAGACGACACCTGCATTTTCTGCGCCGCTCTGGCGGCCAATGACGACTCCGGGCGGAAGATTGTCCATCGCGGCCGGCTGAACTTCATCATCCTGAACCTCTATCCCTACACGACGGGGCATTCGATGGTGGTGCCCTACAAGCACGTTCCGGATCTTGCCGGATGCGACGCCGAGACGCTGGCCGAACACATGCAACTCGCACAGCGTCTGCAAGTCGCGCTCGCCCGCGTGTACAAACCGGAGGGATTCAATCTGGGCATGAACCTGGGAAGGTGCGCCGGCGCGGGAGTGACCGGGCACGTGCACATGCACGTGCTGCCGCGCTGGGCCGGCGATACGAGCTTCATGACTGCCGTCAGCGAGACGCGGCTGCATCCGGAAGAAATCGACGAGACCTACCGAAAGCTTCGCGGCGAATTTTCGAAATCTGCCTGAGTGCGACTGGCGGGCTAGGGCGTGGCCGGCGCCAGGGCCTTGGTGTAGAAGCGGACCTTCTCCTCGTTCCCCACTTGCCTCGAGGCTTCGCGGGCGCCCAGAAGGGCGCGCCGTCGTCCCGGTGATGTGCGGAGTGAAGCCTCGTACTCGGCGAGCGCTTCCTTGGGGTGCCCCTGCTCGAGCAGCAGGTCCGCGAGTTGTTCGCGCGCCGGGGTCACCGGCCCGGGGGTCACCGGACGCTTCTCGATGGCATCCTCCAGGTCCGCGGCTCTGCGCAGCGC
>Ga0335085_10013714_pt1 | contig 11866 bp, 8 predicted proteins | sample Lox_Sample_45_FD_206712 | JGI IMG/M metagenome (GOLD analysis project Ga0335085, IMG submission 206712) | Soil microbial communities from Loxahatchee National Wildlife Refuge, Florida, United States - Lox_Sample_4.5 | ecosystem: Environmental > Terrestrial > Soil > Wetlands | place: USA: Florida...
TCACGACACATCGCCCTCCATGTCGATGACGAGGAGGACCTGCTGGAATACCGGCGCCGGCTCGACGAGTCGGACTGGCCGGTCGAGATGCAGGTCATGCACGAAACCATCGAATCCATCTACACCCACGACCCGAACGGCTACATGCTCGAGATCACCCGGGCGCTCCGCCCGGTCACGCCTCAGGAAGACCTGGACGCACAGCTGACGATCGAGGCGCTGTGCGAGGTCACGGCCGGCCAGGCACCCTCGATGGACAAGCTGCTGACCCGCAAGGCCGATCTCATCGTCGAGCGCGCCGCGGGCTGGGAGCGCAGCCATCCCGGGTGGCGTGACGCCGAGAAGGAGATGGTGTGACGATGCCGCGCTTCTACATGCTCGAGGTCCCAGAGAACGAAGGCGTGATGGCCGTGGCCGCCCGGGATCCGGCGAACAGGGTCGACCACCTCGGCCCGTACTGGCGGATCACCGCGGCCGGCCCGATCGTGATCGACCGCCGCGCGGCCGGTTGCCGCCACGCCGTCTGGTACTCCGCGGTGGCCGCCCTCGAAGGTTCCGTGATCACCCAGCACGACAAGGACGCGCTGCGGGTGGAGGCACGATGACCGGCACCACGCGGCTCGGCGCGGGTCGCTACATCGCCCCGGCCCGCATCCCGGATACGACGGTAACCACCGCCCACGAGCTCACCACGCACGACCAAGCGACGGTCAACGGGCTGCTGCGCGTCGTACCCGGGGCCACCACCGTCGCGTTCCTGATGCACCCGCGCCAGGACTTCTCCCACCACGTCCTCGTCCCCGAACTGCTCAAGCACGGATTCGCGGTGTGGACCCAAGGCGCCCGCAGCCCGGGCAACGATCTGACCCTGCTGCACGAGCAGGCACTGCTCGACATGGCCGCGGGCCACGTCTTCCTGCGCCAGCACGGATTCGAGAACGTCGTGGCTCTCGGGCACTCCGGCGGCGCGGCTCTCGCCGCGCTCTACCTGCAACAGGCTGCCCGGCCGCCGGCCCGGCGGCTCGCGGCGACGCCGGGCGGCAAGCCGGTGCCGTTGGGCGAGGCGGAAATGCCGCTGCCGGACGGCCTGATGCTGATGGCACCCCATCCTGGCCAGGGGGCGCTCTTGCAGCGGGTCATCGACCCCTCCGTGGTCGACGAAGGCGACCCGCTATCCGCCGACCCGGACCTCGACCCCTTCAACCCCGGCAACGGCTTCGCCGAACCGCCCGCGTCCTCGTCCTACCCGGTCGAGTTCATCGAGCGGTACCGGCAGGCCCAGGCGGCGCGGATCGCGCGGATCGACGTCCTGGCCCGGGAGCGAGTCGAGGCCGCCCGGACGGCCCGCGGGAGCTTCACTTCCACCGCAGATCCACGGGACCGGCGCGCGGCGCTGGCCACCGGCGTGATCGTGGTACACCGCACCGACGCCGACCTGAGGTCCGTCGACCTGACCCTGGACCCCAACGACCGGCCCTACGGCTCGCTGTTCGGCCGTCGTCCCGACCTGACCAACTACGGGATCCTCGGGTTCGGCCGGCTGAGCACGCCCGAAGCCTGGCTCTCCACCTGGTCCGCGAACACCACCAGGGCCGACCTGGCCACGTGCGCTCCCGACATTGAGGTCCCCGCGCTGATCGTCGAGCTCACCGGTGATCAGGCCTGCTTCCCCGCCGACGCGGAACGGTTCGCGGCCCTGTTCCCTCACCAGGACGTGACCCGCACCCGGGTCCCCGGCCAGCATTTCGGGGCGCCCTTGCGAGACGGGATGACGTCGGGCGGGACGCTGGCGGGCAACGAGATGTCCCACTGGATGGGAGAACGCTTCCCGACAGCAGCGTTCGTGTCGGCCTAGCCGTGCCAGTGAACCCCATATCGCCGCGAATCGCGGCCAGGACGCGAGCCACCGCAGTAATAGTCGCGATGGTCAGGTCAGCGCAGAGTGCGCCCGTAAACGGTGCCGGCGGCTCGCTTGCTACCGGCACCCCGCCAGGAGACATCCCGAGAAAGGACAATAACGGTGACCGCCACCCAAGACACCCCGGTCAACGCACCAACGACCATCGATGCCGGCCCGCTGACGCTCTCCGCCCGCGTACGCAGGCCCAACCAGCAGGCGCGCGGCGTCATCGTGGCTCTGCACGGGGGAACGTACGACTCCGGCTACTACGACACCGGCGCGGACAGCCTGCTCGATCTCGCCGCCACCCTGGGGTACCTCGTCGTCGCGGTGGACCGGCCCGGATACGGCGCCACCCACGGCGCCGACCTGGAACTGCTCACCTTCAGCGCCCAGACGACCATGCTCTCCCAGGCACTTCTCCGGGTGTGGACCGACATCGGCCAAGGCGCCGGCCTGGTCCTGATCGGGCATTCCATCGGCGGCATGCTGGCTCTCTGCGTGGCCGCCACCCGGCCCGCGGTGCCGCTGCGCGGCGTCGAGGTCAGCGGAATGGGCGAGCTGTGGCAGCCGGGCCTCCGGGAAATGTGGGGCTCGCTGATCGGCGACGCGGCCGAGGTCACCGTGCCCGCTGACGCGCACAACCAGGTGATGTACGGACCGGAGGGGACCTTCGACGCGGCCCGGCAAGCCACGTACACCGCGCTGCAACGACCGATTCCCATGCCGGAGCTGATCGATGTCGTCGTCTGGTCCGACCGCCTGCCCTCAGTCGCCGCCGGCATCGACGTGCCGGTCCGCGCTACTCTCGCCGAACACGACAACATCTGGCAGTCCGACCAGGCGGCACGGACCGCCCTGCGCCAGCGCTTCACCCGGAGTCCTTCGATCCGGGTCGAGTCATTTCCCGGCGTCGGCCACTCCATCGAGCTGCACCGCGGCGCGCGCGCCTACGTACTGCGGCAGCTGGCGTTCGCCGAAGAATGCCTTTCAGCTTTATCCCCATTGGCTCTGTCCCCATTGGCCCCATTGGCGCCCATTGCTGCAAACCAGCTAAAGACAGACCCAAGATGATCTTGGAAATCTGCCTTTTGCCTGGTCAGAGTGGCGCGCCCGGCAGGATTCGAACCCGCGACCCGCTGCTTAGAAGGCAGTGATGGTCGAGCGCTGTAGTCTCTCGCGAAGAGCCAGCATGAGGCCAGGTCGTCCAAGAGCGATATCCGCATAATTATCTGCTCTCACACGGTGAGACGAGACTGTAAGCGGCGAGCAGCTCGAGACATGCCTAGTTTGCGGCCTGAGTAGTCATCTCAGAAACGTGAAGTGCGACCCGCCGCATCCGTACCATCAAGGTCGCTGAGGGCACGACTTTGCCGGACATGTAGGTCGACAGCCGGGACCGCGAGGTTCCTATCCTCTCCGCGAAATCCTGCTTGGATAGCCCGGACCTGGCGATGAGGTGCCGCACCTCGGATGCCACATCCGCCCGTTCTGAGTCGGCGGCCAGCTCGCGGGCACGGGCCACGACACCCTCCAGCAGCTCGGTGGTGCCGTAAGGGTGGGAGAGGTGAATGGCTTCGAGGACCTGATGCGCTACCGGGCCCCAGGGATCGGCCCGGATCGCGGCTGCGAGCCTGCGCCAGTCGGGAAGGGCGCCCCGTTCAACGGCCGCGAGAATGCCTTCGAAGGGCCACGTCTCCACCGGGTCATCTGGGGACGCGTCAATGTTGCGGAACTTCAGGGTAGTGGTCATTTCACCATCTCCACAGCTAGCGAAAGGCAGACATCGGTCACGTTTCGCCAGTCCGTCCAGCGTGCATCCAGTCCCTTATACCGGCCAAGCTGACCGATGACTCGAACGTCCGCCGGCGTAGGGTCTGCCAGTTGCCGGGCGAGCTGGGTCGCCACACCCTCTGACTCGGGACCCCGCTGATCGGAGTAGTAGGCATCAATGTGCCGGAGCACATCCGCGGCGTGAGTGATCCCATATCTGTCAGAAAGAGCCGCCACGTCAAGGTAGTCCCGTACTTGGTTGCGCCGGACAATCAGGTAACCCTTGATGCGCAGCGTCTCATCTGGCGTCGGTACTCGGAGCACGTGTCCGGACGGCAGCTCCACTTCCACGACCTCCAAGGGCCTATTCCGGATGAGCTGGCGGACCCCAGATTCGATATCGCCCAGTTCGCCGAGGATGACCTTCCCCGGGGTCACCCGGTTCGTCACCCAACCGTCCGTCGCTTCGATCGCTTCCAGGACAGCGTCGAAGCGGTCGCTCAGATCCTGCAGCACATGGTCGTGGTCATAGGAGAAGCGGTGATTGGCCCACAGCGCCGCAGCAGAGCCGCCCACCAGGACGGCATCGGGCACGACCTCCTGAAGCCTTGCCGCTGATTCGAGCACGCGGACCAGCTCGGGCCGTGCCAGCCCGGGGGCCTCAGACTCCGGTCCAGCCATTATTACCACCTCTTGTCATCAAGCTTATTGTATCAGATATGATACGGATCCTCGGTCTGTGGTGCAGCCGAATGAGCGTGCGATAGCCAGCCCTCGCAGAGGGCCTCGAACCGAATCGGCTTGCGCGGCCTTCGCGGACTTACACGTTGACGACGTCAGATGCGGCGAAAAATTTTGCTGGGCAGATCCGCTCGCTCAGTGGCGGAAGGGGGCTTCGTGACGGCGACGCCGGCCCTGACAAGGATGCTGAGATCGAGTTCCCAAGCTATGGCAGAACGCCTTCGCCAGAGCGCAAATGCTGAATAAATATGCTGACTGACCTGGTCCGCGGGCAATCCCGTAATGGTACATAGATGCTTGAATGCTTCGGTGCTCTTTCCATTTATCGACGCCAAGCCAAAGTGAGTGGTGGTGTGGCAGTCGGTGCACAGGCAGATGAGCCGACGTAGCGCCTGCACGTTGTTCGAATCGTCATATGCCCAGCGCTCGTGTGCTTCCAGCCACCGGCGAGCCTCCCGGTCTTGGCCTCGTCGGCATACCTCGCAGCGTTGGTCTGCCCTGTTGGTGATCATCCGGCGCAGACGTTCCCAGTCGCGCTGATCGACACAAGAGCGCACGTTGCTGAACCAGCAGCTACTCGGCACGAAGTCTACGAACAGGCCAGGACCGAAGTTGCGGTCTTCGCCAGGAAGCAGATTAGGCACGTCCGGCAGTGCCTGCCAGCGATCGAGCGCTGTCATACCGGGGCGAGGCGCATACCAGCGCCTTGCTGTCGGGTCCCATCGAGCCTCATGCGCTTTTGCCTCATCCTTTTCCGCGAAAGCCACATCGAGCCAGATCCTATTATCGGCCACGACATCTCCTCGCGTAGACGGCCTTCTAGCCCACGATGCATCGCGGCACCGACATTTCGGCCTCCGTGCGTCATGGCTACGATTTACGCTAGCGAGCGTTGCATCTATGGAGAAATACAATTAATGAGGTGAATGTGCTCCGTGAGGCTCTGATGCTGCTCGCTCAAGCGGTTGGTCGGCTGACGAGCTCATAACACGGGCGGCCGTGGTCGGTCGGCCAACCCTTTCCAGGGATCCCACATTCCATCGGCACATGGAGCACGGACCAGGGCAATCGTGCCTCGAGTGTCTGGGGCCTCGATTTCCGGCGGTCGCATTACCTGATCGGAACCCGGTCAGGCCAGGTCCGCGAGCAGGGTGTCGAGGGAAAGTTCCTCCTCGATGCGAACATCGTGGCACGCCATGGCGGCCGCCAGACTCGGATCCCAGGGGGTCGCGACCGGCTCGCCCGTCAGCCGGGGCAGCCGCGTGGCGACCTGCAGAGCCAACACTGCCGTTGCCGCGGCCTCATAAGCGTGCCTGTCGTACCGCCACGGCTGCCAGCGCGACTGTCCTTGGCCCACTCGCTGACGAACCGCGCCGGCGATCCGGATACCGCCCCAGTCGAAGTCGCCGTGGTAGCGGAACTCTGCGCCGCCCGCCGCCAAGAGGTCAAGCAACTGCCATCCGGCGGCGGATGGCTGGCCGCCGACGCAGACCAGTGGCGGGCAGCGGCTGCCGAGCTCGTCCGCGGCAGCCGCGATCACCACGGGATTTTCGCAGATCCGCACGAGTCCCCCTGATAGCGCTTCATCGTGGCAGCGCAGTTGCCTGAGGGTGAGCACCGCTGGCTGTCCGGTTTCCTGGTGCAGCGCCAGCACCTTGCCGAGAGCGGTGTGGCTGTCGCCGGGCAGGCCGAGGCAGAGCACCAGCGAGGAGAGGTCGTCAAGGTGAACGCCCACGCAGGCCCAGACTGTACGGCGGGAGTCGGCGCTCACGTCAGCCGCGAACGGCAGGCCGGCCAGCGCACGGACCGCGGACACGGCAAGCGTCCCGGCCGGGCGGCCGTCATCGAGGGCGTGCGCGTCGCCGCAGCATTCGGCAGCGAGCCGCCCGATCGGTATTCCCCGCGACGGCAGTCGTCGCAGCACTGCCGCCACCTGGTCAAGCAGCGCCAGGGCCTCATTAGGGGACGGGGCCAGGCGGCGCACGACGCCGGTTGCGTCGAGCCACCCTCGCCAGGCGGCTAGCTCGGTGCGGCCCGCCACGGCCTCGTCCAGCGGCGCGAACGCGGCCGCCCAGGCGGACGCCGTATCCGCCCGGTCCCGGTTGCGGTCCCGGAGCGGACCGCTCAGCAGCGCTACGGCCTCGGCCAGCCCGCCCGGCGCGGCACCGCTCTGTCGCAGGACCCGGTCCACCTCGGGCAGCGACACCGACAGCGACGTGCCAGAACGGGGCGGCCTGCCAGTCAGCCGTTCGACCGCCCGCCGCTGCTCCACGGTCGCCCCGGTCAGGGTCACGGTCCCGGTCAGCGGGCGCCCGGCCTCCAGCCGGTCTCGCGCCCGCTGGACCAGCCAAGCGGTGGGCTCGCCGCCGAGCAGGCGGTGCAGCCTGGTGCCGTCCTCCGCGGTGTCGGTCACACCGCCGCCCGGTCGGCCCTGCGGCGTTCCCGGCCGTCCCACCGCCACGGGGTGACCAGGACCGCGTCGACGCCGTCCTGGCGGGCGAGATGGGAGATGCCAAGCCCGGGCACCTGCGGGTAGCAGCCCCACTCGCGCTCGCTGGTCATGACCACGTCCATGTCGAAGGTGGCGAGTAGGCCCAGGCACTTGGCGCGGGAGTCGTCGTCCACCCCGGCGAATGCCTCGTCGAGGGCGATCAGCCTCGGGGCGTGCGGGTTGCCGGCGGACTTGTAGTGCGACGAAGCCGCCGCGAACAGCGGAACCGATACCACCAGCGCGCGCTCGCCTCCCGAGGCGGGGCCGCTAGCGGGCCGCCAGTGCCCGTCCTGATACCGCTGGATCACGAACTCATGCCAGCCCCGGTAGTCAAGCGCCGAGGTCAGCGCCTCGGCCCAGCCGGCCGCCGGATTGTCCGCGTGCTCGGCGGCGATCCGCTGCTGTAGGAACGTCCCCACGAGCGCCCGGTCAGCGGCGGACCACGCGTCGATCGTCTGCCGGAGCTTGAGCCTGACCCGGTCGAGTCCCTCGGGCGCGTTCCTGGCCTGCTGCCAGATCAGCCGCAGCTTCATGCCGGTCGACGTCGGCCGCGATTCCAGTTCGTCGTTCATCTGCCTGACCTCGGCCTCGGCCCCTGAGATCAGCTCGTGCAGCGTTCCCGCCACCTCGTTAAGCAGGTGATTCTCCAGAATCTCCCGCTCCCGCGCCGACAACAGCGTGGTCCGCTCCTCCACTTCCGCCGCCAGCGCCTCGGCCAGCCCCGGCAGATCGTGGCTACGGCCCTGGAAGACCACGTCGATCACGATGACGCCCTCGCTCAGCGTCAGCCCCGCCGAGTGTCCATGCCTGGCCATCGCGTCCGCCAGCAGCTTGTGCTCCTCGGTCACCCGCTTCTGGATACGGTCCCACGGCCCGTCCGCGTCGTCCACGGAGTCGAGTTCGGCGTTGACGCCGCGAGCCAGGACCACCGTCGGCGTCGCCGCCCATGGGTGCTCGACGTCGGGGATTTCCTGCGACGTTACCGCGACCCGCAGCAGCCCGGTGGCGGCGAACGCCTGGAACTCGCTTACCGCGTCGTCCCGCTGCCGGATGGCATCCTCGACGTCCGTCCGCAGCCGGCCGCGTTCCCCGTCCGCCCTGCCCCTCGCCTCGATCGCGTCCCGTTCCCGGTCGCGGGCGGCCCCATGTGCCACTTTGTTCCGATCGAGGGCATCGGTCACCCCGGCCAGCCGCCGCTGCAGTTCCTCGACCGCCGTGCCGACGGTGCCTAGCAGCTCCTGGTACTTCGTCGCCGCGGCGCCGGCCGCCTCTCGCGCCTCGGCGGCCCGCTCGCTCGCCTCCAGTAGCAACTGGCGGCTGCCGGCGAACTCGCTCTCGGCGTCGGCCGCGGCGCGGATCGCGGCGTGCGCCGCCTCGGCGGCCGGCCAGAGAGCGGCGAGCGCTACCCGGTAGGCGCCCAGCCCGTCTCGCACCGCGGTAAGATCCCCGGTATCCGCGGGCAGGCTCACATCGGCCGCGAATTCCGCCGCCCGCATCTGTGCGGCCGCCAGTTCCCCCTGCCGCTGCTGGAGTCGCGCGACGGCCTGCGCATGATCAATGCGCGCCTGCGCGAGCTGTTCGCGCCGCTCGGCGGCTTTGGTGTGCGCCTCGCGGACCCCGTCATCCGGCGGCACACTGCGGTGCTCGTCCGCGAGGCGATTCTGCCGCGCTGCTATCTCCGCCAGGTCCGCGCCGAGCCCCTCGATCACCGCACGCTCAGCCCCGAGCTCCCGCTCGAGCTGCTCGATCCGCGCCCGCCGCGCAACCTCTCGAGCCCCCTCGCCGATGTAGCCGGCCTGGTTCTTGCGCCAGGCGCCGCTCAGCACCCCGTTAGACCACCCCCCGTCCGTGGTCACCCAGGCCGCCCCGCCGCCGCCGGTCCCGGGCTCACGTCCGATAGCACTCAGCACGGATGCGACTGACACTTCATCCAACGCCGCGGCCTGGGGATCGGCCCGGTCGATCGCGGGCACCAGCAGGCTGGCGCACGATTCCCCGGCCACGGGGGCAAGCCCGGACACCACGACCACATCCCCGTCGACGAGGTTCCCGTCGGGCGTCACCCACGCGTCGAGGATCCCCGCCGCCTCGAGCGCGGCCTCCACGCCGGCCCGCTCGTCGTCGGCCAGCCCCGGCGCGAAATCGGTCACCCTCCACAGCGGTGCGCCGGGACGGCCGTCGCGGACCCCTGGTGCCCGCGTAGGCGGAACCGGCGGGGCGTCGTGGCCGCCCGCGCGCAGCCGGCCGATCTGCTCCGTCAGCTCGCCCGTTCGCGTCACATGCCGGGTCCGCTGACTGCCGAGTGCCCCGGCCAGTTGGCCAAGTTCGGCACCGGTCACCCGGACGGCGTCGTCGATGATTGCAGCCGCGGGATTCGTGCCCTCGCCGGTGAGGCCCCAGGATTCCAGCATGGCGATGAGCTCGTCGGGATCGGCCACCCGCAGCTCGGCCAGGCCGCTCAGGTACGAGCGGTAGCCGTCCAGGATCAGCCGCATCCGTTCCTCTACCGCCAGGTCCGCGGTCGTGACCCGGTCCGCCGCGGCCTGGACCTCAGCCGAGCGCCTGTTTTCGGCTTCCTGCGCGGCATGTAGCTGCCCGTGCGCTCTGGCGACGTCGGCGAGCAGCCGGTCTAGCTGCGCGATAGCCTGCGCCTGGCGGTCGGCGATGGCCTGGGCGTCCCGTCTGGCCTGGGCGAGAATGTCGGCCGCGGGCGCCTCGGGGGCATTCAGGTAGGCAGCGACCGCGCGGTGCCCGCCGTCGGCCTGCTCGGCTGGCGGGAAGGCATCCAGGCCGCCGCTTTCGCGGTTCGGGCCGTCGAGCCCCGCGACTGCTGCCTGGTGCTGCCGGGCACAGCCCGCGTCGGCGGCCGTGGTCGCGGCCTCGCGCAGCGCCTGGACGAGCTTGTCTCGTCCGGTCCCGGCCCGATGCGCGGTTTGGGCCGCCTTGTCGGCGTGCCGCCTGACCTGGCCGGCGTGCCGGTCCCGGTCAGTCTCTTGGACCTGCGCCGCTTTCTCCTTGCGGTCGGCGTCCTGGCGGAGTTGCTCGAGCCGCTCGGCGTCGCGCATCGCGGGATCGGCCTGCAGTGCGTCTCGGCGCGCTTCCAGCTCGGTCCGCTGTTCGTCCAGTTGCGTGAGCTCGCGCTGCGCTTCAACCAGCTGCTGCTGGGCGGCCGTGAAGGCCTCCTCGGCAGCGGTAAGGTCCCGGCCGAGCCCTTCGTAGCGGCTCTGCGTTACCCTCGGCCCGGCGGCCTTACGCTTGGCCGCCACCTTCGCGTACCGGCGGTAGTGGCCCAGGAACGCGGTCGCCGCCTCCTGGGCCTCGGCGAGGGAGCGCAGCGCGTCGCGTTCCTCATCCAGACCGCGGAACGCCTCGGCAACGGTCGTCACGAGGCCGGGGCTGAGCGGGGGCAGCGCCTCGGTGAGCGCCCTGGACAGCAGCTTCTCGTCCGGCTTCTTCGACAGCTGCGGCTGGCGCAGCTGGACTAGCAGGTTGACCAGGGCCTCGTAGCGGTGCGGGCCGAGGCCGAACAGGTGCTCGTCGACCGCCCGGCGGTAGTCGGCCGCCCGGTCATACACGAACCCGTGCTGGCCGATCTCCTCCCGCAGCTTCTCCCGGGTGAGCGGGACACGGCTGACAGGCAGCAGCTGCAGCTCGACGCCGGGGCGCTGGCTGGTGACGAAGAACCAGTGCCGTGCGATTCCGCGCCCGGCGACCGCCTTCAGCCCGCAGCCGATCGTGCGAAACTCCTCAGTGCCGTCAGCGTCTCTGCGGCCGAACTCCAGCCAGGTGTAGCCGAGGCGCTCCGGGCTGGGGTGCCTGCCGCCGAGCAGCAGGTTCCACTCCATCCGCTTCTGCCGGTCGCCGTCCGGCTCCACCCGGTGCGGCGCGAGGTCGCCGTCGAGCAGGAACGGCAGCGTGAGGGCGAGCACCTTGGACTTGCCGGTTCCGTTGTTGCCGCGCAGGAGCAGGCGGCCGTCGTGGAACCAGAACTCCTCCTGGTCGTAGTAGAACATGTCGACCAGGCCGGTCCGCAGGGGCTTCCACCGCTCAGAAGATGGTGCTGGCAGCATCGGCCGTCGCCTTTCTAGCCTGGTTCGTTCCGGTCTTGCCTCCCTGGAGGCTGCCGGGTTCGCGGATGGTGGGCTCGGCGAGAGCGAAGCGGGCGATGGCCGGGCGGCTGCGGATCACGCTGCCGGTGCCGTCGCGCGTGGCCTCGTTTTCCACCTCGATGAGGCGCAGGGCGGCGAGCTTGTTCAGCGCGACCTCGAGCAGTTCGATCTCCGCGCCGGGATCGGTGACGCCCTTGCGCCAGTAGCTTGCGTGCGCCTGCGCCGCCTGCCGGACGAATTTGAGCAGCTCGGCCCGCGGTGCCCGCGCCCTGGCCGCCAGGTACTCGGCGACCAGCAGTGTGACGTGTCCGTCAGTGCGCTGCTCGGGCATCCGCACGTCGGTGAGCTCGTCGTCGGGGTCGACCATGGCGATGCCCTCGGCGCGCAGTTCCGGCAGCAACCCGGTGGCCTCGCTGATCCGCGCGGTGATGTTGTGCCGCTGGGCGATCAGGTAGGCACGCTCGTCCTCGGCCAGCTCGTCGTAGTAGACGACCGGATCGTCGAGCAGCCGCCGGGTGAGCATTCTGCGCAGCGCCTGGTTGCGCAGTTCGTCGGTCTCGGCGACTGGCTCGGCGGTCAGCCCCGCGAGCCTGGCCTCGAACCCGCGGGCGGTGATGGTCGACGGGCCCCTGCTGCCAGTCAGCAACACGCTCAGTACCGGTCGGCGCACGTCGTAAAGGACGTCGGCGCCTGCCGACAGGTAGGCGTCCTCATCCCCGGCGACCCGGCTGAGCACGCCCCAGGCAAGCAGCAGCCGGACCACGGCCACGAGGTCGGCGCGGTCGTTCCTGCTGTCCAGGGTCAGTGTGAACCCGGTGGCGGCCAGGCCGGGTTCGGCGGCGGCGGTGAGCA
>Ga0335085_10013715_pt1 | contig 11866 bp, 6 predicted proteins | sample Lox_Sample_45_FD_206712 | JGI IMG/M metagenome (GOLD analysis project Ga0335085, IMG submission 206712) | Soil microbial communities from Loxahatchee National Wildlife Refuge, Florida, United States - Lox_Sample_4.5 | ecosystem: Environmental > Terrestrial > Soil > Wetlands | place: USA: Florida...
TATACCCCTCCCGGGCGAGGAATTCACGGGCGACGATTTCCTTTACGCTGGCGTTGAGACGCTGCCAGAAATCGCCCTTGCGGAGGACCGGGATAACAACCTCAAACGTCCTGTAGGCTTCCAGCACATCTCCCACGGTCATTCCCCCGCCCCCGTACTCTACGAGCCGGTCGCGGAGATGGGGCTTCAGGGAATCCTTTGCGGCATCCACAATTTTATCGAGGCGGTAGCCCCCGGCGCTCTTTGTCAGTGTCGAATCAGTCTGCAGGAGTCGAAAGAGTGTTCGGGCGAAGAGTTCAAATGTCGGCCGTACCGCCTCTGCACGGACCGGCATCAGAATCTGCGTGCTGTACTCTTGCGCCCGCTCAAGTTCCTTTCGTTTCCGGATTCTCGCGGCAACAATCTGTGCGCGCTCAGGGACGGACCGATGAGCGTAGTTCGGGTCGGTCTGTCGGCCGAGGAGATAGACCACCAACCACCCGCCGTTCGGCGTCTCGAGCGGCTCGGTGGCAGGCCTTTTTTCGTCGAGCGCGTAGACAGCATCTTCCTGCTTCTTCTCCAGGAGCCCGAACGTGACGACCACAGTGTCCGCCGTCACCGGCCTGGCTCCGGGCGGATGCGCAATGACGCTGTCGATCTTTCCACGCGCCAGGAGGGTTGCTGAAACCTCCCGGGCATCGGAAAGGTTCTGCATGCCAAGCATGAGGATCTTCACCATCGAGGCGAACCGCCGGATCCCTGCCCGCACTTCCGCCTCCTCCACATTCACCTTCGCAGCCACCTCACGCCGGTACAGCTCATCGCGCACCATCAGTTTTTCAAGACTCTTCGTATGCCATTGGAGGGTGCTATCGTCCACGACGCCCCGCGCACTCGCCTCCAGCGCAAGGATCCGTTCGGCAACGAGGCTCTCCAGTCCCTTCACCTTGATGCTGTCCATCATGCCGGCCCGTTCTTTTTCCGGCCAGGGCATGAGCTCGATCCGCTCGATCAGATCTCTCCCCGTCACGGTGCCGCCGCCCACCTCCGCGAGGGTATCCGTCAGGATCCCGGGGCGCACCTGGGCACGTGCCCCTCCCGCATGGGAAGCAACAAGCCACGCGCAGATGAGAACCTTGAATCCCCGGGTCATAGAGGAGATCTCCGCATTTTCAGACGATGCCCGGAACGCCGGCGTCACTCCTTGAGCGAACCCGCCGTAATCCCGCTGATGTAATACTTCTGAACGGCAGCAAACAGGATGAGCACGGGGGCAACGGTCATCACCGCTCCGGCCATCATCAGCTCGGTGTCCTGGACGTGCTCGAGAGAAAGATTGGCGATTGCCACCGGCAGCGTATACATCGAATCATCCGTCATGACGATGAGAGGCCAGAGAAAATCGTTCCACGTCCCCATGAATGTGAAGATTGCCAGCGTGATCAGGATCGGCTTGCACAGGGGGAGGATGAGGGACCAATAGATGCGGAAGTCGGACGCCCCGTCCATGCGGGCAGCCTCGATCAGGCTGTCGGGGATCGACATGGCAAATTGACGGATGAGAAAGATGCCGAAAATCCCCGCCATGCCGGGGATGATCACTCCCATGTACGTGTTGATCAACCCCATCTTGTTGAGCATCAGGAACAGCGGAAGCATCGTAACCTGCGAGGGGATGATCATCGAGGCGACCAGCATCTTGAAGAGCTGATCGCGTCCACGGAACCGGTACTTCGCGAATGCAAATCCCGCCATCGAATTGATGGCCAGGGAGATCGCCGTAACGCTCACGGAGAGCAACGCACTGTTCAAGAGGTATCGCGCAAGCCGTATTCCGGTGAAGAGGCGGAGGTAGTGCTCGAATGTCAGCTCTTTCGGGAAGAACGGCGGCGGAAATGCAGCAGACTGGCCGGTGGGCATGACCGATGCCGACACCATCCAGCCCAGCGGTGCAAGCGTGACGGCGGCCACCGCAATCAACGAGAGATAGAGGAGGAATCTCCCGAACTTCTGCATCAGATCCCCCACCGTTTCTGCATCCGCGATTGCAGGACCGACCCTGCAAGGATGAACGCAAACAAAATAAACGCGAGCGCGGCGGAATATCCCATGTTCCACCACCGGAAGCCCTGCTGGTACATCAGGTACACAATGCTGAGCGTGCTGTTCCGCGGCCCCCCCTGCGTCATGACGTACGGCTCGGCGAACAACTGGAAGTAGCCGATCATGGTGATAATGCTGATGAACACGGTCGTGGGCGCAAGCATGGGGAGGGTCACCGACCGGAACTGCTGCAGCCTGCCGGCGCCGTCGATGGCGGCGGCCTCATAGAGCTCGCCGGGGATGCCCTGGAGACCGGCAATGAATATGATCATGTTGTAGCCGAAATTTTTCCATACGGCCATCAGGATAATGGCGGGCATCGCCCAGTGCGGGTCGCCAAGCCAGTCAATGCCGCCCAGGCCGACCAGGGAGAGGAGGTAATTGAGGATCCCGAACCTGGGATGGTACACAAAGCGCCAGACCACCGCGACCGCGACCAGGGTCGTCACCACCGGGGCAAAATACGCGGTCCGGAAGAATTGCTTGAACCGGACGAACTTCGGCTGCAGCATCAGCGCGGCACCGAGAGAGACTGCAATGGAGAGCGGCCCGCCGACGAGGAGGAAGTAGAACGTGTTCTTCAGGGCCTTCCAGAACAGGGGGTCAGCCAGAAGCTGCATGTAATTTTTCAGGCCGACAAAACGGGCGTAGTCGAAGTTGCCCAGCGAATAGATGTCGAAATCCGTAAAACTGAGGACCAATGCGGCGAGAACCGGAAGAACGAAGAAGGCGCCGATCGCCAGCAGGGCAGGAGCCAGGAAGAAGAGCGCAGCATGTCTATTCGCCACGAACGAGCCACCTCCGCTTCTCCAGGATGATGTCGACTTCCCGGTCGAGCGCCGCAAGACCCTCCTCCACGGTGTACTGATCCATCGTGATCAGCTCGATGTACTCCCGTGCCTTCTGCGCGATCTGCTCCCATTCCGGGACCTTCGGAGTGGCGACGACGTGGTTGAGTTGCGTGAAGAATGCCGCCGCGTACCTGTTTGCCGCAAGCGAGGAGTCGCGCCACGCATCCACCCGGGCGGGGAGATTTCCCGTGAGCCTGTAGAACTCGAGCTGCTGCGCGGGCTCAGAAAGGAACTCAATCAGCTTCCAGACCTCTTCCTTGTGCTTCGAGTGCCGGAACATGACGAGACTCGACCCTCCCGCGGTCGACAGACCGATCGCGCCATCCGGACCGGGAAGCGGAGCAGTCATCCAGCGGCCCCGGAGCGAATCCGGAAGCCTCCGGCTGAACTCGCCGATGTTCCAGGGACCGGTAATATACATGGCAAAATACCCCTCCGCAAAGGCCTGGAACACGTTCACGATCTGTGTCGTCTTGACCGGCGCCCAGTTGTTCTTGAAGAACCTGTCAAATGCGCGGGTTGCCCTGACGAACTCCGGTCCACTGAAATCTCCTCTCGTATCCTGGTCCTTCAACAGCGGCGAATGCTCCTGCAGGCCCATGATGACCGGCGGCGCCCACTCATTGTTCGTTGAGTGAAAGATGCCGTACTGCTCAGGATGGGCCTGCTTCAACCGCGCACAGACATCGAACCATTCGTCCCACGACCTGGGAGGGTTGACGTATCCCACGCCGGCCAGAAGATCCGATCGGTAGAACAGGACACGGGTATCGACGTACCAGGGAATGCCGAACAGGACCGTATCCATCACGTTTGTGTCCCAGATTCCGGGAAAGTACCCCGATGCTCTCAGTGTCCGGGAGCGCGAAATCCACGGACCGAGATCTTCGATCGCGTTCAGGATGGTGAATTCCGGTATCCAGGTATTGCCCAGCTGCCACACATCCGGCAGCGATCGTCCGGCAAACGCCGTCAGAAGTTTTTCGTGGGCGGCATTCCAGGGAATCACCTGGACACGCACGGTGATCCCCGGGTTGCGGCGCTCGAATTCCGGCATGAGCTTCGCGACGTGCTCTCCCTCGACGCCGAACGCCCAGAATGTCACCACGCTGCCCGCATCCCGGGGACCGCAGGAGGGCACAGACACGGCAAGGAGCACCGCCACGGCGGGGAGTACCCCCCGCCAGTCAACACATGCCTTCACGAAGGTCCTCCCGGAGATGCGTTGCATCGGGACCGACGAGGACACTGCTCCCCCGCCGTCCCATGCCGGGCGTCATAGCGCCCCGTGCACTCATGTTGCCATCACTCCCGCCGTCCCTTCCTGAGAACCGCGCATGACAGCGGCGCCAGCGCATGCCGCTTCCCGTCGACTGTGAATGTCTTCCTCCGGTTGTGATAGTTCAGAAGGAACACATAGGAGCGCCGCCTCCCGTTGCGAATGACCGCCTGGATGTCGGGATCCGAGACCAGGGCCTCCCGTCGAATTCTGTCCAGAGAGACGATCTTTTCGATGAGCGCAAGATGCGCATCCGTTGTGTAGCCGAATGCGAACCCGAGCGCGGTCACCCGTCCCTTGCCGAGGCGCTTGTGGATACCGCATGCCTCCCCGCGCCTGGTCGTCGCAACCACCAGTGTGCCATCCGCATCATAAAGCTGCTTCTCCGCACGCTGGGAAAACATCTCTTCAATCCCGAACGCCGTCACCTTGAAGGGATCGGATGATCCGGTTGTGCGCAGATCGAGGGCATCCGCCAGGACCGTACAGGGATTCAGGTAGACATCCAGCGTAGGGATGGCCGGCGTGATCACCAGGTGGCCCCCCTTTGCAACATAGGAACCGAGAAGAGCCTGTGTCTTCGGGTCCATGTATTCCGTTGTGATGACCCAGAGTTGCCGGTAGCGGAGCAGCGCATCTTCGGTGCTGGTCTCCAGGTCGCTGATGTCGTAGCCGAAGTTCAGCGTCTGGAGCCCCCGGAGAACGCCGTTGAAGAACAGCTCCTCCCGCACGAATTTCGGGTCCAGGGAGAGTCCGAGCTTTCCGACGTCCAGTCTCTTCTCCTTCAACATCTGTGAGCTGATCAGCTCGGTGTAAAAATAGGGTTTATACAGCCCGACGCCGATCCGCGCGTGCGTCTCGCTTGTGAGGAGGTCCTCCCCCTCGCGGCGGATAAACGCGGCGAACTTTTTGGCGACCGCATAAAGCGGGGCCTTTTTGCCGCCGGAGGAAACAGGCGTCTGATAGTAGAAGGATTTCCCGTAGAACCCCTTCCCTTCCGGATTGATTCCCTGAGAGAACATGTAGTAGTTGAAACTCCGCAGCCCGTGCGCAAGCGAGGCAAAGTAAAACATCTCCATGTCCGACGGATCGTTCTTCACGAAGTGTTCGCGCGTCCCCGCCTGGAACTCCGCCGCCCAGACAGGACCGTTCGGTTGCATGGCGGCAAGTATTTTGTTGCACGCCAGGTCCGAATGTGCATTCCGGAACGATACGAACTCCGGAATATGATCGAGGCCGAACACGATATCCGCCCGGGTCCGCATGACCTGCTCGTACGTACTGATCAGCATCGGCAGTTCAGCGGCATTGCCGTAGATCCACCCGGGGATATTGTGTGTGAGCAGTGTCTGGATCCCGTAGCTCCTGATCCTCCGTACCAGGGTATCCAGGTAGAGGGCAAAATAATGGCGATAGAAGAGGTGAAAATCATAGTAGGCGCGGAATTCTCCCCGGCTGGAAATCTTCCCGCGGGGGGGTGCAATCTCGCCGAACCCGGCGGATTGGGTCCCGTACGTCCGGTTCAACGCACCGATGTCCCGGTACATTTCCTCGAGAAAGCGACGGTAGAGACCGACAACAGTCGGATTGTAGTCGATCTGTCCGGAGAGCCACTGGAATACACCGACCTCGTTGCAGACCTGCATCATGATGACCGGCCCGCCGAGGGACTCCTGGTGCCGCGCAATGACCGGCATGACGTGGTCGTACCAGAAGAAGCAATAGCGGAGAAACTCCTCCGACATGTAGCACATCAGGTCGGGGGCAATGGCGTTCCCCTCGCTGTCCTGCGCCCGGGCGCCGGGGCCGCACCGCTCCACAAGCCAGGCAGGCAAACCGTGATATTCATATTCCGCAAGGATGTACGGACCGGGCTTGACGATCAGGTGCAGCCCCAGCCGTTTGCAGAGACGGAAGAAGCGGACGAGATCCCTCCCCGGGTGAGTTTCACCTGTGAAATCCGCCTTCCCCGGGTCAACTTCGTGCCAGTCCCACGGAATATACGTCGAGGCCGTGTTGGCGCCAGACTCTTTCAAGAGACGGAGATGCCGTTCCCAGAGGCGGGGATCCAGCCTGAAGTAGTGGATTTCGCCGGAAATCACAAAATGAGGCCTGCCGTCTTTCAGGAACACTCCCTTCCCCGCGCTGATGCTCATTGTATCATCACTCCCGACACTTGTGCAGTACCTTCTGCGGACTGCGCCCCCCGGCCGTGTCCCCGGGGCGCGAAGAGAATCGGTCAATACCGAAATACCACCTTTGCCGGAATCACCTTCAGGAGAACTTCGCCTGAGCGCGGCACGGGGATCCTGGACCCGTCGACGGTCACCTCCCTGAGCTTCCCCGACAGAGGGGACTTCATGACGACCGGGCGGTGCCCGGGTGCGAGTGTTCCCGTGATATCCGCCGTGACTGAGTCCCCGGATTTCCTGAGCGAATAGGTGAGCGTTCCATCGTAGGTATGGAGGTCCGCCGCACGCACGCCGGGGGTGTCTGCAATCCACCTGTCCGGAATCCCCGCAGCCAGGACGACCGCGCCGTCACGCTCCCGTTCATAGATGAACATCGTCAGCACCGAGCGCATGAAATCCGACCCGACCCACGTGTGGGGCATATCGCCGATGTACTTCGGGGTCCCGGGTTCGCGCCAGACCACTTCCGCCCACTGGTTCCATGCTGCCGGGCGGCGGTCGTTCATGAAGTAGTTGAGCGCATCCTCCGCACGCTTCTTCTGACCCAGCATCACGAAGGTCCCGATGACCCGGGTTTCATACGGCGTGTACGAGGTGATGCTATCGTCCGTCTTCCTCTTGAGGAAGTACCTGTAGTACCTGTCGAACGTGTTGTGCAACTGTGGTTCGGGGATGTTCCCCAGCTCGCCCCCCGGCTGGATGCCGATCGTCGTCGAGGTCGCATCGAAGTCGCCAAGCTCGGCACAGCCGGGAATATAGTCGATATTCCTGTTTTTCATCGCGCGCCGCATCGACGCATAAAGGTCTGTGCGGAAATCGTCACGCTCCGCGGCAAATGCATTCGCCAGCGCGCTCTCCCCGAGGATCTCCGCAATGCTCGTCGCATCCTTCAGCCCCCTGAGCGCAAAAAAGTCGTCCCAGTATGAATGGCGCGGCACATCCCAGTACCCTTCGTGACTGATGGATTCGGGAAGGATGCCGAATTCTGCGCGCTGTTCGGGCGTCCCGGTCCGGTACGTCTCCGTCTTTCGCTGCGCCCGGAGGGCCTGAAGGAAGCGCACCGATTTCACGACGTGGTCCAACTTCCCCCGGAGCCATGCGGTATCCCTGGTGAACAAATAGTATTGCAGCGTCGCATAGATGAACTCGCCGTTGCTATCGTACTCTGAAACGGCGTCCGGACCGCGACTGTCGACCACACACGGTATCTTCCCGTCGGGGAACTGGTTCTTCGCATACCAGTCAAGGAATTCCCTGACCTCGGTCGTATGGCCGACGCGTAGCAGTGCGGAGCAGGTGAGCGCACCGTCACGGATCCAGGACCGTTTGTACGTTCGCGATCCCGGCTGAATGGCCGGACCGTCGCGGTTGATCAGGATGTAGGCCAGCGTGGACCTGAGCGTGCCCGCCACCGCCTGGGCCGCCGGGGGCAGATCGATGTGAATCGTTCCCAGCTTCTGAAGCCACCTCGATGCCTCCGTTCTCACTGCAAGGTTGTAGTACATGCCGGGATTGTCGTCCGGCATGTTCGGGAGCGGACTCCCCTTCCACGTCTGGAACGGAACCGCAACGAAGATATCCGCTGTCTCCTGGTTCTGGATCGACACGGTGTAGGCCAGTGCTGACGAGGCGTACCCGCCCGGATCCAGGACGGCCTGGGCATCCGGAAGCTTCCCCTGCCGGAGGAACCCGGTGATGTCACCCTTGTCAAACGGAACCGCCCCGAATCCTGCCGGCGGCGTCATCGGGACAACGATCTTCTGATTGACATGGACAAGACCCTGCCTGTATGCGATGCTGTCGATGCGCGATACACCCCCCTCCGCATTCATCTGCTGCCAGGGAGGCACGACCTGGAACGGGCGGATGGCGACGAACAGTTTTCCGTTCAGGCTCCCGTTTGCGCAATACACGGCATAATGAAGCAGCAGCATCGAGTTGCCCGGCGTCCCAACCGTCGCCGCCTGGACATTCAGGTAGATATCGCCCGGGTAATGCCAGGTCGCTGAAGGGAAGGGGACCTGGCCCTCGTAGAGCCACTGATCAGTGCGGACATCGCTCCAGGTGACCAGCGTGCCGCCGACCATCAAAAACGGCTCAAGCGAGAACTGCAGCTTTTCAACCTCAACCTGACCCTGCTCATTGAGCAGAGCCTCCTTCGGATCTCCGTCCACGCCGACGACCGTCCAGTACGATTGCCTGTTCTGGAGGTATTTCGGAAAATACCCTGGCGGCGCGTCCGCTGCGATTGCCCGGTACAGGGCATTGGGAGAACTCGAGAACTCCGCCCCCCTGAACTCCAGCTGCCGGATTGCATACCCCTTACCGCGGCTGCTCCGGGAGAAGAGCAGTTTGACTCTGGATCCCTCCCCATCACCAAGGGGCACATATGCCCGTCCGGACTTCCCGGACGCCACGCTGTACGCGCGGGACCACTCCGACCCGTCGTCCGAGAGCAGCACATCGTATGAGAGGGCGTAGTCGCTCGTGTCCCAGTCCACGACGAGACCTCCCACATCCTTCACCCGGTGGAAATCGACGATCAGTGAATCCCGTTCGTGCGTGCCCGCACTCCTCCAGTTCTGCAGGACTGTTCCCCCGGCGTCAATCCGGCCCCCGCCGGACGCTCCCGGGATTCCCGCCACAGCATCCTTCCCGGCCTTCTCGTCGATCGGCTCAAAGCGGAAATTGTCAATGAGGACCTTCCCGGTTCCCCCTGTTCCGCAGGAGACCACAAACTGGATCTTCCGCACCCGCTGCAGCTCCTTCCCCGCCGCCGGCCCCCAGGCAAAGGAGAGATGGCGCTTCCTGATCCTCTGCCTGGTCCACTCCCTCGGATACTCAACATTCAGCCTCTTGAGCCAGTAGACATTGCTTCGCTCGTCGATCACCTTGAACTCGAAATTGTTCACCGGGGCATCAGCCCGCATGTCAAACGTGAACTGGTAGTTCGGCGGGAGGTCGAGCTCGAAATCCTTTTCCGCGATGACATAGCCGTAGACCCCGCGAAGATCGAAGTTCATGGCCATCGCGTTGCCCGTCTTCCCCTCCTCCAGACCAAGCGTCAGCCTGGCGCCGTCGGAGACGATCGTCCTCCAGCCCGCAAGCGTGTCAAACCCGTCCAGGGGAACCGGCTGAGAGAACGCCGGTGTGCAGAAGAGCAGGGGAAACGCCCCCGCGATAGCAAGCACATACGCAAACAAGCGCTGGCAAACCGTGATGCTGTGCATGGACTCCTCGCTGATTGAACGCAGTAGGAAAAACAGGGAGCACGGCGGTGGCAGGGGAGATGTCAGTACACGAGCACGACCCGAGCCGGCAGTCGGTCAATAATGAATTCACCTGCAGCAGCCCCTCTCCGACCGTCTCCCGCGAGCCGCTTCACCTCCGACTGCCGGGGTGACGGGACAACGATCTTCCCCTCCGGCACATGCAGCGGACCGGTAAGCGTCACGATGACGGAATCGGCAATCTCTGCCATGGCATAGGAGACGGGTCCGTAATACGTGGGGAGCCCCTCCACGCGAACGCCCGCCGGATCCCTGAGCCAGGACTCCGGCACCAACGACGAGAGCGTTGTCACTCTCCCGTTCGTAGGCAAACATGGTCCGGATCGAGCGCATGACGTCCGAGGCCGCCCATGCGTGCGGCATATCTCCGATGCCCCTGGGGGCGTCAGGGTCCTTCCAGACAACCTCCCCCCAGCCGTTCCACGCCGCCGGCCGCCGGTTGTTCATAAAGAAGTCGAGCACTTCCTCGGCGCGCTTCTTCTGGCCCAGCATGACAAACACCCCGACGGCACGGGCCTCATATGGCAGGAACGCCGTGTTCCGGTCATCCGCTTTCTTTGCAGCAAAGTTCCTGAAGTAGATGTCGAACGTATTGTGCAACTGCGGCTCCGGTATGTTTCCCAGCTCGCCGCCCGGCAGCACGCCGATCGTCGTCCCGGTCGGGTCGAGGTCACCGAGCTCGGCGCAGCCAGGAATGTAATCAATGCGTTTGTTCTCCATGACCAGACGCATCGAGGCGTAGAGGTCGCGCCGGAAATCATCCCGCTCCGCGGCAAACTCTCCCGCCTCTGCAGTCCTCCCGAGCAGGCCTGCGATGGTTGCTGCATCTTTCAGCCCTCGCAGAATGAAAAAATCGTCCCAGTAGGAGTGCATCGGCTTTGCACAATATCCCTCGTGACTGATGGATTCAGGCACGAGGCCGAAGCAGGCCCGCTCCTCCGCAGTCCCGCTGCGGTACGCATCGGTCTTCCTCCGGGCGCGCAGCGACTGGATGTACCGCACCGTTTTCGCAACATGGTCCCACTTGCCCCGGAGCCATGCGGTATCGTGTGTGAAATGGAAGTACTGCAGTACCGCGTAGATAAACTCGCCGTGGCTGTCGTGTTCAGGTGTCGGTTCCGGACCGCGCGGTTCGACGATACACGGTATCGCGCCGTCAGCGTACTGGTATCCTGCGTACCAGTCGATGTACCGGCGCACCTCGTCGACGACACCCATCTGCAGGAGAGCCGCCGATGTGAGTGAGCCATCCCGGAGCCAGGACCGTTCGTAGTTGCGCGAGCCGGGCTGCAGCGCCGGACCGTCGGCGTTGATAAGGATATACGCGAGATTGGTCTTGATGGTGTTTGTGATCGGCGGCGCCGACGGCGGGAGGCTGATCGTGACCGCATTCAGCTTCGACTCCCAGAACCTGGCCGTCGCCGCGCGTTCCCGTTCAAACGCCGCGGCCGCGGCCCCGTCATCCAGGTGCACCGGAACGGGTGCATGCTTTTCATGAAACGGAAGGGCAACGACCGCATCACGCTGCTCGCCGGGGAGGAGCGTGATGAGGTATGCAAGGGCTGCCGATGCGTACCCGAAGTGGTCGTGTACAACCTGCGACGGGGGGACGATCCCATCCTTCATGTACTCCGAAACATCCCCCTGATCAAGTGCCGCCGCACCCATTTCGTCCGGCCGGGTGACCGGGTACACTTTCTTGCTGTTCGCCTGCAGGACGGCGCCGCAGCGGATGCTGTCCACGCGGGTGGCCCCTCCGACGATGGTGAATGTCTGCCACGGCGGATTCACCTGGAAGGGGCGCAGGGCGACAAAGAGCTTTCCTTTCGCCGGCTGCGAGCCTGCGTTGAGCACAGTGTAGCGGATAAACAGCACGCTCTCTCCGCCCGGTCCACCGGCGCAGGCGGTGACCGTGAGCCGGATCCCGTTCTTCGCCTCCCACCGCACCGAGGGAATTGGAAGGTAGTCCTTCTCCAGGGATTGCGTCACTGCCACATCGTTCCAGGTGATGAGCCCTCCGTCAAGCCAGAGGAACGGTTCAAGAGAAAAACAGAGCTTGTCGGATTCGATCATCCCCTGCTGGTTCATCAACGCTTCCCTGGTGTCGTTCGCCGCCCCGACCAGTGTCCAGTAGGATTGTTGCGGAACAAGATACTTCGGGTAGAACCCCCG
>Ga0335085_10013716_pt1 | contig 11865 bp, 9 predicted proteins | sample Lox_Sample_45_FD_206712 | JGI IMG/M metagenome (GOLD analysis project Ga0335085, IMG submission 206712) | Soil microbial communities from Loxahatchee National Wildlife Refuge, Florida, United States - Lox_Sample_4.5 | ecosystem: Environmental > Terrestrial > Soil > Wetlands | place: USA: Florida...
TTCCTGATGAGTCGAAGGAAGAAGTCCAAAGCGTATCATCAGAAGCTCTTACGACCATAAGTATCTTGTTAGCAGCAGGGTTCCACATAAGCGCTGGTGAAGATGGTGTCCTTCCCGGCAATGAAACCCAATCGTCATTAAAAAGGCCGGAGGTGTTGAAGGAACTCGCCCAAATGGAATCATCAAAGGCGCGGACGACCATGAGTAGACTGCTAACAGGCAGCGTCCCGGGATATAAATAGACAACCCCGTTTATATCATCCTGTGCCAGAGTCCTCTTTTTCGTTTCACCAGCTGCAGCGTAACCGTACATCGTCTTCTCGGAATCGGCAGCATCGTATAGGTCTTTCAAACTCAAAGAATGTCCTAATTCATGTGTCCCAACATTCTGGATGTCATAAAATCCCGGTGAACCGTCTGTCGACCACAAATAACTCGTATTGAATTGAATATCGCTGTCCAATAACTGGCCACTGACCGGAGAAAACCAGTATGTATTTTCTGCAAGCACACCGTTTTGACCCATTGCTGCAAAATTTATCAGATTAACGCCGTCGTAAATGCCGTGTGCGCTGCTTGTGCTTGTACCGCCATAGTAAAAAGAAAAAATTGATGTGGACACATCCGTCCAAGTTTTCATTGCCGCCTGAAGAGACTGGAGAGCGTTAACAGGTCCGTCCGTTCCATTAATCTTGTAAGTGGCCTGTGACGATATCCATTTTATCTCTGCACCGGAAGAAGTCTTATTCACCTCGAAGGCAACAGCGGAGAGACGAAAGACAAGAAAGATAAAAATGAAGGCAACAAACACGAGAAGTTTTTTCCCCTTCATTCTCTATCGTATGCTCCTGATTTTCTTTATAATATCCTCTAAAGGCATATCGTTATCGACGCCTGTTTGTCCATCTATGACAGAAAATCCTCTTTTTCTGGCAATCCCATCTTTGCCAATGCTATAATGTCCCTGAGCCTTTCCAACTATGTTATAGGTCTTTCCGTTCCCTTTAACCTTTGCATTCTTCAGGTACAACAGAACATTTTCTCCTTTTTCCAATGGAGCAACATCAGATACTCTAAGCCCGATGCCTCCCACTTCTCCCCCCTCATATTCAACAAGCACAATTTGTTGGTTAAGTCTCCCTCTGACTGTTTGGGTGATTCTGATATAAGCTCTTGTAAAAATTGTTTTTCCGTCAGTGCTCCATTGAGCCTCCATATCTTCTACTACGCCTGTGATAACTGCTTCTGAAGCAGCGGTAAGCTCTTCGGTGCTTAATGCTTTCATAACAGCTTGCGATGGAGATGACAGAAAAGAGATACAGAAAAAGGAACATATGCTGACAATAAGAATTTTTTTCTTCACGCCAATACCTAATTTTTTACGTCAGCAAACCTCTCTATTGAATTCCGGTAAAAGCCGGTGAAGTGTCTGAAGCACCTGGGATAGAGGCCCAGTCATTATTAAATGTCCCGGATGAGTTGAATGATGCTGTCCAGAGTGAACTATCGTAGGCACGGACAAGTAATTGAAGTTCAGCAATAGCAGCATTCCATGCAAGTGCCGGCGTGTTGGCGGCCGCACCTGGAATGGAAGCCCAGTCATTGTTGAAGGTCCCGGATGAGTTGAACGAGGATACCCAAAGAGAATTGTCAGAGGCGTAAACAACTAACTGAAGTTTGAGTGCTGCAGGATTCCATGCAAGCACTGGGGTATCAACGGCTCTTCCCGGGATAGAAGCCCAGTCATTGTTGAAGGTCCCGGATGAGTTGAATGAGGCTGTCCAGAGTGAACTATCGTAAGCGCGTATGACTAGCTGAAGCTCGTTTGCAACAGGGTTCCAAGCAAGAGCCGGGACAGTGTCAGCCCGACCCGGGATAGAAGCCCAGTCATTGTTGAATGTCCCGGATGAGTTGAATGAGGCTGTCCAGAGTGAACTATCTGCGGCACGAATGACCATCTGAAGCTTCTTGGCAACAGGGTTCCAAGCAAGAGCCGGGGTATTGTCGGCCACACCCGGGATAGAAGCCCAGTCATTGTTGAATGTCCCGAACGAGTTGAATGAGGCTGTCCAGAGTGAATCATAAGCATCAAGGACTACCATGAGCCACGTATCACTGTTTGATACAGGTATCCACGCAAGGGCTGGTGCCGTCGGGCTCGAACCAGATATCCGAGTCCAGTTATTATTGAATGTACCCGCCGAGTTGAATGAGGCCGCCCAGAGAGAATTATCGAAGGCACGAATAACCAACGGAAGATTTTCCGGGAACAAGTAATAGGGCAAACCTGTCAGTGTAGTATTAGGTCCACCGTAAAGCCCCATGTCATTGCGTGAACCATCCCTATCAAAATAGGAAGAGTTCGGATTTCCAGTATTGACACATGGTGAACTTGTCTGCAAATGGAAATAGTTGGTGTCGACAAATTTAGGATCAGATGAAATAGAGCCTGTTCCTGCTGTTACCCCTTGATAATTCGTTGTGTTGTTCCATACATCATTATAGGTAGGTATGAATGAAGAACCTCCCACAGCAGAGATACCATAAGAACTTGTATGGTTTGTTATGATATTGTCGAGAACATTAATACCAACGGATCCGTCAATTCTGATCCCTCCCTTTGTATTACTGTTAATAGTGTTATTGATAATGTCAGTCAGACAACCGCTGTATAATACAATACCTCCTCCATTATTAACAGCCTGGTTTTTCGCTATCAGGTTATTTATAATTTTTCCTCTCAGATCAGCGTCACCTACCCCGATACCACCACCCCAGTCATTTGCTGTATTCTCAACCACGATATTATTGTTTATATTGGGATTTGAGATGGTGCCGGGCATAGTATTTACGAGCAGGCCACCACCCCAATCCGCAGTATTCTTAGCAATCTTGTTCCCACTGACCTCATAAGATGAGGCATAAAGATCTATTCCCCCTCCCCACGAATCGGATGTATTTTCAACAAGGAGATTATTTGTAAATCTATGGTTGGCATCCCCAATTGACTCGTCAAAGAGTATAGCTCCTCCGCCGCTGTCTCCAATCGTACCGACAACCGCATCACTTGCCTGGTTTTTATAAAACACATTTCCCGCAATATTGGAAGACATGTGCCAGCCATAGACACCGCCTCCGTAACGTGCGATATTACTGTAGAATCGGTTATTTAAGATAGCAGCGTTGGATTCGATGGCAGCAATTCCACCTCCATCAAGTCCTGAATTATTGGAAAAAGTATTATTCGTCACCTGAACTTGAGAGCTTTGCGATGTGTAGATATATAACCCTCCCCCATAGTGGGAAATTCCGAGCCCGACAGTCAGATTTCCTGAAAATATATTATTATTTATAGAAGCGTTATGAGTAGTGCTGACTGTCTCCAATTGGTGAAACATACCTGCTCCCAAGGCATAGCATGAAGATGGAGGGGTACCAGGCACCTGTGATTTATTATTCATAATCTGGTTCTCTGAAACAACTACTTGGTTATTTGATTGTGAAGGACTATAGACAAAAATACCTCCGCCGCTTACCTGACAAGTTCGCTGGCTTTGAGCAATATTGTCTTTTATAAGATTGTTCTCCAGGAAAACCGAAGAATTTCTGATGCCAATTCCTCCTCCATGAGCGCTGGAGTTGTTGGTAATATTGCAATCCGTAACATTAATGCCGGTAGAGCCGTCCACGAATATCCCTCCGCCCCACTGATCACTTGCTCCGGTACCATCTGCAACGCCATTCTTGATGGTTAAATTTGTTACCGTGATGTTTTTTGAGACCGTGATAAAAAGCCCCCTCTTACTGGTTCCGGAAGGATTGATTATTGTATTCTGACGGTCAAGTCCGCGCAATGTCACAGTAGATGTATAATTTTTTGAAGCGAAGTTAAGGCTTTCTCTATATTCCCCCGGAGACACTTCGATAGTATCACCGGCTACAGCTGCATCAATCGCTGCCTGGATAGTGGAATATCCGGAAGGGACAGATCTAAGGGCTGCCAGGGCATTACTGCTCACCCAGCAGGTTATGGCCAAAATAAGCGAAAATATATAAGAAATTTTTTTAATGTTGCTTGTCATCTTCGTTCTCCTTTCATAATGCTTATGGTTCATTCATTATGTACGCAAATCTAGTGCCATTATTTTGGATAAGATATCTTCGATTTGTATATCCTGAAATACTTTCATTTTAAACTATTTCAATATTTTTGAGTTACTTTATTTTTATACCGAAAACCCCTTAATTTTATGTGATATAGGGCTTCGGCAGTATCTGAAGATGGACCGGACCGAGGAGCAAGCCAGGGAACTGGCAGTAGCATAGGCAAGGGAAACCAGATGAGATCACCAAAATAATTATGCCGCATTTTGTCAATTTATTGACATTTTCTGCCACCTTACAAATCGTGCTGCTGATGCGAAGCTAATAGGGGATTTAAAGACAAAGGGCTATCAAAGGTGGAGAAAAAATAACCGGCGTTTGATGGCACAGCAGGATTATCTGTCAACTTTTGGCACCGGGATATAGCTAAAAGTATCAAGATTAGGATTGTAATAAGGGTCTCCCGACTCCATTTTGGCAGACCACTTTTTAATAAAAACCTCCCTGTCGTCAGGATGAGTAAGCAAGTCTTTATTCCCGGAGTCTCTGCGCGATGCACTTTCGTAGTGGTATGCCAGGGCATATGGCGTATATAAAATTTTATAGCCCTTATCGATAATCTTCAGGCAAAAATCAACGTCATTAAAGCCAATCTTCAATTCTTCTGAAAAACCTCCTACTTCTTCAAAAACACCCCTTTTGGTCATAAGACAAGCACCGGTAACTGCTGAGTATTCTCTTATAGAAACCAGACTTGACAAATAGCCGGGGTCGGGAAGAGAATTGTTGATATAAGCATACATAAATTTATGCCAGTGTTCTGCTACACCCCGCAGACCAATAATGACACCGGCATGTTGTATCGTATCATTAGGGAAAAGCAGTTTGGCTCCAACAGCTCCAACTTCGTCTAACTGTATTAATTCAACCATCGCAGTCAGGGTATCGCTGCTTTTAAACTCTATATCATCATTTAAAAAAAGTAATAAATCCCCTTTCGCAAAGTTCTTTCCATAATTGTTAATCGCACTGTAATTAAAAGGTTTATCAAACTCCTCCACTCTATATTTGCTTTCTAGCGTTTTCAGATATTCCAATGCCTTCTTATCATTTGTATTGTTTTTTATGATTATTATTTCATAGCTTCTATACCCTGATCTGGACTCAATACTTTTAATACATTTCTTCAGATACTCCCATTTATTCTTTGTTGGTATGATGATCGAAACTAGCGGGTTATCCTTGATCTTTAATCTTGCCCGAAAGCTATTAAAGCATACCCCGTCTTCTGCCCGTCCCACTATGTTCTTTGAAGCAAGATATCGCTCAATAGCTTTCTTTGTAAATTTATGCACTTTATCCTGTGAGAGATGTCCTGAGCTCTTGCTATAGTGTTTCCATAGGTAGAGTATTTTTGGAACGTGGACGATTTCTTTATCATCCAGAAGTGCAAAAATTCTCATGAATAAATCTACATCGTGAGATACTCCCATATTAAATTCAGCCTCATCGAATCCTTTAACCTTATCTATCAGCTCCTTTCTTATAACAACAAGGTGTACTATATATGGGTGAGATAGATAGTAATATCTGCAGAAGTCAGGACAGAAAGCCATGCTATTTATCCTGTTATATTCGTCTGTTATGGCAAAATCGGAATAAATGAAGCGGGCATGTGGATTCTTATTGATCGATTTTACAATTTCAAAAAGGGCTGAAGGGGTCAGGGTGTCATCACTATCAAGCAGGGCAATATAATCACCGGTTGCAAGAGAGATTGCCTCGTTCGAATGCCCGGGTATGCCTTTATTTTTATGTAGGAATTTAATTTTGATCTTCGCTTCACCTGAAGCCTGGGATTCTAAAACGCTTTTTACTTCAGGGTCTGTGCTTCCGCCATCTGCGATGCAGAGTTCCCAATTAAAGTATGTCTGATCTTTGACCGACTGTATCATTGCGGTCAAATAATCGCTCCTCATATTGTATGTGGGTACAATAACGCTTATCTTGGGTTCATAGGGAAATCTTGTGTTTTTTTGAGCAACTGCTTCATCTTGGTCAACGTTCAGGGGAGAGGGAGCAACCTCAACCTTTACTGGTCCTTTTCCCGTATCAGCACGTTTTGACAATCCCTCGATCACTTTATAATACAGGGACCTCCTTCTGGTTCCAAGTGGAATTAATCTTTCGACGACCGAGTAATGGAACTTCAGGAGGAGCTTCCAGGTAAGACTCGTCTTTACCTGCTCCAATTCAGAGCTTAATTTCATATTCTCAATTTTCAGGGAATTAATGTAATAATTTTTTTCTTTTATATCAGCCTGGAGTCTGCTTATCTTTTCCTGAAGGGGTATATTCGGATTTTCGCTATCTTGCTTGTCCTTGCTTTGTGAAGGCTCTGAATTATCTTTGAGGAAATCTTTATCAGTCATTTGGCCCTGTTGTATTGTCCCGTCTACCGTTGCGGGCTTAATCTTTCCTGATAGTATTCTGCAAGTTCATCCCAGGCCTGTTTTTCATCCCAGTCGTTGAAGAACCTGGCGACGACATCTGTATTAATTCTCACTAAAGGTTCCGGAAATTCCTTCTGTTCAGGGAAAGTCAATTCGCACGGGATATCTAATCTTGCACGCATTTCCCCGGCAACTCTCTTTGCAAAAGACCCCTGACTCTCAGGGTATCCACTGGGATTTAATTTTTGAAAACCAGGTGTATCATCCAGGCATCCTGCAAACCAGGCATAGGCCCTGGCAAGTAACAATACATGAATGTTATCACGCACATATAAGGATGAAGTGACCGAAGGGATGTTCCCTTCAATCCAGGATCTCATAAGATAGGAGGTAAACCTCGATTCCTCATAAGGCCCAAAAGGATTGGGGATAACAAATTTCCCAAGCTTCATTGGCGTTGCAGCCGTATAAAATCTGAATATCTCGCTTGTCAACCCCTTAGCGAGTCCGTAAGGAGAAAAAGCCTTCAGATTATCCGACCCGGCTCCCTCATTCTGTTCAAAGAAACTTCCGGTAATCAATACCTTATTGCAATTCTTATCTTTGAGGATTCGGAGTATCGGCCGGATATTTTCAGTATTGTTCCCGATAGCAGACAGGACATCGAAATCAGGACTTTTATAATTAGTTACGTCTGCGTAATGGTGGCATAACAGATCAATTTGAGATGTTTTCTTAAGCAGGTTTAAAAACCTTTGCGAACCAAATGCACACTCGAATTCACATCTGCACAGAGTAAGGATTTCATCGACACGTTTCCTTCGTATCCCTGAATAATCTTCTGATTTACCCTTAAATGTCGCAATAACTTCATGCCCTGCCTTTGCTAATTCTTTGATGAACCAGTATCCTGTAAATGAGCTACTTCCAGTAAATACTGTTTTCATCCCTCAATATCCAGATGATACTTTCTATCAAAATCAGGCGCTTTTTGGTCCTTAGGTGATATGACGATCGGCTCAAATGGCCACTCAATATGAAAAGCAGGATCATTCCACCTTATACACCTCTCCCTGTCAGGCGCATAGGATTCAGTAACAAGATACAATGCCTCCGTATCATCTTCGAGAGTCAAAAACCCGTGTGCAAAACACTTGGGAACGTACATCATCCTTCTATTGTGTTCGTTGAGTTCAACTCCAAACCATTTTCCAAAGGTCGGGGAATCGAGCCTTAAATCAAGAATAACATCATACAATGCCCCCCTGATGCAGCGAACAATTTTTGTTTCTGCCTTTGGCGGAAGTTGATAATGCATACCCCGTAAGATTCCTTTTTGGGCGCTGAGGGAATTATTAATCTGGACTATTTTGCTGTCTAAGTTTAATTTTTCATATTCATTAACACAAAAAAACCGCGCAAAAAAGCCCCTGTCGTCTCCTTTTTTTTCAAGGTCAATAAGGTATGCGCCCCCTAAAGGTGTCTTATTAAATATCATCTATCACTGGTCTTTTTATAGTTACTTTTTTAACCAGACCCATGGAGCCCGGCCGGAATCCCATAATCTGTTGAGATTGTCACGATCCCGCTGGGTATCCATGCATGCCCAGAAGCCCCTGTGACGATACATTTTTAGTTCACCATCCCTGGCAAGACTTATTAAGGGGTCTCTTTCAAGGATACAGCTTTCATTCTTGGAAAGATATTTTAAAAAATCTCTTCTGAAAAAGAAATATCCGCCATTGATCCATTCATCAACGAATTCAGGCTTTTCCTTAAACTCGACTACAGTATCCCCGGATAACTTCAATTCTCCAAAACGCGAAAGGGGATTTATCCCGAGGATGGTACCGATTTTCCCATGTGAAATATGAAAATTCAGTTCGTCCTTCAGATTAACATCGCACAAACCATCACCATAGGTAACAGCAAAATATTCAGCATCCTTTAAATATTTTTCGACAGCAATGGCGATGCGTGCGCCTGTCATTGTCAATTCTCCGGTATAAGCCACGGTAACCTCCCAATCCTCATCATGATCTATTGAATGAACCATGAGATTGTTGTCATGTAGGTTTATTGTAAAATCACTGTTCATGGAGGCATAGTTAAGGAAATAAGACTTTATCACCTCTGATCTAAACCCGGTGCATAGTATAAACCTCTTAAACCCCTGGTGGTTGTAAAACTTCATTATATGCCACAAGATAGGACGATCACCGATTGGAACCATTGGCTTTGGCCTGAGTTCTGTTTCTTCTTTAATTCTTGTGCCAAGCCCGCCACATAAAATGAAGACCGGGATCTGCATATCTAAACCTCAAGTCTGTATAGTATTATAGAAACCATTTTCCCCTTATGGATGCTGCTAAGTCATATGCATTGGTCCTTTTTAAAAGACCATCTCAGGCTGCTATCTAATAAGCCTTCTTCTCTGAGCGAATCCAATACCTTTAATCTCATAAAATGAGAATTTCTGAAATCTCTTTCTTTAAAATGAACGGCATCGAGACTGTCCTTAAGTTCCAAAACAGTGGTCTGTAAATTATATTGGGGTTGATATTCCGGAGCCAGAGATTTGAATAGACTGAAGTCAACAATATACGAACGTTTGTCCGGACTTGCATTTTTATTAACAGAAATCTCAGTCCCGGGAATCACCTTTGCTACCGCCTCTGCTAATTCCTTTATCTGATAATTCCATTCATGCGAGCCTATATTTATCACTAAGTATTTGCCCCCACTGGATAAATGTCTGCTGATTGCCCAGTCTATTGCCCTTGCCATATCACTAATATGGATAAGCGGCCTCCTCGGTGTTCCATCGCTCAGTATAATGATTTTACCTGAGGTAATCGCAGACGCGACAAAATCGTTCAGGACAAGATCCAGCCTCAACCGCTCACTCATACCACATGCTGTTCCGAATCTGAGGCAGGTAATTCTGAAATCTTTGTCGGCCAACTCCTGCAAATCCCTCTCAGTATAAACCTTTGATTTAGAGTAGGCAGTTAACGGGTTAAGCGGAGAGTCTTCCCTCCTTGGAGAGTCATCCGCAAACCCATATGTACTGCAACTGGAAGCAAACACAAAGCTTCTTACGCCTGCCATTTTAGCTTTTTTTGCCAGTGCTATGCTTGCCCTCCAGTTAACATCTAATGTAACCTCTTCATATTTATTGCCCATCGGGTCATTCGATATGGCAGCTAAATGAACCACGGAATCCAGATCTCTGAGTGAATTTTCAGGGAAACTTCTTACATCTCCAAAATATTGGATATCCACATTACATTCCGGGAGGAATCGCACCCCGATCAGCTGGTTTGCAAAATATCCGGTGTCATACCCGATAATATTACTGCCGGCGGATGAAGCCCTCAAGCGTTTGACAACACTCGGGCCGATATACCCCATATTCCCTGTGATTAAGACTTTCATTCAACTCCTTTTTCGGTAATGGTCTTATGAGTATTCTGCCTGAGAAGCTCATTCATTATTATTTATTATAATAACAGATAAATTCACCGAAAAGGGGATGCAACAGGATTCCCATGCAAAACCTTATCAGTGTAAGACAATGCCTCCTTATTCCCTTTCCTGATATAAATGCCAATCCTGTATTCATCTCTAAGATCAAAGTGATTGTTTAAATAATTGTCAAAAATCCGGAATTATTCACATTCAATGGCTTATACACCTCTGCAACATCCGGCCTGTATACCGGCATTGTTTCAGCAATAAGTGTTTTCTTGTTTGATTTAAAGACAACATAAGTCGTGGCATCTTCCGAATTTGTGTTCTTTATAAACGCCCAGCCGTTTATTTTCAGAAAATGGCCTTCAGATTTCACAAAATCCACATGGGACATTATGTTATTTGATTTCCCTGGTAAATGGATATCAATGGTGGATAATTATAAAGGCTGTCCTGTTTCGAAACAATGTTTTTCAAATTTTTGTTCGACAGGCAGATAGAGAACCAAATGACCTCCAAAATATAAAATCCTAAACCATTCATGTGTTATGTTTCTCCTTTTTTTGTGAGAAATTATTCGGTGACCTCTATTTCGGCGAATCTATTCTCTTTATATTCTAAAGGCACAAATTTCCCATTGTCCGTGAATGCATAGATTTCCAGCTTGTGTTTTCCTTTTCCTACAATATTTGCATTGAATCCGCCATCCCACCCTGATTTGCTGAGGTTATTATTTTTATATGCCTTTGCGACATCTTCACGGAGAAATCCTATTGTGATAGGAACAGGCGTCTGTTTGCCGTCAATCATCACAATGATCGCTTTGGCAGGCGTCATTTTCTTGAAGTCGGCGGCCCACCCGCCTATATGAATATGAGCATCAAGTGTCGTTTTTTGCGGTTCAATAACATCTAGAAACCCGGCAGATATTTTTGAATCCACTTTTGATTGGTCAAAAACTACTCCTTCCAGAGATGCCATATTGGGGGTTTCCTGTTTAACATCTTTTACAGTAATTCCCTGCTTCTCCTTACACCCGCTTAGCTGTAATAAAAATACAAATCCGACGAAAAGTGTTAAAACCATTGTTCTCTTCATATGTCCTCCTTTAATAAGTTGTTCTTACGCTGCAAGATACATGACACTTTAATTCCTCAGGATGCATGACTGTATATACTATCCTGAAATTCCAGATATTGCCATAAGCTGCCGAGCTGCATCAAACACTTTTTCCGGCCATAAAGAGATAAGGCATTTCAGGTTATATGGACATTGCTCAGGCTTTGCTTTATAACAGGGGGAACAAGGCAAACCTAATCTCACGCTCATAGTATTCTGTCCAATGGGATTCCACTCATGGGGTAAAACCGTACCCCCAAAAATCGACACGACTGGAACTTGCATGGCTGCTGCGATGTGACATGGTCCGCTTATATTTCCTACAAAAAGATGACATAAGCCGACTAATTGCATAAATGCTTCCAGTGATAATTTTCCTGCCAAAGATTTCACCATTTCCTTATGACCAGCCCGGAGACAAATGTCCTCAGCTGCTCGTTCATCTCCCCTCCCCCCAAAAAGGATTACCCTGGCATTATGCCGTTCGGTGAGCAGATCAATCAGACGGATATAATATTCTACAGGCCACTGTCTTATCGTGCTTCCTACAAACGGATGAATGCCTACTACAAACTCATGACCGAATACATACGAAAGCTCTTTATCCATATCAATTTTATTCTTAAATGAAAAAACCGGCATTGATGCATCGAATGCAACTGCCTGTAATGCTGAAGACGGAATGGCATCAATCAGATGACAGAATTGAGCAAGA
>Ga0335085_10013718_pt1 | contig 11864 bp, 6 predicted proteins | sample Lox_Sample_45_FD_206712 | JGI IMG/M metagenome (GOLD analysis project Ga0335085, IMG submission 206712) | Soil microbial communities from Loxahatchee National Wildlife Refuge, Florida, United States - Lox_Sample_4.5 | ecosystem: Environmental > Terrestrial > Soil > Wetlands | place: USA: Florida...
GAAGCCCGCCCGCGCCCTCTCCGGAGAAAGCCGAGAGCCCCGCCGGGAGCGTCCCGTTCCGGCCCGCGAAGACGACACAGGCATCTCCCGGCGGGACGCCGTCGCAGCCGGGCCAGGCCTCCCCGCGCCCGAAGACGAGCTGCCGCGAGAGCGTCTCGTCCCCCTCCAGCCAGCGGACCGACTCCGTCGACGCGCGGCCTGACGGGTCCTGCCGGGAGACCAGCTCGAACCGTCCCGCGTCGCATCGGAGGAGGAGGCGGGTCTCGTCGCCGCGGGCGTCGCGCCGGAAGAGAACCGACATCTCGACCTCCTTCGAGAAGACGAAATGCCAGCGCGCCCAGGGCCCCGGGGGGGCGGCGGGCGCCCCCGCCAGAAAGAGGACGAGAAGGGCGGCGGCCCGGTCAGGGGCCAATCGCGGCCCAGACCTTCTCGGCGATGAACGCCTCCACGAGCCAGCGGTCGAGGTGCCCCTGCCGCGCCTCCGCCTCGAGGATGCCGAGGGCGGCGTCGAGCGCGACCGCCTTCTTGTACGGGCGGTCCGAGGCCGTCAGCGCATCGTAGATGTCGCAGACCGTCAGCGCGCGCGTGGCGACCGGAATCTGGGATTCGTCGATCCGCCGCGGGTATCCCGTTCCGTCCAGCTTCTCGTGGTGGCCGTAGGCGATGTCGGGGACGCGGGCCAGATCGGGCGTCCACGGAATCGAGGAGAGGAACCGCCACGTCTGCGCCACGTGACTCTCGATGGATATCCGCTCCTCGGGCGAGAGGCTCCCCTGCGAGATGGCGAGGAACCGGTACTCCTCCGGAAGGAGGAGCGCCGCGGTCCGCCCGCGGCGGTCGCGCCACGTCTGCGCGAGGAGGGCCTTCAGGCGAGCCGTCCGCTCGTCCGGCAGGACGGTCGGCTCGTTGGCGTGGCGGATGGCGTCGAAGGCCTCCTCCAGCTCGGCCGATCGTTTACGCGCGTCGCGCTCGAGGGCCGCGAGGTCCTGATCGGTGACCGTTCCGCCCGTGGCGGCGAGCCGCCGCAGAAGTCCGCGCATCGCCTCGGCCTCGGACGCCTCGAGGACGAAGTCGAAACGGTCGCGGATCCGGAGGATCTCGTCCTTTTCGAGTTTCTTCGCCTTCACGAGGACGCGCTCGGGGACGGCGATCTTCCCGAAGTCGTGGAGGAGTGCCGCCGTCCGGATCTCGTGCCGCTCTTCCCTCGTGAAGACGACGCCGGCATAGGGGCCGTCCGAGGCGCGGTCGATGAGGCGCGCCATCGTGTCCGTCAGCTCGGCCACCCGGTGGCTGTGCCCGGCCGTGGTGGGGTCCCGCTGTTCCACCGCGAAGATGGACGCCTGCGCGAAGTCCTCGAAGAGCTTCCGGATCGAGGCGGTCAGCCGGTTCGCCTTGAGGCAGACGGCGGCCTGGGTGGCGAGGGACAGGACGAGCGGAACGAGATCCTCGGGATAGGGCTCCGGGGCGCCGTCCGAAGGGCGTTTCCGGTTCATCAGCTGGAGGACGCCGACGAGTTCGCCCCGGTGGTCCTTCATCGGCACGACGAGGACGGCGCGCGTCCTGAAGCCGGTGGCGCGGTCGAACGCGTCGTTGTGCCGGAAGGGGGCCTCCTCGGGGAGGGCGTAGGCATCGGCCAGAACGAGCGAAACGCCGTGAACGGCGACCCAGCCGGCGAGGCTCGTCTCGTCGGCTCCGACCGTCCGCTCCGTGAAGGAGACGGGGACGGCGTCGTTCTGCGCCAGCTTGAAGCGGAGACGCCGCCCGTCCGGGTGCTCTTCGAGGAGATAGAGGCTCCCCGCTTCGGAGCCGGAAAACCGGCGGGCCTCCGTGAGAATCTTCGTCAGCAGGGCGTCGACGTCGCGCTCGGCCGACAGGGCGATGCCGATCCGGTTGAGCGACTCGAGACGCTCCTCGGCCACCTGGAGCCGCGCCTTGAGGACGCGCTCGCGTGCCCGGGCCCGCTCCAGAGCGCCGTTCGTCTTCTTCTTCATCTCCGTCCCCCCCCGCCCCCCCGGGGAGCTTCGTCGCGCCCGAGAAGCTGCGCCCGCCGGAACGCCCCGGACCGGACGACGGCCTTGGGAGGGAAGACGACGCGGAAGCGGGCGCCGCGGTCCCGCCCTTCGCTCTCCACGTCGATCCGCCCGCCGTGCGCCTCGACGATGGCTCGCGCGATCGAGAGCCCGACCCCGAGGCCGCCGTACCGGCGGCTCGAGGAGGTCTCCTCCTGCCGGAACCGGTCGAAGACGTGAGGAAGAAAGGCGGAGTCGATTCCGGCTCCTTCGTCCTCGACGACCAGCTCGAGCCCGCCGTCCCCCGCCTCCCGCGCCGAAAGCCGGACCGGACGGCCGGGTGGCGAGAACTTCACCGCGTTCGTCAGGAGGTTCCAGATCACCTGCTGGAGGCGGGCCGGGTCGCCGTCGAGCGCGGGGAGCCCGTCCGCGATGTCGCAGGAGATCGGCACCCCCTTCTTCTCCGCCGTCGGCGTCACGGCGTCGAGCGCCGCCACGATCGTCTCCGTGAGGCGAACCGTCGCATGGCGGAGCTCGAGCCCGAAGTTGTCGATCCGGGACAGATCGATCAGGTCGGTCAGCATGCGAGAGAGGGTGGTGGCCTGGCCCAGAATGGCCTCGAGCGCCCGCCGGGAGCCCGGGTCCTTCGGTCCACTGTCGAGAAGGACCTCGGCCCACCCGACGATCCCCGTCAGCGGCGTCCGGACCTCGTGCGAAAGGTTCGCGAGGAAATCGTCCTTCAGCCGATTGGAGCGCTGCAGCTCCTCCACGAGCCGGGCGTTCCGGAGGGCGATCGCCGCCTGCTCCGCCAGGAGGCCGAGCGTCTCGGCGTCCTTCGCGGCAAAGACGCCCGGCCGCCCCGAGAGGATCTCCAGGACGCCGAGCCGGTGATCGGCGACGCGGATCGGAACCGCCATGAGCTGGCGGATCTCGGGATCGGGAACAGCCGCTCGGGCGCGGGCCCGCATCTCCGCGGCCTGGCCGTCGACCAGCTCGTCGAGCCCGGTCACGTCGACGAGCACCGGCCGGTTTTCGCTGAAGGCCGTGCCGGCGCACCGGAGGCGGCCGACCGGAATCGGCGTCGACTCCCAGGCGCACTGGGTGACCCGCCCCACGCCCGACGCCGCCGCGATCGACAGGGCCGTCCCGTCCGCATTCGAGACGTAGACGACGCCCCCGGCCGCTCCGGGGAAGGCGCGGCTCGTCTCTTCGACGACCGACGAGAGGACGTCCGGCGTGTGGAGCCGGAAATTGAGGAGCTGGGTGGCCCGTGTGACCGCCTCGAGGACCCTCGTCCGTTCCTCGAGCTGCCTCACCACGTCCGCGAGCCGGAGCGCGAGGGCGGCCCGCTCGGCGAAGGCCGCGAGCGTCCGTTCGTCCTCCGGCGAGAAGGCGTCCGGACGGCTCGACTGGAGGTCGAGGACCCCCACGGCCTCTCCATCGAGGAGGAGCGGCACCGCCAGCTCGGACTTCGCCGCGCTCCAGCCCGGAAGGTACCGGTCGTCCTTCGTCACGTCGGGCACGTTGAGAACGGTCCGGCTGCGGGCGGCCGCCGCGACGAGGCCCGGTCCGTCGACCGAGAGCGTCGACAATTCAGCGACCTCCGTCCAGTCGCCGCGCCGGGCGAAGAGCGTCAGCGTCTTGTCCTGCCGGCCCACGAGCCGGAGGCTGCAGTTCTCCTGGCCGAAGTGGTGAACGACCGCATCGAGGATCTGGGAGAGGAGGACGTCCCGGTTCGACGTCCGCGACAGGAGCGCCCGGGACGCCTCGGAGAGCGCCCGCTCCTCGCGCGCGGCCCGCTCGAGCGCCTCGGCGGCCCATCGCTGCGCCAGCGCCACGCCGACGAAGTCGGCGAGGGACTGCAGGAGATTGACGTCGTCCTGGCGGACGTCCCAGATCGCCTTCGGACCGCCCACGGCCAGGACCCCGACGAGCCGGCCGGCGGTGCGCATCGGGAAGACCGCCGTCGACTCGATGCGGAGGCTCCGGAGAAGCGGCCTGGACGCCTCGGCCCGCGGGTCGGTCTCGATGTCGTCCACGACGACGGCCTCGCCGGATGCGAGGACCTGCACCGTCAATTCCCGGGGACCGGTGAGAGCCGGATCAATTCGGCCTCTCCACGTCAACTCGCGCTTTCCGGACTCCGGCCAGTCGTCGGCATACATCTTGAGGCTGATCGCCTCGTCGCCGGATGGCGTCATGAGCGCGATGAAACCGGCCCGGAATCCGAGCGTCTCGCGGAGCCCGTCGAGCGCCGTCCGGACGACCTCCTCCTGCGTCGTCGAACGCTGCACGGCCGCCGCGACGTCGAGGAGGACCGAGAGGCGGTCGCGCTGGCGCGCCATCTCATCGAGGAGCCCGACCTGCTTGAAGGCGCCCGCGAGATGCCGCGCCGCGGCCTGCAGAAAGGCCGACTCCTCGGCCGACCATTCCCGGCGCGACCGCAGAGTGGCGGCCGAGAGGAATCCACGGGGGACGTCGTCCACGACGATCGGGGCCGCGAGAAGGGACCGGGTCCCGATCCGCCGCAGGGACTCGGCGACGGGGGCGAGCGCCGGATCGTCCGGCGCGTCGGCGGAGGCGACGGGCGCACGGCCCGCGAGGGCCGCGGTCAGGCCGACGGTCCGGTCGCTGGCGAGGGTGTCGGGAAGCGGCGGGATCCCCTCGTCGCTCCACGAGGAACGCGCGGCGAGGACCCCCTCCTCGGGCGGACCGTCGAACAGGAAGAGGCCGACCCGGTCGACGGAGAGGAGGCGGCCGATCTCCCCGACCGCCCACCCCAGGAAGGCCGGGACGTCGGCTTCCCCGACGAGCGACAGGGAGAACTCGGACAGGAACCGGCTCCTGGCGGCGCGAAGGTCCGTCGGGGTCTCGGGGTCCGGGGAGCGGTCTCTGTCGGCCACGGCGCGAGTTCGGATTATGCTTCCGGCCCCGGCCGGCCCGCCCTTCCAGGGTGCGGCCCCGCCTCGTCCAGACGACAGGGAGTGACGATGAATCTCGGGTTCACCTACGCCGACCTCCACGATCCGGCGCGCCTCGAGGGCCTGGACCGGCTCTTCCGGCAGCGCCTCGCCGCCGCGGACCCCCTCCTGGCCGCCCGCTTCGAGCGCTACCGCGCCTTCGAGCCCCTGGCCCCGGCCGAGCTCTCCGCCCTCCTCGTCGAAGCCGCCCGGTTCCTCTCCCGCTTCGTCGCGGAGCTGTTCGACATCGAAGGCGCGCGGTCGGGGCTTCTCGGGAGAACCGGCGAGGAGTCCGTCCTCTTCCGCTTCCGCTTCTCCGTCTTCCAGAAGCGCTCCTCGAAGAAGTTCCCGGACCCGGCGTCGCTCGTCTCGGTCGACCCGGGCGCCGCCCGGCGGGGCGCCGCGCTCGTCGATCTCGTGGCGGGAGACGCCGGCGACGAGGAGCTTCGCGTGGCCCGGACCGGTTGGATGCTCTTCGACCTCTCTGCCTCGCTGGCGACGCCGCGAGGGAAGGACGCGTCCTTCTCGCCGGAGGCCGCCCGCGAACGGATCGCGGCGCTCCGCCGCGCCGCCGCCGGAACCGGCCTGCCCCTTCCCGAGGACGACGTCGCCCTGCTGTCGGCCTGGACGGAGGCTTTCGACGCCTGGGTCGCCCTCCTCCGCTTCGACCCGGCGCACCGCGGGCGGACGGCCCGATGGGCCTCGTTCGTCCTCCCGAAGCCCGTCAGGTTCGACGCGCTCGTGCCGACGACGCGGCCCGATCCCGCGCTTCCCGAGGTGCGGGCCGGGCTCCCGACGCACCTGAGGCACCGCGACGGCTTCGACCTGACCGATCGCCGGAAGACGGGCCGCGAGGTGACGGGCGAGGCGTTCTACTGCCTCCTCTGCCAGGAGCGGGACAAGGACTCCTGCGCCAAAGGGTTCGTGAAGAAGGAGGGCGGGTTCAAGACGAACCCCCTCGGCGTCCCGCTGTCGGGCTGCCCGCTCGACGAGAAGATCGGCGAGATGCACGCCCTCCGCCGCGACGGGGACTCGCTCGGCGCCCTCGCTCTCGTCTGCATCGACAACCCGATGCTGCCCGGCACGGGGCACCGGATCTGTAACGACTGCATGAAGGGGTGCATCTTCCAGACGCAGGACGCGGTCGACATCCCGCAGGCCGAAACGGGTGTCCTGACCGACGTCCTCGGCATGCCCTGGGGCTTCGAGATCTGGTCGCTCCTGACCCGCTGGAATCCGCTGAACGCGAAGCGTCCGGTCGCCCTCCCCTACAACGGAAAGAACGTTCTCGTCGTCGGCCTCGGCCCCGCCGGGTACACCCTGGCCCACCACCTCCTCAACGAGGGCTTCGGCGTCGTGGCCGTCGACGGGCTCAAGATCGAGCCGCTCCCCGAGCGGTTGACGGGAACCGACTCGGCGCCTCCGGAGCCGATCCGCGACACCGCGCCTCTCTTTCGCCCTCTCGACGAGCGGACGCTGACGGGCTTCGGCGGCGTCTCCGAGTACGGCATCACCGTCCGCTGGGACAAGAACTTCCTCGACATCCTCTACCTCAACCTCGCCCGCCGGCGCACCCTCCGGATCCACGGCGGCGTCCGTTTCGGCGGAACGCTGACGCACGAGCAGGCCTTCGATCTTGGCTTCGACCACGTCGCCATCGCGGCGGGCGCCGGGAGGCCGACGCTCGTCGAGATGAAGAACAACCTCATCAAGGGGGTCCGCCAGGCCTCCGACTTCCTGATGGCCCTCCAACTCACGGGCGCCTTCAAGAAGGGGGCCCTCGCGAACCTCCACCTCGAGCTGCCGGTGGTCGTCATCGGCGGGGGCCTCACGGCCATCGACACGGCGACGGAGTCACTCGCCTATTACCCGGGGCACGTCGAGAAGGTCCTGTCGCGTTTCGAGATCCTCGCCGCCGAGAAGGGCGAGGAGGCCGTCCTCGCCGCGATGAACGCCGAGGAACGCGTCATTCTCTCGCGGCAGATCGCCCACGCGCGCGCGATCCGCGAGGAGCGGGCGACGGCCGCCGCCGAGGGCCGGACACCCGAGCTGCTCCGCCTGCTGACGGCCTGGGGGGGGTCGACGATCGCCTACCGGCGCACGATGGAGGAATCGCCGGCTTACCGGCTGAACCACGAGGAAATCGCCAAGGCCTTCGAGGAGGGAATCGTCTTCGCCGAGAATCTCGAGCCGGTCGAATGCGTTCCCGACGAGTTCGGCGCGATCTCGGCCGTCCTCTGCCGCCGGAAGGACAGGTCCACCGTCACCCTTCCCTGCCGGACCCTTCTCATCGCCGCGGGCACCACGCCCAACATCACCTACGGCAAGGAGTTTCCCGGCGTGCTCCCCCTCGACGCGAAGGAGAAGTTCTTCCGTCCCCATGTCGTTGAAAAGAGCGGCTCGAACGGAAAGACGACGCGGAAGCTGGTCCCGAAGGACGACGGGGTCGGCGCGTTCTTCACCGGCGGAGAGTACAAGGGGAGATTCCTGACCTACTTCGGCGACAACCACCCCGTCTATGCCGGCTCGGTCGTGAAAGCGATGGCCTCGGCCCGCGACGGCGCGCCCCGGATCCGCGAGCTCTTCGCGGACGAGCTCGACGCCCTCGCCGCCGCCGCGCAGCCCGCGCGCGACCGGGCGTGGGCCGCCTTCGCCGGGAAGACGGACGACCTCCTCCGCGCCCGCGTCGTGTCGGTCGCGCGGCTGACGCCGACGATCGTCGAAGTCGTCGTCCGGGCCCCCCAGGCGGCGCGGAACTTCCAGCCGGGGCAGTTCTATCGCCTGCAGAACTACGAGGCCCATGCCCCGATGCTCCCGGCCGCGAAGGGGCTGCCCGGGACTCCGGCTCTCATCGAGCCCTGTGCGCTGACCGGCGCGTGGGTCGACAAGGAGAAGGGGCTTCTCTCGATGATCGCTCTCGAGATCGGCGTCTCGACTCGCCTCGTCGGCGTCCTGAAGAGAGGGGAGCCGGTCATCGTCATGGGACCCACCGGCGCTCCGACGGAGCTGCCGACGAACTCCACCGTCATCCTCTGCGGCGGCGGGCTCGGCAACGCCGTCCTCTTCTCCATCGGTCGCGAGGCGAGACGGCGGAGCAACCGGGTCCTCTACTTCGCCGGCTACAAAAAGGCCGAGGACTTCTACAAGCGCGAGGAGATCGAGGCGGGGGCCGACGTCGTCGTCTACACGGTCGACCGCGAGCCGGCGATTCCGGCCCTCAGGAAGACCGACTTTGCATTTGTCGGGAATATCGTCGAGGCCATGGCCGCCTACGCCACCGGGCGGCTCGGGGCCGTCCCGATCCCGATGTCCGACGCCACGCGCGTCATCGCCATCGGCTCGGACCGGATGATGGCCGCCGTCACGGCGGCGCGCCACGGCGTCCTGAAGCCCTACCTCCGGGAGGAGCACGTCGGCATCGGCTCCATCAACTCGCCGATGCAGTGCATGATGAAGGAAGTCTGCGCGCAGTGCCTCCAGCGACACGTCGATCCGGTGACGAAGAAAGAGTCCTTCGTCTTCACGTGCATGAACCAGGACCAGTGCCTCGACGACCTCGACTGGGAGCACCTGCGCGCGCGGCTCGCGCAGAACGCCCTTCCCGAAAAGATCTCGAACCAGTGGCTGGAGCGGGGGCTCTCCCTCCACGACCTCCGGACGGTCTGACCCGGCCCGGGATCAGCGCGGCCGGATCGTGGAGAAGATCAGGTAGGGGTTGACCGCGAAGAGGCGCGAGCCGGTCTCGGCCTCGATCCGGTAGATCGCGAAGTGGAGGTGCGGGCCCCCGATGACGCGGCCGGTTGCGCCGACTTCGCCGAGACGCTGCCCCTTCACCACCCGGTCGCCTGCCTTCAGCCCCTTCTCGTGAGAGCGGAGGTGGGCGTAGTAGAACGTGTATCGTCCGGTCAGGTCCTTCAGATAGACGACCTTGCCGCCCCGGCGGTCGCGTCCCAGACGCTCCACGACGCCGTCCGCGACCGCCACCACGGGCGTTCCCCGGGCCGCTCCGAGGTCGATCGCGTGGTGCTTCTTGACCTTCCCGCGCTTGGCGAGAAACGTGTCGTGCAGTTTCGCGGGGTCGTACGCCTCGATCGGGATCGGAAACGTCGTCGAGAAGAGCGCCTCGATCTCCTCCTCCGGAACGGCGACGGGTTTCGAATCGGAGCGCCGGACCACGAGGCTCCGGAGCCGATCGCCGACCGACCGCCAGAAGGAGGGCGGGTCCGGGGCCTCGAGCCCCTCCTCCTCGTCGTCCTCCTCGAGGGCGGCGGCGGGCTTTCCCGCGGCGCGGCCGAGCCAGGCCAGGTCGGCGGCGTCGGCCGACGGGTAGCAGCGCCCGTTCTCGGGGTCGCGAGCCGGGCAGGGACGGGCGGTCCCGCGCTCCCGGGTGGTGCCCGAAGGTCCCGCCGAGGGTTCGAGGCCCGGCTCCGCGGCGATCGACGTCTGGTCCGATTCGTCTTCCGCCATGCCGGCCGGCCGCGCTTCGAGCGCGTCCGAAGCAGCCGCAGAGGACGCCGTCCCGACGAGGAGTGCCAGGGCCAGAGCCGGAACCGCGCGCCGGATCATCCGGTTCAGCTCACCCGCTCGAGGTAGGAGTCGTCGCGCGTGTCGATCTTGACGACGGTGCCGGCTTCGACGAACTGGGGGACCTGGACGAGGAGGCCCGTCTCCAGTTTGGCCGGCTTGTAGGACGCCGAGGCCGTGGCGCCCTTCATCCCCGGCTCCGTCTCGAGGATCTTCAGGTTCACGGTCGTCGGAAGCTCCACGGAGACCGGGTTTCCCTCGTAGAAATCGACGGTGATGATGGTTTCGGGGAGAAGGTACTTCATCGCCTCGCCGACGACGTCGTCCGGCAGGGCGAGCTGGTCGTACGTCTCCTGGTTCATGAAGTGATGCCCCGAGCCGTCCGAGTAGAGGTACTGCATCTCGTGGGTGTCGAGGGAGGCCCTCTCGATCCGGTCCTCGGACCGGAACCGGTGCTCGTTCATGGCGCCCGACCGGAGGTTCCGGAGCTTGGCCTGGACGAAGCCCCGGAGGTTCCCCGGTGTCTTGTGGACGACGCTGTGCGCCCGGTGCAGCTCACCGTTGTGGATGACGATCATTCCCGGGCGGAGTTCGGTGGCCGAAATCATTCCATTACATCCTGTTTGCAAAGCGGCGGAGGGGCGACGGCCGGCGCCGGACGCACACTGCTCGGATCACCTTCGCAAGCCCCGGAAGCCTAACCGACCCCTTCAAAAAAAGGCAAGCGGGGCCCGCCACGGACCCCGCTGCCAATGACTTACGTCTGTCCGGACCCGATTCCTTCCTTAACGAAGGGCCGGGACGAAATGCCCGCGCCGGTTCTGCTGCCAGCAGGCTTCCTTGTCCGCCATCTCCTTCGGCTGCTCGGTGCAGAACGGACGCTCCTTGCCGTAGGAGATCGTCTTGATCTGCGCCGGATCGACTCCGAGGGCGACGAGGGCGTCGCGGACCGCGTTGGAACGGCGTTCGCCGAGGGCGAGGTTGTACTCGCGGGTGCCCCGCTCGTCGCAGTGCCCCTCGACCGTGATGCCGACCGTCGTGTGCTCACGCAGCCACTTGGCGGCCTCGTCGACGCGGTCCTTCTGGTCGGCCCGGATGTCCGACTTGTCGAAGTCGAAGAAGACGTCCTTCAGGTACTTGCCGGCTTCCGCCACGAGGTCCACGGGAGCGCCCGGCGGCGGCGGCGGCACCACGACGGCCGGCGGCGGCGGCGGGGGCGGCGGCAGGCACTTGAACTTGGCCGCGCACTGCGCCAGCACCTTCCCCTTCGAGTCCTTCGCCACGGCCGTGACCGTGTGCTCGCCCGGGGAGAGATTCTTCAGCACCGTGGCCGGCGTTCCCTCGGTGCCGGGGATGCTGACGGGGGCGCCGCCGTCCACGGAGACCTCGTACACCTTCGGGGCGAAGGTGCAAAAGGTGGCCGAGAGCGCCGTGAGCTGGACCGGCACGTTCTCCTCGTAGCACTTGAACGTGGCGCCGTCCTTCGGCGACACCATCGCAAAGCCCGTGGCGCAGTCCTTCATCGTGCTCGTGCAGGCCGTGAGAGAGAGGGCGACGACTCCCACCATGAGGAGTCCGAGGGTGGTCGCCCGGGATCGTTTCGAAGCCATGTCGTTCCTCCTGTGTTCGGGTCCGCTCAGTGTACCCGGTCCGATCCGGCGCCGGAAACCTCGCGGCCGATCGAGATCGGCGCGTCGGCCGGGTTTCCACCCAGGGCGTGATGCAGGTTCAGTTGCGGGAAGAAGGACTTGAGGTTCTGCTGCCAGTTGTCCGGGCCGAAGGCGGCGGCGGCCCAGGTGATCTCGTCCCCGGGAGCGAACACCACGCTGGCCGGCGGCACGGGATAGCCCCCCGACGACGTGTCCCCGTTGAAGAGGAAGGGATACATGTCGGCCTGGACGATGTCGTTACCGTAATTCGCGTTGATGAAGTTGATGAGATCGTTGGCGAGGATCGCGTACCCGGTCGACGTCAGGTGCGCGCCGTCGTACGAGAAGATGCCGCCCAGGTAGGTGCCTGAGACCGAGGCGCCGCCGTAGCTGCGTCCGTTGGCAAGAATGTCATTGAACCAGGCGACCATGTCGAAGACCTTGTAACCGGCGGCCGTGGCCTTCGCCTGGAGGGCCGCGTTGATCTGCTGAGCCTCGAGGCGGATGGCCGCGAACTCGGGAGGCGTCAGGACGACACCCGGCGAGACGGCGCCCGTCGCCGGGTTGACCGAGTAGTTGTCCGGGAGGGGTTTGTTGCAGTTGGCCCGCCGTGGATCGTTCGCCGGGGCGCCGGCGATGTCGAGAAGAGCGCACGGGATGCCGTAGCCCGCCTTCAGGTACTGTCCGGCGACGAGGGTGAGGTACGAACCGGGCGGGACCGG
>Ga0335085_10013719_pt1 | contig 11863 bp, 8 predicted proteins | sample Lox_Sample_45_FD_206712 | JGI IMG/M metagenome (GOLD analysis project Ga0335085, IMG submission 206712) | Soil microbial communities from Loxahatchee National Wildlife Refuge, Florida, United States - Lox_Sample_4.5 | ecosystem: Environmental > Terrestrial > Soil > Wetlands | place: USA: Florida...
CTCGGCCCAGCTGCAGAGCGAGGGCGGGGCGGCGAGCTGGTTCCACAAGGGGTGGGACTGGGCGCAGGCGCGAGCTCCGTTCCTCCCCGACGAGCAGGAGGTGATCGCGAAGGTCACCGCGAGCGTGGGCTTCGTGGCGGAGTTCCTGTCCAGGCAGGCCGGCAGCCTCCTGAAGGGGGTGGCGGGCGTCCTCCTCTCGCTCGTCATCACCCTGGCGATGCTCTTCTTCCTGCTCCGCGACGCCCGCGCGTTCCAGGGGACCCTGCGCCGCGTGCTCCCGTTCGGGGCCGAGCAGAACGACCGTCTGCTCGCCATCGCCCACGACCTCGTGTCCGCGAGCGTCACCGCGACCCTGTCGATCGCGGCCCTCCAGGGACTGATCGGAGGAGTGACCTTCGCCCTCCTCGGGATACCGGGGTCCGTGCTCTGGGGCGCGATCATGGCGATCCTGGCGCTGATCCCGCTCGTCGGGGCATCGCTCGTCTGGCTCCCGGCCGCGGCCTGGCTCGCCCTCTCCGGCTCCCTCGTCAAGGGAGTGGTCCTCGGTGCCGTGGGCGCGCTCGTGATCGGCAACGTGGACAACGTCGTGCGGCCGCTCCTCCTCTCGGGCAAGGCGCAGATGAATACGCTCGTCCTCCTCATCAGCCTGCTCGGGGGCGTGTCGTCCTTCGGGTTCATCGGCCTCGTGCTGGGGCCGCTGGTGGCGGCCCTCCTGACCGCGCTCGTGACGAGCTACTCGGAGGAGGCGTCGCCCGCGGCCCCGGACACGGCTCCCTCGCCGGGCGCCTCCCCGTCGGCGGCGAACGAATCGGCGACGACCGGGAGCGAGCGGAGCCCCGGACCCTGAAGGCTCTACTACCGCTGGTAGTTCTCGCCAGTGGTGGTTAGTGTGCCCGGATCCAGGAGTAAGCCCATGCGTCGAGCCGCCGGGGCCGCCCTCGCTCTCGTCCTCTGCTCCGTGCTGACCGCCGCCGCCCAGCAGCCGGCCCCGACGCCGACGCCCTCTCCGGCCACGCCGGTCGCCAGCGAGTACGTTGAGGTCACCGCGACCCGGATCCCGGAGACGCCGCAGGAGGTGCCCGCCTCCGTCACCGTGGTGACGGGCGACGAGCTGCGCGCCCGCGGCGCGACCACGCTGCGCGACGCCCTGGCCACGGCCCAGGGAGTGGACGTGGCGCCGGGGGCGGACAACGGCCCGGCGAGCTCCGTGGTCGAGCTCTGGGGCCTGAAGGAGTTCGACGCCTTCCTGCTGGTGATCGACGGGGTGCCGTGGGGCGGCGCCTTCAACCCGTCCGTCGAGACGATCGACCTGGGGGACGTCGAGCGGATCGAGGTGGTGAGGGGGGCGGCGCCGGTGATGTACGGGGCCACGTCCTTCGTGGGCGTGATCCACGTCGTGCACAAGCCGGCGGGAGCGCCGGGCGGCGTCGCGAGTGGCTTCGCCGGCAATCACGGCAGCGGGGGGGGCTCTCTCGGGGTCGCGCTCCCCAGGCTGGGCGCCCTCGCCTCGAGCCTCGACCTCCACTTCCAGAAGGAAGGCTTCGAGGACCCGCGGACGCAGTACAGGCGCGGGTACGCGGCCTGGCGGGGAGAGTCGCCCTTGGGACGCGGTCGCCTGCGGATCGGCCTGAACGGCACGCTGCTCGACCAGCAGCCGGCCAGCCCGCAGTTCTTCGACGGGACTGAGCTCTCGCCCCTCGTTCCCCTCGACGCCAACCACAACCCCGAGGGAGCCTTCCTGAACGTGCGACGGTACAACGCCAGCGTCGGCTACGACCAGCCCGCGGCGCGGGCCACCTGGTCGACCCTCCTCTCGTACTCCTACGCCACCGAGGACCAGTTCCGGGGGTTCCTGGTCGACGCCAGCACCGACTTCCCCAACGCGCACGGCTTCCGCGAGACGATCCACAGGACCGACGTCTACCTCGACAGCCACCTCGCGTGGACGGCCGGCGCCCGCGTCCGGCTCGTCGCCGGCCTCGACTACCTGCACGGGAACGGGAACGCGTCCGGCGGGGACTTCGACTACGGCGTCCGCCTCGACGGCCGCTCGCCACCCACGAGCGCCGATCTCGCTCCCGCAGCGGACATCCACATCCACGACCGGCGCGACTTCGGCGGGCTCTATGGGTTCGCCGAGTGGAACCCGCACCCGGAATGGCGCTTCGAGCTCGGCCTGCGGCTGAACGTCACGGACGAGCAGCGCCAGACATCGACCCTCGACTTCGCCAGCCAGGAGCTCTCGGGCGGCGAGGACCGGCGTACCGTCGTCCGGCCCGGAGGGACGGTGGCGGCGAGCTGGACGCCCTGGCGCCAGGGGAGCGACGAGCTCCGTCTCTATGCCGACTACCGCAACACCTACAAGCCCGCCGCCATCGACTTCGGCCTCGACACCGACCCGTCGATCCTGAAGCCGGAGACCGCCGACAGCTACGAGGGAGGGGCGAAGTCCCGCCTCGCGGGTGGCAGGCTGGAGCTCGAGCTGGCGGCCTTCTGGCTGAACTTCCGCAACCTCGTGGTGAGCCAGGAAGTCGACGGCCTTCCTGCCCTCGTCAACGCGGGGAAGGAGCGCCTCAAGGGGATCGAGGCCTCTCTGTCGTCGCGCCTCGCCCACGACGTGCGCGTCCAGCTGGCCTTCAGCTTCCACGACGCGCGCTTCACCGACTTCGTCTCGGACTTCGGCGACGGGCCGACCCAGGTCGCCGGCAATCGGCTCCCGGCCTCCGCTCGCCTCATGGCCGCGGCGGCCGTCACCTACAGCCCCGCCCGGGGCCTGAACGCCCACGCCCGGGTCCAGCTGGTCGGCGACCGGTTCCTGGACGAGGTGAACACCGCTCTTGTGCCGGGGTACGCGACGGTCTCCGCGGGCCTCGGATACCGCGTCACCCGCTGGGAGATCCGCGTCGACGGCCGCAACCTCAACGACGAGCGGGCGCCGGTCTCGCTCAGCGAGATGGGGAGCGGCGCCTTTTATCTCCTCCCGGCCCGCCGCATCGACGCCGGCATCTCCGTGCACTTCTGACCGTCTGCAGGAGCCGTCGGATCCAGCGCTGGGGCGCGCCTTCGGCTTCCGACCGGACCGACCCGACAGCGCTCGGTGCGACGGTCGCGCCGGTCGCAGCCTCTTTCCATTGAGGCACGGCTCGACCAGAATGGAGGGAGTGCCTCCTCAACCGTTTCATCGTCTCCTCAGCCGCGAGGGGAGCCTCGCCCACGCCATGCTGGGCCCCCTCGAGGGCCGGGTGCTGGAGGCCGTCTGGAGCCGCGGACGGGAGTGGGCGGTGGCGGACGTCCAGGCGGCGCTCGGCGGCGACCTCGCCTACACGACGCTGCTCACGACGATGGACCGGATGTTCAAGAAGGGCCTGCTCGACCGGCGGCGTGAAGGCCGGGCCTTCGTCTACGTGCCGACGTTGAGCCAGGACGAGCTGGAGCGGGGCGTCGTCGCCGTGGTGGTCGGCCGGCTGCTGAGGCGGGGCAGGGGCGCGGCGGTGCCCGTGCTCTCCTGCCTCGTCGATGCGGTGAGCGATCGCGACCGGGAGCTGCTGAACGACCTCGAGCGGCTCATCCGGCGGAAGCGGGAGAAGCGCGAGAGAGGCGAGCCGTGAGGTTCGGGCTGCTCGGGGCCTGCGTCGCGTTGACCGCGTTCCTGGCCGCGACGGTGGTGGGCTCGCTCTGGGCGGCGCTCCTCGGCCGCCTGCTCGCGCCGCTCACCGCCCGGTGGAGCGGCGTCGGGCAGAGGCGGCTGCTCCTCGCCCTGCGCCTGCTGCCGGCGGCGCTCGGCTTCCTCTTCGCGGGGACGCTCGTAGCGCCGGCGTGGGTGGACCTCGAGCCCCCGAACACCCAGGAGCACCTCGGCCTCGCCCTCGCGCTCCTGAGCGGCCTCGCGGCCGCCCTGCTCCTCGAGGCTCTCGCCCGGGGGGTGGAGTCCTGCCGGATGAGCGACCGCCTCGCCGCGCGTTGGACGCGTGAAGGGGCTCCGATGCAGGTCCACGGCCTGGACCTGCCCGCGTACCGCATCGAGAGCGACTTCCCGGTCGTCTCCGTGGTGGGGACGCGGCGCCCGCGGCTCTTCATCGCCTCGAAGGTGCTGGAGGTGCTCACCCCCGCCGAGCTGGGCGCCGCGGTGGCTCACGAGGCGGCGCACGTCCGCGGCCGCGACAACTGGCTGCGGCTCCTCCTTCTCTCCTGCCCCGACGTGCTCGGGCGCCTGGCCCTGGGACGGCACCTCCAGGAAGCGTGGGAGCACGCCTGCGAGGCGGCGGCCGACGAGCGTGCCGGCGCGGGGGCGGCGCTCGACCTCGCCTCGGTGCTCGTCAAGGTCGCCCGCCTCGCTCAGGGCGGCGCGCCGATCGCCGTCGGCAGCCACGTCTGCGGCTCGAGCGCCGGCATCGCGGAACGCGTGCGGCGCCTCCTCGCGCGCGCCGAAGGCCACGACGAGCCGATCGCACTCGGCTGGTCTTCGCTCGTGGCCTGGGCCGCGCTGGCGGCGGTCCCCGTCGCGCTCTGCCTCCTCGCCGCTACGGACCGCGCCCAGGCCTTCGTGCAGGGCGTCGCGGAGATCCTCGTCCGGCTCGCCTGAAGCGGCGACGGGCGCCGACCCCTCGCCCTGTGAGAGGATGTCCGCGCACGGCGAGGGTTGGATGCGCCTCTTCGACACCGTCCTCATCACGGCCTCGTCCGAGCGGCAGGCCGGGGCCTTCCGGGCGCTCCTCGACCGCCGCCTCGAGCGCGGCCTCTACCCGCGCGAGCTCGCGTTCGAGGTGGTAGCCGACCCTCCGGGCGGACGCGTCGGCACCGGCGGTTCGACCCTGTGGGCCCTCGACCGGCTGGTGCGGGCCCGGGCCGACGGGGACCCGGACGGCTTCCTCTCCCGCCAGCGCATCCTGCTCGTCCACGCGGGCGGGGAGAGCCGGCGGCTTCCCTGCTACGCCCCCGAGGGCAAGCTGTTCGCGCCGCTGCCCCTTCCCTCGAGCGCGCTCCTGCCGCCGGTCGTCCTCGACGCGCAGCTGGGGCTCTTCTTCCGGTACCCGTGGCGGCGGGGCGAGGTCGTCGTGTCCTCGGGCGACGTGGTGATCGACTTCGACACCGCCGGCGTGCCCGAGGAGCGAGGGCCGGTGTTCGGGTTCGCGAAGGCGGCCCCGGTCGAGCAGGGGTCACGCCACGGCGTCTTCCGCTTCGACGCGCGGCGCGAGCGGGTGGTGGACTACCTGCAGAAGGCGCCGGCCGAGGTCCTCTCGCGCACCGCCCTCATCGAAGGGACCGGCGACTGCGCGCTCGACATCGGCCTCGTCTCGCTCTCCCCCGAGGCGGCGGCGGCCTTCCTCGGGCTGGGCCGGACGCCGTTCGACGCCGCGACTCTCCTCGAGGGCCTGGGCGCGGGCCGGGTGCGCTTCGAGCTCTACCTCGAGGTTCTGACCGCGTGCCTCCCCGGCCTCTCCTTCGAGGCCTTCTGGGAGAGAGTCGGGCCCGCGAGCGCCCTCCCCTGCGAGCTCGGGCGCCGCGTGTACGAGGGCTTCCATCCCTTCGGCCTCGGAGGGACGGTGACGCGCTCCACGACCTTCGAGCACGTGGGGAGCCTGGCCGAGCTGCCCGAGGCCTCCCGCCGCCTCCTCGCCCTCCGGCTGGCCCCGTTCTACGAGCCCGACGGCGGCGAGATCCGCGCGTTCGAGGCCCCGGACCGGGTGGTCCACGACAGCGCCTCGGTCGAGGTCGCCGTCGCCGGCCCCGCGCCGGTGCTGGTCGAGAGCTGCGCGTCGTGCTCGCTGAAGCTGGCCGGGGACAACCTCGTGGTGGGCCTCGACGGCCGCGCCTTGCCGTTCGAGCTGCCCCGCGGATTCGTGCTCGACGAGCGGCACCTGCCCGAAGGCCACGTGGTCGTGGTCCTCGCCGCCCACGACAGCCTGAAGGCCGAGGGCGACGCGTCCCGGCTCGTCTTCTGCGGCCTCGCCCTCGACGAGTGGCTGGCCGAGCGCGGCCTCCGGCGGCGGGACGTCTTCGACGCCGGGCACGGCTCCGACCTCTTCGCGGCCCGCCTGTTCGTCCTCGACCCCACGCCCGAGGACCTGCGCGGGTACGTCGAGCGTCCCGACGAGGGGTGGACGCGGCGTTTCCGCGCCGCGCGCCGCCTGTCGCTCCTCGAGATCCAGGACCGGGACGACGCCGTTCGGCGCGAGGACCGGCGCGTCGCCCTCCGGCGCGAGGCGCTGCGCGGTCTCTTCCGGCGCGGCCAGGGCTGGCGGGACGTCAGCGTCTCCGACTTCGCCTCCGCCTTCTCGGGCCCCGAGTGGCCGGCTCTTCTCGAGCCGTGGCTCGCCCGCACGGACGACGCCCTGCTGCGAGCCTACCGGGAGCGCTCGTGGGGCGCGGTGTCACCGGAGTCGGCCCGCGCCTCCGTGCCGGCCGAGATCGACTACGTCTCCCGGGGGGGCCATCGTCCGCCCCTCCGCCTGGCGCTCAAGGAAGACCAGATCGTGTGGGCGCGGGCGCCGGTGAGGCTCGACCTCGCCGGCGGCTGGACCGACACCCCGCCCTACACCCTCCGCCACGGGGGCCGGGTGGTGAACCTCGCCGTGGACCTGAACGGTCAGCCCCCGATCCAGGTGTTCTGCCGGCGCACCGCCGACCGGCACGTCCGCGTGCACTCGATCGACCTCGGGCACACCGAGACCTTCGCCCGCTTCGAAGAGCTGCTCGACTACCGCGACCCGGTCTCGCCCTTCGCCCTCCCCAAGGCCGCCCTCGCCCTCGTCGGCCTCGACGGCGCGCGCTCCGGGCGCTCGAGCTTGAAGGACGTGCTCGACGACCTCGGGGCCGGCCTCGAGATCACGCTCCTCTGCGCGGTGCCCAAGGGCTCCGGGCTCGGAACCTCGTCGGTCCTGGGCGGGGTCATCCTGGCCGCGCTCTCCCGCTTCTTCGGCCTCCCGGTCCTGCAGGACGAGCTCGTCCGCCAGGTCCTGCAGGTCGAGCAGATGCTCACCACCGGCGGCGGGTGGCAGGACCAGGTCGGAGGTCTCCTCCCCGGCGTCAAGTACGTCGAGAGCCGGCCGGGCCTGCGGCCGCACCCCGTCGTCCACCAGCTGGACCCCTTCCTCTTCCAGGACCGCGGGAGCCTGGGCTGCTTCACCCTCTTCTACACCGGCATCACCCGGCTCGCGAAGAACATCCTGGCCGACGTCGTGGATCGGGTGAACGGCGCCGAGAAGGCCTACCTCTTCACCCTCCGCCACATGGCCCAGCTCGCCATCGACGCGAAGGACGCGATCGAGCGGCGGGACCGCGACGCGCTGGCGGAGGTGATCGCGCTCTCGTGGGTCGCCAACAAGCGCGTGCACCCGAGCACGACCAACGAGGAGGTGGAGGAGATCCTGGCCGCCACCCGGCCGCATTCGCAGGGGGTCAAGCTGCTCGGGGCGGGCGGCGGAGGCTACGCCCTCTTCCTCTCTCCGCATCGGCGGGCGGCGGAGGGGGTCCGCGACGTCCTGCGCCGGCGCTTCGAGAACGAGCGGGCGCGACTCGTCGACTTCTCGCTCAGCACCTGCGGTCTGGAGGTCTCGGTCTCGTAGGCGGCCGCCTCGGCCTGGTCCGCCTGCGGCGTCGGTTCAAGGGAGCGAAGACCATCATCGAGATCCGCTAAGATGAATCCCATGAACCCGCCCGCGGTCAGTGTGGTGATTCCAACGTACAACCGGGCGTCACTGGTCGGAAGGGCCGTCGACTCCGTGCTCCGCGCGCTCTCCCCCGGCGACGAGGTCATCGTCGTCGATGACGGGTCGACGGACGGAACCGAGCGCGCGCTCGCGGCCTACGGCGACCGGATCCACGTGGTTTCCACTCCCAACGGAGGGCTCGGCAAGGCTCGAAATCGGGGTGTTCGGGAAGCACGTCACCCCTTCCTGGCGTTCCTCGACTCGGACGACGAGTGGATGCCCGACCATCTCCTCCTGGGCCGACGCCTCCTCGAAGCGCGTCCCGAGGTTCTGTTCTCGTTCAGCGACTTCGGCATTCGTCGAGCCGGGCGCGCCGACGCACCCCACGGGCTGGCCGGCTGGCACCAGGATCCGAGGCCCTGGGACGACATCCTGGGTCCCGGTGTCCCCTACTCCGAGATTGCCCCGCTGCCAAGGGGCCGCAAGGACTTCAAGGTCCACGTGGGGATGCTGTACGCTCGTCAGCTCGACGCACCCTACATCGCCGCTCAGACGCTGCTCGTGCGACGGGAGGAAGCCGGGCCCGCGCTGCACTTCCCTGAGGATCTGCATGCCTATCCGGACTGGGAGGGCTTGGCGCGCCTCGCGCACGCCGGCCCGGCGGCTTACCTCGATTGCGAGACCGCGTGGCAATGGGGTCACGACGCACCTCGTCTCACCGACACCAGCCAGCTCGACCGCATCCACGAGCGCATCGCGATCATCGAGCGGGTGTGGGCAGTGGATCGTGACTTCCTCACCCATGAGGCAGCGCACGTCCGCGCCGTGCTGAGCGGGCTCCGGGTGCGCCGGGCGAAGCTGCTCGTTCGCGAAGGCCGGAACGCTGAGGCTCGGGCGGATCTTCACCTCGCGGGCGGGGGGCCGGTCACGGTGCGGGTTCTCGCGGCCTTGCCTGCCGTCTTGACACGCGGCCTCCTCTCTGCACGGGCGGCCGCGGAGCGGGTCCTCCCCGGGCTCTTCCGGGCCGACCGCTGAGACGCCTCCACCGCTCTCCGCCCGTATCACCCGGAGGCAGTGGCAAGAGGTCCTGGTCTCGCAGGCGGCCGCCTCGGCCGGGTCCGCTGGTCGCGGCGTCGTCGCGGAGGATCGGCCTCGGGAGCGCGACCTGGCGGGCGAGTTGGCCCGGCGGTTCAGACCCCACGTGCTCGAGATCTACCCGCCGGTCGGAGAAACCGCGAACGACGGGCACAACTTCGTGTCTACCGCGGTCCTTTGTGGGAGAAGGATGTCTTCGCCTTCCTCGATGAGCACGTCAGGCGTTGACGCTGGCTCGACGAGAGGTCGCGTCAGGACCGTCCGGCTCGAGCGACGCCCTGTCCCGTGCGGTGGCAGAACGAGGCCAGGGCCGTAACGAGGGGGTCGGCGTCGGGGGCGCAGAAGCCCGATGTCAGCCGCCGCCGCCAGCCCTCCGCGTGCTCGAACCGTCCGGACCACTCGCCGACCTCGCGCATCAGCCCCCGCATCGTGTCCAGGTGCGAGGCGAAGCCCTGGCTCTCGGCGAGCCACTGCTGCTGGGAGCGGTGGCGGGCGAGCATCGCGGCCTTCCGCTCGAGCACCTCACCGCCCACGTCCACGAAGTGCGTCGGTCGCACCACCGCCCCCAGCGGGTCGCGGTTGCCGTGCGGCTGCGCGTGGTAGACGGTGACCGGCCCGGCCACTGCCGGGGTCGGAGGGTCGGTGGTCATGTTGCGCATTCCGCGGCCGAAGGCGGCCGACACCGCGAGGCGACAAGCGTTCTCATGGTCCTCCATGTAGTCGCTCGGCGAGTGCGTCAGCAGGATGTCCGGCGCGACCCCGCGGAACACCGCGGCGAGCCGCGCCAGGGTTTTGCTCTCGTAGAGCACCTCGAAGTCGTTCACCAGGCTCTCGTGCCGCGCGAACCCCACGAGGCGGCAGGCGTCCTCGGCCTCGGCGCGGCGCACCCTCACGATCTCCTCCCGCCCGTGGTCGCTCGATCCGCAGCTGCCGTTCGCCACGGCGAGGCAGTGGATCTCGTACCCGACGCGCTGCAGGCGCAGCAGCGTGCCCGCGGCCACGAACTCCATGTCGTCGGGGTGCGCGAGGACGGCAAGAACCACGGCCATGGAGGAGTCCTTGTTGTCGGCCTTCGGAACGTGGGGACAGGAGACACCAGAACCCGCCGGAATTCAAACGCCGGCACCGGCAGCCGGCCTCGGGGCTTGCCGACCGGCCACGCCCGCGGGTACTGTTCGAGGCCCGACCGCCTGAAGTCCCGGCTCTCGCCGGGGGAGATGACCCATGGACCGTCCCTTTCGCGTGCTCGTGGCCGGCTGCGGCAACATGGGTGCGAGCCACGCCCGCGCCTACCACCGGATGCCGGAGTTCCAGGTCGTCGGCGTCGTCAGTCGGGGCCCGGCGTCGCGCCGCGCCCTCAGCACGGAGCTGGGCGGCGTGCCGGAGTTCGGCGACTACCACGAGGCCCTCGGGGTCACCCGGCCCGACGTGGTGAGCATCAACACGTATCCCGAGACGCACGGCCCGTTCGCCCGGGCGGCGATCGAGGCCGGCGGCCACGTCTTCTGCGAGAAGCCCCTGGCCACGACCGTGGAAGAGGCCCAGGCGGTCGTGGACGCGGCGCGGGCGCGGGATCGCAAGCTGGTGGTCGGCTACATCCTGCGCGTCCACCCGGCCTGGAGGAGGTTCATCGAGATCGCCCGCACCCTCGGCAAGCCGCTGGTCATGCGGATGAACCTCAACCAGCAGAGCCACGGGGCGGCCTGGAGCTGGCACCGCAACCTGATGGGCTCGATGAGCCCCATCGTGGACTGCGGCGTCCACTACGTGGACGTCATGTGCCAGATGACCGGCGCCCGGCCGGTGCGCGTCTCGGCGATCGGCGCGCGCCTCACCGAGGAGCTGAAGCCGGGCATGTACAACTACGGCCAGCTCCAGGTCACCTTCGAGGACGGCTCGGTGGGCTGGTACGAGGCGGGCTGGGGCCCGATGATGAGCGAGGTGGCGTTCTTCGTGAAGGACGTGATCGGCCCGAAGGGCGCGGTGTCCATCGTCAAGGACCCGAACGAGGGCGCCGGCCGCGGCTCCGACGACATCGACAGCCACACGAAGACCAACTGCCTCCGCGTGCACCACGGCGCCATCGACGCCAACAACGAGTTCGTGAGGGCCGACGAGCTCATCAGCACCGAGGACGAGCCCGATCATCAGGCTCTCTGCGAGCGCGAGCAGGCCTATCTCCTGCGCGCCATCCGGGAGAACGTGGACCTCTCCGGCCATATGGCCGATGCGGTGAACAGCCTGCGCATCGTCCTCGCCGCGGACGAGAGCTATCGCCGGGGCCAGGTGGTCACGTTGTAGCGAGAGATGACCCTCGACGCCGCTCAGGCGGCCGCGCGCTGGTCGTCGACGATCTCACCGTCCCGGATCTGCACGACGCGCGACGCGATCCGGGCGAGGGCCAGGTCGTGGGTGATCATCACCACCGTCTGGCCGCCCTTGTGCAGCTCCTGGAACAGGCCCACGATGCCCTTGCCCGAGGAGGTGTCGAGGTTCCCCGTGGGCTCGTCGGCGAGGATCATCGTCGGCCGGTTCACGAGGGCGCGGGCCACCGCCACCCGCTGCATCTGGCCGCCCGAGAGCTCGGTCGGCTTGTGTTCCATGCGGTCGGCGAGGTCCACCTTCGCGAGCATGGCCTTCGCCCGCTCCCGACGCTCCTTCGTGGGTACCCCGCCGAAGAGGAGCGGCAGCTCCACGTTCTCGAGGGCGGTGGCGTAGGGGAGGAGATTGAAGTTCTGGAAGACGAAGCCCACGTGGCGGTTGCGGATCTCCGCCAGGCGGTTGCGGTCGAGGCCGCCCACGGTCTCGCCGGAGAGGCGGTAGAGGCCGGAGGTGGGGGTGTCGAGGCAGCCGAGGAGGTTCATGAGGGTCGACTTGCCGGAGCCGGACGGACCCACGATGGCCACGAACTCGTTCCGGTCGATGTCGAGGTCGATGCTCTTCAGGGCCTCCACCTCGACCCGCCCCGTGCTGTAGACCTTCCGGATGCCCTGCATCGCGATCATCATCACTCGTACCTCAGTGACACCGCGGGGTTGACGGAGGAGGCGTGCCGGGCCGGGAAGAAGCCGGCCAGGCTGCCGATCGTGCCCAGCACCATGGCCGTGGCGGCGGCGACG
>Ga0335085_10013720_pt1 | contig 11863 bp, 9 predicted proteins | sample Lox_Sample_45_FD_206712 | JGI IMG/M metagenome (GOLD analysis project Ga0335085, IMG submission 206712) | Soil microbial communities from Loxahatchee National Wildlife Refuge, Florida, United States - Lox_Sample_4.5 | ecosystem: Environmental > Terrestrial > Soil > Wetlands | place: USA: Florida...
CGCGATGCATCCGTGGCCCGCCTTGACCGGCCAACTGGTGCCGTCATTCCAGCGCACCACCGGACAGTTGTAGGTTGCTTCAGGCCCTTTGCAGCCCATCTTGTACAGGCAATAACCTTTGCGGTGGCCCTCGTCGCCCCACTCCTCAACGAACCGTCCCGCATCGTAGTGCGCGCGACGCTCGCACTGGTCGTGGATCACATTGCCGTAGGCGAACAGCGGTCTGTTGTATTGATCGAGCGCCGGCAGCTCATGAAACGTCAGGTAGTGCACCAGCACCGCCGCCGTGTTCGCGGGGTTGTGGGGACATCCTCCCAGATTCACCACCTTCACTCCGGAAACCGCCTCCTGCAATCCCACCGCGCCGGTGGGATTCGGATTCGCGCGAACCAATCCCCCATCCCACGCGCACGCGCCCACGGCAATGTTGAACGCCGAATTGGTACAGACACGTCTTGCGATGTCGAGCGCCGTTTTTCCGCCGATGGTGCAGTAGACGCCTCCATCCGCGGTCGGAATCGCTCCCTCCACCACCGCGAGGTATTCTCCTTTGTGCTCCCGTACCACTCGCTCCAGCGCGTCTTCCGCTTGCTTGCCGGCGCCGGCCATGATCAGTTCGTGATATTCCCAGGACAGAATCTCCAGCACGAATTCCGCGACGTTGGGATTGCTCGTGCGCAACATCGATTCTGAGTTGCCCGCGCAATCTTGGAATTGCAGCCAGACCAAAACGGGACGCGTCGCTTGCGTCAGCGCTTTCTCAACAGCTTCCGTGTAGCGCTCCGGAAGCGCCAGCATCGAAACCATTAAGCTGCAAAACTTCACAAAATCGCGTCGCAGCACTCCGCGATTTTCTAGTTCGTCGGGCAGTGGGCCAGTGAGCATGCGGAAAGCCAATGCAATTCTCTTTCCAGCTTTCTGCACCGTTTCGCTACAGATTCAGATCGCGCCTGTCATCCGTCAGCGCAACTCGCCGCAGGCTCATCTGCGCGACACGATTCCTTCGTAGCGGCGGGCTTCAGCCCGCCACCTTTGCCATCCGCGCGCTGTTACCGCCGTCTCGCCACCTTCCCTACTGAGCCTGTGATCCCGAGCGGAGCCGACGACCCGACAAGGGTCGGAGTCCTGAGCGAGCAAAGCGAGTCGAAGGAGCTCTCTTCGGCGAAGTCGAGGGATCTGCTTTTTGCTTTTGGTTTCCTTCGTGTGCTGTCGCGCTCAAATCTAGATTCGACCCCGCTCGACCGCGCAAGCAAACACCAGCCCCGGCAGGGGCGGCAGATAGTAGCCCAGCGCGCTCGGCGATGTTGGCCGAGCCAGCGCTGGGACTCCGGCGGCGCGAAGCGCGCTACCGCTCGCGGTGCTTCGGCGATCCGGTAAGGACCGCTATATGAGAAGCCCGCGAGCTTTGTTCGCCTCGCCCATACGCCACCCGCCATCCCGGCTCGCCCATTGCACGTCACCGCTCCCGTGCAAATCGTTTCCTTTACACCAGCGCAATATAAGGATATAAAGCCTTCAAAAGGGGGGCCAGATGATGCGAACTCTCCCGGTGCTCCTGCTCTTCCTGACCTTCGCCGCCAGCTCCGGCGCGCAAAAAGCAAACGACAATCTCACCGCGCAGCAGCGCCAAGGTCGTCAGATCGTCGCGCAAGCCTGTGCGGTCTGCCATCTGCCCTCGGGCCCCGGCGCAAAAACTTGGGGTCCCGCTCTCAACAAATCCACCCTGCCCGACGATGACGACACCATTCGCCAAAACATTCTCGAAGGCAACTCACGCATGCCCGGCTTCAAATATTTTCTGCAATCGTCCCAGGTTGACGCGATCGTCGCCTATCTGCGCACCATTCCCGCGCCCTCGCGTCCGGCCCCATCCACTCAGTCCAAGTCCGAAGTGGACTGAGATTCGTTCCGAAAGGACAAGCTCATGCGCAATCTGCGAAGCCTACTATTGGCTGCTGCCGCCATCCTGCTCATCGGCACGGCCGCCCAAGCTGCCGACCAAGTCCTCACTGGCGTGATCTCCTCCGCCGGACAAAAGCTCGAAGGCGTCACCGTCTCCGCCAAGATGGAAGGTTCGACCATCACCACCAGCGTCTACACCGACGAAAAGGGCGCCTACTATTTCCCGCCGATGCCCGCCGGCAAGTACAACGTCTGGGCCCAGGCGCTCGGCTTTGAAACCGCCAAGGGTTCTGTCGACCTCGCCGCCAATCGCCATCAGGATTTCACGCTTCAGCCCATCACTGACGCCGAGCGCCGCTATCGCCAGTTGCCCAGCGAACTCGTCGTTGCCGCTCTGCCCGAAGCCACTCCGCAGGACGCCCTCATGAAGAAAATCTTCATGAACAATTGCAATTCCTGCCATCCTCCAGGCTACGCGCTGCAGTTCCGCTTCAACGAAGAAGGCTGGAGCAAAGTCATCGATCTGATGAAGGTCATCGGCAACACCGGCGTGCCCGGCCGCGAAGTCAATCACATCATCGAACACAATCAGAAGCCGCTCGCTGCCTATCTCGCGCGCGTGCGTGGTCCCAACGAAACCACCATGGTTTTCAAGTCTCGTCCCCGCCCCACTGGCGAAGCCGCCCGCGTCGTCTGGAAGCTGTATGACGTGCCCCTTAATCCCGACGCGAGCGTCGGCACCAAGTACAACACCAACGACGGCACCGACTGGACCATGGGCATCACCTCAAAAAATGGCGAGCTCCCGCACGATGGCGGCATCGGCCTCGACGGCACGCTCTACTTCACCTCGAACAATCCCAACCGCCTCGTCACCGTTGGCCGCGTCGACGGGAAAACCGGTCAGGTCACCTATCTCAAGGTGGACGGCCAGAACGGCCTCGCCGCCCAGGCCCATGGCATGACGCGCGATCAGGATGGAAATTTCTGGTTTGACGTGAATCCCGGCCGCCGCAGCCTTGGCAAGCTCGACACGAAAACTTTAAAGATCACCGTCTACGAGCCGCCCAAGGACATGTCACCGCTCGGCGGCGCCGTCACCATGGACGTTGACGGCAAAGGCAAAATCTGGGCTTCCGCAGCCGATGGCGCTCTGCGCTTTGATCCCGTCACCGAAAAATTCATGCAGTTCAAATCGCTCACGCCGTACGAAAATCCCAAAGGGCTCGCGATGACTTACGGCGCCGCCGGCGATCGCGATGGCAATGGCTGGTGGGCGGAAATGCCCATGGACACGATCGGCCACGGCGACGCCGCCACCGGCGAAGTCTCCGAAGTGAAGCTCACGCCCGTGAAGGCTTGGCAGGATCGCCTGCCCGCGGACGAGCGCCAGTTCTATGACAATTTCAACGAGATGACCTTCAACACCGCGGTTCCCTGGTCCGAAGGTCCGCGCCGCATGGGTACCGACAAGAACGCCGACATTCTCTGGGTCGGCAATTCATGGGGTTCGAGCCTCGACCGCATCGATACTCACACGCGGCAGTACACCATGGTGCCCATGCCCGATCCCGCCATGCAGCCCTATCACGTGGCCGTCGATAGCCACCACAACGTTTGGGGCGATCTGTGGACCAACGACCGCATCTATCGCTTCAATCCCGCCACGAACACTTGGACCACGTTCGAGCTTCCCGTGCACGGCACGGAAATCCGCCACATTTCGCTGCTCGAGCGCGATGGCAAGTTGCAGGTGGCCATGCCCGTCTATCGCACCAGCCAGATGGGCGTGATGACCATCCGCAGCGAAGCCGACATGGCCGCGCTTCGCGCCCAGTCCGCGCAGTAGCCTTTAAATTCGCGCCTAAACACCTTCACCACATCGCCGGACGTGGCCGGAATTCCGTGCAGCACATCCTTCGCCTTTTCTTCGCCAGCATGATATCTTGTGACACCGGCGGCTAGGACCTACCCGTATGCCTTTCGAACTGGTTTCGATGGACTTTTGGTTATCACTAACTTACATTTGGCACGCCCGAGTGATTAATCTTCACAAGAATTACGAAATTCGCTGCCCGATCCATGGCTTCATCAATCTGAATTCATGGGAAAAGGAGATCATTTCTCAGCCTGCCTTTCAGCGTATTCGCCGTATTCGGCAGCTCGCTTGGACCGATCAGGTATATCCCGGTGCTATGCACACGAGGTTCGAGCACTCGCTTGGGGTCATGCACACCGCTACCCTCCTCTATTCAGCCATACGGAAAGAATCCCTGGAAGTACTTGAGACCGAGCTTGGGTACAAGGAAGCCGGATTAGACCGTGATTTGCAGCTCGTCCGACTTGCCGCCCTGTTGCATGACGTTGGACATGCCCCATTCTCACATGCGTCCGAAGAGCTGTTCCCAAAGCAAGACAACGGAAAAAAATACAAACACGAAAATTACTCCGCAGCCATCGTTCGCACCGAACTGCGGGCCGTCATTGAAGATCATCCGCTGAATACTACCAACTATGGCTTTACGGCTGAAGACATCGCCGCCCTCCTGGAGGGAAGTACAGACGCCAGACAGCGACTTTTTTGGAGGCCTTTGATCGACGGTCAGATGGACGCTGACCGCATGGACTATCTGCTTCGTGATTCCTTCCACGCAGGCGTTCAGTACGGAAGGTTCGATCTAAACCGTGTCGTTAACACTGTTCAGGCCATTCGAGGGACACGCGGCCGAGAGCCACGCTTTGGAATTTCGGAAGGTGGTTGGCATGCCGCAGAAGGCCTCGTGCTGGCGAGATACTTCATGTTCACGCAAGTATATTTCCACAAGACACGCGTAGCATATGACGTTCATCTAAAAGGGGCACTGCGTGAACTGCTTCCCGGTGGACAGTTTCCAGCTCCGACCTCAGCGGAACTAAAGCAATTCCTCGCATGGGACGATTGGAGAGTCCTTGGACTGTTAGCCGATGGAAAGGGAGGCGAACATGGTTCTCGCCTCATCGGAAGAAATCACTATCGACTGGCATACGGTAGCCCTGAGATTTCAAACGAAGCAGATCTATTTCTGGTCGAACGAATAAAAGAAAAGCTCGGGGACTTGGTCGTCGCAGCCGAGGAATCCAAAAAGAGTTGGTACAACACGGGACCACCAGACATACCCGTGGTAAGCAGTGTGGACGCTAACACGGTGCTACCGCTCTCTAAATTCTCCAATGTAGTTTTAAATATGAATCCAAACAACCAAGTCCTCTTATATGTGACACCCGAAAATGCAGACAAGGCTAACCTAATCGTACGGGAGACTTTGGAATATGAACGAAATCGACAAAATTCGTTTGGGTTTGTTCCCGGTGCTGGCTGAGCGAGGCTCTGCCGGTCACATTGGACGAACTGCCCTAATGAAATACTTGTATTTTCTTCAAGCAGTTCGAGGAGTACCCCTCGGATACAGTTTTTCAATGTATTCATATGGTCCCTTTGATTCGGACGTGCTAGCTGACCTTAGTTTGGCCGAGTCATTAAGGATCGTCGAAGTAACTCCAGTTCAGTTCTCTGGAGGATACGGCTACCGCATCAAACCGGGGACTCGAGCGCAAGCTGCGACAGGAATCGCAGGGGAGTTTTTATCGAAGCATAAAAGAGACATTGACTGGCTCATTTCAGTTTTTGGAAATCTAAACAGTGCGGAACTAGAGCTGACAAGCACAATCGTTTACGTGGACCGGGAATTCGCCGACCGGAAACAGTACGGTTCAGTCTCTGACATAACCGCCCGCGTGCATGAGGTGAAAGCACATTTCACACCTGAGCAGATTCAAGGCTTCGTAGAAGTGCTCATGAGGCAGGGCATCCTGAAATCAGTTGCCCGCGGATCAGCTGCGTTTCACTGAGGGGCACGGTTCGGCTGGCTTGGTGGGCCCGCAAGGATTTGAACCTTGGACCAACGGATTATGAGTCCGCTGCTCTAACCAGCTGAGCTACGGGCCCCACGCATGTAACCTGATGATTTTATAATATTTGCGAGATTCGCGCCTGACATTCAAATGCCCTAAAATGGTGCACTGTAGTAAATTCGTAGTAACCAGCGGGCAACACCAGCTGCCAAGCTTTCCAAGAAAATAGCCCGATCAACCACCCGGCATTGCTTGCAGCCGAACAACGCGTTAGCGACATCGTCGTAGTAAATTCGTAGTACTCATCGCTGACCTTAAACTACGCCTCCGAACCTGTCCCCCGCTTTGCTACTCATGTTTGCCGGTTCGGGGATTCATTCGAAACAGGTCGATCTCGAACCCGGTCAGCTTTCTTGAGTGACTTCATATTCTCAAAACAATCCTGCGGGCTGCCACACTGGAAAAATAACCTGAGGGCCACATCATCTGCGGTGAGGCTTGCTTGCACGAAGGCGCGTTCCAGTCTTTCTATGTGCATATGATTGTTTGACTATGGACCGTAAACTTAGAACTGGCTATAAGTCATATATCAATTACCATTGAGGTACGAGGATTAGCAAACGGGGTTCGGTCTATTTCATGACGACTTCTCATCCTTCGCAGATCAAGGGGCCAATTGAAAGCTTTGACTTTTGCGATGCTGAGATCGTAATCGGTCTCGTCTGCGCAGTGGGAAGCGATTGGGCCGACACGTAAGATAGAAGCAAAGTAACGCCGTGCTCCTCCTCCTTAAGCGCGAGCCAGGGCAGTTGATTATTGGTCCGTTCCCACAACATCAGCCATCGGAGATGCCGTGCGGCATCGGCGCGCTTCTTCATTCCCAAGCTCGCGATAGCTAACGCACCACCCCTACCGAGAAGATCAAATGCTCTAAACATATCTTTCTTATTCATTTGCTGCCTCCATTTCAAAGCATGCCCAGTGTCATACATCTTCCTTTGATCGCATTTACAGTGCATCCCGTATCTGCACGAGATCGCGACGATGAACCAAACCTCCGAAATCGTCGTAGTTGGCATTGAGCCCGATGATTGGTTGTAACTTCAGTGGCGCGGGTTTATGCCTGTACCTCTTCCCCTTGCTTGTAAGTGGGTTCTGCACGCCATCGGATTCACCCGGTCGGGTTATTAGGTCGAAAACTTTCTGCGCCGATGGGAACCGCGAAGCCTCTCCATATAATTTCGTGGGGAATGCCAGTGTGGTAGCAGCGAGATCAGCGAAACTGGGTTTGATTTTGTCCAGTTGATGGTCATATCGGAACGAGCGCAACACTGCGAGCGTACGCCAAGCCTGCAGGAAAACTGGAACCACGTAGCCCGCTCTTTTATTCGTTTCGCAAATGTGCTCGATTACTAGTTGTTGCCAACGCGGGATGGTTACTGGAAGTTCGCCAATACTTCTGAGTAAGGAATCGATCTCGTGCCATGTTGCCTTCTGCGCGGGTGTTAACCTACTGCTTGAAAGTTCTGCTTTGGATGTAGCAGACGGTTTTATCGACAACCAACGTGGCCTCGCCCAGCCAAGCGGCAAGGGTTCACCTGCAATACAGGCAAAGTGTCCGGTTACTGCAACGGTGGTTTCCTCACCCTTTTCCGTTCCAAGTACGCGTATCAGTGTGTTCTTTTTAACATCAAGATACGCATAACCACCGTTCGGGAGGGTGGTGGCCCAGCGCGGAATGTAGAGCAACTTTTCATCTGGAGAATCCGCAAAGTCGTCCCAATCCTTCTGGTTGCCCGGATCGACAGTCACAACGGTCCCGGGTTTAAAAAGCTGGGCGACCGCCGCAACGAGTGGACCGGTTGTCTGTTTTATACGCGGAAACGCTAGGCGCAGTGGATATGTTAAGGATCGAGAAATGCCAACGATGTAAATACCGGTCGCTATGTCGAATAATTCAGGGGGTACGCCAACGCTGTGCAGTGCGCTGCGAAGGTGCGTGAAGAAATCCACAATGCCCTGAAACTCGAGACGACTTATCTTTTTCACGAGCGTTTTGCCCTCCCGCAAGATGATGGCTGTTGATGCGACAAGTTATCGATATACCGCCATATCTCCGACTCACGAAAGCGTAGGCATCTTGCGCTGAGGTGGACATGTGGCAGCCGACCCTGCGATACGAGGTGATACACGGTCCCGGGTACCATCCCGAGTAACTGTGCAACCTCATCGACCTTCAATAAGCGATCCGTCATTTTCGTCTCTCCAAAGTTGCAGGCCTTGTCGGCCACTGTTTTGCCCATTTCTTCAGCGCCTTGAATACGGATTCATTTATCGGGAGTGGTTTCAAGAGCCTCCGCGTATTTTTAAGATCCCCCGGCCCGTGCAGCACCGCTAACTGGGCCGACAAGTCTCCTTCGAGAGAATGGATCTGCTTCAAGACCTTTATCGTCTTGCCAGCACCTAAACTGCGGCGGAGGTGCTCAGTCACCTTTTCTTCATCAATCTCTACAAACCAGATGTGTTTCTTTGGCAGCAGTTGCGCCAGCTTTGAAATGTCGAAGATGTCGTCAATGTTATGCGTTCGTAGGAATCGCCAGTTGAGTTGAATCTCCAGCCGATGTGCTCCGATCGTCTTCTTGAAATATGACCTGATGAATTTCGTGCCCTTTCTGCGGCCCCACTCGTTTGCCGAGTCAGGTTTGCACTTCCCAGACAGGAAATGCCCTCTCACGAAACGGCAATCGACCCCGGTAGCTAATCCACAATCAAATGCCACTTCCAATCGTGCAATCTGTGCCCTTTTAACGTTCTCCAGCACTGAACCAAGTTCTTCAAATTGCAGCCCGCGCTGATCATCGGAAAAAAAAACTACGCGAAAATTACTCAGCCTTTTCCCCAGCCGGTGGTAATACAGCCAGAATTTGCTGTCAGTCTTGTTGCTCCTAAATCGCGCAATTTTCTGATACGGCAGAAAGTCTTGTGGCTTCTTCCGCTTTAACGGGTGGTCTTGATAGCAATGCCAGTCTGGATGCTTCTTAAGTTGCTTTGTCTCAACGTGGTCGCATCCGATGGTGATTGCATCGCCACGGACGACGTAACCGGGATGGCCTTTGTCATCCTTGCGCCGTAGTCGGACGTCTTGTGCATCCAGACGCCGCTCCAGCGTCTTTCGTGCATGGAGCATCTTGTCTCTTGCATTCACTGTTTTCCCCGAGTGTGTATGCGTTCGGGGGCCAGTATGGGAGGCAGGCGCTTACTACAAAACTGAAGGTTTTGAGCAGTTCGGGTAAGCTTAATGCTGGTTTTGTTTGTATTCGTCCTGCAGTTTCTTGTTTCGTTTTTTATCGTTCGATCTGACGCCAGCTGGAGTGGGCGACAACACTTTCGTGAGCACGCATTTGGCAGGAGAACAGATTAAGGCTGTCAACTCGTACGGTAATTCTTCGTTTTCTAATTTCCTGTTCCGGAATTCCCGATGGAGCTCTTGCAGAACCATCATCTGTCTACCCGGTTCGTCTGCTCGCGGGAGAAGCCGATTTACAGGCTTGAACCAGCGTGTCAATTCTGGGAACCAAACCAGTGCATTCCGCAAGAGTTCCTTCAACAATGCTTCACGATATTCCTTCAACCAAGTACCGGGGACCTTGCTGTTCTTGGCGCAGAGGGCGATCCGGTCAAGATGGATGGAAATGTCACACATCAGGTCACGATGAAATCCGAGTGGGTAACCGTATTCTGAAATGTTTTTAGCCGTCTGCTCCTTTCTGAGTTCGTGATCCAACTGGAAGTACCACGCCAATCTGACGGTCCAGAGGAATCCCCCTTCGGCTGTATTCACTAAGAAATCGAGAAGATCCAATTTTTCTACGTGGCTGTAAAACGTTGTTCCCCGTTTGGCCCTAATCGGGGACTGATACGGGTACGGAAAGGTCCGGAGCCGATTCAACAATTCCTCCCGTGATGTCTCTGGCGGCGGCAGGGCGACATTAATCTTCATCGCGTTCCATTTCTCATTGAAGAGAGGTGCGACCGCCATCGCGTCATAAATGTGTTGCTTTAAATGCGGAGGTAATCGCCGGGATTTGTGTTTGGAGGACATCGCTCAACGCCTACTTATTCGGGAATGTTGCTGCCGTCTGGATGTTCAGCAACCGTGAAACCAAGTTTCTCCAGTACCTTGTTGGTCTGTTTGCCTCCGCTATGTTCATCGGGTCGAAGGGCCCGCCCCATCGAGATTTGGGCCGCAATAGCCAGCACATACTTGGGCGGGTATCTCAGTTTCCCGACCATTACGCACCATTTTCTAGATCGGCGGTTTTTAGGACAGCTATCCCTATTGATTTCCTTTATGGCGTTCCTGATGTGAGCTGCCGTGATCGCGCCTGTCACATCGGTAAAATTCATGGGCCGTCCTCCCGCTGGACCTCACCGATTCCTTCGGAGCCCATCATTAGAACCCAATGTAAATGCACATTCAACATTACGGTCGGCTCTTCTGATCAGGCCAGCCGGTGTAAATACACTAGAAGTGCTGGCCCGACAACCATGTTGCTGGTTATTCGTTCCATAGAACCGTGAAAACGCCAACGTTTCTGATAAGTAGCAATCGCAACCAGAATTCATCGCCACTGGATAAACCCGAAGCCAAGACGGTCCGTCAATAAACTCTGTGTTTATTCGGATCAACTCTGGAAAATTAGAACCCACGTTTATTCGTACTGTGCATTGGAATCAATGAGCCCATCACTGGGGCAAACACGACCTTTTGGTACGGTGATTCTGAATTGCGTGTATTCGCAGTAGGGATCGATGTTTTTGGGAACTGCGTGATCTGTCGCGGACCGAATTCTGCGGCGGCCCCATCCAATTTGCGGCGGAGTTGGCTGCTTCAGTAATCAAGCCATTTTTCGGGTTGGTGCCATTCATGGTGCGAATAAATGGGCCCACCGCTGCGTGTTTATTCGACCAACGCTTCAACAACTCCACGATGTGTTTATTTGCAACAGGCATCGTTTTGGAATTCCATCGTCCAACTCAACAGCCGTGCGCCCTGAGCCAAATACACAGAGGATCATTCGGCTAATCCCAGTTCGCTCGGGAAAACCCCTCACAAATCCTGTTCCCACGGCGGATATCGCTCTCCAAAACGGTAATTAATTCCATTGCAGCGGTTCAGGGGAGACTTTCGTGGTGGGTCAAGGGATTGAGATAGGGAACTCTGGGAAAATCCCTGTTTTCCGGAATTGCCCTTACAGAACACCTCAGCCTGCTGGGAATTGGAACGGGATTCCTGTTGCTATCTTCATTTCTCCTATCTCTAGATCAGTATGTGTATTGGATCAGATATCATTTCTCCACGCCTTCGGGAATTGGGCACTCTGGAACGCAGAAACAGGTGCGCTATCATGGCTACCGATGAGTTGCCTCTTCGACCGCTATATCGGAATCGACTACTCTGGAGCACAAACGCCAAGGTCGCCAAGGTCCAGTCTAAGCGGTGTGAGCCTATGTCACTCTTTAATTTCGATAACCGCTGACGTCATCAACGATCGTTCATAGACGGATTGTCCCCGAGATCCAATCAATTCTACGCATTCCCAAAACCGATAGCTCCGATGTTCTCGCCTTCGATCGCAATCAAGACGATATGGCGTGGAATCAAGATTTTTAGCTCTTTCCCTTTTATTCTTATCGTTACCGTTACGAATTGATGGTCCGAATTCGAGTCTGTTTCCCTCGAATTACGATGGTATGAAATCCCTCAAATATAAGTTAATATTTGCCCCCGCCGAGGCACATATGAGCGTCCGTGTTTTTATTTCCTACGCCCGTGGCGACGACGAATCATTTGTTTGGCGGCTCTACGAAGGATTGAAGTCGGCGGGCTTTGACGTTTGGTTTGATCGGGTGTCGATGCCTTCCCGCCAATTGACGTTCTACCAAGAGATTCGTGACGCGATCGTTGCACAAGACCGTTTAGTCCTTGTAGTCGGTCCCAAAGCAATGCAGTCCGAATATGTTACGCAAGAGTGGCGATTCGCGTATTTCGAGTGCCTCAAATGTGTCA
>Ga0335085_10013721_pt1 | contig 11862 bp, 9 predicted proteins | sample Lox_Sample_45_FD_206712 | JGI IMG/M metagenome (GOLD analysis project Ga0335085, IMG submission 206712) | Soil microbial communities from Loxahatchee National Wildlife Refuge, Florida, United States - Lox_Sample_4.5 | ecosystem: Environmental > Terrestrial > Soil > Wetlands | place: USA: Florida...
GCCGCGTCGCTTCGGAAAAATTATAAGTATGCTGGCCGACGATCACCGGGCAGCCGCTGGCACACGCCTCGATCAGGTTCTGGCCGCCGAACCGCAGCAGACTGCCGCCGACGAACGCGACGTCGCAAGCCGTATAGTAGGCGGCCATTTCACCCATGCTGTCGCCGAGCACCGCGCGCGTAGCGGACGCCAGCGCGGCATTCGCGCTGCGGCGCTGATATTCGATCCCGGCGCGCTCGAACAGCGTGGCGATCTCGTCGAAGCGCTGCGGATGGCGCGGCACGATGATCAACAGCAGTCCGGGAATATCGACGTTGCGCAGCGCATCGATCAGCAATGCCTCCTCGCCTTCGCGCGTGCTCGCGGCAAGCAGCACCGGCCGCGTCTGCCCTCCGTTCATGCCCCATTGCTCGCGCCAGCGCGCGCCGAGCGCGACCAGCGCTGGCGACGGCACGTTGTCGAACTTGAGATTGCCGGTCACTTTCACATCGCGCGCGCCGAGCGCGGTCAGGCGCGCCGCATCGTCGTCGCTTTGCGCGGCAACCGCGCTGAATTCACGCAGACTCGCCGCGACCAGCGGCGCGAAGCGGCGATAGCCGACGGACGATTTTTCGGACAGTCGTGCGTTGATCAGGTAAAGCGCTACGCCGCGTACGCGGCAGGCGTGCACCAGGTTCGGCCAGATTTCGGTTTCGATCAGGATGCCGGCCGCCGGTCTGAAATGATCGAGAAAACGCGCGACCGCCGCCGGAAAATCATACGGCAGGTAGCTGCGCGCGACGGCGTCGCCGAACAACGTCACGCCGGCCGCGCGGCCGGTCGGCGTCATATGAGTCAGCAAAATGCGGTGGCCCGGATAACGCTGCTGCAGTCCGCGCACCAACGGTTCGGCGGCGCGCGTTTCGCCGACCGATACCGCATGGACCCAGATCAACGGCGGTGCAGGCGCCGCCTGCCGATAGCGTCCGAAGCGCTCGCCGATATGGCGCAGATAATCCGGCTGGCGGCGCGCGCGCCACGACAGGCGCAGCATCGCCAGCGGCAGCAACAGATAAAGCAGCAACGTATAAAGGCGGCGCGAGCGGATCATGCGGCAAGCTGCTCCGCGGCGGCGATCACCGCGGCCGGCGACGGCGGCGCGCCGATGCCGCCCAGGTTGATCGCGCGCGCGGCGCCGTAAATGCCGGTCGCCGCCGGATCGGTGGCGTTGTAAATGCCGACCGTCGGCGCGCCGAGCGCGGCAGCGAGATGGGTCAGGCCGGTATCGACACCGATCACCATCCCGGCGCCCGCGCATAACGCGGCAAGCTCATCGAGCACAAGCGCCGGCGCGGCAATCGCGCGGCGCAACCCGCGCGCAATGCGCTCGCTGCGCGCGCGCTCGTGCGCGCTGCCCGCCGGTAACACGCAGTGCAGGCCGCTCTGCTCAAGATGGGCGCCCACCGCAATCCAGTCCGCTTCGCGCCATAGTTTGCGTTCATCGCTCGTCGCGTGCAGCAGCATTGCATATGGGGCGTCGCTCAGCCAGGCGAAGCGGCGCGGCGCCGCGGAAATGCCGTAATCCAATTGTGCCGGCACCGTATAGCCGAGCGAGCGCGCGACCAGCAGCCGGTTGCGTTCGACTGCATGCAGGGTCCACGGGATACGGAAAGTCTTGTCATAAAACAGACCGAGCGGCTCGCGCGCGCTATGCCAATCGAGCCCGTAGCGCGGTCCGCGCGCGCAGCGCGCGACCAATGCGCTCTTGATCAGTCCCTGCGCATCGATGACGGCATCGTAACGCTCGCGCCGCAATTCGCCCATGAACGTGCCGATCTCGGTCCGCACGTCGCGGCGCCATGGCGCCTTGCGCCAATTCCGCATATCGACGGAAATCGCCTGCTGGACTGCAGGATGCATGCGCGGTATTGCGACAAACGGATGTTCGATCACCCAGTCGAGGGCATGCAACCCGGCGCGGCGAGCATCGCTGACCGCCGGCAACGCATGCACGACGTCGCCGAGCGAGGTCATCTTGATCAGAACAACCTGATTCATCGTGACTGTAGCGGGCTTATGTATGGTTTCTTATCGGTTGTGGCAGTAAAGCGCGTGGCGATGGCCCGGCGACAACGATTCATTGAAGGCCGGTCCATATATTAGAATGAGAGGCATAATTTGCACAGCGATTCATAAAGATTCAAATCGACCTTTCACGTCGTCCCTCAGGGCACAAAATATTTCTGCGCCAGCATGCTCTACGATTATTGTGTTATAGGCGGCGGCATCGTCGGGCTCGCCACAGCGATGAAGCTGTTGGAAGCCCAACCGTCAGCGCGCCTGGTCATAATCGAAAAAGAGGCGGGTTGCGGACATCATCAAACCGGACATAACAGCGGCGTCATCCATTCCGGGATTTATTATGCGCCGGGCAGCCTCAAGGCCGACCTCTGCCGCCGCGGTGCGCAGGCGACCCGGGACTTCTGCGCCGAGCACGGCGTACCGTTCGAGGTCTGCGGCAAACTGTTGGTTGCCACCGACGAACTCGAGCGGCAACGCATGGATGCGCTGTTCACGCGCGCGCAACAGAACAATGTTGCTGTCGAACGGATGGATGTTGCCGCTTTGAAAGAACGCGAACCTAATATCGAGGGTGTTGGCGCGCTGTGGGTGAAATCGAGCGCCATCGTCGATTACCGGCTGGTATGCGAGGCGATGCTGCGCGTTCTGCGCAAAGCGGGGGCGGAAATCGAATTTGGTATCGCCATCAATTTCATCCGGGAATCCGCATCAAACGTCGCTGTCGGCAATGCCGAACGGCAGTGGGATGCCAAACGACTGATCGTTTGCGCCGGACTGCAATCGGATCGCCTCGCAAAAACGGCCGGGCTTGCGATAGAACATCAGATCATTCCGTTTCGCGGGGAGTATTTTCGACTGAGAACCGGCAAAAGCGATATCGTCCGTCACCTGATTTACCCGATTCCGAATCCGGCATTGCCTTTTCTCGGCATTCATTTGACGCGCATGATCGACGGTGGAATTACGGTCGGCCCCAACGCCGTGCTTGGCTTTGCACGAGAAGGCTATTCCAAATATTCGTTCAACTGGCGCGATATTGTCGAATACCTGACCTTTCCCGGTTTCCGAAAAGCGATGCTCCACCACAAGTCGGCAGTCGTGCATGAGATGATCAATTCCCTCTGGAAGCCGGCTTATCTCGCCGCGTGCCGTAAATATTGTCCCGCCCTGGAACTTGATGATCTACTTCCGCACAACGCCGGAATACGCGCTCAGGCAGTGACCAATGAGGGGGTTCTCGTCCATGATTTTCTATTTGCCGAAACAAGACGCATGCTGCATGTATGCAATGCGCCGTCGCCGGCAGCAACCTCGGCTATTCCTATCGGCGAGATGATTGCGCGCAAATCACTCTCCATCCCCGTTTAAAATGTCGCCCCCCGCATGCAAACATGCGCTGCACCTGGAATAATGCATTATTTCCAATGCCAATGAAAAAACCGTCGCTACTGTGGCAGCCCTCGTCGATCTCTCGGGAACAACGCGAGTCCAAGAATGGACACCGCGCAGCGGTTGCATGGCTGACAGGATTGCCAGGATCCGGAAAATCGACAATCGCGCATGCCGTCGAGCAAAAATTATTTTCCGCCGGATGCCAGGCCCTCGTGCTGGACGGCGACAATGTACGACATGGCTTGAGTTCCGATCTCGGCTTCAGCATCGAAGACCGCGCTGAACATCTGCGCCGCATAGGCGAACTTGCAAAATTAATGCACGGTGCCGGCATGATTGTGTTGTGTGCGTTCGTTTCACCGACGCGCGATGCACGCCAGCGCGTACGCGGCATGCTGCCCTCCGGCGATTTTTTCGAGATCCACTGCCAATGCCCAGCCGAGATTTGCGCACAACGCGACCCCAAAGGATTTTATGCTGACGCCAAGGCCGGCAGAATCTCCGATTACACCGGCGTTTCGGCGCCGTACGAAGCGCCGGTATCCCCGGAACTCGCATTGGAAACGGCCGCGCTATCAATCGAGGAATGCGTGTTTCGCGTAATTACAATGCTGCAACAGCATGACGTCATCAAAAACATGCCGCAGACGACCCCCATGGCCAAAGGAATCCAAATTTGATCCTCGTTACAGGAGGCGCCGGATTTATCGGTTCCAATTTCGTGATCGAGTGGCTTGCCAACAGAGAATCTCCACTCGTTAATCTTGATAAATTGACTTATGCCGGCAATGTCGACAATTTGGCGGCAGTTAAAAACAACGTGCAACATATTTTCATGCGCGGCGACATCAATGATCGCGCATTAGTGACATCGCTTCTGGAGCAACATCGTCCGCAGGCGATCGTGCATTTCGCCGCGGAAAGCCACGTCGACCGCTCGATCCATGGTCCGGACGACTTCATCCAGACCAATATCGTCGGCACCTTCAACCTGCTGGAGGCCGCGCGTGCTTATTGGTCAGCGTTGCAGGAATCCGGGAAACCGCGGTTCCGTTTTCTGTACATCTCGACCGACGAAGTTTACGGCTCGCTCGATGCGCACGATCCTCCGTTCAGCGAAAATTCCCCTTACGCGCCGAACAGTCCTTACCCGGCGTCCAAAGCCGCCGCCGACCATTTGGTGCGCGCCTATCATAAAACCTACGGTCTGCCGACGCTGATTACCCATTGCTCGAACAACTACGGACCCCATCAATTCCCGGAAAAGCTGATCCCGCTGATGACGATCCATGCGCTGCACGGCAAACCGCTGCCCGTCTATGGCGATGGCGGTAATGTGCGTGACTGGTTGTACGTCAGCGATCATTGTGCCGCTTTGCGCCAGGTGCTCGCCAACGGTGTTCCGGGCGAGATTTACAACATAGGAGGCGGCGCCGAAAAAACCAACCTCGAAGTGGTGAAGGCGATCTGCGCGATCATGGATGAACTGCGTCCCGCTGGCAGACCGCATTCGAAGCTGATCACCTTCGTCGCGGACCGTCTTGGTCATGACCGGCGTTATGCGATCGACTCGACGAAAATACGTACCGAACTCAGCTGGCGGCCCGCGCAGAAGTTTACCAGCAGCCTGCGCAAAACCGTGCAGTGGTACTGCGATCATCCGCAATGGATAAGCAACGCAACGAGTGGTGTTTATCACGGCCAGACTGGGGCCGATTACACCGGAAAACCAGAACAAGCGGGACAGCCGGTCTGAGTAAATCGCAATCGCAACGACTTGTGATGTTTTACATCCCATATCATTCGGTTTAATCTTCGCGCTGCTCGGTTTCAGAACGACCCTGCAAATAACCGAATACATACAAAATGAAGAAAATCCTGATCCTCGGCGTCAATGGCTTCATCGGCCATCACCTGTCCAAACGCATCATCGAAACCACCGACTGGGAAGTCTACGGCATGGACATGCAGACCGACCGCGTGGCCGATCTGCTCAATGAATCGCGCTTCCATTTCTTTGAAGGCGACATTCTGATCAACAGGGAGTGGATCGAATACCACATCCGCAAGTGCGACACCGTGCTGCCGCTGGTCGCGATCGCCACGCCGGCCACCTATGTCAAGCAGCCGCTGCGCGTGTTCGAGCTCGATTTCGAAGCCAACCTGCCGATCGTGCGGTCGTGCGTCAAATACCGCAAGCGGCTGGTGTTCCCCTCGACCTCGGAAGTCTACGGCATGTGCCGCGACGCGAAGTTCGATCCCGACAGTTCGGAGCTGGTGCTCGGCCCGATCAACAAGCCGCGCTGGATCTATTCGTGCGCAAAGCAGTTGATGGACCGCGTGATCTGGGGCTATGGCATGGAACACAAGCTCGACTTCACGCTGATCCGGCCGTTCAACTGGATCGGCGCCGGCCTCGACAACATCCACACGCCGAAGGAAGGCAGCTCGCGCGTCGTCACCCAGTTTCTCGGCCACATCGTACGCGGCGAAAACATCCACCTGGTCGACGGCGGCGCGCAGAAGCGTTCGTTCACCTATATCGACGACGGCATCGACGCGCTGATGAAAGTCATCGAGAACAAGAACGGCATCGCGACGCGCAAGATCTACAACATCGGCAACCCCGCCAATAATTATTCGGTCAAGCAATTGGCGCGCATGATGCTCGACATCGCGCTGACCTATCCCGAATACCGGACGAGCGCGAAAAAAGTGAAGCTGGTGACGACTACTTCGTCGGCCTATTACGGCAGCGGCTATCAGGACGTGCGCAACCGCGTGCCCAAGATCGACAACACGCGCAACGAACTCAAATGGAAACCGCGCACCAGCATGAAACAGGCGTTGATCCACATTTTCGATGCCTACCGCGAGCACGCCGCACAGGCCCGCCAGCTCGTCAGTTGATCCAATGCGCTACAGCCGCCCGATCCGGCTGCTGCACGCACTGATCGCGTTGACGATAACGTTTCAACTGCTGGTCAGTCTGGTCATGGACCATCCCCATGCCAAACGGCCGATGACCGAGACCGGCGCTTTTTATTTCCGATGGCACGAATGGATAGGCGTCGCCGCGTTTGCGGTCCTGACGCTGGGATGGATTTACCGCATCGTTAAATGGCAACGCGAATCGCAGGGCAGCCTGTTTCCGTGGACCACGTCAGCCAACCGTCAGGCCCTCGCTGCGCAAACGAAGCAGTTCCTGCTGTTGCGCTGGGGCCAGATTCCGCAGGATGGCGTGCTGGTCGGCGCCGTACACGGACTCGGTCTGCTGGTCGCTTCGGCGATGGCGCTCACCGGCGTTGTCATTTATGAAATGCTCGGCCCGCAAAATTCTGTCACGCCCGAAGTGCATAGAGTCATGGAACTGCATTCGTTTCTGGCCAATCTCATGTGGGCCTATTTCATCGGCCACATCGCGATGGCATGCTGGCACCAATATATGGGGCACGGTGCGCTGGCGCGCATTTTCAAGTTATGAAAACCATTCTATTGGCAGCCGGAAATTTTACGAGAACTCCGCCTCTGCTTTGGCCAGACTCTCCAGATTGCCGATGTCGCGATGGTAGTCCGCGTTGTGGAAAGTGTAGATACGCCCCATGAAATGCGGCAATACTTCGGTACTGAGGTCAATGATGTCTTTGCCTGTTCCGGCAAGAAAATCCAGCACCGAGGGCTCGAAAATATAGACTGCGGCGTTGGCGCGGTTTCCTGGTGGGTTGGGTACCTTCTCATGAAATGCGACCACCATGCCGCGCTCGTCCTCCTCGACAATGCCGCAGCTCCGCGGATCATCCGCCTCAAAAGTCATCATCGTGATCCCGGTGCCGGGCGGACGACGCCGATGATGCGCGATAAACGCGCCGACATCGAAACGCGTCAAGTTGTCGGCATGGGCGACCATAAAGCTACCGCCGCGCAGAAAATCCCCGTTGCGCAATACAGTCCCGCCGGTGCCTAACAAAACATCTTCATGCGTCAAGACAACGCGTTCATGCCACGGAGACGCGGCAATAAAAGTCCGCACCTGATCCGCAAGATAATGCGTGTTGATAAGCACGCTCTCGATGCCGTTTGGCAGCAATAAATCAAGCCAATGGCCGAGTAGCGGCTTGCCGTGGATCGGAATCAGGCACTTCGGAATATCATCGGTCAGCGGACGGAGACGAGTGCCGAGCCCCGCAGCAAGCAGTAAAGCCCGCATCAGGGCAAATCGATTTCGGTAATCAATTCGGCCTGGGTCAGTGGCGTATTGCCAACACGGGCAACCTGACATGCCGCTGCCAACGCTCCCAGATAGGCGCTCTGCCAGATATCAGTGCCCGCACACAACGCCAACGCCGTGCAGGTCAACAATGAATCGCCGGCGCCCGCTGTGTCTTTCGGCGCAGTGTTGAAAGTCGGCAATTGATCGGTTATCCATTCATGCGGGTTGCGTGCATGGATCAATACGCCTTCGGGGCCAAGTGTAATTATTACATTCTCCGCACGTGCTTTTTTACGCAATTCCTCCGCAATTACCGCCAATCCGGATTCCGCATCGCGCAATGCAAGTCGCGCTTCGCGTTCCGTTGGCGTCAGCAATTTCATATCGGTAAAACGGGAAACATCGCCGATTTGTGATGACGCCTGACTGTCCGCTACCATCATCACGTCATGGCGACGCCCAAGTGCGATCATTTTTTCCAGCAACGTCTGCGGCAAGCAACCATAGTTGAAATCGGAAAAAATCATTAGATCGGTCGTGGCTACATGTTGTTCAACTGCGGACAAGATTTTTTCCGCGATTTCCGGTCGCACGCCATGTCGACGCAGCTGACTGACGCGCAGCAATGTCTTGCCGTCGGCGCGGTACCGTTGTTTGAGCGTCGTCGGGCGGCTATCGTCATGCACCACCGTTCGTTCAACCCCGTAATCATTGAGCATTTTCTCGGCGAACCAACCAGCATCGTCTATTCCGGCCACGGAAAAATAATGCACATCAGCGCCGAGGCCACGTGCGTGCGCCGCGACGATCCCCGCGCCGCCCAGAAACCGCTTGCGATCAATCGGCGTTACCACGACTGTCGGATCCTCCTGCGACATGCCAATTGGATCACATTCGACGTACTCATCAACAATCAGATCCCCGATTACAATTACCCTGAGATCTTTCATGCGGGCCAGCGAAGATTTGAGATCGCGCAGCTTAAAGTTGTGACGCTGTGGATAGTCATGCGGTTTCTTGACGGCCGAAAAATTACCTTCGAAATATTCCCTCCGTAGCAAGTCAAGCGAAGAAAACCGCACTTCGCCTGAGCCGAACAACAACTTCCCGCCATAGCTTTCTACTGCCGCTTGTTCCGGATTATCGCGATCTTCGTGTTCCTTGCCTTTCACTACTACTGTCGGCCGCAATTCGGTGATGAGCCTTTCCAAAGATCCGTGAATAATAAATGCGTAATTCACGAACGAAATTGCTTTCACGCTTTCAAGCCGCATGTCTTCAGGCAATGTGGTATCGGCGCTATCCGCATTAATGCCCACCACCAGGTAATCGGCGCACTCCGTGGCAAACTTCAACAACCTCAAATGCCCGGGATGAACGACATTAAAATTGCCGGACACAAATGCAATTTTTCTCCCTGCGCCCGCCGCGGCCTTTATTTGGCGCGCAACCTCTTGCATCGTTTCGAAACTGTCCACCCGGGTCAATCCTCGCGATAATATCGTTATTGGCGTCCCATTCTACCAATTTGAAACGGCTTCAACACTTGGCACAGCTTTGGTCCTTCTCAAACCTACCGAGTATTAATTCACACTTGATCACGCAAAGCAGTAATGCTGATGAGATATAATCGACTCGTCTTAAAATAGCTTGAAACCATGTTGAATGGGTATTCGAAAAAGCAGGCTGCCTGTTCCTGACGGAACTGCGTTCAATACGCCACATGAAATTAGGAGTTGACAAAACGCCATGTTGCAACGCGTAACACTCACACCATTTTTGCTCGACAATCTACGTCGGGCAATCCCGATTCGCTACAGGAAACTGATTCCGAAGGCGGCGCGGCGATGGGTAAGCTTTCTCTTTCTGGTGGAAGCCTGGACCCTCATCTCCATCGCGCAATTCACAATGTGGTTGATGCCTCAACGGTACCGCTCAGCCGTTCCTCAAGACAACCCATCTCCCGCAAAATGGCTTCGTGCCATGGCAGATTACGCTTGCGCCAAGGAGTGTCTCGTCAATAATGATTTCGCAAAAGCCCGTGAGTGCATGAATCGCAGCATCGGTGAGGTACCAGGCATCGGGGATCTACATTATTTGCGAGGCCATATCGCAGTGGCCCTGAATGATCCGGAAGCGGCTGTGCAGGATCTCACCAAATCAATCGAGTGCGGCTACGATTCTGCCGATGTCCATTTTTATCTAGCCATAGCTCTATCGACCCTTGCACGCCATAATGAAGCTATCCATCATTACGAGGTGGCGTTAGAGAAATGTCCCGACTGGGCGCAAGCGATGGTCAATCTCGCGCATTTACGGCTTTGGAACGGAGAAGAAGAGGCCGCCGCCAAGCTGCTGCAGCGGGCAATCCAGATTGAGCCGGAATTCAGCATGGCTCATCAGAACTTGGCGGCATTGTATGACCGCTGGCGATACAAACCTTCATCTCTCGATCTGGAAGGGCGGCGCGAATTGCTGCTTTATGATGCCTACAATTATCTCGGTGAGCGCGCATTTCATGTCGGCCTCGGAAACCGTGACGGCATTCGCCTCTGGACACGGGCACTCCGTCTGCAGCGGGAAATTGCAAAAGATTTTTCCCTGCCCAAGACGATAATCAAGAAATTGGGGCAGATCCCCGGGATTGATTGGTCGTTGCCGTTCCGCGTTTTGCCGTACGAATGGGTCACGCAAATTGGTCACCTGGCGATGCTGGATACCTATTACAAAATCCAATCCTTAGGATGGCGACCGCCCGCCAATCTGCTACTGCTGGCACCCCTCAAAAAAGTGGCGAACCTTCCCTATCTCAAAGAATGGCGAAACTACTTCCATGTAATATCGAACAAGGAATTGGTGGATGCCCTGTTTCCGTATCAACGTTATATTGGCGACTGTTTCAACGCCTACCTTCAAGAAGACGGCCGCGGCGTATCGTGGACCGATACGGGTGCGCGCGCGCATATCGCATGGGACGAACAGAAACGTAATCCGTTACTCAAATTGACGGAGAATCAATTGGAGCGGGGCGCAGCTACCCTGCGGGCTCTTGGCATGCCGCACGACGTCTGGTTTGCGTGCTTGCATGTACGCGAAGGCGGCTTCCACCGGGAGGGCGCCGCGTCTATTCAAGGCCACCGCAATTCGACCATCGCCGACTATTTGCCTGCCATCCGCAGTATTACCGACAGAGGCGGCTGGGTCGTCCGCATGGGAGACTCCTCGATGAGCCCGATGCCGTCCATGCGTGGCGTCATTGACTACGCGCATAGTCCAGTCAAAAGCGACTGGATGGATGTTTATCTTTGCGGCGCGGCCCGGTTCTTTATCGGGACCACCTCAGGACTAACCAATGCGGTCATCAGCTATGGCACCCCTTGCGTGTTGGTCAATTGCCTGTCGAATTTTTCGCAACTTTGGAACAATCGGGTCATCTTTACACTGAAAATGTTCTGGTCGGAGCGCGAACGTCGCTACCTGAAACTGGCTGAAATGATCAACGACCCAGTGCGCTCTTCCGTTTTTAATATCAGGGTCATGAATGAGCTCGGCCTTGTCCCATACAACAACAGCTCGAAAGAAATCCTGGAAGCCGTGGAAGAAATGTCGGAAAGCCTTGGCGCGTCCAACAACGAAAACTGGCCCAACGATCATCGCCTGCCGGATGCCTGGAAAAAAGCTGTGTCGGACAATCCGTTTTTCGGGAATGCCAGGCCCGGGAAAAAATTCCTGGAAGAACATTACGACACTTTGCTATAACATGCATTGCATGCGAACAAAGTGAAGTCTGTAAGTTCTCGAGTTTGAGAAACGAATCGCGAGGGAATCAGGGTGGGTTTAGGCATGCCTTATATGAGATACCTGTCCCGGCGCGGGTATCTGAGCAAGCCCGATCTGAAGATACTCGACATCGGCTCCCAATGCCTGCTGGGAGCGACGCCCGAGGAAATCTGTGATTTCGTCGAGAAGCACGGGCGAGCTGAAGATGCGAAGAAACTCCGGCAGGAGATCGAGCGCATCGCCTATTTTTCCACGCCGCGGCCCGGCGAACGCACGTCCTATATTTCGGAACTGCTGGATCTGACCGATTTCGAATACACCTCCTACGACGTCTGTCCGGCGCTCAAAACCGAGATTTTCGATCTCAACAAGCAGGCGCTGCCCGAACATTACCGCGAACATTTCGATCTCGCATTCAA
>Ga0335085_10013722_pt1 | contig 11862 bp, 9 predicted proteins | sample Lox_Sample_45_FD_206712 | JGI IMG/M metagenome (GOLD analysis project Ga0335085, IMG submission 206712) | Soil microbial communities from Loxahatchee National Wildlife Refuge, Florida, United States - Lox_Sample_4.5 | ecosystem: Environmental > Terrestrial > Soil > Wetlands | place: USA: Florida...
TCGTGTTCGGACCAGGGCTGCCGGCTGCGCTCACGGCCCCGCTTGGTCTTCTCGCCGACGAGACCGAGTTTCGCTGCCCGTCGCCAGATGACGTGGGGCCGCCAATCGGGATGACGTCTCTCGAGCTCCCGGATCGCTCCTTGTTTTCCCCTGGTCCCGGATTGATATCCCTTGCTTAGAATCTGTTCATCTTCCGGATTCCAGTGTGAGCGCCGGTACGGTGTGGCCCGCGGGCTGTACTTGAGCCGCCGTATTCGCCGCCAAAGTACCGGCCTTTCCAAATCTGGTTCATGCTTTAAGATCCTTTCGATAGCGGCGTGCGAGCCACCCCTGCCACGGGCCGCCCCTGCGCGCAGAATCTGGTCGATTTGTTCCGGCGAAAAGAACCGGAAAGAAAAGCCATCCGTTCCATGGTTCCAAAGGTCTGCCATGGTGACGAGACACACGTAGAGCGTTAGCTCCAGACTGTGGGTTTCTACCTCCGCGTCCGACTCGTTCACTGCCAACCGGCCGCAATGCCTGGCGGGCTACCACGGAGTATGGTGCCGCCACGCCAGCGGTGGAGAATTCGACAAGAACTCCCCTCACTGACTAAGAGGCCTGCGGAAAGAAAAAAGGCAAAAGCAGTTTTTTGTGACACTCTAAGCCAACCTTGAACCGTCGCTATAAGAAACTACTTATTCAAGCTATAACCCGCCCCAACCGATGGCCCTGAGTGCTGGCACCAAGCTCGGCCCCTACGAAATCCAGGCGCCCTTCGGCGCGGGAGGCATGGGGGAGGTCTATCGCGCCAGAGATACGCGGCTTGGCCGCGAAGTGGCCATCAAACTCCTTCCCTCCCACCTCAGCCAGAATCCCGATTTTCGCGCACGCTTGGAACGTGAAGCCCAGAGCATCTCCAGCCTCCATCACCCGCATATCTGCGTGCTTCACGATATCGGCCGCCAGGAGGGCGTGGATTTTCTGGTGATGGAATATTTAGAAGGCGAGACTCTAGCGGCCCGGCTGGCGCACAAACCGCTTTCCACGGAAGAAGCTTTGCGCATCGGTATGGAAATCGCCGAAGCGCTCGATGCGGCGCACCGACACGGCATCACTCATCGCGACCTGAAGCCCGGCAACGTGATGCTGACCAAGACCGGCTCCAAACTGATGGATTTTGGGCTGGCCAAGCAGGGAGTCGCTCCCGCTGCGCGATCTCCCGCGCCTTCGTTCTCTGCGGTGGCCACGGCTGCGACGCTGGCTTCGCCGATTACCGTGGCAGGGACCGTCGTGGGCACAGTGCAGTACATGAGTCCGGAGCAGATTCAGGGAAAAGAGGCTGATGCTCGCAGCGATATTTTCGCCTTTGGTGCCGTGCTTTACGAGATGGTCTCCCGCAAACGCTCCTTCGAAGGAAAGAGTCAACTGTCGGTGGCCAGCGCGATTCTAGAGAGCGAGCCGAAACCCATCTCGACGGTGCAGCCGCTGACGCCTCCGGCGCTTGAGCATTTGGTTCGTACCTGCTTGGCTAAGGATCCGGAAGAGCGTTTTCAGAGCGCACACGACCTGAAGTTGCAGTTGCGGTGGATTGCCGCGGGCGTGGGCCAGGTGGGGGGTCTGGCGGTGGTGGTGTCGCAGTGAAAGAGTCGGCAGAGAATGCTGGCCGCCGCGATGGTCTTGGGCTGGCTGTCGGCTCTGGCTACGGTGGCTCTGGCCGCCATGTACGCCCATCGGCTTAATTCGGCGCAGCAGTTAGTTCGCGCCCAGATCGAGCGGCCTGCAGGTTTTGATTTTGCGGACGTCACATTCGGGGCGCCGATGCTGTCGCCAGATGGGCTCCAGATTGCATTTCTCGCCCTGAAGGACAACAAGAGAAGCATCTTCGTTCAGCCGCTAAGCTCGGGGAAGGCTCAACCACTGGCGGGCACTGAAAATGCCACCTTCGCTTTCTGGTCACCGGATGGGAAGTATCTGGGCTTATTCTCCAACGGCAGGCTGAGAAAGGTGTCCGCTGCCGGCGGACCTGTGCAAGCAATTTGTGATGCCCCCGACGGGCGCGGGGGCGATTGGAATGCGCATGGCACCATCCTTTTCGCTCCGGGACTCTTTGGTCCGCTCCAACGGGTGTCTGACGGGGGCGGTGCGCCCGAGGATGCGACTCCGGCGCACAAGGGCGATAAGGCGTACAGCGACCGCATTCCCTACTTCCTTCCCGATGGAAGGAAGTTTCTCTTCCTGCAGGTCGGAAAAGACGAGGTGGGAAGCGTGTATCCCGAGTCGCTGGATGGAGGGGATCTCAAACAGATTCTGCCCTTTGGATCCAATGTGGCCTATACCAACGGCTACGTGTTTTATGTAAAGGACCGCACTTTGACGGGACAAGCGTTTGATGTGTCCGGATTACAATTCCGAGGCAAACCCATTCCGATCGTCGAATTGATCGAGATTTACGGCCCGCGGCACCTCGGAAACTTTCCTGTTTCGCAGAGTGTGCTGGTGTATCGTCAAGCCCCCGAGGAGAACCGCGAGTTAGTTTGGTTGGACTTGATGGGGAAGGATTTGGAGCACTGGGGCGAGCCAGCGCCTTACATAGGCGGAATCTTCTCACCCCGCAGCCACTTGGCGGTTCTGGGCCGAGCCAACGCAGACGGGCAGGGCAACAGTCTGTGGCTGACCGGCGTACCCCGGTGGTACATCAAACGCTAGGCCGCGCGGCTCGGCCTCACAATGCACTTTGACCGGAAGGCGTGGGCCGCGACTGAGATAGACCTGCTGGAGCGGCTGATCGGAAACGTTTCGACCGCGAGCATCGCCAAGCGTCTGGGCCGGCCCGAAAACTCCGTCGTCACGAAGCTGAAACGCATGGGCACTTCGCGGCGCGTACGCGAGGGGTACACGATGCGGGACTTGGAGCTGTGCCTGGGCGAGGACCACCACAAGATCGCGCGGTGGATCGCGGCCGGCTGGCTGCGTGACAACGGTCAGGGCACGCGTCGCCACGACGGGAACGGCAAGGACATTCATCGTATCCGCGAAGAGGACATCTTGAACTTCGTCAGGAACCATCCGCAAGAATTCAACCTCGGCAAGGTGGACCAAACGTGGTTTCTGGATCTCGTCCTGTTGAAGGGTCGGGAAGTGCCCGAGGTAAAGTCAGCTCGGCGTGCGGAAACCGAGGAAGAGGACGCAGCGTAAAGGAAAACTTTCCTTTACGCACGGTTTTCCCGACTAGGAAAGGTGGGCCACGTGCGTCCCAACCTTCCTCGCGCCGCGCCTTCGCGCTAGTCACCCCCTATTGATATGGGCATTCTTCCATGCTGGCTTACTTCACCGGCCCCAGGTACTGGTCCAGCCAGTTAATCATCTCCTTAATCAATTCGTTTCGTGGGACAGCATGCCCCGTCTCGTACACCATGTATTTCTTTTGATCTTCACTCGACCCAAGGAGGCGAAAGAACGGTTCCTGCGTGGATAGGGCGGGAAAGATGAAGTCGTAGCGTCCATTCAGCATAAGCACAGGCTGCTTCACGTGCGGCACAAAGTTGAGCGTGTCCACTTCCGGGAGGGAGCGGCTGGGAGAAAATCCGCCTAGCGCTAGCACAGCCGCTTTGATACGCGGTTCCATCGCGGGGATGATGGCTCCCATCACCGCGCCCCAACTGAAGCCGTAATACGCGAGCTTCTCGTGATCCAGGTCCGCGCGCGTATCCGCGTAGTCCAGGGCTCGTGAGGCGTCCTTCGCCCACATGATGACGTGGTCCCGATAGGTGCTGGTCATGTTGGTTTCATCCGATTCGAAGCCATCGCCGCGTTCGAACGTGCTCTTGTACACCGGGTAGAGCACGGCGCGCCCGCTCCTGAGAACGCCATCGAGAGCGATTGCCGAGCTTGGAGTAAGCGGAAACTTCCTGAAGTTGAGCGCGTTGGAGCCGGGAAAGTAAAGGACGGTCTGGAATGGCGGCTTGGTTTTCGCGGGAAGATAGAGATATAAAACGGCTTGTTCGCCACCATAGGCTGCGGTGTAAGTAATTTTCTCCAATTTCCAATCCGCCTCGCCGCTATCCAAAGGCTGGACGGATGCGTTTAGCGGCGTCTTGTCATAGGAATACATGCTGCGGTAGGCTTGGAATACCTTATCGGAAACGGGCTCTTCCTTGTTGAAATTGCGGGGGATGGGCGATGGCATGGGTTGCATCGCTACCGTGGCGACTGCTTCGGGGTCGATATACTTCACGCAGCGAAACCCGACGTTTGGCGCGCGAAGAAAAGGCGACTGCGCGTCGGGTGCCATGAACATGTAATTAGGTTCGTCCCACCCGCCGCCCAGGACGTAACGCGTGCCGGGATCGGCCTCCGTCCAGATCCATTCCTTCACGTTGCCAGCCATGTCGTAACTTCCCCAGGGGCTCATGCCTTGTTTGCTGCCAACGGGAAGAATGCCGGAGTTACCGAAGTTGCTCATCGGCACTATGTAGGCGGAGAGGAAGGGTCCTGCGGCGCTATTCCAATGATAGATCGTGGGCAGGCTCTTGCCTACGAATTCTGCATATGCATCTGCCTCGTACCAACTGATCCCGGTAACCGGATAATCTTCCTGCCCTTTTGGAAACTCGCCTTGGACCCAGTCTTTGGGTCCCGGCTGCCCGGCGGCATCGCGGAAGAGAGACATAGCTTCCCCCCACGAAAGGCTCTTCCCGTCACGCCGGAATTCAATCTTCCAATATTCTTGCTTCTGATATCCGCCCTGATCCACAAACGCCTTGAATTGGCGATTGGTGACCTCGAAACGGTCAACCCAATAATCCTTTAGTTCGGGTACCGGCATGCTCTGGTAGCCGGGAAAATCGAGCGACGTGGAATACCTCCCCGGCGAGACGCGCACCATTCCGAGTGGGGTATTCGCCTCTTCATCCAGCGTGGCGTAACCAGCCACTGGCGCGCTGAGCGGCGACATAGTAGACACCGGCCCGATCAGCGAAATTGTCGTCCTCATGACCGTGCCATATCCTGGCTTCTCCAACTTCCACAGAAACATGCCGCGTGGCTGCCGCACGTTTTTGAACGGCGTCTTGCCAACGAATTCCCATGGGCTGCTCGTTTCACCGAACTCCCTTCGGTACAGTTCTGCCCCGGGCGGTGTCGTCTCCACGGACAGCGTGTACGAGATCTGGCTCCACAGCTTTGCCAGCCCAGGATCGCTGGAAATAGATCTCTCCGCCTGTTGAGCCAGCGCAAATGCTGCGCCGTACTTGCCCTGATCGAAGAGTTGCGAGATTTGCGGCAGAGCCACTTCTCGCGCCCAGCGTGCTTCGCGAGCACGCTTCACCTGCCAGGTCGTCCCGGCTGCGAGTCCGAGAATCGCCATAGCGAGGAAAACCAAAGGCCGCGCACGTTTCTTTTGGGTCGGAATCGTCTCCAGGCCCGCTGGAAGCGGACCGGCAGTCGCCAGGCCTTGCGAACGCGCCTGCGCACCGGTTCCGGTGAACTGGGAGGGGGCGGTCGAGGTCGGCTCCGCTTCGGCGGTCACGGCAATTCCGCCGGTGTCCGTGTCGCGCTTCAGCCTCTGCAGGTCAGTGCGCATATCCAACGCGGTTTGGTACCGCAATTTGCGGTCCTTCTCGAGCGCCTTGCGGATGACGTCCTCGAGCTTTGGCGGCACGTCAGGATTAATCCGCAACGGAGGCGTCGGTGCACGGTTCAGGATTCCTTCAGTGATCACCGCCGAGGTCTCCCCGCGAAAGGGAAGTACGCCCGTGGCCATCTCGTACAGCACCGCCCCAAAACTGAACAAATCCGTCCGCCCATCGAGATCCTGTCCTCGAGCCTGCTCGGGAGACATGTATGCCACTGTGCCCACGGCCGCGCCCGGGCTGGTCAGGTGCTCCTCCTGAACATCTGCGGTGATCTGTCCGTCGAGCGTAACTCCCTGCGCCTCACCCGCCCGGGTCTGCTTCGCCAGGCCAAAATCCAGAATTTTTACGCGGTCTCGCGTGGTGACAAAAATGTTCGCGGGCTTGATGTCCCGGTGGACAATGCCTTTCGTGTGCGCCGCATCCAGTGCGTCCGCGATCTCAATTCCCAGGTCCAGCAGCAGTTCCGGCGCCACCGGCGGGCCGGAGATGCGCTGTCGCAGTGTGGCCCCCTCGAGGTACTCCATGACGATGTACGCCAGCCCGTTTTCTTCGCCGATGTCGTGGATGGTGCAGATGTTGGGATGATTAAGCGCTGACGCTGCCTGCGCCTCGCGACGGAATCTCTCCAGCGCCGTCGCATCCCGCGCCAGGCTTTCTGGAAGGAATTTGAGCGCCACCTCGCGTTTGAGCCGTGTGTCATCGGCCTTGTACACCACGCCCATGCCGCCTCCCCCGAGGCGTTCCGCAATGCGGTAGTGGGAGATTGTCCTGCCAATGAGAGGGTCGGGCGCAGCCATTAGCCCTGCATGTTAGTCTGCGCGCTGCACCCCGTCAACGCGCCGCGGGGATAGGAGACAGAGCGGCGTGAAAGTGCACCCCCTGGCACCGAAATGGCAGACTGGGACACCTGCACTGACGATAGCAATGCCCCTTCAGTTGCGTATCACTTAGACCCGTTGAGGAAAAATATCCGCGCAGGAATTGCTGACCATTTGGCGATGAAGAAAGGCTTGAAAGGTGCGAATTCCTTGAAGGCCTTCAACGGCTTAAACTGTTTGAATCCTTTTGCAGGGGGATTAGTGACCGGTTCTTTGAAGCTTTCGGCGAGCGCAACAACAACATGCCCCTGGTGGTCGTAAATGGACCCGTTCTCAAACCATCCAAGGTGCTTGCCATTAAAGCCATAAATATTAGTGTCGTCCAAGTATGCTACGGGTTGGCCCGCCCAAAGATAAATCGTCAGATCGCTGCCCTCGGCAATGTACGCAACTGCAAGACCTCGGGAGTCATAAAAATCGACATCCCCACCATCGGAGAGTGTCGGATTAGCTTTGTCAGAACGGCTCGGAGAGGCGGCGCTTGTAGGGCACCCCGCTAAATTAGACGTTCAGGGCCTCGGTTTTTAGGTCAACTGCGAAACTCAAGAAGGCCTCGTGGGGAGTACGATTTCCGACTCCGCGATGAGGCCGGTCGTGATTGTACTCCTCGATCCAGTGAGCGATCGAGGCGCGTGCTTCTTCCAAGCTACGATACTCCGCGGTCCAGACTTCCTCTTCCTTCAAGCTGCGATGGAACCGTTCGATGTAGCTGTTGCCTTCCGGGTGATGATACGCCGTACGTCGATGCGTGATGCCAAGGCGCGCAAGCGTTTCCAGGAAGCGCGTCGAAGTGAATTGTGTCCCATTGTCGGTGGTCAGAGTTAGATTCGTGCCACGGCTGCCCTCGGGAAGTCGTTCGAGCACCGCGTGTTCGATCGCATCGAGGGCTTCCTCGGTTCGGCAACGATGCGAAAGATTCCAGCCTACGATCTCTCGCGTGCAGCAGTCGATCACGCACACTAGGTAGGCCCAACCCACCGCTGGCCCGGCCCACACTTTCGTCATGTCCGACTGCCAGATCTGATTCGGCTCAGAGGCTTCCACCCGGCCCCACTCTTTCTTCCGGCGAGCCCGCAGACGACGCGAGCGCACCAGCAACCCGCGTTCGCGCATCACCCGCAGCACTCGCTTGCGATTCACCAACAGATTTTCTTTCCTCCGCAGCCACCACGTCACCCGCCGATAGCCATACGCGGGTTTCTCTCCGCACGCCACCACGATTTGCTCGTCGTAGCTGCGGTCCGCCCGGCTACCGCGTGGCTTCTTCCGGTAGTAGAGGCTCGACCGGCTAATCGCCAGTGTCGCCGCCACCAGCGTGGCCGTGTAGCCTTGCGTTAACATTTCTCGCGCCTGGGAGTGAACTGCACCGCAGCTCACTCCCCCACGACGTTTTTTAGGATTTCGATCTCCAGCGATTTCCGCCCCAGCGTGCGTTCCAGTTGCCGGATGCGGCGGTCTTTCTCGGTTTCCGCCAAGGCAGCGCTCCTCCCCCCAAGCGCTGCCTTGGCTCCTTGCTCCGCTTCGTCCTTCCATCGATAGAACAGATTCGGAGCAATGCCGTGACGCCGGCACGTCTCTGAAACATTCCCGCTCTTGATGCCTTCCTGAATGATCTGCCACTTCTCTTCTGGGGATCGTTCTACGCGAGGTTTCCTGCTCATGCTGCCTCCTGCTTGGAGGCCCTGAATCATACCGAATTAGGCAGTCTAGTTTGAGCGGGGAGCACTACACAACTCTTCTATCCGCAAACAACTCCAAATCCAGGCACACGATTGAGATCGAATCTAAGTGCGCGTTGGAAATTCATATGTCTGGTGTCGTTTCCGGAGAAATCCAGGTTACAAAACGATGATCCGGTGGAAATCTCACTTTACGTGGGGAAACGCACGTGCAATTGATGTGGACAATTGCAGTTACAGCGATAATTGCACTAGCAATCGTGGTGATCTATGCGATTAGAAACAGGGATCGCAGTTTTCCCGTCGAAGAACACTTACTGGTAATCGAAGCCGCAATCCGTAATGGAAATGACCTCAAAATGAATTATTTCACTTACAGGAGTCGCTCGTTCCGCACGCGGACTGTTACACCCCTCGAATTGGGTGAGAGCGGAACATACTTGCGCGCCTACGATCATTTCCGGCTAGCTAACCGGACTTTCAAAGTAAGTAGAATAAGGGAAATCAGCGAAGTGAGACGCAAGCCTACCATCAAGTAACCAATACCATCGAGTGGTCTACTGCAATGGCGGGCAGTCACCGCTTCAATCCAGTGCCCCAATGCGTAAAATGGCCAGGGGGTGCACTTTCGCGCTGCTCTGTCTCCTATCCCGTCAACGCGCCGCGGGGGAGGCTATACGAACGGCAAAACTGCTACACCGCGGTAGGTCGCAGGCGTGGCTAGGGCGGGATCGGGATCACTTCTGTAGCTGCGTGAGATATCTTCAGAGTGCTTTGACGACTTCTTGTGCCTTCTCCAACTGGGCATCCACCCCAGCCGCAAGCGTTTCCGGAGAGTTTTCAACGGCCACGTCGGCTTCCACTCCCTTGCCTTCTATGCACTCGCCTTGCCAGGTGTACCAGCCGGCGACTGGCATCCGGAGCATGTACCCGTGGGGCAGCTTGAAATTGGCGCCTCCAAGAACCTCCCCCGCTGTCCTCACGCCGACCATTGTGGCGAGATGGTTTTGCTTGGCGAAGCTCGCAACCATTTCCGCCGCGCTGTGAGTATGTTCATTGATGAGAACGACCGTGTGACTGTGGAATGGCTGGGGACCAAGCCCCTCCGTGACTAGGACCATGGAGCGGTCCCGGTGGAAGACTTTGAAACGCACTGCCATTCTGAGCAGCTCCGCTTTTGTTGCAGGGATCCTGTCTATGCGGGTGAGTCTTTCTTTTTCGTAGCCTTTCCGGAGGCGTTGGCGCGTGAGACTGTAACCAATTTCCACTTTGCCGGGGCATAGATAGCTCATGAGCCGAAGAGAGCCTAAGCCGCCCCCGATATTGCCTCGAACGTCCACGATCAGCCGATGTATGCCCTGATTTTTCAGGTCCCGTATGGCGGCGTCCAGCTCTCTTGCGAAACTCTGGCCTACAGCCCCCGGAAAAGTCGCCACGTTGATATAGCCAACCTCGGGAGCCAATATTCGATGCGACAGGCTCCGCGGCTCGATCATGGGCGGCCGGTCCTTGGCCAATCGGTTTGGCACTTCGAGAAGGACTTGGCGCTTTGTGCCGGCGAGAGTCCCGATTTCAAGCTGATGAGCTGCACCGATGCGGAAAGTTGCAGGCTGCGGCGGTATCACCGGTTCCGAATCTGTGGATAGGAGGAGTTCGCCGGGGTGTATTCCTGCCTGAAATGCCGCGCCATCTTCGATTACATCCACAAACATCCAACGCTTCCCCACGGGAGTGTCGATCGCGCGCAGCGTGGCATTGATGGTGTAGGGCGCCGGAATGCGGTCATGTCGCTTATGGAAAAAAGCCGTGTGGCTGCTGCCTAGGGCCCTGAGGAGTTCAATCACTCCGGCTTCAAAGGCTTCTGGAGCATCCGCCTCAATAAGGCGTGGCATGCGTTCATCGACGAGCGCAATCCATGGTCCGTAATCTTGGGTGGGGTTGCTGACGTTGATGTGACGTTTGGCAACCAGCTTTTTGACGAGATTGACGATATTCCTGCGATCTTTTGGGGTGAGCCGAGGCTCCGGGTTGTTCTGTTTGATCGGCATGATTGCGTTTCCTAGTTTTTCGCGGCCGGACTCGTATAGTTGATGCCCACGGGATGATCGCCCGAACCATCCAGCTTGTAGCCGGCCCAATAATAGGGGATGGCCTGGGGGCCGTAAGTCTTGAGCATGTCGCGCTTGGCCGCGGTCAACGCCTGCGCGACAGTATTCTTCTCGGCCAAATGAGCATAGAAGCGCTTCATCAGATAGAGCGCCGTGGTGTCATCGATGCTCCAGAGCGTAGAAATCACGGTCTTCGCGCCGGCGAGCTGGAAGCCGAGCGAGAGGTTTGCAATGCCTTCTTCACCCTGCAGTCGGCCGACGGCGGTGTCGCAGGCTGACAAGACAACCAGATCGGCATTTGCATGGAGGAGTGCGATCTCGTTCCCCTCCAATATGCCGTCGTCACCCGATTGCGGGTCGTTCAGCAGTATCAGGGCCGCCCGGTCGGGATGCTTTTGGTTGGCTACGCCATGCACCGCCAAGTGAATGATCTTCTGTTGGTCGAGAGCGGAGTGCTCAAACGCAGATTTCGTCGCGGTAGGTCCGATTAACAGAGTATTGCTGCCAGAATGGACTGCGGCATCGGCTGCGAGAATCTCCTCTTTGGAGGCAGGCAGATCGACCAAAGGGCTGCTGATGTATCCGCGCAGGGTCGCCAATTTACTGAGTTCCGCAGTCTGGTTATAAGGGATTCCTCCGACGCCGAGCAGACCCCGCTGCGCGGGCTGCTGTGGTGCCGAATTCACGAAGTACATCGCCGTCGCGGATGGGGCATAGGTTATCGTGTAAGACGAGACCAGGTAGCGGCCGCCTGAGTCAACGAGTGCATCGAAGGGCAGAAGGTGGAGGTGGCCGTCCGGAACGATTATCAGGCGGTCTTTCTTCTCAACTTCTGGGATGTCTTTCAGAAGTGCCGTGTAGAGCTGGCTTCCTTCCGCCTGCGAGACTCCCTTCCCTTTCAAAGTCTTCAGATATGCGTCTACCAGCTTCTCGATGTCTTCACGACCAGCAAGCAAAACAATGCGCGCAGAGTTGCGGTTGATCGCCAAGCAGTAAGACCGAGGTTCCGCCAAAACGTACTCAAGCAGCAACTCATTCGCGGCAAGACTCCGACGTACGCGCTCCAGGGGGATCGTCTCCCATGGCCGGGATTTCAAGGGCCCAGACGTGGGAGCAAGCCATCGTGCCTGTTCGGCCAGAAAAATCTTGTCGCGTAGCTGGCGTACTTGGTTGACAGATTTTGCTTTCGCCAGCTCCAGGTTCAGTTCGCCAATCCGCCTCTCAATTTCCAGTTCCTCTGGAGAATCCTGTTGTTTTCCGCTCATCAAGAGTTCGGTGGTTACACGGCCGCGAGCGTGCTCAAGGACCGAGAAGGCCTTAGAGGTATCGTTCAGGTGGTCGGCGACCAACGCAAAATGCTCAATGTATATTGCGCTCATTGCAGTGATGAGGCCGATTTTGGCGGCTGCGGCGGAAACGTTGCCGATCATAGTGTCCAGAATGTCTGAGGCACGGTCGTACGTTGCGCTCGCATCGCGGTATTTGCCCTGGCTCGCCTGCAACTGCGCAAGGGCTTGCAACCGCGGTGGGAGCAGATAGATGTCACCGCTGGTTTGAGTTGATTCCGCTGCCGCTGCTGCCA
>Ga0335085_10013723_pt1 | contig 11862 bp, 11 predicted proteins | sample Lox_Sample_45_FD_206712 | JGI IMG/M metagenome (GOLD analysis project Ga0335085, IMG submission 206712) | Soil microbial communities from Loxahatchee National Wildlife Refuge, Florida, United States - Lox_Sample_4.5 | ecosystem: Environmental > Terrestrial > Soil > Wetlands | place: USA...
CTGGGGACGGCCGGCTGGCTGGCCCAGAACGCCCTGGAAGAGGGCGTCACGGCTCAGATGAAGACAGGATTGACCGCCGAGGCCCGCATCGCGGCCCGGCTCTTCGCCGGCCCGCTGGCATCGGCCGCGCCGGACTCGGCCGCCATTGATGCGCTGGCCGACCGGTTGGGCGACGATATCCAGGCGCGTGTCACGGTGATCAACCCGGAGGGGCTCGTCCTCGGGGATTCCTATGAATCCGGCGACGCCTTGCACCGCATGGACAACCACGCCACACGACCCGAGGTGCGCCAGGCCGCCGCCGAAGGCATCGGCGCCAGCGTGCGATTCAGCGACACCGTCGGCATCCGCATGTTGAACCTGGCTCTTCCCATCCGCTCCCGGGAACCGGAGAGCCGCCTGCTGGGATTCATCCGTCTGTCCATCCCGCTGACGGAGATTGAAGCCCGCAACCGCGCCTTGCGGGGCCTGCTGCTGGCCGCACTCGGCGGCGCGTTCCTCTTCTCGTTGGGCTTGAGCTACCTGGTCGCCCGCACCATTACGCGCCCGCTGGACGAGATGGTCACGGCCGCCCGCCGCATGGCCCGCGGGGAGTTCCGGGAAAAGATCCGGACGCAGGCCAACGACGAGGTCGCCGACCTCGCCGACGTGCTCAATCAGATGGCCGCCGCGATCGACGAGACGATCCGGAACCTGAGCGACGACCGCGCCAAGATGGCCGCGACGCTCACCGCCATGCAGGAAGGCGTCATCGTCCTGGCGCATAACGGCGCCATCACCCTGATGAATCCGTCCATGGCACGCATGATGGAACGCATGGTCGGACGGAAGGATGCGGAAGTGGTCGGGCGCACTTATCTCGAGGTCACCCGCCACACGCGTTTGAACGACTTCATTACCCAGGTCCTGGCCGAAGGCGCCCCGTCCGCCACCGAAATCACCTTTGGAACCGGTCCGGAACGGACCTTCCAGGTCCAGGCTTCCCCATTAGCACAAAGCGCCGATCGCGCGCCCGGGCTGGTTCTGGTGTTCCATGACATCACCGAACTCCGGCTCCTGGAACAGGTCCGGAAGGACTTCGTGGCAAACGTCTCGCATGAGCTTCGCACCCCGCTGACCGCGATCAAAGGGTACATCGAAGCGCTCCAGGAAGGAGCGTTCGACGATCAGACGCAACGCGATCAGTTTCTGGACACGATTCGGAAACAGACCGACCGGCTGAACCTGATCATCACCGATCTTCTCTTGCTCGCGAAAATCGAATCCGGCCAGGTCCCGCTGAAGCAGGAGCCACTCTCTCTCGCCGGCGTGATTGACCGGACCGTCAGCCTTCTGCGGCGGCAGCTTGAGCAGAAGAGACATACGGTCCGGATCCAGATTCCTGAGGATTTGCCGCCGGTGCTGGGGGATGAAGAACGATTGAGTCAGGTCTTTTCCAACCTCCTGGACAACGCCATCAAATACACCCCGGATCAAGGCACGATTACGGTCAGCGCCGAGGCCGGTGATGCCTACGTCATGGCCAGCGTGGAAGATACCGGCATCGGGATTCCCCCGAAAGACCTGCCGCGGATCTTCGAGCGCTTCTACCGGGTCGATAAGGCGCGCTCGCGCGAACTGGGCGGCACCGGCCTGGGGCTGTCTATCGTGAAACATTTGGTGGAAGGCCACGGCGGCACGGTCACCGTCGAAAGCTTACCGACTGGGGGCACGAAATTTCGCGTCAGGCTGCCGATGGCTCCCGCGTCGGTTTCATCCGACCGTACATAACGTGCAAACCATTAGAAATCAACAGCTTGGATGTGCCTTGGCGACTCCCATGCAAATGTGGGACAATGGGCGCTGAGCAATGCTGAAACTCGCCCTTTTGGACATCGGCAGCAACTCCATTCATATGATCCTGACCGAGATTCAGCCCGACTTTTCCTGCAAGATCCTCGACCGGTTCAAGGATGTGACCAGGCTGGGCGAGGAAACGTTTAAAGCCGGGCAGTTCTCCGACGATGCCGTCGAAAGGGGAACCACCGTCGTCAAAAATTTCGTCACCCTGGCGCGCAATCGCGGCTTCACCCGCATCGAGGCCGTCGCCACCAGCGCCGTGCGCGAGGCTTCAAACGGAGGCGCGTTCATCGAGGCCATCGGGCGCCAGACCGGGATCCGGATCCGCGTGGTCACGGGCCTGGAAGAGGCGCGGCTCATCTATCTGGGCGTCCGGCAAAGCATGGATTTCGGGGACCGGAACGTGTTGATCGCGGACGTCGGCGGCGGATCGGTGGAACTGATCGTGGGAAACCGAAATAAACTGCTGCATGCCGCCAGCCTGAAGCTCGGCGCCATCCGGCTGAAAGACCTCTATCTCAGGCAGGACACCGCGCCATCCGCAGGCCGCCTCGAACGGCTTGAGCAGGCCGTGGAGGCCCAACTCAAGACCGCCCTCCCGCGCTTTAAAAAAATCGGGTTTGATGACTTTGTGGGCACCTCCGGCATGATCGGCAACCTGGCCGAGATCATGCATCTGCACAAGACGGACCGGCCGATCCCGCAGCTCAACCTGGCCCGCTTTTCATTCAAGGACGTGGCCGCGGCGGAAAAACTGCTCGTGAAGACCCCCCTCAAGCAGCGGCACGAGATTCCGGGCGTGGACCCCAAACGCACCGACGTGCTGGTGCCGGCCGTCATCGTGCTCAGGGCCCTCATGGAGCGGCTCGACATCGAAGAAATCACCATCAGCGACAAGGCCATCCGCGAAGGGCTGCTACACGACTTCATCGAGCGGCACCGCGAGGGCATCCAGGCCGAACAGGAAGTTCCTAATGTCCGTCGCCGCGACGTGCTCCGCGTTGCCCGGAAATGCCAGTACGATCCCGTCCATACCCATCATGTCGCGAAACTCTGCCTGCAGATCTTCGACCAGACTGCATCAGTGCACAAGCTGGGGGAACAGGAGCGCGAATGGCTGGAGTACGCGGCCATCCTACACGACGTCGGCTACCTGATCAACTCCAGGCAGCACCACAAGCACTCCTACTATTTAATTAAGAACTGCGATCTGGTAGGATTCACGGCTGACGAGATCGAGATGATCGCCAACATCGCCCGGTACCACCGCAAGGCGATCCCTGAGGACGACCACCGGACTCTCAAGGATCTTCCCCCGGACCTCCGCGACACCCTTGCCGTGTTGGGAGGCATCCTGCGCGTCGGAGACGCGCTGGACCGGAGCCACTTCGGGGTCGTGCAGTCCGTCCGGTGCGCGGTGTCCTCGGACGCGGTGGACATCGGCCTGACCGCAACGGATGAAGCGGCGCTGGAGCTGTGGGCGGCGCGGGATCGGACCGATCTGTTGAGCCAGGTGTTGAAACGTACGATACGGTTTACGAAGACAGCAGCCTTGGAAGAGACGGAAACATGACGACACCGCCCAAATCCCCCTTTCTATCCGCCCACCCCTATCCGGGCAAGCTCATCGTCGTCGAGGGCATCGACGGATCGGGCAAGAGCACCCAGCTCAGCCTGCTGCGCAAGTGGCTGGAGTCCAAAGGGTCCAACATTTTCTTCACCGAATGGAATTCCTCCGCGCTGGTGAAGGAGACGACCAAGCGGGGGAAAAAAACGAAGATTCTGACGCCGATGACGTTCAGCCTTCTGCACGCCACCGATTTTGCGAACCGCCTGTACCACCAGATCCTCCCGCCGCTCAAGGCCGGCATGATCGTTCTCGCGGACCGGTACATGTACACCGCCTTCGCGAGAGACGCGGTGCGGGGCGTCTCGCACAGTTGGGTGCGCCAGCTGTACAGCTTCGCCATCAAGCCCGACATCGCCTTCTACTTCCGGGTTCCGATCGACGTCTCCCTGAGCCGGCTGCTCACCGGCACACGGGCGGAGCTGAAATACTACGAAGCCGGGATGGATCTCGGCCTCAGTCAGAACCTGGTGGAAAGCTTTAAAATCTTTCAGTCCAGGACACTGGCCGAATACGACAAGATCGTGGATGAATTCGGGCTGACCGTCATGGACGCGACCCTCGAAATCGACGAGCAGCAGGAACAGGTACGCGACATCGTGTCGAAAGCGCTGGCCACGTACAAGCCAAAACGGGGAACACATGCAAAACGAGAAGAGGTATTTTGGCGAAGGTTTGCCCTACCTGAGCCTGAAGGGGCTCAAGGGGAAGCTGATCGCGGTTGAGGGCCCGGACGGCGTCGGGCGATCGACCCACATCGAATCCCTCCAGGAATGGCTGGAGGTCCAGGGCTACGGGGTCCTCACCACCGGCTGGACCCGCTCGGAACTCATGTCCAAGACCATTGCGAGCGCCAAGCAGGGCAACATCCTGGACCCCTGGAGCTACAGCCTGCTCTACGCCACGGACTTCGCCGACCGGCTGGAGCACCAGATCATTCCCGCCCTGCGTTCGGGCTTCGTCGTCCTGGCCGACCGGTACATTTACACGGCCTTTGCCCGGAACGTCGTCCGCGGCTGCGACCGTCAGTGGATCCGTGACGTCTTCAGCTTCGCGATCGTACCCGACCTCGTCTGCTACCTGCGGATCGACGTGGATACTCTGGCTCTGCGCGTCATCGAAACCAAGGGCATGAACTACTGGGAATCCGGCATGGACATGCGGTTGGGCGCCGACCTGTACGACAGCTTCAAAAAATACCAGGGGCTCATCATTGAGGAGTTCGACAAGCTGGCCGAAGAGTTCGGCTTCCAGGTAGTGGATGCCCGGCGCCCGCCGGAAGAGATTCAGGAGGCGTTGCGAGCCCGCATTCTGCCGGTGCTGAAGGAAGGCCGCACCAAGCGCATCAGCAAAGCCGACGCCGATAAAGTTGCCGCCGAAAAGGCCACTCTGGAAAAAGCCACCGTGTTGTCCGTGGAGAAACCCGCCGAAAAGCCGGTCGAGAAGACTGCCGAAAAACAAAGCGCCCCCGCCAAGGAGCCCGCTACCACCGGATAAGCGCGGTGCCCCAGGTGAGGCCGCCGCCGATCGTGCCCAGCAGAATGAGATCGCCGGGTTTTACCTTGCCCGCGCGTACGGCCGTGTCGAGCGTCAGCGGGAGCGCCGAAGAGGACGTGTTGCCGAACCGTTCGATCACGCTGAATGTCTTGTTCGGAGGAATGCCCAGCCGCTCCGTCACCTTGTCCAGCAAGCGCCCGTTAGCCTGATGAAAGATAAACCGGTCGACGTCGGAGATCGCCAACCCCTGCTCCTTCAGCGCGTCGGTCACGGCCGATTCCAGACGGCGCACCGCGACCCGGAACAGGCTCGGCCCCTTCATCGTGATCGCATGCAACCCCTCGGCCACCGTCTTCTCGGAGACCGGCAGCCGCGATCCTCCCGCCGGAATCGTGATCAGTTCCGCGCGCGCGCCGTCGGCGTGCAACTGGACCGACAGGACCCCGTGACGCGCATCGCCCGCAGCCAGGACCGCGGCGCCCGCGCCATCGCCGAAGAGGATCGCCGTGTTGCCGTCCTTGAAATTCAGATAGCGCGACTTGACCTCGGCCGCGGCCACCAGCACCCGGCCGGCCCGGCCCAGCCGGATCATGTGGTCGGCAATGGACAACGCGTACAGAAACCCCGAGCAGGACGCCGTCAGGTCGAAGGCGAACGCCCGCTTCGCGCCCAGCAGGCGCTGCAAGTGGCAGGCCGCCGCAGGCATCGGTGTATCCGGCGACGTTGTGGAGAGGATGATCGCATCGAGCGCCGTCGCCTGCACGGCCGCGGCGTCGAGCGCGGCCAGCGCGGCCCGGAGGGCCAGGTCCGACGTCGCCTCGTGCGGCGCCGCCCACCGGCGCTCTTTGATGCCGGTCCGCCGGTGGATCGAGACGGCTGCCACGCCGGTCAGGCCGGCCAGCTCTTCATTTGTGACGAGTCGGGCCGGGACGTATCCACCCGTGCCGACGATGCGTGACCATGCAACCATGGGGCGGATTATAGGAACCATCCGCTCGAAGTGTCAATTTCGCTTGAGTTTCGAGCAGTTATTTGGTACAAATCTACACTTATGCGGATAAGCCCCTACACACTTCCGGCAGTCCTGCTCCTGGGCCTGCTGATCGGGTGCTCGAGCGCCTCGAAAACCAAGACGGAGGACGCGACGGCGAAAAAAGCCGTCGCCGACGCCGACGAGCAGGTCCTCCAGACCGATCCCGTCGAACGCAACTACGACCCGCACGTCATTATGAAGCGCGCCGAAGCCTTCTACGAGAAGGAAGACTACGCCGAAGCCGCCGTGGAGTACCAGCACTTCCTCGATCTCCACAAATCCCATATGCTCGCGGCCTATGCCCAATACCGCCTGGGCTTGAGCCACTTCAAACAGGTCACGACCACTGACCGCGATCCAGAGCATGTCCGCCTGACCGTCGAGGCCATGGAGAAACTGCTGAAAGACTACCCCGGCAGCGCGTACGAGCCGGACGCCAAGGCGAAGATCAAAGAAGGCCGCCTGCACACCGCCGAATACGAACTCTACGTCGGCAAGTATTATTATCGCCAGGCCGCGTACCTGGCGGCCCTGCACCGGTTCGAGCGCGTGATCACCCTCTATCCCGACTCCGACACCACGGCCGAGGCGCTGTACTACCTGGCCAAAACGTATAAAGACCTCGGCTCCCCCGAGCGGGCGGTCGAGGGCCTCAACCTGCTGCTGACCCAGTATCCCAAGGCTGCGATCCGCAAGGAGGGACAGGCGCTCCTGGCCTCCATCAACGGGAAGTCCTTCAAGGATGTCGCGGTTGCCACGAACGGCGCGACCGCGACGTCCAAGCCCGCAATCCCTCCGCCCCTTCCTGGCGTGCCCAAGACCCGTTCGTTGACCGGCAAACCGGCCGACCTTCCCCCGCTCAGCTCGAACGGCGCCGGACCCCAGGTCGTCACCTGCAACTTGAACGTCAGCTGCTAAAACACCGCTAAGAGCTCCGACCGGCTTACGCGCCGGGCCAAACCGGCGTCTACCCTCTTGTCCAACATAAGGCCTCTGTGCTTTCCTACACAGGCCACACCAGGTCGGCAAGAAGGAGGATGCGATGACCACATTGAAACCAGCCGCCGGTCCGGTTGCCCTGCTCATCGGCACCCGTAAAGGCGGATGGCTGTACCACGGCGATACGGCACGCAGGACCTGGCGGGTCGACGGACCGCACTTTCTCGGCCACATCGTCAATCATCTCGTGCTCGACCCCCGCGACCGGCGGACGATGTTGATGGCCGTGCGCACAGGGCACCTCGGACCCACGGTCTTTCGCTCGACCGACTTGGGGAAAACCTGGAAAGAAGCGAAGGCCCCCCCGGCGTTTCCCAAGGTACCGGAAGGACAGAAAGGCCGGGTGGTGGATCACGTGTTCTGGCTCACGCCGGGGCACGCGGGCGAGCCGAACACGTGGTACGCGGGCACGTCACCGCAGGGCCTCTTCCGCTCCGACGACGGCGGCGTCACGTGGGAACCGTTCTCCGGCATCAACGACGATCCGCAGTACCGGACGTGGATGGGCAGCGTGCAGGACGGCACGCCGGACGGACCGAAACTGCACTCGATCATCGTTGACCCACGCGATCCCGCCCACCTCTACTTCGCCATGTCGGGCGGCGGCGTCCACGAATCGGTCGACGGCGGCCGCACCTTTGCGCCGATCGTGAAAGGGATGGAAGTGGTCGAGGGGTTCGACGCGGCCAATATCGCCTTCCACGACCCCCATTGCGTCCGGCTCTGTCCGAGCAACCCGGACCGGCTGTATCAACAGAATCACTGCGGCATCTACCGGCTCGATCGGCCGTCGAACGAGTGGACGCGTATCGGGAAGAACATGCCGAAGCGCGTCGGCGACATCGGCTTTCCGATGGTGGTGCACCCGCGCGATGCGAAAACCGCGTGGGTGTTCCCGATGGACGGCAGTTCCGTCTGGCCGCGCGTCAGCCCCGGCGGCAAGCCGGCCCTCTATGTGACCAAGAACGCCGGTAAAAGCTGGATCAGGCAGGATCAAGGCTTCCCGAAAGCGCGCGCCTGGTGGACCGTCAAACGCCAGGCGATGACGGCGGATGCGCATGAGCCGGTCGGGCTGTACTTCGGCACCACCGGCGGAGAGCTGTGGGGCAGCCGCACCGGCGGGGCAAGCTGGATATGTCTGGCCAGGAATCTTCCCGAAATCTATTCGGTGGAAGCTGCGGAGACGGCCCGGTGACGGTGCATATCCCCAGCCCCCTGCGCTCCTACACAGCCCAGAAGGGCGCGGTGGAGGCTCGGGGTGCGACGCTCGGGGAAGTTCTGGCGGCGCTCGACCACCGCTACCCCGGCTTGCGCTTTCGCATCATCACCGAGCAGGATACGATCCGACAGCACATCAGGATCTTCGTCAATGAGGAACAAGCGCAGGATCTGGCTGTCGCGCTTCGACCGGACGATCAGGTCCACATCATCTGCGCGCTGAGCGGAGGGTGAGGCTCAGCTTTTAAACGCCGCCAGGCAGGCGTCCTTCAGGAAATGGGCGAAGGTCGCCCGGGCTTCCGCCGCGGCTTTGTCGTGGAAGCTCCGGTAGGTTTCCCGGCCTTTCAACACCTCGGCGTAGAGTTCCAGAATCTCGGGGCGGCGGCGGATCACGCGGTGCGAGATCTGCGGAAACCGGTACAAGGTCCACGCCATACGGCCGGCCACGCGAAACTCCGGATAGAGCTCACCGGCGACACGCTCGTCGTAGGCTCCAATGTCCGGCGTCCGGCCACGGAGACGGTCCACGATACACGTCGCCGCCATCCGTCCGCTGAGCACCGCATAGTAGATACCCTCCCCCAACACCGGATCCACCAGATGCGCGGCATCGCCGACCAGCAGAGACCGGGGAGTGGTCAACGGCCTCCGTTCCGCCTGGGCGCCTCCGTACAGCGGAATCGGGTGGCCCATCCCGCCGGGAACCTCGAGCCCAGCGAGCACCGGTTCGCCCCGGATGAAACGTTCGTAGCTTTTTTTCGGATTGCGCCCCGCTCCGTGAAACTCGGCAATCCCCACAGAGAGCCCGCCTGCCTTCGGAAAGACCCAGGCATAGCCGCCCGGCGCGACGCCGATGTCCAGTGCGATGGCGCCCGCCCCCAGCCTGGCCGGGATGTGATGCACGGCGACCTCGCCTTCGACGGCGCCCCACAAACGCCCGCGGCGCCCCGGGAACAATGATCGGGCGACGAGACTGTTGGCGCCGTCGGCGCCCATGAGCAGGCGCGCCCGGTACCGGCCACGCTCCGTCTCCACCTCGACCCCCTCGGCGTCTTCACGCAAGGCCAGGGCGCGTTCGTTCTCGTGAACCTGCGTGCCGGCCTCCCGCGCCTTGCGTACGAGGTACGCATCAAAACGGTCACGCATGACCATATAGGCGATCGGATCGGGCGAGACGATCTCGAACGCCTCCGCGCCGGCAAACTGGAAGCGCACTCTGTGGACGGCGTCTTCGACGACGGATCGGTAGTCAGGCTCCAGCAGGCGGTCGATGCGCGCCGACAGCCCTCCCCCGCAGACCTTGTAGCGAGGGTGCGCCTTCCATTCGAGCCCCAGCACGGAGAAGCCGGCGCGCGCCAGGTCAGTCGCCGCGACCGCCCCGCCGGGGCCCAACCCGACAACGATAACATCATGCATTTTTTATTATTGGCCGATGTACCAGCCGATGCCGTGCTGTTCGAGCGCGCTCGTGAGCAGCGTCAGGGAGTTCGTATAGATCATCACGCCGACCAGCACGAGAAAGACGCCGCTGGCGATGGAGATGCCGTACATGTACCCCCGGAGCTTCTTGAAGTAATTGAGGAAGGAGTCGACGGCCAGCGCGGTGATGAACAGCGGAAGGCCGATGCCCAGCGAGTAGCTGGCGAGGAGCTTGACGCCCGTCAGCATGGAATCGGTGGTGCTGGCGTAGACAAGGATCGTCCCCAGGATCGGGCCGACGCACGGCGTCCAGCCCGCGGCAAAGGCCACGCCGACGAGGACCGAGCCGACGTACCCGGCCGGGCGGCTCTTCAGGTGGACCCGCATCTCATTCATCAGGAACTTGATCTTCAGCACGCCCATCACGTACAGGCCGAACAGCACGATCACCGCCCCGCCCAGCTTGCGGAGGAAATCCTGATAGGTGGTCAGCAGTTGCCCGACGAGGCTGGCCGAGGCCCCGAAGGCGATGAACACGGCGGAGAAGCCCGCGATGAAGAGCAGTGAATTGATGATGATGACGCCGCGCACCCGCGCCCGCTCCGTCTCGCTGGTCAATTCCTCCAGCGTCAGCCCCGTGATGTAGGTGATGTAGGACGGCACGAGCGGCAGGACGCAGGGCGACACAAAGGACAGCAGCCCGGCCGCGAAGGCGATAAAGAGGGACATATCGGCAGGCTGCCCGAACATTGTCAGCGTATCCTCAAAAGCTTCTGAATGCCGTCCCGCGCCTCGGCATCCTGCCAGTCGCGCGCCCCGAAGATTTGGTGCGTGATCACGCCCCGGCGGTCGATCAGAAACGTATGCGGCAGGCTCCGCACACCGTACAGCCGCATCACCACCGCATCCGGGTCGTGCGCGATCGTGAAGCTCAACCCCAGGGAGTCCCGGAACGGCCTGGTCACCGCAGCCCCTTCCTCGTCCGTGGAGACCGCGAGGATCGCGAACCCTTGCCGGCGATACTCGCGGTAGAGCCGCTCCATCGCGGGCATCTCCACTTTGCACGGACCGCACCACGTCGCCCAGAAGTTCAGGAAGACGACATGGCCGCGGTAGTCCGACAGCCGCACTTCCCGGCCGTCGAGCGTGGTGAGGACAAAATCCGGAGCGACATGGCCGACACGGGGCGCTTCCGTCAGAACGGGCACGGCAGGAGCCCGGAGGCCGCCCTCGCTCGCAGTGGCGGCGCTTTCAGACCGGCCGTCGCAGACAAAGAGCCCGGCCGCCGAGAGCACCGCCAGCCACAGGGCGCACAAAGGTCGCATGTAGGCTCAGTCGGCCTTGACAGATTTTCGCTGCTTCTGCAACAGCTGGACGATGGTGTCGATGCTCTCGGCCCGGGTCCAGTCGCGCGGGCCGATGACCTTTTCGCGGAGCACGCCGCTCTGGTCGATGATGTACGTTTCCGGCACACCCATCAGCTTGTATTTCTTGTCGGTCTGCCCCCAGGAATCCGTCAGGATCGGAAACGTGAGCTTCAAGTTTTCGACGAAGGGCGGGATCTCCTTGGTCGTCGTGACCCGGTCCATGCTGACGGCCAGCATGACGAAGTCCTCCTTCTTGAGGCTGTCCCAGAGCACCTGCATCGAGGGCATTTCCTCCTTGCAGGGCTTGCACCAGGTCGCCCAGAAGTTCAGGAAGATGACTTTGCCGCGGTAGTCCGACAGATGCTGGCTCTTCCCCTGGAGGTCCGGCAGGCCGAAGTCGGGCGCGTTCATGCCGACGACGAGCGGCTCGTACTTCGAGCTCTGGACCCAGACCACGCCGAAGGCCAACGCGAGGATGGCAAACGCGCCGACGATGCCAACCAGCCGCCGCCGGATCACCGGCGCACCGGCGGGCTCGGCCGCCGCGGGTTGCACGGCGGTTTCCCGGTCAGGCATAGGCATGGAGCCCCGACAGCAGGAAGTTCACGCCCCAGAAACAGAAGACCACCATCAGCAGGCCGAAAATCTGATAGACCGCCGCGCGATGGCCCTCCCAACCACGGTTCATGCGGGCATGGATGTAGGCCCCGTAGATGAGCCACACGATCAGCGCCCAGGTCTCCTTCGGGTCCCACGACCAGTATCCGCCCCACGCGTAGTTCGCCCACATCGCGCCCAGGATCGTGCCGAAGGCCAAGAGTGGAAAGCCGACCATGACCGCCTTGTAGCCCAACTCGTCGATC
>Ga0335085_10013724_pt1 | contig 11861 bp, 9 predicted proteins | sample Lox_Sample_45_FD_206712 | JGI IMG/M metagenome (GOLD analysis project Ga0335085, IMG submission 206712) | Soil microbial communities from Loxahatchee National Wildlife Refuge, Florida, United States - Lox_Sample_4.5 | ecosystem: Environmental > Terrestrial > Soil > Wetlands | place: USA: Florida...
AAGGCTGCAGAATTTTGTCATTGCCTGAGCCCAGCAGATCGGTGAAGGAATTGGATTTGTCCGCAAGGAAGTTCGCAAACGTCGTAAAGCTGAAGCTCCCCACGTTTTCTGCAATGTTGTTGTTGTATGCACGCCGGATTTCGCCTCCAAACGCGAAGGAGTGCCTTCCCCTTAACCAACTCAGAGTGTCATTCAACACGACCGTCGTGTCGCCACGTCCTTGCGGTTCGCCTGTGGGTCCGCCAAAGCCCAATGTGCCCGCCACGTTGAAGAACGGCAGCCCCGATCCCACCGGCGAGCCCGTCGGCATGGTGATATTGAAGTTTGCCGGGTCCAGCAATCCGTTGGGCAGAAAGGTCAAGTGGATTCGATTGAAGCCCAGCCGCACTGTATTTGCCAAGGATGCGTTAAACGTGTGGTCTTCGCTGAACGTCATCAGTTGCCGGAATCCGGCTCGCGTGTCGCCGAATCCAGGAATGTCCGCTGCGATCGCTCCCCCAGCCGTGGGTTCTTGCCGGAGATCCTTTTGGACGACGTAATAGCCGTGGAGGCGATCGCTCTCCGTCAACTCATAATCCAGGTCGGCGGAACCTTGGTCCAGTGAGACGTTAGCCACCGCACCACCCGTGAAGAGATTGAAGGTTGTGGGGTCCGTAGCCGTGCCCGATCCCACCTGGTTGGCTGCGGGAATCAAACCCAGCAAGCTCAGAACTGCCGGCGAAGTCACGCCCGCCCGGTCATTTTGGCTGGGTACCGTGGTCGAGACCGTCAAGCTCTGATGCTGCCGGAGCCCTTCGTAGGCCAGAAAGAAGAATGCCTTATTTTTCTTGATTGGCCCTCCGAAAGCCGCCCCGAATTCATTCCTCTTGAACGGCGCCTGCGGCAGTGCTGCTCCCGTTGCGCTCACCGCTGAGTTGAAGAAATTACGCGCGTCGAGCGCATTGTTCCGGAAAAATTCAAAGACCTCTCCGTGATATTCATTTGTTCCGGAGCGAGTCGCCAGGTTCACGATGGCTCCTGAATTTCTTCCGTATTCCGCGGGAAAGGCGGAGTTGTCGATTTTGGATTCCGCAAGTGTATCGATGGGAGGCTGAAACGTAATTTGATTCTGGACGTTGTCGTTCAGGTTGATTCCGTTCACTAGCCAGTTGGTTGTATCTTCGCGCTGGCCTGCCGTATTGATCCCGAAGGATCCTTGTCCCCGTAGCGGAAATGACAGAAAACCATTCGCCGGAGGTGTTACAGTGCCCGGCGTCAACAAACTCAGGTCTGTAAAGTGCCGTCCGTTCAGTGGTATTTCTTGCACGGTTTTGTCGTTGATGACCTGCCCCATGCTGTTCGTGGTGGTCTGGATAATCGCCGCGTCGGCAACGATCTCGATCTTTTCGCTTGCCTCGCCAACTTTCAACTCCACGTTCTGTGTCACCGAAGTCGCTACGTCAAGTTTAAGATTGGAGACTACCTTCGTTTGGAAATTGGCCGCCGAAATTTCAAGTCGGTATATTCCAATCGGCAAGCTTGGGATCAAATAAGCTCCAGCGGCATCGGTTTGAGTTGTCGATTCGACCCCCGTCCCTTGATTTGTCGCAACTACCTTGGCATTTGGTACTGCTGCGCCTGTTGGATCGGTGACGGTTCCATTTACCGTTGCCGTGGACTGCGCCGAGACTCCGCTCGCCAGACCGCACAAAAATACGAGTAGCAGAGAAAAGCGTGAAAAAAACCGCGTGGATTTCGAAAAAAATCCTGAAGCAACTTCCATAATTCTCGTCCTCCCAGCTTGAAAGTACTGAGTCAGATTGCCGCGACCTTTCCAAATGTTTCTTTGCTTTCGCGGTTTGTAATCAGGCGGGGGAAAGACATCACGGAGTCGCTGCGGATCGACAAAATGCCATCCATTCGAACTACGCTGCTCCCGTCGGAAGCCCCCCATACCCCTTAAGCCAGATGGCAATTGGGGTACCAGACTAGAGCGGACTCAAAACTTAATTAAGGCTATGTTATTCAATGACTTGTAAAAACCCTATAAATTAGAGAGCCTTTTGCGGCTCGGTGGATTCAAGTATTGGAAGGCCTCTATGAAAACCAGAAGACAATTCCGACTAGGGCAGGCGGTCGAGCGAGGATTCTAGCGTAGTGAATAGTTCCTAAGGAGCGCAGCTATTTGGAACGAGCAGCAATTGTCCCGCAAAGATCAGATTGGGGTCCGCGATGCTCGCATTGGCTCGGGCGATGCAGGTCCACGATGCGCCGTGGCCGAAATGGCTCCGCGCGACGCTCCACAGAGTGTCGCCCTTCTGGAGCTTGATTGTGGAAGCTGCGCTGCCACTTTGAGCATGAATCAAAACTGGAGTGACTGCGGTCGCGGGGAGAATCAGATGATCCCCAGCGCGAATCAGGTTGGGGTTGGCGATCGAGGGATTCGCGGCGCGAAGTTCCGGCCAGCGACTGCCACCTCCCAGATTCTGTTCAGCAAGCTTCCAGAGCGAATCACCGGATTTGACGACTATCGTTCTTTGCGCTGCGCCGGTGACAGGCGCCAGAGAAGGGGTGGACGGAAGCGGACGAATCGATTCGACCGGTGCGACTGGCGTCACAGAAGAGAATAAGTTTCTTGCCGCCGCCGGTTTTGAAGAGTGGAAAACGTCAACCGGCGCCACAGGAGAAATCATGGTAGGAGTCGTCGGAGGGATCGATGGATGCACGGGCTGGGTTTTCAGGGCTGGTTTCGCGGATTCGGGGACAGGAACTGGTTGGGCAGGCTGGACGAAAAGTTTGGGTGAGGGAACAGGGCGCGAAGCGATTTTCGGCTCCGCGGGCAAAACAAGTTTCGTAGCTGGGCGAGTCACCGGCCGGATTTCTGAAGCGCTGCCGAGAGGAACCCGCGGACCAAGAGGAACCGGGGCAGCTGAAAAGGGATCACGGCGAACAACATGCGACAGCATCTTTGCGTGGAGATCCGGTTGAGTGGCCGGGCGAATTCTGGGGCGCTCCGGCAAAACCGGAGAGGCAAGAGCCGGCTCTGAGAACGGAAGATGAAATGGAACAGACTCTTTAGTTTTGAGAGCCTGCAATTCTTTTTGCTTGCGATAACGCCGAGCCACTTCGCCGAGAGATGTTCCCGAAGGTTGTGAATTCGCGTCGAGACCTGCCGCAGAATTTTTCAAGGGCGCGGGCGAGCAATCATTTTTTTGCGCGCATTCCATTTTCTTTACTTCAACTTGTGCGCGGTCCTCGGGGGTCAGAATACGAGCGTGAGCAAGATCATCGTTGGTGTAAACATGCGCCGGATGTTTCTGGAGTTCCTGTTTGCGCGTGCGTTCCTGGCGAGCCGCTTCGGCGACGCTCTGCGTTTGCTGGTCTTGCGCGCGGGAGACGGTTGCGCCGAACGTCGTGCAGAATAACAAAATCACGATGGAAACGGGAAGGCAGACGGAAGGCAAGATTCTCCGTGAGCCTGCGTGACGCGGCTGAAAGGACCGAGGGCCGTTTGGGTCAGTCAGCTGCATGGTAAACCGACTACGGGGGAATCCGCGTAACTAGAATTGTAATCGGGAAACGGACGCACGGGAAAATTTGTTCTCATCGTGTTTCCTGAGCGTAAATCGCTGCAAAGCGGCGTTTTATGAAGCCAGAGAAGTGTGTTTGGCATATTATCTTTGCGTTTCAATGCCAAGGGGAATCGAGGACCTGAAATGAAGAGAAAAGACAGTTGCGCAGAGGACAAGAGAAACCAGGCGGGGCCGGAGGCGCATGGCGAAGACCGGCGCACGTTCCTGAAGACGAGCTTGCTCGGTGGGGCGGCGATTGCCGCTGGACCGGCGCTGCGCCCTCCGCTTGGATCGTCGCGCGGAAACGTGGCTTGCGGAGAGGCTGTGGAGGTTCCGCCGTTCGAGCTGGACGAAATCACGATTGCGGAATTGCAAGAAGGAATGAAGTCCGGCAAGTACAGTGCGCGATCGATTGCGGAAAAATATCTCGCGCGCATCGCCGCAGTGGACAAGAGCGGACCTACGGTGAACAGCGTCATTGAAACAAATCCCGATGCGCTGGAAATTGCGGGAGCGTTGGACAAAGAGCGCAAAGAAAAAGGTCTGCGCGGACCGCTGCACGGAATTCCTATTTTGATCAAGGACAACATCGCGACCGCGGACCGGATGCAGACGACGGCTGGCTCGCTGGCTCTTGTGGGATCGAAGCCGCCCGCCGACTCGACTGTTGCGCGAAAGCTGCGAGAAGCGGGCGCGGTGATTCTGGGAAAAACGAATTTGAGCGAGTGGGCGAATATCCGCTCGGACCATTCGATTAGCGGATGGAGCGGGCGCGGCGGGCAGACAAATAATCCATACGCACTGGACCGGAATCCGTGTGGATCGAGTTCAGGAACCGGCGCGGGAGTTTCCGCGAGCTTTGCAGCGATTGGAATTGGAACCGAGACGGATGGATCGATTGTGTGTCCCTCTTCATCGAACGGACTTGCGGGAATCAAGCCGACGGTCGGGCTGGTGAGCCGGAGCAGGATTATTCCGATTTCACATACGCAGGATACGGCGGGACCGATGTGCCGGACGCTGCGGGACGCAGCGATTCTACTGGGCGCACTGACGGGCGTGGATGCAGACGACAAAGCGACGGCGGCGAGCGCTGGAAAGTCGCACACGGATTACACCAAATTTCTCGATGCCGATGGATTGAAAGGAGCCCGCATCGGCGTCTTGCGGAAAGCGTTCGGGTTTAGCCCGCCGGTGGACAAATTGATGGAGGCGGCGCTCGAAGTGATGAAGAAACACGGAGCGACGCTTGTGGATCCCGTGGAATTCGCAACGTACGGCAAGTTCGGCAAGACGGAGTTTTTGGGATTCATGTACGAGCTGAAAGCCGATTTGAATGCTTATCTGGCGTGGCTCGGGCCGAACACGCCGGTGAAATCGCTTAAAGAGATTATCGAATTCAACGAGGAAAACGCGTCGAAAGAGATGCCGTATTTCGGGCAGGAGAATTTCCTCAAGGCAGAGGAGAAGGGGCCGCTGACGACACCGGAATATGTAGAAGCGATCGCGAAAAACCACGAGCTGGCCGGCAAAGAAGGAATTGATGCAACGATGGATAAGTTCAAACTGGATGCCATCGTCGCGCCTACCGGTGGTCCGGCGTGGCTGACGGACATCGTGAACGGCGACGCGTTCGGCGGAGGCAGCTCGGAATTCCCGGCGGTGGCGGGATATCCGAACATCAGTGTGACCGCCGGGTTCGATTTCGGGCTGCCGGTGGGGATTTCGTTTTTCGGACGGGCTTGGAGTGAGCCGGTGCTGTTGAAGTTGGCGTATGGGTTCGAGCAGGCGACGAAATTCCGCAAGGCGCCACGGTTTTTGGCACACGTGGAGGTGGAGGCGTGATCCGTCACTTCTGACTCGTGTCCCTTGTCGCGCGATTTGTGCCAGGTTGGACCAGGTCGGCGGGTGCTACGGTGTGTAGGGGCCTTTGACTTCGCCCCAGCCCCAACTCGGCATGGAGGCCGAGGGCCCGACCGGATTTTCGCTAGTGGCGGAGTTGATTACCGCGATGCGGCTGCCCCATTCGAGATAGCCGACAAGAGCGGAGCGAAACTCGGGATCATCCGGCATGGCTAGCTGGTCAGCAGTGTCGAGCAGGAGAGTAACCCAACGTTTTCGCTGGTCTTCTGTCAGGTGCCTGCCAAGATGCTTGGCAATCATCGTCGAGTGATTGTGTTTCCCATCGCCGCTATAGAGTTTGGGTCCTCCTAAGACTTCGGAAACAAAGTGAGCGACCGTCAGGAAATGTTCCATCGGCATATCCGCAAAGACCGGGGCCAGAATGGGGTCTACGGGCACCTGCTCATAGAATTTCTTGAAGAGTGCTTCGATTTTGTCCCGGCCGCCACACCATTCGTAAAGAGTAGGCACGTTCCCGTCAGTCATAAATCGCTCGCCCCTGCGACATTTTACGATGCGCCGGAGATATATCCAAACAGGGGTTGGGAGAAGATGACGTGAAAATGCAAGAATTCCGTGGAACTGGAGTAGATGCGTGTGGGTAGTCGAGTTTGCGCGTATCCGTTTTCCTTCTGAACGAGAACACCTTGCTACAATGGCCCTTTCTGGATTGTGGACGCGGAAATGCCACGTCGTTCAGCGGCTGATTTCGAAAAGATCGACCTAAAACGACATAGAAATAAGAAGGAAACCAATATGAAAGGAGCTAAAACAAAAAAGGATTTGTCGCTTGAACGACGCGAAGAACTGCTTAGAGCATTGAAAGTCCGCTTTGAGCAAAATATGAACCGGCATAAGGGTCTCGAGTGGGCCCAAGTAAGAGCAAAGCTGGAAGTAAATACTGAAAAACTCTGGTCACTCGGCGAAATGGAGAGAACAGGCGGTGAACCGGACATTGTTGGTCTCGATAAAAAAACGGGCGAATACATATTTCTTGATTGTTCAGCGGAAAGTCCGAAAGGCCGCAGAAGTCTTTGCTACGACCGGGAAGCACTGGACTCCAGGAAAGAAGACAAGCCGAAAAACAGTGCTATGGACATGGCGGCGGCCATGGGGGTTGAACTTTTGACGGAAGAACAATATCGAGAGTTGCAGAAACTTGGAAATTTCGACACGAAGACGTCGAGTTGGCTGATAACACCTGGCGAGGTTAGAAAACTTGGCGGCGCCATATTTGGCGACCGCCGCTTCGGCCGTGTCTTCATTTATCACAACGGCGCGGAGTCTTACTATGCCGCCCGGGGATTCCGTGGCTTGCTCAGAGTCTGAATTTGCAGGTTACGCGTAGCACAGCTAAATTAGGTTGCGAGAATGGGGGTATAGATGAAAAGACCCGTTGGCATGGATTCTGCCTCTGCATCCATCGACGAGAAGATCAAGGAACTTGGCGACTGGCGAGGGAAGACGCTCGCTCACGTTCGTCAGCTCATCCATGAAGCCGACCCCGACATTCAGGAGGAGTGGAAATGGGCGAAGCCAAAATCCCCCGGCACGCCCGTGTGGTCCCATGACGGGATCGTATGCACCGGGGAAACGTACAAGCAGATCGTAAAGCTTACTTTCGCACGCGGAGCCTCGATCAAGGACCCGAAGAAACTCTTCAATTCCAGCTTGAAAGGGAACGTGCGCCGTGCGATCGACCTCCGCGAAGGGGAGAAGGTCAAGGAATCTGCGTTCAAGCAACTCATCCGCGCGGCGGTGGCTGCCAACTCCGCAGCGCGCCCTCAACGGGGCGGCAAGAAGGCGTAAGCCCGGCTCTCGCGGACGAACCGCCTTTCGCAGTAGAGGGGGAGTGGAGTTGTGGAAGTGGCGGAGCAGAACAGCAAGTGGACGATCATCAGTATGGCGGTGATCGCGTCCGCGATGGGGGCGCTGCTGCATGAAGGCATCGGGCATGGAGTCACCGCATGGCTGCGGGGAGATATTCCGACGGAGCTCACGAGCAACCACCTTGCAACGCTCCGACCCGACCGGCTAGTGGATGCCGGCGGAACGCTGGTGAATCTGATTGCCGGCGGCTTTGCCTTGCTGGCTTCGCGCAAGGCTGGAGATCGCGCGAACCTCCGCTACTTCCTCTGGGTGCTTGCGGCGTTCAATTTGCTTTCTGGCGCTGGGTACTTCATGTTTTCGGGAATTACGGGGTTTGGAGACTGGAACGAGGTGATTCGAGGTTTGCCATATCAACTGGCATGGCGCATAGGGATGAGCCTGTTTTGAGCGGGATTGTATGTGCTGATGGTCAGGCTGCTGGCCATTTCCATCCGGTCGTTCGTGGCAGAGAGGCGGATGTATAACACGGTGGGCCGGCTGCCGTACCTTGCGGCAGGAATTTTTAGTTGTGCGGCTGGCATGCTCGATCCGCTGGGGATAAAGCTTTTGCTCGTCTCCACGATTCCGGCGGCTTTTGGAGGGTCGTCGGGGCTATTGTGGGCCGATGCCCTAATGCCCAGAGCGGGGCCAGAAAAAGGACTTGCGGTGAACCGGGAGCCTGGATGGTGGATTGCGGCGGTTGTCGTGGGTGGCTGCTACATCTTTTATTTGGGGCGGGGGATAAAGTTCGGAACCTAAGATCTTCGGCTCGCGCGTCCCAGTAAACGGGCTTGGCATGTTTCCGATTGAGGGATTTCAGGACTATACTGCGCCAATGGCGAATCAGAATCCGCTGGCGGGCGTGGTTCCGCAGGTAGTACATCCTGTAAACGACCAGGAAACCACTATCCCCTTATACGTTGAGAAGATCGAAGGGGCAGTGGCGCTGGATAGTTACGTTCGGGCACTGACGTCGGCGCCGGAGGTCGCGGAGCGGATCACGGAATTGGAGAATAGCTTGCAGCGGCTGGCCAGCGCCGTGATGACGTCACCCGTGGCCGAGAAGTTGCCGGAATTGCGCGCAGCAGCCGAGGAAGCGAAGCTGGTGCTGAAGAACCGGCTGGAAATCGATGAAAGCAAGCATCGGTTTCACACCGAATTGGGATTGATCAGAGAAGACCCGCCAATCATCGAGGACTAAGACAGCGAGCTTCGGAATTACTTGCCCTGGTCCGCGCTTCGAGATAGACAACTCACTTTTCGAGCCGCCTTTCGTGGAAGACGCGAAGGTGTTGCTACCTTCTGGCGCCGGAGTGCGCTAACCTCTGCCGCACAAATCAGCCAGACGGAAGCGCACGAGGGCAGCGCAGATTTCCACCCAGTCCAACAAGAGCAACGGCGGCAAGACGAAGGGCGTAACGCGCTCGGCGTGGCGCAAGGCTTCCGTGCTGCCGTTTGTGTTCGTGATGTACGCGTACACGACTGGCGGGCCCTTCGGGCTGGAGGACATGGTCACCACCAGCGGGCCTGGCCTGACGCTGCTGTATCTGCTCTTCCTTCCCTTATTTTGGTGTATTCCGGTATCGCTGGCGACTGCGGAGCTGACGACTGCAATTCCCGTTGAGGGCGGATTCTATCGCTGGGTGCGCGCGGGGTTCGGGGATTTCTGGGGATTTCAGGCGGGTTGGTGGAACTGGAGCGCATCTTTTCTGCTTGCCGCGGCGTACGCGGTGCTGTTTTCAGATTACCTGACATTTTTCTTTCCGGCTCTCGTCGGCTGGAAGCACTACGCAGTTTCTTTGGCGGTGGTTGCGCTAATCGGGTACATCAACGTGCGCGGAATACAGATGGTGGGCATGGTGGCCACGATTTTGGGAACGGTGATTCTGATGCCCGTCATCGCCATGTGCGTGATAGCTGCAACGAAGTGGAAGCACAACCCGTTTTCTCCGCTGATTCCCACGCATGTGCCGCCGTTTCAGGTGTTCGGCGTGGGGCTGGCGCTCGGACTGTGGCTTTATTCGGGCTACGAACAGATCTCTAGTGTCGCCGAGGAAGTGGAGAATCCACAGAAGAATTATCCGCGCGCGCTGGCGATGGTCGTGCCGTTCTCCATCGCCACGTATGTTCTGCCGACGATGCTGGCGCTGGCGGCGCTGGGAAATTGGGAAAAGTGGCACACGGGATTTTTTTCCGATGCGGCGCAATTGATCGGTGGGCCATGGCTGGGTTTCGCGATGACCGTTGCGGCGATGATTACGAATCTTTCGCTATTGAATGCCACCGTGCTGGCCACCACGCGGATGCCCTCGACGATGGCCGAGGATGGCTACCTTCCTGCGATTCTTGCGGCCAAGCATCCCCGCTACGGCACGCCGTGGATCGCGATCGTCGCTTCGAGCGCCGTCTATGCGTTGCTGGCGCAAAAGACTTTGGCGCAACTCCTAACGGTTTATATCTGGCTGCGCATCGCCGTCACGGTCATGACGGTGCTTGCTTCCTGGCGGCTGCGAACGACGGAGCCGGACTTGCCGCGCCCGTTCCGGATACCGTGGGGCCGGGCCGGATTGCTCTATGTAGTGATCGCGCCATTGGTGATGAGTATCGTGGCGCTGGTGGGAAGCGACACGTTCGCGTTGCGCTGGGGTCCGTTCCCCTTGTTGCTCGGGCCGGTGATGTATTTTGTGACTCGAAAAGTGCAGATCGGGAAAAGGGCAACAGGCCAGTCCGCCGGGTGACGATGCCACTTAAACAGAATTACGTGAACAGATCGAGGATTCGATACCATGCGCCGGCAAGAGGGAGCGCCCAGGAGTGGCCGCTGCGCAGGCCAAGAGGCGCAGCGGGAAACTTGATGTTAGCGAAGGGGATGTCGCCGGGCTCGCCACAAATCAGGCCGGCGATTTTCGCCCCAAACCAGGTGGCAGCAGCGACGCCGTGCCCGGCAAATCCAGCGGCAAAATACATGCCGTCGATTTTGCCAGCATGGGGCATGACGTCCAGAGTGAAATCGAGCGTGCCGCCCCAGACGAATTCGATTTGCGTTTCCTTGAGTTGAGGATATACGCCGACCATTCCGCGTCGGAGAATCTCGGCGCTCTGACGGACGGTATTTTCGGTGGCGGGGAAAAATGCTGCGCGACCACCAAACAGCATGCGGTTGTCGGGAGTGAGCCGGTAGTAATAGAGAAAATGTTTTGAGTCGTAGATCATGCGATTGCGCGGGCTGAGTTCGCGGGCAAGACTAGCGGGCAGGACCTCCGTGGCAATGATGTACGAGCCGATGGGAATGATTTTTTTGCGCAGAGCAGGAGCCGCATCCGTGGTGTAAGCGCCGCTGGCGAGAATCGCTTCGCCGGCCACGATCGAGCCTCTGGAAGTGTGGACGCGGAATTTGCGCGAGGCATTGCTTGTTTCTTGCACGATGCGGGTGACGAGCGTGCGCTCGTAAAGAGCGGCGCCGGCACGCTGAGCGGCTTGGGCAAGGCCAGCGACGTATCGCGCGGGGTTCAAACCCGCGCTGGTTTCGTCCACCATGCCGCCGAAATAAATATCCGATCCGATTTCGCCACGCAGCTCACTCTTCGGAATGATGCGCAGCTCGTGATGGAACTCGCGCTTGATTAGCGCGGCGGATTGTTCATATGCATCAAAATGTTTTTGTTTGCAAGCTACTTCCAAATGGCCGCCGCGCGAGAAATTGCAGCCGATCTCCTCTTCGCGCACGATCTGCTCGACGCAATCGATGGATTCCAGAGAACACGCGTACATCTTGCGCACAGTCTCGAGGCCATAACGGCTGATGAGAGTAGGCACCGGCAGTTTCATGCCCGTGAGCACCATTCCACCGTTGCGCGAGCTTGCGCCCCAGCCCAGTGTTTCGGCTTCGAGTACGACGACGGTTACGCCGCGTTTTGCCAGCGCGTGCGCAGCGGAAAGGCCGCACAAGCCACCGCCGACAATCGCGACATCCACCGCCTCCGGGAGCTCACGCGAAGCGTCGAGAGATGGCGACTCGCAGGTTGTTGCCCAGAAATTGCTCTCTTGGATAGGCATCGACTGATTTTGCGTAAAGAGATTCTAGCATCCGCTGCAAGAAGAGAAGGCCGCGGGTTTCAGCCCGACAAGAGAAGCAGATGGCAGAAGTGCAGCGCTCGTATTGGCCGTGCGTACCCGAAGAAAGATCACGAGGCGCGATGTTGAAGGGAGCGGAGGGAAGGAGAAATCCAGAGCCGCAGGCCGCATTGGTGAAGCTGGCTCGAGTAAATGGAAGAACGGACACGGCGATCCCCGACCGTGCCCGCCACCGAAGTTGGTTAAAAAATGTGAAGCGTTCGTAGTCCAACCGGACAGACCCGACCACCGATCAACACCGCGCCGTGGCTGCGATGCTTAGAGCATTTCCATAAATGATGTAGCTTTACAGGAGTGAGCTGTTGTGGCAGAGTTAGGGTTATGACGCCCATCCCTGTGCCCGTACGCGGGCGAATCCTGCGACTCTACGAGCGAGGCAAGAGCACGCGCGAAATTGCGCAGTGG
>Ga0335085_10013725_pt1 | contig 11861 bp, 20 predicted proteins | sample Lox_Sample_45_FD_206712 | JGI IMG/M metagenome (GOLD analysis project Ga0335085, IMG submission 206712) | Soil microbial communities from Loxahatchee National Wildlife Refuge, Florida, United States - Lox_Sample_4.5 | ecosystem: Environmental > Terrestrial > Soil > Wetlands | place: USA...
GCGTTACAGACGGTGTCAACGGCACGGAAACGGCACGGGAGAGCTTCTAACCTACTGAAAGAATGGCTCCTCAGGTAGGACTCGAACCTACAACCCTCCGGTTAACAGCCGTAAGGGTCAAAACTCTAAGTGCCGTGTCGTCCGTCGCATGCAGAGGAGCACATCCGAAATCCCGCCCTCAGTTGGGCTATATGGGCTAGACCGCTCGCGGGCGTGCCAGAGCTTACCAGCCAAGGCTGTCCAAGGCGGTCCAGCGCGCTTTAGATGAACTTCACTTTGCCGTCCCAATCTGAAGGGGGACGGTGCTTGCCACTCTGAACCATCTCAAAGAGTTTCTCGGCGGCGACCGACGCCTGCAAGAGTTCCTTGTCGGTTGTGTCCTTCGTCAGAATCGCGGCTACGAGCGTGATCAACTGATTTTTGTCCATCGTTCCTCCTCGGTTCATTTCCCGGCGCGTGCGGCCTTCGCTCGTTCGGCCATCTTCGCTTCCACATGCTCCTTAATCTTGTTCCACTCCTCAGCCTGCAAAAACACGTCTCCTTTGATTCCCCACCACTGTTCCCATGAAAGTTTCGCTGCTTGCTCGACAACACCCATTTCGGCGCATCCGTTCGCTGTGAGGAAACCGTATTTGAACCCGGCTTCGAACGTAAGCCGAGACTCTTGTTCGACCGCCTTGTTTTTCCCAGCCATCGTGGTACCCCTCCGCCTCCTGTTTTACGTGAGGGGCCGGGCTGCGAAAAGGTTACCGTGGTGCGGAAGGATAAGGATAAATTCTGGGGACTCGCGTCACTCCCGAGAGTAGAGTTACGCTGCACACGTCCAAGGCGGAGGGGTGACCGCGCGAGCCTTGGATGCCGGGCGGGTTCACTTTCCGCCCGGCGCGCTCACTTCTTCCCTGCTTTTTTAGCTGGGAGACCTCCGCTCGAATCCGCTCCCGGTACTGGACCGCCGAGGACCTGGGAAAGCCTGCTTCGATCACCCTGCCGCCAAGCGTCGATCAAGAGCCTGCCCTTGTTGCTAATGTTCACTGCGTATGTCACGATCTGCCAATTGTTGTTTGCTTTCTGCTCGCCAGTCGCCATACCAGCGGCTATGACCCGAGCGAAGTGAAGAAGGCCGTCTCCTGTCACGATGAGAAAGTCTTTCGGACACTCACTTAGGAACAGCAGGCGATCAACCGCTTCGAGATCGAACGCTCGGCTGATCGCCACTAACATCCCTTTGTACGCATAAATCGCATCGCGGGAAATCGTCCCGAGATGGTACAGGCGATGGCAGGTCGGACACAAAGCAATCAAGTTAGACGGGTCGTCACCTCCGCCATCAGACACTTCATCAATGTGATGCATGTCCAAAGCGAGAATTCCACGGCAAGTCGGAACCGCGCAACGGTAACCGGACTCCGTAAGGAGGAACGTCCTTGTCTTCACCGGGAGGCTTTTCCGCTCGCGTGGCGGTCCGTTTTTCTTTGCTTTGGACGACTTCTTAGTCAGTCGGAGCCTCCCAATATCTGCTTGAGGGTCTTTTTGGGTAGACGCCGAAAAAGATTGCTCCATTCGAACGTTTGTGTCCCATCCTCGTTGAATCGATGTCTGATCAAGTCGTCCTCGCGCAATGGCGTGAGGTGGTAGTCCAGCGCAGCCGCGCTCTTGAAATCAAACTTTGACATGAGTTGCTCGCGGGTCCGTGGTTCTGAGCACTCCTTCATTATCTGCTTGCCCTTGTCGGTCTTGAGGTGCTCTCGAACGTAAACCTCGACCACTTGCCTGTTGGAGATACTTGCGATGGTCTCAAGAGCCCCAAGTCGCTCTTTAATCTCGATCAACTCAGCTTTCAGTTGATCCGAGTAAACTTCAATACCATCCTTCTTACTCATTGTTTTGCCCGGCCAGAGGGCTGCTCCTCGCCATTAAGTAAACCGAAGTCGTTTAGGTCGAAAAGTCTTGTTCGCCTCTTGTCGTCCTTCAGTTCCATCAATCCCATCGCGGTACACCGCTGGGCTAAGGCTACCAGACCGTTTGGGCTCATTTTGCACGAGATCCGGACCTGTTCAATCGTGGCTGTGCCGTCGAGCATTTGGTACGCGGCACGGGACTTGGCGTCAGGGAGTGCTTCTGCAAGCAACGCCTTGACGGAAACGTACGACGCAGCCCGAGTCCAATTGCGAATGTCCGTCAGAACCGTCAGCATTTTGTCTTCACTCATCCGTTGCTCCGTCATCGAAGAAGTTGGACGGAATCGATATAGCCAGCTTCGGCTTCTTTCCATCACCAGAAAGGAGTTTGCTTCCCGCGAGTCTCTTAACGAGGGTACTCAAGTTTCCCTGATTGATCTTGGCTTCGCGCTGTATGTCCGCCTGCGCTCGATTTCCATCCATCAGGAACACCGACTTAGAATTTGCGATGCTCTTTCCGACGATCCGCTTAAGCTCAGCGCGAAGTTTCTGGTCACGCGCGGCAATTGCAGGTTCAGCCATGAGCCGAACCAACTCTCGAATCTCCTGCACAGCCTTCAGTAGTTCATCGCTTTGTTCACTCATCTTGCGTCCCCGCGTTGTCGAAGAAGTTAGGAGGGATCGAAATCACAAGCTCGGGATGTTTTTCGTCAGCTTTTATTAACTCCTGGGCTCGAAGGACCTTTACCACGCGGCTCAGGTTTCCTTTATCGACGCCGGACTCTTTCTGGATTGCTGATTGATTTCGGGAGCCGTCCATCAATAGAACAGCTTTGGCCTTGCCCTTACTTCTTCCTACGACTTCAATAAGGGTCGCTCTCAGTTTTTCATCGCGCTTTGCCAAAGCAGGTTCAGCTATCACACGAAGAAGATCACGCATCTCACGCAGAAGCTCGGTCTGTTCATCCACGTCAGTTTGTCTCCCGGATTTGTCTGGGGTAACTTAGACCCAGATAGTAGCAGAGTAAATGCTCTGGTTCCATACGCCACGAACGTGCCGTAGAGGTCCCGTGACTGCGGGCTTCCGCCCTTCGATTCGAGGCATTTTCCATTGCTCGTCGCGCTCTCATGTGGATATGATTTGGATCATGAGCGCGCGTCAGATCGTCCACACACTTAAGAAAGACGGCCCCGCAAAAGAAGTCCGACACCTTCTCCTCAATTTGGAGAACGGTCCGGGGGCTGCAACTCTTAGCCAGCTAATCAACGCCATCGAAACGCCCATTGCAGCAGGCACGCAGTATGAAATGGGTCAGAAGGCAGACGAGGTGGCTGAAGTATGGAGAGCAAACGAAGAATTCAAATATACGTCCGACAATTCACCCGCATTCGATTCGCTCAAGAACACAATCGCGCTGGCGGCCCTGATGGGACACACCTTTGTTTACGATGCTCGGTACAAGAGCCAGCGTGACTTAATCGGAGAGGTTCCGCTTTCACAGTGGCCGGGCATGACCCCGAAGAACGGCGGAGGTTACCTCTATGCGTTTGACGGAATGAAAATAATCGCTGAACCTACTCTGCCGCCTAACCACGGGATAAGCATGGAGTTCAAGACCCCACAACAGACACTCACTGTGATGAAGAAGATCGCCGAGCTGCGAGATACCGTCGGTCCTCGGGTTGAGTTCCTTCTGGGTGGCGACCAAAGCTTATAGGGGGTGTGACCGTCGAGGTCGCCCTCGGCGGTCACGTTGGCGATTGCCAACTTAACAGTCGCCTGTGACAGGGAAAGGAACGGGAGACGCAACCCCGCTGTGGAAGTGTTTGCCCCTGACGTGCCAAACAGGTTTCTCTCGGTTCACAAGTTGCGAGCTACATTTGTCGCAAAGAAAGGCTTCGCACTCATAGCCACGGTCGTCGCCGTACTCATGGGCCGCTGCCGCAGCTTCCTCCAACGAGTAGAAGCGAGTTGCTCCCGCTTGGGTGAACCGACGCATCCCTCCGTCCTTGCCTTCGATGAAGGAATTTCCGGGGCAGGCCGTAAACACGATTTTTACTTTGCTCTTGCCGCGTTCCTTTGCCGGAATCGGGGAAGCACCATCAGCCAACTGCTGTTCTCGTCGTTCCGCGTATGTCGGTGGTGGAGTTTCAGTCCGTTTCTGTTTCTCGAATTTCTCAAGCTGAAATCGTACGTCGGCAGGCTCGTTTATCTTTGGCTTCGCCGCCTTCGGCTTCTTCGCCTTACGACGCGTGCGGGCCTGATACGCAGCGCGCCCAAGCCTAGTCAGGGCGACGTCGATTCGCCCCCTCTGCTCTGGTGTGGCGTAGTTCACATAGTCGAGAAGAATCGCTTCAATGAAGACAGCGGTTTTCGGGATGGGCGAGCATTCCTTCAAGCGGGCGTAGAGGGTCTCGGGGACCGCGATGCTTCGCTTCTTGTTCGTTGAGTAGCCCGCCTTCGGGTCGCTGCCATAAGCTTCGACGGCGAGCGCACGTAGGGTGCGGGCACTGAATCCCTTCTCCGCCACGGTCGGCAGCCATTCATCAGTGAATTCCGGGGGAAAGCAACAGAGACCGCGATAATGCTCGCGCGTCATGGTCGCAAAACGGCGTGCGGGGTCAAAGCGTTCCGCGATGCGGGCGCTGCCCTTGAGATAGCCAACGCTCAAACGAGTAGCCGCTGCTGCCAGTTCCAGCCCTTCGTCGCCCCATCGCTTTTGCCCTGCAAGGGCATAGTCGCAAGCCCAGAGATCACTCGCTTGATCGACCGATGCGAGTGCGTTCCCGAGTCGGCTAAATTCGTTTTGTGAGAGCGACGGACCAATCTGCAACTCGGTGGGTGCGAAAAGACACGAGTCCGGTAAGGCAAGATGACGGCGATCAGTGGTGGCGAGGGTTTCCATACAGAATGTCCGTGGGCTGTGACTCCCGCCGTCCGCCGAGCAGGTTCTCTCAGGCGGAGGCGAGATGTTATCGGGCAGCCATTGCTGCGCTCCTCTATCGGATGTGGGGTTGCTGTCCGACTCTCGGTAACGGAGGCTGCCCGAATCTTTAGGGTCTCGCGCCCAGCCAGCCTCCTACGACTCTGCTGGGCATTGCGAGAGTTATCGCGCAGGGTTTGCACTCAGAACTAATAGCCAGTCGCCCTGCGCTTTGGTTTAGGCCCGACCGGGAGCACGAACTTTTTTAACGAGCAGCGGAGTTGACCCAGTGCTCTTCCAGAAAACGGACCTTGCGCTCTAGTTCCTCGATACGGAGGATGAGCGGTTCGAGCGCGGTCACGCCCGCTTGATACGCGATGCGTTTTGCTTCGGAGCCTGCGGGCTGTTCGGCCACGGGCTTCGGTCGATATCCGTTGAGTTGCTCGGGCGTCATAGCACGCCGGGGCCTGCTCACTGCCTCACGGGTAGGGTCGTTGATGTCAAACATGTTTGCTCCTCTAAATTCCAGAATCGATTTTCAGTTTCCGTAGCACCGCGTCGATGATGGAGTGAATTTGCGGATGGTGGGTGCGCGTCTTGTTCTTTTCCAGCGCGGCGATGACTGCTGCCGTGTGCCTCGCGCGCTGCGCGATCATCTCGGCACGCACTTTCTGAACAGCGGCTTTCAGTTCATCGGGGCCTATGTATGTAACGGACCCCGGCTCTCCCTTTTCGCCCCGTGGCCCAATGGGGCCGCGTACGGTTGAGTCCAAGCCGTCTTTTCCTGCGGGACCTTGCGGCCCGGCTGGGCCGACGATTGTCTGACCCGGAGGGCCGACGATTGCCGCTCCCGGAGGACCTTGTTCACCGCGTGGGCCGGGTACGGTGGAATCCTTACCAGCGGGGCCTTGGCATCCCTGTGCGGGGAACGCCTTTGCGGGTGCGCCCTTGCCGAGGAGAAGATCGCTGAGACAAACCATGTCGCCTTCGGCGTCCGAGATCCAAACGCTGCCGTCATCACGACAGACGTAGAGGCAGAGCGGGGTTCCTTTGCCGCGCGCGGCGGGATCGCCTCCGCCCGGCAAGAAACTGCGGGCCATTATGTTCTTGACGGTAAATTTCTGCGCGGGCACGTTAGCTTCCCATCCCTTGCTTGCGGATTTCCTCGCCAAGGCGTGCGACCTGCTCACGCAGATAAGCATCTTCGTCGGCGGCGAATTGGCGGCCAAGGGCAGTCAGCTTCGCGTTTACTTCTGCGACCCACCCGGTATCACCTACGGGCGCGGCTGCGAACCGATACGCAAGGCTGCGGGCCTGCGCCGTGGTTGCGCCATCGCTATACGCGGGCGAGACCACTAAACTCACGTCGTGCAATTTCGCAGATTTTACCGTTCGCAAAATGTACGCATTGCCGCGTTCGTCCTGCTCGTTCGTCCAGTCGTCGTCGACGCCTGAAAAAGCGAATGAACATTCCCCGATGGTGCCGTCCTTCACCAACTCGTAGGTATCCCTGTGAGCTTGAACGGCGGGGTTCAGTCGCACGGAAAAGCGGAGCGAGTCCTTATCGTCCACGAGTTTCAACGAACCGTTTTTGACTCGGCCCAAAGGGACGTCTTGGTTGTGATTCCAAAGCGCGACAACGTCGTCGCCGTTCGCCAGCGAGTCGCGGAAGCATCCCGCAGCGATACGTTCTCGCGCGCCGGGCATCGGCACGCCGGGCAAGCTCAGTGCTCCGTACTTCACAGCGCGGGCGTTTACAATCATCCCATCGTCGCCTGCGGAAGCCCGAAGCTCGGCTCCGATTACAAACCTGCGGTTGCTCTCACTCATAAAAAGTTTCTCTCCTCGTGCCCAGCCCCCTGTTGATGTTGGCGTGTCCTTACGAGTGCGTGATTTCGCTCGGCTGGAAAATGCTCGCGTAGACGGCTTCGCGTTCGGCGTCGGAGAGCGGACTCCCCTTCGTTTGTGCGGCGGCCCTCAGTGCGGCCAGAACGTCCTCGCGACCTGTGGCGAGTGGATACTGCTTGTTTGGTGTTGTCATGGCATTTTTCCTCTTCGTTGTTTCTTGCTTCCAATGTCCCGTGAAGGTGTGACTGGCTCCGGTCGCTAACCCCTGCCGAATGGGTTACCCACTTCTCCAGCAAGGTTTGTCTTGAGCCCACCGCCGTGGTCGATGTCCCTGTGCCTACCGGAGTCGCCTTTGCTGAAAGAGAACGTAATCACGTTCGCCTCGTCAGCCGTGAGTGGAAACATCCCATTTCCGTAGGCAGCGGTGTATTTTTCGACGACATGCGCGGGAACCTTTTCAGGTGCGTGCAGCCCACACGAGTGAGTGAATACTACGCGGTCTGCTCCGACGTTCTTCGCATCGGACTTGGGCGGACCGTCAAAGCGAAAGTTCACAGCGCAGTTCGCATTCGAACAGGCTGCGTGGATTGCCGGACGCCCAGCATCGTTCCCACCGCCAATGGTCCACGTCACGACCGGAGCGGGTGCGGGAGGGTTGAAGGATGCGGATTCCTCAAGACGTTCAGCAAGCCACTCGGCAGAACCTCGCGGTGCGCGAGGCAGAGCGATGGCACTGCCCTGAGCAATCAGGACCTGAGCGATGTGAGCGGGAAGGTTGGTGGTGGTTCCGCGAAGAGCGGGATTGGCGACGAACTCTGTGTACTGGATGCGCATTGTGTCCTCTTTGAAGCAGGAGATTAATCGTTCAGGGCTGTGTTCCGCCCCCACAAGTTCAGGTGTGTGTGACGGGTTCCCAAACAGCACCTACGCCTTCGCGCGGCGGTGAACCTGCCCATTCGACCGAGCCATCGTGGTCGATGTTGTCGGTGTCGAGGATGCCAACTGAACCGACTTGTTGAACGCCATATGTTGGCTGCTTGAAGTTCAGCTTGACCAGCGGAAGCTCCGCGCGCGCGACGGACAACGTGATGCGCTCGCGGCCCATAACGACCGTGGTGCCCACGTCCCAGCACAGGAACGCCGGGCAGTTGTAGCCCAGAGACGCCTTGCCGCTGGCGGTCTCGACGCGGAAAAAGCCTTGTGGCAGTTCGGCGTAATCGCTCGGCCCATCGACCGAGACGACGAAGGTGGTGGTCGGCTGCTGCGGCGCGGGCCGCAAAACGGAAAGCAACTTAGAAAACATTCCTGACATGTGCTGCTCCTCTCCTAATTAGCTTCTCGCCCAGCGCGTCGGCTTCCGCCTGCGTCAAGGCTCCAAGGTTGTGTTTGTTGATGAGGTAGTTCAGTACGCGCATCGATTGCGCTGCCGTTTCCGACCGCGATGCCAACCACCAAAAAGCAGGTTCGGTCGCTTCGCTTATGCTGAAACCTTTCGGGGCTACTGTGAACTCCGCCTTCGCAGCCTTCGCACGCGCGACGATACCCACGCGGCTGCGTTCGAGGATGTTTGTTCGCTGACCGACGGCACGGACGAATTCGGCGACCGCGTTCTTGAGGATTTCCTCGCGTCGGTCGACGGGCGGGTTGTAGATGAAGACCAGCCCAGCACGCACCCACGACTTCAGTTGCGGAGCCACGGCGAACAGCCCGCAGCCGTCATTGGCAAAAATCATCGGGACAATGTCCCGACGACCGAACTCGTTTCTGTTGGCGGTGAGCACGAGTGCCCAGTCCCCGCTTTCTTGGTGCTCGACGATTACTGAGCGTTGGTACATAGCAAACCTCTCTCCTGATTTCGTTTCATGGTCTCTTCACTGTGGTGCTCATGACAGAGTGCCTCCAGATTCTTCTGGTCGATGAACGCGCGCCAGTCGCCCGTCTGTTTCCAGCCGTCATTTTTATGGTGGACGTCCGTCGCTGGCTTGTTGCAGCCGGGAATCTCGCAAAGTGGCGTGTTTCTCAGCTTGTAACCGCGCGCTCCGTAAGGTCCGCGCCATGCAGCGCGCGAATACCACGAGTCCAGGTCCGGGCGCGCTGCGTTCCTTCGCTTGAGGTAGTTGTCGGCAACATGAGCGGCGCAGAACTTTCCCGTCTGAGCGACGCCGGGACAGCCGGGCTCGGCGCAGAAGTTAGCCACGATGCACCTCGTCCCGCTTCATTTGCTCCTTCGTCACGGGGCCAGCTACCTGAATAAGCTTTCCGTCTGGTCCGTTCTGCCGCACGCTACCGTCTTCGTCAATGAACGTCACGCGGATGTCGCTGAGTTCGGGCGCGGCCAACAGCTCGGGAACCATCGCCATTCGCAAGGCGTAGAGCGCAGCGATGGCGGCGTCGATTTTGCGGAGAGGGTCCTTGTTCGCTTTGTTCGGAAAAAGGTTGTCGTTGTTATCGCGGTGCGCGACCACGTTGTTCAGGCACCAGAAAAGTACCTCATCGTCGTGGGCGAAGTGAAGGCGTCCCGCGAGCGCGAGGCTGGTGAAGAAATCCATGACGGGGCTGTAGGTCTTCGCATTCTTCGGAAAAGGAATGGCGGTGATGCCAGCTTTTTCGAGGTTGCCTGACATCTGCTGCGCCTGCCAGTTGTCGAAGCCGACGCCCTTGAACGCGAATCCGTCGTCGTTCTGAATCGCACCGTAGCCGAGGTGTTGGCGGTAGAGCGCGAGGATGTCACCCTCGATGGCGGCGTAGTCATTGCTCGGGCCGGGGTGCGTGATGAGGAGCCCGCGCTTTGCCCACCCTTTGTAAACCGAGATGGGGGACGCCTCGACCGTTTCGGTGGGCAAATAGTACTTGCCGAAAAGGTAGTAGTGTTCGACGCCGTCGAGGTAACCCTTCGTGCAGAAAATCGTGGCGGCCAAATCCTGACGAGACGCGAGGTCCATGCCGAGTACGAAGGGGCGCAGCATGTTCGGCTGCGTCACGCCGGGGTGCTCACCGACCGACCAATGGCGGAAGTCCTCCATGCGAAGGTTCTTCTGACGGCAGGCTGCGAGCTTGCTTGTCTCGACCCACGCGAGGTCCGCGTTTATCCACTCGCATAAATTGTGACTACGGAAAGCGGACTGCAATGACGGAATGTTGATGGCGCGCTGCTGCGCCTCGCGGAGAGTATCGAGGTACACGCTGACGCCGAGGTTGGGATTCGCGGCCCACAACGCGTCGTCCGATTTCCAGTCGAGTCCGTCCGCAGAATAAAGAACGCAGAACGTGCGTTCGTCGGTGTGTTCACCCGTGAGGATTTTCTGCGCGGCAGTGTACTGCTCGAAGCCGACGCACGAGAGGTTCTCGCCCGCATGGGAAATAGTCGAAAGGAGTGAGTTGACCCGCTTGTCCGTTCCGCGTTCCATTTCGTCGACGACTTCGCGGTCGCGGTGGGACCACGTTTCGTCGCAGGAAGCGTAGTGCGGGATTTTGCCAGCGAGCGACTTGCCCTGCGCCGAGACGGGCTTCATCGTGGATGCCGAAGATTTCTGAACGATGGTGTGCTGCAACACGGAGATGCCAAAGGCGGCGCATAGCCGAGGGTTCGCGCGCGCCATGTCACGAGCGGTGTCGAAGACGAGCCGGGCTTGGTCAGTGGCGCGCGCGGCGCAGACGACTTCCGCGCCGGACTCGTTGTCGGCGACCAGCATGTACAAGCCCAGCCCGGACGACATGAAGCTCTTTCCATTTCCCTTACCGCAGAAGATGACCGAACGCCTGAACCGCCGACGTCCGTTCGCCTGCTTCCAACCGAACACCGTACAAACACAGAAGCACTGCCACGGCTCCAGCACGAAAGTCTCGCCGCCTTTTTCTCCCTTAACGTGCGTGAGCAACTCAAGGAAGGAGCACACGTCATTCGCGGCGTCGGGGTCGAAGTGGTACTGCCAGTCGATGCGGGCGAGGTCGGCGCGCTGGCGTTCACAGGCAAGGCGCGTCCACTTTCCGGCTATGACGCGGCCCGACAACACGTCGTCGATGTACGCGTTCGCTTTTGCGACGTAGTCGGTCACTGACCACCCCGCAGCGCGGCGATTTTGTCTCTCGTGATTTCAACCTGGGTTCTCGTGTCCTTTTTCGTTCCGGTTTCAGCCTTGTCCTTCGCCGCCTTCAGGCGCGCGATTTCCTGACGCAGTTTCCGAGCCGTTGTCGCTTCGGTGTTCCACTGCTTATGAGTCTCCAAATCTGTGTGGTCTTGGTGCGCGAGTTTTTCCTCTAAATCGTTCGCGCGCTTTTCGGCAGCAACTGCTGCGGCCTCCTTTCCAGCGATTTGCTGCGCGTACCATTCGGGAGTTAACGCGGGCGGAGCAGCCAAGGAAGCTGTTGCTGGCGCGGGCCGGGGTTCGGGGCGCGATGGTTTCTTGTAAGCGTGCGCGAGGCATCCGCAGGATTTCGTGTTGCCTGAAAGGACAGCATCCTTGCGCGCGACAAATTCGTGACTTCCGCAGTCGCACTGGACGCGCACCATCGCCTGTCCATGTTTATTGCGAGGAGCGGGTCCCAGAATCGTAAGTTTCCCGATGGTCGTCATTTTGTGAAGGGGTCAATAGACCAGCGGGCTGTGACGGCTCTGTTATGTAAGTCGCTTTAAGTAGCCCGGAATCATTCGGGTAGTTCCCATCGGGGGCTGTTATGTAAATCGAAATTCGGATGCCACGCTAAATTTCTGCCAGCGCGCGCTCGGAGGGCGAGGTCGAAAATCATCCTGACCCCCCTTATCCCGTTAGCTGTCATAGACTTGCACGGGTCGAGGGGTGTCGATGTAACCCGATGAAAGCACGCGTCGAGCGCAGCCATCACCATCAGCGATGCCTGTCTCTTCTGCTGGCGACCAATGCTGATGACGCCCGGGGGCGGGTGATACTCGGGCTGGGGGTTCTGAGTGTAATGGCCTGATTTCGGAAACCGTGGAACGCATTGGGCCAGTTTGCAGTAAACTGACGAGTCTCAATCGAGCTTCTTACAGCATGTCTTGGCTAACCCGAACCGGAAGTCTGTCGTTCAACGCAGGGGTAGACCCGACAGCATTGCCGCCACATCTCGCCGAGTGCCTGCGGAATGTTCATGCGAGTACGGTCGAGATTCGTGGTAATTGCGTGGCTTTCACGGCGGGCATGTTTCGTCTTGTGAGCAACTGGAACGTTCTCGT
>Ga0335085_10013726_pt1 | contig 11861 bp, 7 predicted proteins | sample Lox_Sample_45_FD_206712 | JGI IMG/M metagenome (GOLD analysis project Ga0335085, IMG submission 206712) | Soil microbial communities from Loxahatchee National Wildlife Refuge, Florida, United States - Lox_Sample_4.5 | ecosystem: Environmental > Terrestrial > Soil > Wetlands | place: USA: Florida...
CGGGATTTGTGTTTGCCCACATATCCCTTAACAGGTTCGGAACAGGATGCGCTACCCCTTTTTCGAACCTACGCTACCCACAAATTCCGCGGAGGAGCCTTTTTTTTATGTTGGGTGCCTTTGAGGGTGCTTGAAGAGGCTTGGGAAGCTTTCGCGGGGGCCATACTGCACAGAGCCTTCACCGCGTGTATAGCCTATACCTATTGGCTCCATTTGTCAAGAGACAAACAGTCCCACAGTAAAGGTTACAACCGTGCCGATGGCAACGTACCAGGTCCACGCGATGGCGGTATAGCGCATGACGCAGACAAGTGTAACAAGGGCACACAGCGCCCCCAGCAGGGCGCCGCGCGCGGTTGCCCGACGGGTCAAGACTCCCAGCAGAAAGATTCCCAACATGCTGCCGTAAGGTACACTGGCCACGGTGAGCGCCAGTTCCAACGCGCTACGCTGCAGGTACTGTGCCCCCAAGGCAATCGTGATAATCACTCCTCCCCACGCCAGCGTCGCGAGGCGTGAGACGCGTAGGTAATGCCGGTCGTCAGCGTTGGGACGAGCAAAGGGCTTGTAGAAATCCATGACCGAACTCGACGCCAGCGAATTGAGCGCGGCGCTCAAATTGGCCATGCCAGCAGCGAGAATCGCAGCGGTCAGCAATCCGCAGAGCCCCACCGGAAGCCGTGTAATGACAAAAGTCGGATAGATCTGGTCAGGCCGGCTGAAGGGAGTCTGGGGAGGAAAACGCAGGTAAAAAGCGTAGAGGGTTACTCCTACCACCAGGAACAGGCTGAATTGCAGCAGCACCACGACTCCGCTTGCGAGCAACGCCCCCTGACTCTGGCGGCGGGTGCGCGCGGCAAGTAACTGCTGCACCACCATTTGATCCGTGCCGTGGCTCGCCGTGTTCAGAAACATGCCGCCCACCAATCCCGTCCAGAACAGGTAGGGTTGGTGCAAATCAAAATGGAAATCGAAAACCTGGAATTTGTCGCCCGCCGCCTGCGCCACCTGCACGACCTCACCCCACCCGCCGGGCAGAGCGTGCAGAGCCACGAACAGCGCCGCCACCGTGCCCGCGACGTAGATGGTGAGTTGGATGACGTCTGTCCATATAACCGCAGTCAGCCCTCCTTCCAAGGTGTAAAGGAGCGTCAGGACGAAGATGATGACCAACGAAGCGCCGACGCCGGTTTTGAAGATGATGGCGATAACCAGCGAAATCGCGAACACTCGCACTCCCTCGGCGAGGGCGCGGGTAACGAGGAACAGGCTGGCCGTAAATAGTCTCAATCCGTGGCCGAAGCGGCGCTCGATAAGCTGGTAGGCCGTGTAAAGCTCGCCGGCAAAATAACGCGGGATGAGAAGAAAACTCACCACCACGCGCGCCAGCAGGTACCCGAAGACGAGTTGCAGGAAACCCAGGTTCGAGCGATAGGCAATGCCAGGCGTGCTGATGATTGTCAGGATGCTGGTTTCTGCACATACTATTGAGAGCGTGATCGCCCACCAGGGCAGGCGGCGTCCCCCCAGAAAGTAATCGTGCAGGGTTCGCTGGCCTTTGCGGAACCGTGCCCCAAAGGCGGTGATGGCGATCACGTAAGCGATAACAACAGCGAGATCGATCCAGCTAAAAGCCACTCCCACTCCTCACGATACGTTGACATCAAGCGGATGCTCCGCTGCGCCCTGCGTCAGCGAGCAAGCATACTCGATTTCATGACGAAAGGGGTGCGTCGAAACTCCCTGCCGGTGGCGCGCCAGCCTCAATCCGCACTCAGCGGCACGTGGATTTTGTGGATCGCATGCCAAAGCGTCGGTGCACCGCGCGACACTGCGCCTTACAGGTGCGATCTCTACGAATAGGTGTAGGGTTTGCCCTCCCCGGAGGGTCAGTGGCCCGCCAAAGAAGGCGACGGCGAGCCGTCCCCCTACACAGCGCGTCGTTATCAGCGGATTGGGAGCCGGCGGGGCCGCCCGCCTTGACTTCCACCAACCCGCAAGTTTAAGATTCGCTCGATTGACGCCCCATCTCCGAGTTGGACAGGACGGTCAGCCATGAGAGGTGATATTCCTTTTGCCTGGAAGAGGCATGGAAGCATACTTGCGCTGGGAACCCTTCTCATTGGCTTGTCGATATCGTTCAGCCTGCTGGGCGCACCTCAGAGGGAATCCGATATTCCACCCGACGCCACTCCGGAAATACAGCAGATCGATCCTGCCCAGGCTGCACCTGGCGCTCATGTGACCGTAGTGATCCACGGGAGCAACTTCTCCGGCGGCGCCTATGTCTCGTCGGTGTCAGCGGCCGTGCACGTCGATTCCTCCAAGCGAGTCAGTGCAACGCAGATTGAGGCGCAACTGAGCGTCAACACTTCAGCGCAACCCAGCACAGTCAGCCTGCTGGTCAGCAACCCGGCCAGCCGCGCGGCAGAATCGGCGTTTAAAATTGTGGCCGGCGCAACTCCACCTGCTCCCGAGAAACCCCCGGAGAGCGTTGAGCCGCCCAAGCCTGCGACTCCGTCCACGCCCCCAGCACCTGCGACGCCAGCTCAGCCTGCGGCGCCCACTCCGCCGCCGTCCCCAGGGGAAGCCAATCCTGCTGTACCCCCTACTCCGGGCGCCCCCGCCGGCACTGCAACTCCAGCACCCCCTGGCGGCCCCGCGTCGCCCACTCCGCCGGCCGCGCCGTCTGCGCCCCCCGCACCTGCCACTCCACCCGGTCCGCAAGTGTTGACGGTTGAGCCGCCCAGCGCCAGCCCGGGGTTCGACATGGATTTGAAAATCACCGGCAAGAATTTTGCCCAGGGTGCCAAAGTAAGCTTCGCCAACCCGGGAATCCGCGTTATGGAGACCAATGCCCCATCGAGCACGGAGCTAACCGTACACATCAAGGTGGCGCGTGACGCAACGCCGGGGCGGGCCAGTCTATTCGTGTTTAACCCCGACGACAGCGAGGTGGAAGTCCCGTTTGAAGTCACTGGCAAGAGCGCTGTCCTGCCCTCAACCCCGCTTTTACCGCTACCGCCTGCCTCGCCGTCGCAGCCGGTTTCGCCCGCTGCCCCGGTAGCGCCCGGCGCCCCTTCTGCCCCGGCTCCTCCGGCCGAGCAGCGCTACGAAGCGTTCCACCTGGGGAGTCCAGCCGAGGTCTTTCAGGCGCACGGCAAAGTGAAAGGCGCTCTGGTGGTTTCGGCGGGTACCTTGCAATATCAGGAGGACGGAAAAACTCTCATTAACATACAGTTGAGTGATATCAAAGAGATCAAAACATCTTCGATTGCTACGGCCACGTTCCACATCACATTGGCATCCGGAAGGACCTACCATTTTGCCCCGGGATCCCTGCACCCATCCGACGCGCGAATACTTGTGGATTCGCTTCGCAAATCCCTACCGCAATAGTTTAGGGGTGGGCGAAAGGCACGTTGCCGTCCTGTAATACAGGGTATTGGTCGCGGCTCTGCTACCACGTGTTTCGATGTAGAATCCGCACATGAAAATTCCGCACGCACGGGGCGGACCCATTGGCAGTTGGATCTGGGAAGCCGGGCTGCTCTTGGTCCTGCCACTGGCCTTTAATCGGGACTTTGCCGAGCAATTCTCTACTCCAAAGTTCTTCCTCACAAAGTGTTTGCTCATTGCCGGGCTTACCATGTGGGCGTTGGGTAAGGTGTGGAGGACGCCCCGCCATCGAAGCCGACGGTCCTTGGGATGGCCGCTGCTGGCTTTCAGCATCGCGGTGTTGATTTCCTGTGTGGCGAGTCCCGTCCCTCGATTCAGCCTGATGGAAGCCGAGTACGCCCTCTGTGGGCCGGCGTGGGTCTTGTTGCTGACCTCCTGGAATCGGAGGGAAACTGCTGTTCGCAGGATTCTACTCTGGGTGGGCATTGCCGGGGGGCTGGTGGCGGGCATTACCTTGCTTCAGAGATTGAGTTTCGACCCCATCCTGCTTGGGGGATATCAAGGCGACTGGGGCTCGCTGGTCCCGCGCATGCGGTTGTATTCCACATTCGGCAATCCAAACTATGTGGGAGGGTATCTGATCGGAACCCTCTTCGCAGCCTTGGCGCTGGCTGCCGCAGCGGGCCGACTATGGGCCAAAGCTTTCTGGTCGGCGATCGCCCTGGCCACACTGGCAGCCATCTGGGTTACCGGATCGCATGGAGCATGGCTCGGATTGGCCGTGGGACTGGCGGCAGCCGCGGCCCTGGCAATGCAAAATCGCAAGGGCCGCCTGGCCGGAATTGGCTTGCCCGGGAACTTTGGCGGGCCTCGAAAAGCCTCGACCACTCTCGAGCCGAGCACACAGTCTTTCCGGACGGTGTCTGACAAAGGCGGAAACCTGCTCTCCTTGTCTCCCCTCGCGTGCTTCGGAGTGATGATCTTGATCCTCATCCTGGTAGAGCGCGACATCGCCCAACTGGCCGGAAGGATTTATCTTTGGCGCTTCAGTTGGCCCATTTTTTGGCGGCACCCGCTGGTAGGTTCGGGTTGGGGCGTTTATCAACTCCTGTTCCTGGATTTTCAGGGTAAGTTCCTCGCCGCCCGCCCCGAATTTACGGGCTATTGGACCAACAACCGTCTGCTGCACAACGATCCGCTGCAACTCCTTCTGGAAACAGGACTCCTCGGCCTCGCGGCGTCGATCTGGGTGCTCGGGAAATACGGGCGTCAAGCGTGGATGATTCAACGGCGTGCACTTGAACCAGGAACTCGCTACGCCATTTCGGCAAGCGTAGGGGGAGTCACCGCCATCCTTACGGACTCGCTTTTCAATTACCAATTTGCGGTGCCGCCAACTTACATCCTGCTCTTCACGCTGTGTGCCCTGCCGGGGTTGGTGTGCGAAGCGCCGTTTGAAGAGGAGACGCGGGCCTTGCCTGCGGAAACATCGCCGCGAGGCCCCACCTCCTGGCAGCGGCCTCTGCAAGTGTCGCTTAGTCTGTCAGTCCTCGCGTTCGCCGCAGGATTATTATGGCAGCAGGTTCGTGTGCTCGCGTCCGAGCGCTCGTACCAAACCGCCTTGGAGCTCGAGAGCCAGCACGATTTGGCGGGAGCAGAAGCCGCCTATCGGCGCAGCGTTGGATTGAATGGCTTGAATGGAAGGGCGCACTTTGGGTTGAGCCGCGCCCTGCTTTCGCGTGGCCTCTCAGTGGAAGCTCTGCAGGAGGTGCAGCGGGCTGAGCAAACCTACGCCGATTCACACGAGGAGGTTCTGCGGGCGCGGGTCCTGAAGCGAATGGGTAATGACCACGAGGCCCTCACGGCCTATCGTCACGCCCTCTGGCTGGACCCCACATTGACGGATATTCGGCAGAATATCGACCGTCTCAGCAAGGCACCCTGATGGGCCAACTCCCTTCGCTCTTTTAAGTGGCTTCGTCAAAATCGGGATACTAAATCGCGCCCCTCTTATTGCAAACGGCCGGACTACGATTTTACTTGCGGCTCCATCGATTTAGGCGTTTGGCTGGCAGGTTCCGGCGCAGGCATGTGGCACTGGCCGTCAAAAAATCCTCCTGGGTCAATCAGCAGGCAGGGGGTGTAGATGTCGCCCAGCAAAATACCATGCTCTTTGATTTCCAAGCGTTCTTTGGCATGAACCGTACCCTTCACTTTGCCGGTAATGCTCACCACCCGGGATTGAATATCCGCCTCAACTTCGCCCTGGTCATGGACCACGACGACGCCGTCGGAGATGATCTCACCCTTGAAATGGGAGTTTAGCCGGACAAGCCCGCCTGTGACTTTCATCTTGCCTTCCATTTCGATGCCAGGTTCAAGCCAGCCTACCCAATCGTCCGGCAAGTCAGCCAGCTCGCGACGACGAGTTGCGGATTTGTTCATACCAAAAGCCATAAAACCCTCCGAAGAGCTGTTGCCAGCGAATAGTGAATTGTGAATTATAAATGTTGAATGGCGGTGAATGGTCAATCGGCGATGAAGATTCCTGGTTCTGAGTTATTCCCTGAGAGCTTGTAACCGTTGGCTCATCCCACCATTCATTGTTTACAATTCACTTTTCATAATTCACCATTCAGAATTCGCCTGCCACTGCTTCACCCCTGCCTTTTAACAATCCATTCGTAGATCCTGTTCAGGTCCTCTGCTGAATAATAACTGATTTCGATTTTGCCGCGCTTTTCATCTCCCTGAACTTTGACGCGTGTGCCGAGGGTACGTTCCATCTCGAGCACCGCAGCGCGCACATTGGGGTCGACCTTGGGCGCTTCACTTTCATCCAGTTTCCTGGCCGGCTTGGACGTGCGCAATGCGACAAGGTTTTCCACCTGCCGCACCGACAACCCTTGCTTCACAATGGAATGCGCCAGTTGCAATTGCGCTGAGGGGGAATCCAGCCCCAGCAGCGCCCGCGCGTGGCCTGCGGAAATGGCTCCCTCGGCAAGCATTTGCTGCGCCTCGGGTGGCAGGCGCAACAGGCGCAGAGTATTGGTAACGGTCGAACGGTCCAGCCCCAGGTGCTCGGCGATTTCCTCATGGCTCAATCCGTGTTTCTGTTGCAGCGCCGCATAACCCTGCGCGGCTTCCAGGGGATTCAGATCCTCGCGCAGCAGATTTTCCGTGAGTGCCAATTCCAGCGCGTCACGGTCGCCGATTTCACGCACCACAGCGGGAATCACCGCAAGGCCCGCTTCGCGCGCCGCCCGCCAACGCCGCTCGCCGGCGATCAGTTGAAAGCGTCCGTCCGCTCGGCGCAACAGCACGGGCTGAACCAAGCCGCTCGAGCGAATGGAATCCGCCAACTCTTTCAGCTTGTCCGGCGAAAAGGTACGGCGAGGCTGGAACGGGTTAGGGTCGATCTGGTCAACCGCCACCTCCGCCAGTCCGGCCGTGGTGGTTTCGACGGTGCGCAGAAGCGCGTTAAGTCCGCGCCCCAACACCTTTTTGGTCATGTTGGATGACCTCCTTGGCTAAATCCAGGTAGCTGGTGGCGCCCTTGCAATCCGGGTCGTAGAGAAAAATCGGCTTGCCGAAACTCGGCGCTTCCGCCAGGCGGACGTTGCGCGGGATGACAGTGGAAAAAACCTGGTCGCCGAAGAAATCTCGCAAATCGTCGCGTACCTGGTGGGAAAGATTGGTACGTTCGTCGTACATGGTCAGCAGGATGCCCTCCACCGCCAGCCGCGGATTGTGCGAACGGCGGATGCGAATCAGCGTGTCGATGAGTTCGGAGACCCCTTCCAGTGCGAAGTACTCACATTGTACGGGAACGATGACCGTATCTGCTGCAACCAGCGAATTCAGCGTGAGAAGGTCGAGCGCCGGCGGGCAATCAATCAATATGAAATTGAACCGGTCGCGCAGGCCTTCCATTTTCTTGCGCAATACCCGTTCGCGCTCCTCCTGTTCAACCAACTCCACGGCGGCCCCCACTAGGTTCTTTTCTGATGGAATCAGGTGCAGTCCCTCGACGGGGCAAGACAAAATCAGGTCAGACAGGGGGACATCGTGCATCAGGGCGTGATAAATCGAGCGGCGGGCGGGGTCGCGGGGAAAACCCAGGCCACCTGTGGTGTTCGCCTGGGGATCGCAATCGATGACCAGCGTCCACATTTCCTGCTTTGCCAGCGCGGCCCCGAGATTGATGGCCGTCGTCGTCTTGCCGACTCCGCCTTTCTGATTGGCAATAGCAATGACTTTTCCCAAATCTTTCCCCACGTTCTGGATTTGCCGTGAATCTAACAGAGCCCGCCCATTTCCGCAAGCTTCGCGGGGAGATTTCGCCAGGAAGAGACTGCGGCATCGGGCATCACGCCCCCTTCTTGACACCCTGGGAATATAGATATACAAAAATGTCCCTTGTTTGGGGTACATTGGTTGTTTGTTGCGGTGAACTGTACTGTCGTACCGTTCTCGTGCTGTGGAATTGACGGCGCCGGGACACGCGACGCTCGTTATTGAATGGATGAGGCAAGAAGTCTTTTCCCTCGGGGCCTGTAGCAAAATGACAAATATGATTACGCACTGGAAGGGGGCGATCTCTGCCCAACGCCGGTCATTGGCCAGAATCGCAGCGGCGATCCTGGCAGCCCTCGCCTTCAACCTGGCGCCCCTTCGCGGACAGACACCGGCCACTTCCCCCGCCGACCTCGAGCGCGGCCAAAAGCTCTACGTGGAGAATTGCGTTGGCTGCCATGGAGTTGATTTCAAAGGAACCGATCAAGGCCCGGCGCTAGTGGGTAATCCCGTGATGCGCCGGATGAACGTACGCCGGATCCGCGGCATCATCAACGGCGGGATTCCCGGCACGGGGATGCCCCCGTTTGATTTGCCCGCTCAGGACCTTGATGCCCTTGCTCCCTTTATTCGCTCCTTGAACTCGCCGGCGGCGGAGAGCAATGTGCCCGGTGACGTGGCCGCGGGCGAGCGGATCTTCTTTGGCCCGTCGGGAAAATGTGATTCCTGCCATATGGTTTCGGGCAGGGGAAAGCCCATTGGCCCTGATCTCTCGAACCTGGGAACGGAAAAAACCGTCGACGAAATCAAATTGGCCCTCGCCAAACCGGACTCGGCAATCACCCCCGGGTATGATTTGGTGACCGTCAAGCTCCGGGATGGAAGCACGGTTCGCGGTTTCGCAAGGAGCCGGAGCAATTTTGATATCCGGGTGGAAGACCTTCAGGGAAGATTGCACTTGCTCGGGCCGAATCAAATCGCCTCGATTAACGAAGAAGCTCATTCGGCCATGCCTCCTGTGGAAGCATCTGGGGAAGACCTCCAGAACCTGCTGGCATACTTAAGCCGGCTGACAGGTATTAAAGTAGGGGCACTGAACCCTAATCCTCCAACGCGCGAGAGCGGCATTGATTTCGACCGCATCATGCACCCCAAACCGGGAGATTGGCTGACCTACAACGGATCGCTGGACGCCAACCGCTACAGCCCGCTGCGCCAGATCAATACGACCAATGTCAGTCGCCTGGACTTGCAGTGGATCTTCACAGTGCCGCTGTGGCGGAATCTGCTTCCGGACAATGCCTATTTCAACGAGAACATGAAGTACTTCGGGCTGGAGGTGACGCCGCTGGTGGCGGACGGCGTCATGTACATTTCCGGGCCCAACTCCGTCTACGCCCTCGATGCCTTGACCGGCCACGAGATTTGGGAATTCACCCGAGCGCGTACTTCCACCCTGGTCAGCGACGCATCCATCGGCACTAATCGCGGGGTCGCCATTCTCGGCGATAAGATCTTCAGGACAACTGACAACGCGCACCTCATCGCTCTGAACCGGACAACCGGCAAGCTGGTTTGGGAACAGAATATGATCGACGAGCCCCAGCATTACGGCTCAACCGTCGCGCCCCTGGCCGTGAAGGATATGATCATCGCGGGCGTTTCCGGAGCGGATTATGGCATGCGCGGGTTCATCGCCGCGTACAAGGCCGACACCGGCGAACGTGTCTGGCGCCACTTCACCGTCCCGGCCAAGGGCGAGCCGGGCATCGAGACCTGGCAGGGCCCCGAGCCCAAAGAGGGCGGCGGTTCAACCTGGGTAACCGGGTCATATGATGCGGAAACCGATACCCTTTATTGGCCTACCTCCACTCCTTGGCCTACTACTAACGATCATGACCGGCCGGGCGACAATCTTTATACAGAGTGCATGCTGGCTCTGAATCCCGATACCGGGGAATTCAAGTGGTACTACCAGTTCACTCCTCACGATACCCACGTATGGGATGCGACGGAGCCACCCGTCTTGGTGGATACCCGCTATCGTGGGGAAGACCGCAAGCTCCTCATCATGGCCAATCGCAATGGGTTCTTCTATGTGCTGGATCGAACGAATGGCAAGGTTTTGTTGGCCAAACCATTTATCAATAAGCTAACGTGGGCAAGCGGCATTGGCCGCGACGGCCGTCCCCAACTTCTTCCCGAGGGGGACGTGACCTGCCCGGAAAGCGCCGCGAACTGGAACGCCACCGCGTTCAGCGCCAAGACACACCTTTTCTACACAGTCGCTATTGAGCAATGCGTGGTGAACCTCGGCTCTGCCGGATGGAAGAAGACGCAGCCGCATGTGGACCCTCCCAAGAAGTTTATTCGCGCCCTTGATATCGAGACCGGCAAGGTGGTTTGGGAAAAAGCCGAGATGGGTAATGCCGAGGGCAAGCGGGACGCGGGGCTTTTAGCCACTGCGGGAGGATTGATCTTTTACGGCGACCCTGGCGGGGATTTTGAGGCCATGGATGAAAGGAATGGAAAGACGCTCTGGCATTTCATAACGAGTGGCGAAAACAAGGCTTCCCCTATGACTTACATGGTTGGGGGAAAACAGTTTGTGGCCGTAGCCATTGGCCCCAACATTGTTTCCTTTGCGATGCCCCCGGAAACCAAGGGGAACTGAGCGGAAGCAGGAGCCCCTGGAGGGTCGTTCAGGCAAGTCGGGAATGTCTTCATCAAGGATGAGCAACTTGGAGTTTCGCATGGGTAGGAGCCGTATCGGGTTGGCGAGCGCACTCGTCTTTATCGCGCTGGCACTGGGACCTTTGCAATTCTACGGGCAAACCCCCGCCGTTCCAGGCACCTCAAGCGATGGCCAGAAGCTATTCCGCGAAAACTGTTCCGGATGCCACGGCATGGATGCCCTGGGAACAGACCGGGGCCCGGCATTGGCGGGAAATCGCGGCCTGGCCAATCGGTCCGTTCGCAGGTTGAGTGAATTGATTAAAGTCGGAATCCCCGGGACGGGCATGCCGGCCTTCAATCTGCCGGACAATGACCTGGACGCTCTCGCGGAATTTGTACACTCCCTCAATTGGCGGGCGTCTGCCACCACTATTCCTGGGGATGCCGCTGCCGGGGAACAATTCTTCTTGGGCAAGGGAAAATGCGCCTCCTGCCACATGGTGAAGGGCAAGGGATCGCCCATTGGCCCGGACCTCTCGAACCTTGGGAATGAATTGACCGTCAACGAGCTGCGGGCTGCATTGACTGATCCCAGTGCGCATATTACCCCTCACTACGAGTTGGTCAGCGTAACTTTGCGCGACGGGAAGACGGTGCGGGGCTTTGCGCGCAGCCAGTCCAATTTTGATATTCGCGTGGAGGACCTTCAGGGCAAGCTGCACCTAATCGAGGAAGGCCAGATTGCCGCGATTCACGATGAGAAGGCGTCCGCGATGCCGCCCGTGGAAGCTACGGCCGATGAAATGCAGAATCTCATCGCCTACCTCAGTCATCTTACAGGCGTCAAAACTGGGGAGCTGGTGACATCGTCCGCTCCTTCGGACGACGATATCGATTTTGCGCGCATTCTCCATCCCCGGCCCGGTGATTGGCTGAGTTACGACGGAAAGGTGAACGCCAACCGCTATAGCGAACTCGCCCAGATCAACACCTCCAATGTCAACCAATTGAAGCCCCAGTGGATTTTTACGGTGCCTTTGTGGAAGAATTTCGTTCCTAACACTTCGTACTACGTTCAAAATTACGCCTACTTCGGCTTGGAGGTAACTCCTCTTGTCGCTGATGGCGTCATGTATATCACCGGCCCGAGTTCCGTGTATGCGCTGGATGCCCTGACCGGGCGGGAAATCTGGCAATACGTCCGCAAACGCACGGCGGGGGGTTTTAGTGATGCGTCGTTGGGAACGAACAAGGGCGTTGCGTTGCTGGGTGACAAGGTATTCATGTGTACCGACAACGCCCACTTGATTGCCCTGAACCGAACGACGGGGAAACTGGTTTGGGAACAGGAGATGCCGGACGAACGCATGCATTACGGTTCAACCGTGGCGCCCTTGATTGTCAAGGATATGGTGGTGGCAGGCGTATCGGGCGGCGACTTTGGCATCCGCGGGCTCCTTGCTGCATACAAGGCCGACACGGGTGAGCGC
>Ga0335085_10013727_pt1 | contig 11860 bp, 10 predicted proteins | sample Lox_Sample_45_FD_206712 | JGI IMG/M metagenome (GOLD analysis project Ga0335085, IMG submission 206712) | Soil microbial communities from Loxahatchee National Wildlife Refuge, Florida, United States - Lox_Sample_4.5 | ecosystem: Environmental > Terrestrial > Soil > Wetlands | place: USA...
CGGCCCGAAAGCAGCCCGTCGGGTTTGCAGGCGCGGAGAGATGGCCGAGTGGTCGAAGGCGCACCCCTGCTAAGGGTGTAAGGGTCAAAAGCCCTTCGAGGGTTCGAATCCCTCTCTCTCCGCCAGCTCTCTCACCGTCGAACGGAGCCGACGTCACCTGACCCGGCGTCTCGTCGCTCGCCGATGCGCTGCGTTATCGCCGGGGCAGCCGCCGTTCACAGTCGCCGCCGGGATCAATCCCGTAATATCCGCAGCCAGATGGATACCGAGTGCGCCGGGCGGAGACTCAATCCGCGTATTACCGACACCGACTGGCTGGTGCTGCGCGGCATGCGTTCGGCCATCGCCCGCCTGGCGGCCGATGTCGGCGGCTCCGGGCAGCGCGCGGTCGACTTCGGCTGCGGTGCGCAGCCCTACCGCCCGATATTCACGGCCCACGGCATCGACTACCGCGGCGCCGACTTCTCCGGGGCCGAGGTGCGCATCGAGGCGGACGGACGCATCGCGCTGCCCGATGCGAGCGTGGACCTGGTGCTGTCCTTCCAGGTGCTCGAGCACGTGCGCGACGTCGGCCGTTATCTCAGCGAGGCGCGGCGCATCCTGCGGCGCGGCGGCTGGCTGCTGCTCTCGACTCATGGGACCTGGCTCTATCACCCGCACCCCGAAGATCATCGTCGCTGGACACGTGCCGGTCTACTCGGGGAACTGGCGCAGCAGGGGTTCGCCGTCGGCGCGTGCATCCCGGTGCTGGGTCCGCTTGCCTGGACGACGCTGGTGCGCCTCACCTGCGAATACCACGCCTGCCGGCGCATTCCGGTACTTGGGCCGCCGCTCGCTGCCGCGCTCGCACTACTCATGAATACGCGCGGACTTCTCGAGGAGCGCCTGACCCCGGCCTGGGTGCGGGACGACAACGCCTGCGTTTACGTGACGCTGTCGCGCGCCGGCGGGAGCGGCCCGTGAGGCTGACGCGCTTCACGCTGGTGGGTGGGGCGTGCGCGTTGCTCGCCAACGCGGCCATCATCCTGCTGGTGCGGGCCGGGCTCGGTACCATCGCCGCGACGCTGACTTCGTTCGTGCCGGTAGTGCTGATCGGCTACGCGCTGCACGCGGCTTTCACCTTCCGCCGCGCGCCCACGCGGGTTTCGCTCGGGCGCTATGCGCTCGCCATGGGGGCAAATTTTCCGCTCACCATCGGGGCCTTGTACCTGCTGTGCGACCTGCTGAAGGTCCCGGTGACGATCGCCGCGCCCGCGACCACGCTGCTCATCTTCGTGTGGAACTATCTCTCGGGCAGCTGGGCCTTCGCGGCCGCGCCCGGCCGCACGGCCAACGCCGCGCGCGAATGAAGGCGATGCAGGAGCTCAGCGTCGAGGCCGTGCGCCGCTCCCTGGCCGCGCACCTGCCGATCTACTCCTGGCGCACACCGGTCTACCAGTACGTGGCGTTGCGCAAGCTGCGCGAGCTGTGGGACCCGGCGCATCGCAGCGCGCTCGACGTGGGCGGCGGCACCGGCGTCATGGCCCAGGCGGTCAAGACTCTCTTCGGCCTCGAACGCGTGGCCTCGGTGGACGTCGCCGACCGCTTCCTCCGCTCGCTCGACATCGAGACCTCGGTCTACGACGGCACGCGGCTGCCGTTCGGCGCCGGTTCTTTCGACTGCGTCCTGCTCTTCAACGTGCTGCATCATGTGCCGGTGGCGGCGCGCGCGGCACTGCTCACTGAATGCCGCCGCGTCGCGGGTACGGGTCCGATCTACATCAAGGATCACCTGTCACGGGGACCCGCCGACGACCTGCGGCTCACCATTCTCGATCTGCTCGGCAATCTGCCGTTCTCCGGGATGGTGCGCGCCGTTTATCTGCGCGAGCGCGACTGGCACGAGCTCGCCGCAACCACGGGTCACGTCGCGGACGCGCCGCTCTCCGGGGCCTACCGGCGCGGCATCGCCGCCGCGCTCTTCCCCAACCGCCTCGAGATCAGCATGCGCTGGCGGGCGGCCTGAGCGGCATGTCAGAGGCCCCGCTGCGGCTCCTGATGGTGTCGCACTACTTCGCCGAACGCCGCGGCGGCGTCGAGCTGGTGGCGGCGGCATTGGCGCACGAGCTCGCAGCGGCGGGTTTCACGGTCACGTGGCTTGCGACCGGCGAGGGCGTACAGAGCGCGGGCGCCGCGTACCGCGTGCGCCCGCTCGCCGCATCGGGGCTCGCGGAGCGGCTGCTCGGCATTCCCTACCCGCTACCGCTGCCGTCCGCACTGCGCGCACTGCGCGAGCAGGTCGCGTGCAGCGACCTGGTGCTGGTCCACGATGCGCTGCAGCTCACCAGCGTCGTCACCGCGCGCGCCGCACGCGCGCTCGGCAAACCCTGCGTCGTGGTGCAGCACATCGGACTGGTACCGTACCGCAATCCGCTCAAGCGCGCGCTCATGGCGTGCGCCAACGCGTGGGTCGCCGCGCCGCTGCTGCGCGAGGCCGATCAGGTGGTCTTCATCAGCGAGGCCGTGAGGCAGCATTTCGCAACCCTTGCATGGCGGCGCCCGCCGCTCGTCATCTTCAACGGGGTCGACACCGGGGTATTCACTCCGCCGCCGGACTCCGCCGCTGTGGCGCAGGCCCGCGCCGCGCTGGGGTTGCCCGAGGGTCCGGTGGCGCTGTTTGTCGGGCGATTCGTCGAGAAGAAGGGGCTCGCCGTACTCGCGCAGCTGGCGCGCGGGCGCCCCGGCGTCACGTTCGCCTTCGCCGGCCGCGGCCCGCTCGATCCGGCGCGCTGGGGCCTCGCCAACGTGCGCACCTATGCCTCGCTCAGCGGACGCACGCTCGCGCCGCTCTATCAGGCGAGCGATCTGCTGCTCTTGCCCAGTGTGGGTGAGGGTTTTCCGCTGGTGGTACAGGAAGCCCTCGCCTGCGGCCTGCCAGTGTTATGTGGCCGCGATACGGCGAGCGCCGACCCGCGCGCGTCGTCGTTTCTCGAGGGGATCGAGGTCGATCTTGCGCGCCCGCAGGCGACCGCACGGCTGTTTGACGCGGCCATCACCGCCGCGCTCACGCGGGCGCAGCCGCTGCCGGATCGCCGGGCGCGCTGCGACTTTGCGCGGGCGAGCTATTCCTGGCGGGCAAGCGGTGAGGCTTACGCGAGCGTGTTGCGGCGTTTGCACGCTCCTGAGCGGGTTTCAGGGTAGCGCTGGTGGGGCGATCAGCCGGGCGGTGTAATGGCCGCTGCTGCGAGCGCAAGCGAGTCGCGGCGGCGGCTCGGTGAGCCACTGGCCTGTGCTGCCGAGGAAGAGCGGATCGTCGCCGCGCGCCGGATCGAAGAGCCGTACGGAGCCGTTGCTGACACGCAGCTCGAGATCCGTATTCAGGTAGATGCGTTGCCAGGCGGCGCCGCTGTGCTCACTGAGCACGCGCCGTGGCTGGAAGAGCAGCGGGCAGGCATCCTCGATTCGATCGAACACGCGATCGGCGACGCGCTGCTCGGCAAGATCGGCGGAGTGGTCGGCATGGTCGGGCAAGACCCGGCAGGCCACGAGCCTTCGTATCGGTTCGGACGACGGCCGCTGCGCGCTCCCGAGCCTGATGACCAGGTCGGGCGGTACGCCGACCACCACTATCGTCGAGCAGTCGTCATCATCGGCACGCAAGCCGAAGCGCGCGAGCGCGTAGTTGACATCGGGCGACGGCCGCTGCTCCTGCGGACGGGATCGTGAGCTGCTGAACAGCACCCGCACGTGGGGCTGATAGCGACGGAGCAGCTCGGCGATGCGGGCTCCGCCCGGGCCGTTGGGCGCGAGCGGGTACGCACCGGAGAAATTTACCAGAGCCGAGTCGCGCGCCAGGTAGGGTGCGATGAATGAGTTCGACTGCATGCCGTACACGAGGTAGAGATTCGCTTCAGTCGCCAGGGCGTCGGGGACCCGCACGTCGAGCCATGCTCCACCCCACGGCCGGGGATCCCAGCGATACTCCGCCCCCACCGTGACCTGGAGAGTCTGTACGGCGAAGATCGCGATCAGAGAGTAGAGGCTGAGCCTCGGCCACTCGCGGAACGAGCACACGAGGAGCCCGCTGATCAGAACCGCTGCCACGCTCCCCATCGGGAGCAGGTAGCGTCCGTTCGCGGAGGTAGCGAGCCAGAGGACCCAGTCGAGCACGAGGCCGCAGGCGAGCGCCGCCATCACCCGAGTGCGCATGCAAGGCGGGGCCGGCGGGGCGGTGCCCGCAGGCGGACGCGCGCGCTGCACGAACCAGCGCGCCGTCAGCACGCCAGCCAGCGCGGCACCCAGTATGAGCAGCACTGCGTAGCGGATGTCCGGCATGCGCTGTTCGGAGTCGATCATCGCGACCGGATTAGCCATGGCGAAAGGCCGCCACAGGGCTTCCCCGAACGAGGCCGGAATGAAGCGAACCGCTACCCACGACTGAGCGGGAAACCCGGGGGAGGGGAACAGGCCGTTGAACAAAGGGAAGAACGGGTTGTGAAACAACCGGTAGACCTGCCGCGCCCAAGGTACGGCGATCACGGCGGACCCGGCCAAGCCGGCCGCCACGTAGGCCAGCGCGTGACGCAGCCGGCCGAGCCCGCTCGTCGGCAGCCACGCCAGCAGCACGGTCCCGGCCACGGCATGCACCGCGTTAGTGGGCTTGAGAGCCGTAGCCGCGCCGAGGATGAGCCCTGCACAGACGATGCGGGCGACACGAGGCTCAGTCACAGCACGCGACAGCAGCAGCCAGGCTCCAAGTACCAAGGTTGCGGTGGTGATATCGGCAAAGCTCGAGCCGATCTGCAGGATCAGGATCGGATCGAGGAATGCGAGCCCGACGGCGCAGGCTCCGATGGCCAACCGGGTACGCCGGTCGTCGGTGGACGATACGCTGAGCGCCAGCTCATAGGTGAGCCAGAGTAACGTGCTGTGCGCGACTGCCAGTATCGAGGTGATCGCCAGGGCCGGGAGTCCGGCCGCGACCATTGCGTAGAATGGTACGTAAGCGTAGGGATTCAGGTATCCGGCCGTTCCAGCTGCCAGGTAATCCTGGGCAAAGCGGTCGTGAACCGCACTGAAGCCGGCGTACAGGTGGTAGTGCAGCGTGTCCCACAGCACGTCCCTGCCGAGCAGGAAGTTGCTGGTCAGGGCGAGCAGCGTGGCGGCTGCATACACGGCGAGGCGCCCGGTCAACGCATGCTTCACCTCTCGCTCGCACCGGGACGAATATCGATGAAGCCGAGCACGAAAGAGGCGAACACGATCTCGGCGCCGGCCAGCATCAGAGTGACCGAGGGAATCGCGACACGCATCATGGTCACTGGGTCGAGGGCCCCGAGTCGCGCCTGCGCCCAGCTCACCACTGAGTAGACCGCGAGCGCGAAGCCGGCGAGAGCAAGCGTCAGCCCGACGACGATGCCGCGCTCGAGCGTAAAGATGCGCAGGAACCTTGCCAGCGCAGGCGTCATCGGCAGCGCATCCTTCAGCACGCCGATGGTGCGCGCCACCAGCGAGAACAGCACGAGCTGCACTCCGAGAATAGCGGCGCCGGCGGCGTACAGCATGGTGTGGATGTCGAAGCCCACGCCGTCCACGGCGATCGTCCCGTGCATGATCGCAACTTCGGCCGCGGTGCCGAGGCCGACGAGGCACAGGCCCGGATAGAGCATCAGCCACCGCGGGCTCATCATCAGCAGGAAGCGCAGGTGCCGCCAGCCGTCCCGCCAGGTGCGCAGGTGCGGGGCGCGCGAGCGCCCGTCGGGCGAGAGCACCGTGGGCACCTCGCTGATGCGCCAGCCCGCGAGCGTCGCCTTCACGATCATCTCGCTCGCGAACTCCATGCCCGCCGAGCGCAGTCCGAGCGCGAGCGCGGCACTGCGCTCGACGCCGCGCAGCCCGCAATGGAAGTCGCCGATGCGCGCGGAGAAGAACAGCCGGCCGGCGAAGCTCAGCGCCGGATTACCGAGGTAGCGATGCAGGAAGGGCATGGCGCCGGGGCGGATGCCGCCGCGGAAGCGATGACCGATGACCATGGTGTTGCCGGCACGCAGGGCCGCAACGAAGTCATCGAGCTGAGAGAAATCGTAGCTGTCGTCGGCGTCCGCCATGATGACGAAACGGCCGCGGGCGTTCTCGAGCCCGCCGAGCAGCGCCGCGCCGTAGCCACGACGCGCCACCGGCGCGACGCGCGCTCCCGCGGCGAGCGCGAGCTCGATCGAGCCGTCGCCAGAGCCGTTGTCGGCGACCAGTACTTCGCCCGCGATCCCGGTGCGCTCGAGAAAGCTGCGCGCCTTGCGCACGCAGGTCGCGACCGTCTCCGCCTCGTTGAGACAGGGCATGAGAATGGTCAGTTCCAGCGCACCCGCCTCGTCCGCGCCGGGGAGGCCGGCCGGGAGCGGTGCAGTATCGGCTATCGCCACGCGCGGGGTCCGCAGGACGGATTCCATGATGATCGCATTATCCCGGGGCGCCGCTCCAGGTCGGTGTGATCCGCTCGGCAGATTGTCCTCGTCTCCAGGGCGTAACCGCGGCTACCGCTGCGGCGGCTGCCGTCGGTAGAATCGGCGCATTCCAACCCTACAACAAGGGGACTGCACCATGCTGCACATACTGTGGATGTTCATCGTCGGCATCCTGGTGGGCGCGATCGCCCGCATGATCGATCCGGCCGCCGGCCACATGGGTCTTATCATGACGGGGATCCTCGGCATCGCCGGCTCGATCGTCGGCGGCTTCATCGCCCGGCTCTTCAGCAAGCCCGCGCCCGGTGCGCCGTTTCATCCGGCGGGGATCATCCTGTCGATCATCGGCGCGGTGCTGGTGCTGTGGGTATGGACGCATCTGGTGGGCGTCAGGATTTGATCGAATCCGCGCCCGGAACACGCCCCGCCCGGCCGGAACTCAGCGATATGGTAGGATGCGCGCCCCCCGGGATACGGCCGCCGATCGACGGTGCCGCCGCGCCCCGGGAACAGCGTTCAAAGCGGCGCGCCCGTAGCTCAGTTGGATAGAGTACCTGGCTACGAACCAGGGGGTCGGGAGTTCGAATCTCTCCGGGCGCGCCAATTACGACAACGACTTAAGAGTGCCTGACGCACCGTCGTTGGCCACCTGTGGCAGATTTGTGCCGTTGACCGGCTCCACAACCCTCGTGGCGCATAAGCGATCCGCATAGGGCGCCAGGTGCTCCGCCGACAGATGCGCATAACGACGTACCATCTCCGGACTCTCCCAGCCCCCAAGCTCCTGTAATGCGTGCAGCGGCGTCCCTTGCTGTATGTGCCAGCTCGCCCAGCTGTGCCGCAGATCGTGCCAGCGAAAGTCCGCGCTCCCGGCCCGCTCGAGAGCGGCGCACCACGCCTTTGTACTGACCTGACGGATCGACTTCCCGTGAAGCTAAACACGTGCGTCGGATGCTTCCCGCCTTGCCGCCGCAAAATCAGAACCGCCTCCGCATTGAGCGGGACTGCGATGGCCTTTCGCGCCTTGGCTTGATCGGGATGAATCCACGCACACCGCCGTACCAAATCAACTTGCGTGCACTGAAGCCCGGTGACGTTGCCTCGACGAAGGCCTGTCGCCAACGAGAACCGGGCCATCTCTGCCAAATGCTCCGGCAGCGCGGCTAGAAGCCGGTCCGCTTCCTCTCGGCTCGGGAACCGCACGCGACGCGTGGGCTCCTTCAGCATTCGAATCCGCGGCGGCACTCGGTCGAGCCATTCCCAATCGTTCAGCGCCTTCCTGAGGATGGCCCGCGCAACTTCCAGCGTGCGATTAACCGTCGCATTACTCACGCCCTCTGCGACACGAGCGTCCGTGATCCGGTCTACCAGTGCACGGCTGATCTCATCCAGGTGTCGGCCGCCTGAGAACCGATCAAGCCACCGAAGGTGCATCTTGTCGGACTCAAGCGTTGCCTTGTGCTCGGACTCCTTCAACCAGCGCACGACGGCCTCGCTCCAAAGCCTCCGCGGCCGCTCACCAAGCTTCGACGTGCGCCAAAGCTCAGCCTTCAACCGATCGTGATACTCCCGCGCTAGGGCTTCAGATCGTTGCGTCCCAGGCCCGGCTGTATCCGGCGCCTTTGGACTGGGCAGCCCGCTCGCGTATTATTTTCGACAGCCTTACGAAGAATCAGCCCACCAAGCCCGGTCCAGACCATGCACATATTCAAAGACTTCAAGAACTTTGCGGACGCGCGGCTTAATCTCTTCGCGCCGGTCACTTTGCTTATCGGAAAGAATGCGTCCGGAAAAACGAACACAATCGAAGCGGTAGAGCTGCTCGCAAACCTGGCCCATGGTCGTGCGATTCACGAGATCACTGATATGGGCCGAGGTCTCGGGTCTGGCACATTCGAAATAAGGGGAGGGCTCCCGGCTTGTGCTCGCGCGGGCACCAATCGGTTTTCGCTCGGGTTCAGTGGGGGGTTTACGTTCTTTGGTGCGCACGAAATGTTCGGCTACACCATCACTGTCGACGTCAGACCGGAGCCGCGCATTTCCGGAGAACGGCTCAGCATAGGAGATCGGACAATATTCCACTCAGAGCTTCAGTCCAACGCCAGAGGGGCCTTGCTACGAGCGCAGTACGACAACTTTGCGCGCGGCGGAAACAAACCATTAATCACGCTTTCCACAGATCATTCTCTTCTGTCCCGGTACAGAGTCGCAATCGCCGAGGCTGACGTAGAGCGTGCGCAGCGTTACCACGAAGCTCGTCGACTCGTGACAGCAATCTCCGACTATCTGCGTGCCTCATTTGTTTTCGACCCGAACCCGCGCGCAATGCGCGCTTACGAGCGCATTGGACAGCGCGTCCTGCTGAGGGACGCGGCGAATCTCTCCTCCGTCCTCCATGACCTGGATACTAGAGATGAAAAATCAAAGGAGACCCTCGCCCGCCTCCTAGACACGATTCGTCAGCTTCCTGAGGAACCATTCGAGAAATTTGGCTTCGCGGTCACGAGGCAAGGCGACGTTCTATTTGGTTTGCACACCCCTGAGAACTCCGACCTCATCGATGCGCGCGTGCTGTCCGATGGCACGCTTCGGAGCCTAGCCGTTTTGACCGCCCTGGAAACGGTGCCTGAAGGATCCCGGGTCGTAATCGAGGAATTCGACAACGGAGTCCACCCCACCCGGGTGGGCGTGCTGAGTGCCGCACTATGGGAATGCAGCAAGCGACGTCATCTGAACGTCTTGGTGACCACCCACAACCCGGCGACGCTTGATGCGCTGACTCCCGAGCAGCTAACAGCGGTAGTTCTGTGTCTGTTTGACCCCGAGACTAAGGCCGCTAAGCTTCTCCCTCTGACGAGAATTCCAGACTCTGACTTGCTTTTGGAGCGGGGTCATCTCGGCAATCTGGTAACAAAGAAAATCCTCGAACGTCATCTGATGCCGAACTTCTCGGCCTCCCAGAAGCAGATTGCTGAAGACTGGCTAAAGTCGCTGCAATGACTTGGGTCATTCTCGACACGTCATATCTACTGGAGATATATCGTGTCCCCGGCAAACATGACCCCGCTGCTCACTCTGAGATTACCGCGAGGCTCGCAGCGCACATTGCCGGCAGTGGTCGCATCTACGTTCCAATTCCCGTAATTTTTGAATTCGCAAACCACATTGCCGACCTGGCAGACGGCGGAGCTCGCTTTAACCTGGCAGCAAAGCTCAAAGAAACCATTCACTCGTCACTGGAAACGGCGTCTCCTTGGATCATCATGCCGTTTCGTCAAAATGACCTGCTCGACGAAGTGACAGGCGCGCTCGTCGATCATTGCAGACACTTCGCGGAGCAATATGCGGTTCAGGGTGTTGGATTAACAGACATCGCGCTCATCGATGCCGCTAATCGTCTTTCCAAGATGGCCGCTAGGCAGACCCCACGTGCCAGCGTGCACATATGGACTCGGGACGTTGCCCTGAAGGCGCGGGAACCGGACTGCGAGCAGGACCCGTTCGTTTAGCCCTCAGAGCGCGGCGAACGGAATGTTAGTGGCGCAAGGCCAAACTATGGTCTCAACGTAGTTAGCTCTCGCACTCGTCCGCTCTGACGAACTTGGTCTTGCGGCGCATTCAGACTGAGTGTGCCGCAGTTCGCCATGGATTCCGGCAAGTCGCCGCAAGTGATTGATTGCAAATAGCTACATGATTGGCAATTCGCCTACGAACCAGGGGGTCGGGAGTTCGAATCTCTCCGGGCGCGCCAAATTCCAAAAAATGACCGAGGTTGTGGGAGTCGTCCTGCAGTGATGCGGGTGAGAGCTCCCGACCGTCGCCGCAGGCGCGCTCGCGCCCGCGCTACTGGAACGCGTAGCCGACTCTCACCCCGATCTCACGCGGCGGATTGACCAGATAGTCGTTGGTCAGGTTATCCAGCTGATTCGGCTGCGACGGCTGCGCGAGGAACACTTCCTTGTCGAAGAGGTTGGTGCAGTAGAGCGTTGCGTGCCAGGCCTCGTGATGCAGCGTCGCGTTGAGGTTCGTCACCTCGTAGGCCGTCGAATGCTGGATGGTCGTCGTGCCGACGCTCGGTGCGAGCTGCAGCGCCACGGCGCTGCGGTAGGAGCTGTTGCCGGAGAGCGTCAGCTCGTATCCGCGGGCGAGCGCGACGTCGTAGACCAGCGCCACGTTGAGGCTCGTCTTGGGGCTGCCCGGAAGCTGCTCACCCGAGGTGCCGGAGAGCAGGCCGGGAACGATGGTGCCGGTGCCATTGTTGGCGGGGAGCGAGAAGTCGCTGGTGAGCTTGGCATCGGCATAGGCGAAGCTCACCAGGTAGGTGAGGCGCGGCACGAAGGTCGGGCCGCTGGTCTCGAGCTCGAAGCCTTTCGACTCGGCGGTGTTGGCATTGTAGACGGCGAGGTTGCCGGAGGGCAGGCTGGAGGAGATCTGCGGCTTGTCCCAGTAGATGTCGAAGATCGCGAACGTGTAGGACAGGCCGTTGTCGAGCCGTCCCTTCAGTCCCGCCTCGTAGTTGTTGGTGCTGTCGGGCGCATAGGTCCGCAGCAGCGGACTTTCCTCGAAGATGCCGCTCTGCGGCACCGAGTTCGCGCCGCCGCGGCGGAAGCCCTGCGACCAGAGCGCGTAGACGTACTGATGATCGGCGTACTCGTAGGAGGGGTTGATCTTGCCGACGGTCTTGGTGGCCGGCGCGCTGCGCGGCGTCGGCGGAATGAGCGTCGGGAAGGTGAAGTCCTGGTAGAGCTGCATGTCGGTGAACTGCTGGTTGAAGTAGCGGGCACCGAAGGTCACCTGCGCGTGGGGCATGAAGTGCCAGGCGAGCTCGCCGAAGATCGACTTGTCGGTGAAGTTCTGTGTATCGATCTGCTGGAAGGTGAGATCGTTCGGGCCGCTCAGCAGCAGGCAGTTGGGGAAGGTCGTCGCCCCGGCGTAGTAGGAGTAGTAGCCGGTGCAGCCCTGGGCCGCGGCGCGCTCCGGCGAGCCCGGATTGGTCACGAACCAGTCACCGTGGCGGGTCTGCCGCTGATAGAAGAGGCCGAGCACGTAGTCGAAGAGCTTCGCGGGGTCGGCTTTCGACACCAGCCGCAGTTCCTGCGAGAAGTTGTAGGCCGAGTCGGTGAACTGGAACGGATAGATGAAGCGCGGGTTGGTCGGCACGCCGGCGTAATAGGGCAGAAAAAAGCCGCCGTCGAAGCCGCCGTAGTCGAAGCTCGAGTCCTGGATGAGCGAGCCCGAAGTCGTCTGGTAGGTCGTGGTAGCCGACACCGTGGCGAAACCGGCGTCGTAGCTCACGTCGAGGCTCGTGAGGTTGGTGGTACGTGTGAAGGGCTCATCGACCAGCGCGAACTCCCGGTAGGGGCCGCCGGCGGGGAACACCGTGTGCGGATCGAAGGGCGAGGCGCCGCCGGCGAAATCCG
>Ga0335085_10013728_pt1 | contig 11859 bp, 9 predicted proteins | sample Lox_Sample_45_FD_206712 | JGI IMG/M metagenome (GOLD analysis project Ga0335085, IMG submission 206712) | Soil microbial communities from Loxahatchee National Wildlife Refuge, Florida, United States - Lox_Sample_4.5 | ecosystem: Environmental > Terrestrial > Soil > Wetlands | place: USA: Florida...
CATGAGAACGCGGGGAATCGAAGAAAGCGAACTCGAATCGGAGATTTTGTGTTCAGGTAAAGAAAAGACTCAACCCAGAGGGCACAGAGGCTTCACAGAGCGCACAGAGCGGCAAGCCAAGACTAAACTCGCTTGTCTTTTTGTCTTCTCCGTGCTCTCTGTGAGTCCTCCCTGACCTCTGTGTTAAGGTTTTAGGCAGCTCGCCACTGACACATGAGAATTGATTGGCCTGAGGGCAAGAAATTCGCCTTTACGATTTTTGACGATCCGGATTCGCAGCGACTGGAGGACGGGAAGAAAATCTATTCCCTCCTTACGGACTGGGGATTCCGCACCACCAAGGCTGTGTGGCCGCTCGGTCCCGTCCGCGAGCCCAATTCTCCCGGCGATACCTGTGCCGATCCGGCGTATCTCGCCGAGTGCCACGATCTCGCCCGGCGCGGATTCGAGATCGGTTATCACAACGCCACGCTGCACTCGTCGACGCGCGCAGAGACGACCCAGGGGTTGGACGCATTCCGTGAATACTTCGGCCACGATCCGGTGTCAATGGCCAATCACTACAACGAAGAAGCCATCTACTGGGGTCCGGCCCGGCTGAGCGGAAGCCGGCGCGCGATCTATAACCTGGCGACGCTCGGCCGCACGCGCAATCGCCACTTCGGCCACGTCGAGGGGCATCCGTGCTTCTGGGGCGATGTTTGCCGCCAGCGCATCCGCTACTGCCGCAATTTCGTTTTTTCCGGCATCAATGCACTCGCCGATTGTCCCTGGATGCCGTACCACGATCCGGAGCGGCCGTTTGTGAATGCCTGGTTTGCGGCCTCGGAAGGCTCGAACGTGCAGCGACTTGTCCACACGATCTCCGAAGCCAATCAGGACCGGCTGGAAGCGGAGGGCGGCGCGTGCATCATGTACACGCATTTCGGACACGGCTATGTAGAGAATGGGCAGGTGAATTCCAGATTTCAGGAACTGATGAGCCGCCTGAGCCGAAAGAACGGTTGGCTTGTTCCTGTCGGAACGCTGCTTGACTTTCTTGGTCAGAAGAACGGAGTCCGGAAAATCTCGCGCGCGGATCGGGCCGGGCTCGAGAGACGCTGGCTGTGGGAGAAGCTGTTCCGCGGCACGTCATAGCCAAGCATCATGCGAATCCGTATCTCGCCCTTGACCGAAGACCTGCTTCCCGCCGCTCGCGCATTTAATTCACGGCTGGGAGCGGACGCTCCCTTCTTTCTGCCGGACACTACTCCTTCACGGCCCGCGGCGGATCGCGGCGCTTCGGGAATTTCACTGACCCACTACGTAGCGCTTGACGAGTCGGAAGTGCGCGGCGGATTTCTGGCCATGGATCAGCCCGCCTGGATCAACGGCCAACCGGCGCGGGCGACGAATTACCAGTCGATCTTGTCGGAGGGCATTCGCGACAAGAAGTACGGTCTCGTCTCGGTCCACATGCTGAGGCACATCGAGCAGACCACGCCGTATGCGTTTATGGTCGGAATGGGGGGCCTCGAGAACTCGCTGCCGCGGCTGCTCAAGGGCGCCGGCTGGACACTGCGGGGCGTCCCCTTTTTGTTTCGGGTGGCGAATGTCGGCAACTTCCTCCGCCAAGCGCGCGCCGTGAGAAGAAATCGTTACTGGGAGATGGCCGCCCGCGTGGCAGCGATGTCAGGCGGCGGCTGGATCGCGATTCGAATCCTGCAGGGGCGACCTCTCGCGGGTTTAGGACGCTCGCCCGGCCTGAAGATTGAACGCGTGACGAATTGGGGCTCGTGGGCGGATGAGATCTGGGAGCGGTATCGCGACCACTGTTCTTTTGCCGTGACGAGGAACCGAGCGACGCTCGATCAGTTGTATCGCTTTTCGGAGAGCCGCCTGGGGGTTGCGCTGGTCAGCAAGGGCTCCGTGCCGATCGGATGGTCAGCGTGGCTGGACACTCCGATGGCGGACCACACGTTTTTTGGAAATCTCCGCGTTGCGACGATCCTCGACTGCCTGGCCGCCCCCGAGCATGCGGAAGCCGTGGCACTCGCCGTCACGCGTCACATCGAGGACGGCGGTCCCGATCTGCTGGTCACGAACCAGGCCCACGCTCTATGGGACCGCGCGTTCCACCGCGCGGGGTTTCTTTCGACCGCGTCCAACTACATCCTGGCGACTTCCAAGCAACTCAGCGCCGCCATTCGCGAGGGCGGAGGCGAACGGAGAGTTCACCTCACGCGCGGCGACGGCGACGGACGCATTCACCTGTAACGCGCCGGGCGTCCCTAGCTATTTTAACTCCGGGCCAGCACCGCTTTCAGTTCGCGCGCCGGCGCCCACGCCAGGCTCGTCTCCGCGATGCGGTAGATGGGGCAGCTCTTCCCCAGGCTCTCCAGGTACAAAGCCAGCGGCCGCATAGCTCCCTTGCCGCCATAATCGTGCCAGAACACAGTTCCCGTGGGCGCAAGCATCCGCGCCATCTTGATCGTGTCGTTGCGCACGTGTTCGGCGTCATGAGCCGCGTCGACAAATCCCAAATCGACGGCGTCCAGGTACGGCGAAGGATCGAAATTCATGGTGTCGGCGAGCAATTGGGTGAAATTGCTCAACCCCAGGGTCTTCGGAACAGCGCCCAGTTCACGGCCGGTTACCAGTTCCTGGTCCGTGACCAGCGGGGCGAGGGCCGCTGGCGAATCGGGCGGCAGGTCCAGGGTGAAAATTCGCGCCTCCGGGCCGGTGTTGAGGATGAAAACGGCGGTGACGAGTCCGTTGTAGGTCCCCATTTCAAAAACTGTCCGCGGAGACAGCGTCTTGGTGACGCGGGCCAGGATCATCAACTCCGTGAAACTGGCGCCGCCGCCCGAATGAAATGCCGGAAGGGTGACAATCAGGTTCGGCGGAGGCGTGAGGGGGGAACGAGCGGGCAGTCCGCCGCCCGTCAGCTCTTCGTACTTCTTGGCACACGTCCCAAGATATATACGCAGCGCCGCCGGGCGTCTCACCGCCAGAGCCATTGCGCGCAGGTTGAGACAAGCGATCCCGTCGAAAATCTCTCTGGCTCCCAATGACGTTCCTCTACCGACGTGGGCCGCAGCTCACGGGCCGCTCAGTTGGCGACCGAGCTGCCGTCCGGCCCAGGAGGCTGGCGGGACGCGCCAGCATCACGATATTTTATCAGTGAATCGCGATGTGAACGTCGGCCGCACGTCCTGAATCGGGCAGCTTGACCGTTACGCGGTTCTGATCGGGATCGTAAGTCCAGCCCGACCCGGAAGCCTCCAGTGCTTCGTTGGAAGCGGCGCGCGCTAACGTCCCGCTATCCGCAGTAACGCTTTGCGGCATTTCTCGCTCGGCGTGGACCTTGAAAACCAGCTCCCGCGGCGGCGGCGCATAAGACCCTTCGCGCGCCGTCATGCTGATGTCGATGGCGTCGCGCGAAGGCGTCACGGTGATCTTTTGCCGCAGTGAGGCGCCGTGCTCGAAATCGAAACTGATGCCATCGTCTTCGTAGTAGTCTCGCGACGACGCTGACCCGCTGGCGCCAGTCGCATCCGGTTCAGCGGTCCAGTCAGGATAAATCTCGAAAGTCAAGGGATTGATCGGCGCCTCGGCCGTATACTGCACCACTTGCCGCGTCGGAATGATGGCGCCGCCCCGCACGAAAACCGGAATTCGATCGAGCGGCGCTTCGACGCCTACGCCGCGCGGGCCGCTGTACCGCTTGTCGGTCCAAAAGTCGTACCACACGCCTTTGGGCAGATAGGCGCCCCAGTTCCGTTGTCCGTCCTTGAGCACGGGCGAGATCAGCAGATCGTCACCGAACATGAACTCGTAGCTCTGATCCACCGCCGCGGCGTCGTCCGGATACTCCAGCAGCAGGGCACGCATCACGGGCAGGCCCGTCTCGCTCGTCTCGTGGAAGGCGGTGTAGAGATAAGGCAGCAACCGGTAACGCAATTCGATCGATTTTCGATTGATCGCTTCGAGCCTATTGCCGTAGGACCACGGCTCCTGGCTGGGCGCGCCGAATTCCACGTGGGTACGGCAGTACGGGTAGAAAATGCCGGTCTCGAGCCAGCGCGTATAGAGCTCGGGACTCGCGCCGCCGGCGAATCCGCCGATGTCCGCGCCCGCCAGCGCCAGCCCCGACATGCCCATGCTCGTGATTTCGGGCACGCTCATGCCGAGGTGCTCCCAGGTGCTGGAATTGTCGCCCGTCCAGACGGCGGAGTAGCGCTGGCCGCCGGCGTAGGTCGCCCGCGTGATCACAAGCGGACGCTCGTTCGGCTTCGCCATCAGGATGCCGTCGTGCGTGGCGCGCGACATCTGCATGCCGTACACGTTATGAATTTTGGTTTCGGGACTCTCGATGCCGTTATCGTAGAAGACCACGTCGTCCGGCATGGTCTTGCTCGGCACGCCGAAGACCGAGGGCTCGTTCATGTCGTTCCAGACGCCGTCCACGCCCCCGTTGATCCAGGCTTTGACAAGAGTCCCCCACCAGTCGCGCACACGTCCCCAGGTGAAGTCGGGAAACGCGCTCGGCCCCGGCCACACGGGTCCGATGAAGACCTTGCCATCCGGCCGCCTGGCAAAATCGTTGCCGGCGAGGCCCTGCTGATACGCGAAGTAATTAGGATCTTGCTTCACGCCGGGATCGATGATCGTGACTACGTGAAAGCCCTGCTGGTGCAGATCGCGCAGTAGTCCCGCTGCGTCCGGAAAACGCGACTTATCCCAGGTGAAAATGCGGTAGCCGTCCATGTAGTGAATGTCGAGAAAAATGGCGTCGCAAGGAATGTGGCGCTCGCGGAAGTTATCGGCGATGAACCGAACCATCTTGTCGGGATAGTAGCTGTAGCGGCATTGATGATAGCCGATGGCCCACATGGGCGGCATGGGAAGCCGTCCCACCAGATCGGTGTAGCGCTCGATCACCTTCTTCGGATCGGGGCCCCAGAAGAAGTAATAGTTCATCTCGCCGCCCTCGGCGCCGAAGGCATAGCGGTCGGGCGCGGTGACGCCGAAGTCGAAGCTCGATCGATACGTGTTGTCGAAGAAGATTCCGTAAGTGCGTCCCCCATTCAGGCCAAGGAAGAAGGGAATGTCCTCATAGAGCGGATCGGTATTGGCGCCCCAGCCGTACTGGTCGGTGTTCCACATTGCGTAGCTGTGCCCGCGGCGGTCGAGCGGCCCCGCCTTCTCGCCCAGCCCGAAGTAATGCTCGTCAGGCGGCATCCACCGCCAGTCGCGGACGCGCGATCCCTCCCAGGCCGTGCCGCGCGCGTCGTCATCCTTAGAAATCAGGCGGCCATCGTGATCGTAAAACTGGATGCGGAAAGGATCGGATTTTACTCGGACTTCCAATTCGGCCGTGCGGATCACGCGGTCATTCCCGCCCGCGCCGTCCGACTTGATCTCGATTGCCGCTTTCGGCCAATCGTGCTTGATTACGGCCCAGGAATAGTCGGGACCGAACTGCGCCCCCGGGGCCATGCGCACGCGGACGAGGTCCGGTGCGAGGACGGTGATCGTCGCCAGCAGGTGCGGGCCGCGAAAGGTCACGCTATCGCCGGTTGGCGTTTCCGGGATCGCCGCGCCGGCCGGCTGCCATTGTGCTGTGGCCGGTTGGCTTAGAGTGAGGCTCATCGCAGTCAAGAATGCGATGAAGAACCACGAGTGCCACGAAGCGATTCGACGCTTGTGCATGATCAGCCCCCCTTTGGCGACCGTCCGGCGATTAAGATACTCCTGACAATCCGGGAGCGGCCCGTCTCGAACTTGAAGCGTAACTCCGCAAGGAGTGAGTTTCAAGGAGTCTGGCAGATGTGGCACACTGAACGAGCCTGGCCCAAATCGTTCGCCGAATCGTCGTCTCCGCGCCATGGACGCTCTGAGCATAATCCGCAAGAAACGCGACGGACACCGCCTGGAAGCGGCGGAGATCGATGCCTTCATTTCCGGCTACACCCGCGGCGAGCTCCCCGATTACCAGGCAGCCGCATTGGCCATGGCGGTCTTCTTCCAGGGACTGGACGCCGCCGAGACCGCCGATCTCACCAATGCCATTCTGCACTCCGGCCGAGTGATGGACTTCTCCGACATTCCACTCGCCAAAGTCGACAAGCACTCCACGGGCGGCGTGGGCGACAAGACGTCGTTGATCATCGCGCCGGTGGCCGCAGCCGCGGGCCTGGCGGTGCCGATGATCTCGGGGCGCGGTCTCGGACACACCGGAGGCACGCTCGATAAGCTGGAGTCGATCCCAGGATTCCGAACCCGGTTGACTCTGGAAGAATTTCACGAGGCCGTGCGAGGCACCGGCGCCGGGATGATCGGCCAGACCGACGAACTGACGCCCGCCGATCGCAAGCTTTACGCTCTGCGCGACGTGACCGGCACCGTGGAATCGATCCCGCTGATCAGCGCGTCGATTATGAGCAAGAAGCTCGCGGAAGGCATCGACGCACTGGTGCTCGACGTCAAGGTCGGTTCCGGCGCGTTCATGAAGACGCGCGAACGGGCGCGCGAATTGGCCCGGCGCATGGTGGAGATCGGAACTGCCTGCGGCAAGCGCGTCGAGGCGCTGTTGACCGCCATGGACCAGCCGCTGGGCCGCGCGGTGGGCAATGCCCTCGAAGTGGTCGAGATTCTGGAAGCGCTCAAGGGACGCGGTCCCGCGGACCTGATGGAGGTCTCGCGCGACCTGACGGCGCGCATGTTCGTGCTGGGCGGGCTCGATACTGATCCGCAATGGGCGCGTGCGCGCTTTGACCAGGCGATCGCGAGCGGAGCAGCCCTTCGCAAATTCGCCGAGGTCATCCGCGGGCAGGGCGGGGACGAGGGAGTGATCGACGACTACGCGCGCCTGCCGCGCGCCGAGCACGAGGAGTCCATCGTTGCGTGGGAGGACGGCTACATCACGGCGCTGGAAGCAGAATCCGTTGGATTGGCCGCTGTCCGCCTCGGCGCCGGCCGCGAGCGCCTGGATTCCGCGATCGATCCCGCCGTGGGCGTGGTCTTTGAGAAAAAGGTTGGCGACCGCGTCGAGACCGGCGAGCGCATCTGCGGGATCTACTTCAACGACCGTGCGCGCCTCGGAGAGGTCCGCGCCGCACTGCGCAGTGCCATCCGTATTTCGGCGGAGCCCGTGCCCGTGCCGCAACTGATCATCGAGAGCATTCCTGAGTAATCCGCGACGAGCCGATTGGAAAAGCGGCTACATTGCAAAAAACAATCGGTGAGTGCGGCCGGGGCTCGGCCCACAATACGGGGCAGCCTGGCCCCTAACCGTCACCCCGAGACCGGCTTACCAATCGTTATCTTCCGCCCCGGCACAAACATGTCTGCTTCGGTCAGCCCACATCTTCCGGCCATCTGATAGCAGTAATAGAAGTGGGCGGCGTTCTGGTTTCGCGAATCGGTGCCGAAGGTGAATTTCAGGCCGGCTCGCTTTGCCTCGAGGATGAAGCTTTCGTCGGGGACATGCGCGACCTCGTTGATTTCGACCGCGATCCTGCTGTCGCGAGGTCCCGCCGCGCGATCCCTGCACAGGCTGATGATACGCTCGACTCGCTGGGGCGTCCAAAGCTCCTTGTATTGGCGCGCGATCGGGGCCGGGAGGAAGGTTGGCCAGGCGAAGATGTCGATCGGTTCGGTGGTGAGCACCTGCTCGATGAAGCGCATGTAGCGCGCCATGAATTCTTCTTCGTCGTCAACCATGGTGTCGATCTGCCAGATCTCGAGCCAGCCGCCCTCGGGACGCGGCATCGTAAGCGCGTCCATCAGAACGTAGTCCAGGTCGTCCAGAATGCTTTTGGAGAAACTTTTCGACCAGCCCGCATATACCGGCTGCAATCCGATGCGGACGGGATACCGGCGCAGGCGATCGATGTATTGTCTGAGGTCGGCATCGGTTTTGATGGGGAAGCCCGGGCCGGGATGCTCCACGATTCCGATCTGGACCTGCCGCTCTTTGCCGAGAGCGATGGCCTCGTCGATCGATAACGTGGAGCTCAGGTGCACATGATAGTCCGCCACTGGAAAGCCGGGTTTGGCAGGTGCCTGTGTCTCCAGCTCTCGACCAACGAAAGCACTCCCGGTGGGAGGCGCGGCGATCGCGGCTCCGGCCATGAGCGAGGTTTCAAGGAAGCTTCTGCGGGAACAGCGAGACGTCATGTTTATTTCTCCGTTCGATGATTTACGAACCGCATAAGACCGCAGGATTACTCCATTTCACGCTTAGCTGCACCAGCATCAGGCTCCTGGCATGTAGGGTAACGGAGCGGCGCGTGCGTCTCTGTGATAGGGGTCACGATTGAAATGCCGCAGCACGCCAACGGTCAACAAACTGCAACGCAGCGCCGAACCTTGATACTATGGCTCCGCTTGTATGCTGAATCGCCTCGTTCCATTGCTTGGGATTCTGGTTCTCCTGGGAATCGCCTTCGCGCTCTCGCGCAACCGGCGCGCCATCAGCCTGCGTGTAGTGGGCTGGGGGCTCGGCCTGCAGTTCCTCATCGCCATCTTCGTGATCCGCACCAACGTCGGATACTGGCTGCTGGACAAGGCTTCGAAGGGCGTAGTGTGGCTGCTCAACTTTTCGTTCGAGGGCTCAAGGTTTCTCTTCGGATCGCTCGGCGACCCCAAAGGCAATCTGGGCCTGATCTTCGCGTTCCAGGTGCTGCCCATCATCATTTACGTCGCGTGTCTCTCGGCAATTCTCTACTACCTGCGCGTGCTGCCGCTGCTGGTCCGCTTGATGGGCCTCGCGATGTCGAAGATCCTGCGCTCCAGCGGCGCGGAATCCCTGGAAGTAGCGGCCAGCATCATGCTGGGCCAAACGGAGGCTCCGCTGACCATCCGGCCGTATCTCGACGACCTCACCGAGTCGGAGCTGATGACCATCATGACAGCGGGGATGGCGCACATCTCCGGGGCCACGCTCGGGGCCTACATCCTCTTCGGCGCGGAGGCGCGCCACCTTCTCACCGCTGTCTTCATGACCGCGCCCGGTACCATCCTGATCGCAAAGATTCTGCAGCCGGAGGTCGCGGTGCCCAAGACCGCCGGCCAGGTGAACATTGCGCTCGAAAAGCGCGACGTCAACCTGCTCGACGCGGCATCGCACGGAGTCACGGATGGATTGTTCCTCGCCTTGAATGTCGGGGCGATGCTCATCGCGTTCTACGCATTGATTTACCTCTGCAACGGCATTTTCAGCGCGCTGCACGCTCAGATCACGCTGCAGTCGATTTTTGGACACGTGCTGGCCCCGATTGCGTGGCTTCTTGGTGTCCCCTGGCAGGACGCGACCAAGGTCGGGAACCTGATGGGCACCAAGATGGTGCTCAATGAATTCGTCGCTTTTACGCAGCTCGGGCCGCTCAAAGGTCATATCGCAGCGCGATCGTTTACCATTGCCACCTACGCGCTCTGTGGCTTCGCGAATTTCTCTTCGATTGGCATTCAGATCGGTGGTATCGGATCACTTGCGCCGTCGCGCAAGCGCGATCTGGCGCGGCTCGGCTTCCGGGCGCTGCTCGCAGGCACGCTGGCGAACTATCTATCGGCGGCGATCGCGGGATTGTTGCTGGCGTCGTGAACTCGGTTGGGGTTGGCAGTCGGCAGTTGCCGGCCCTTGAAAGTCGAGGGTCGAAAGTTGAAGGTCGAAACGCGAAAGGCGAAACGCGAAACGCGCAAATCGAAAATCGGGAACCGGCAACGGGGAACCGGCAAACCCCGAACTCCGAACTCCGCACCTCGGAGTCCGACAACCGCAAACCGCCAACCGGCAACCGACTTCGACCGCGCGCTGGCCGCGGCCGCCTACATCACCGCGCGCGGCGGACTCAAGCCGCGTCTGGGCGTGATTCTGGGCTCCGGTTTGGGCGAAGTGGTGAATCGCCTCGAGAGTCCGCGCCGGCTGCCCTACGAATCGATCCCGCACTTTCCGCGCTCGACAGTGGTCGGGCACGCCGGTGAACTCGCGTTTGGCCGTTGGCGCGACGTGCCGACGGCCATGCTCTGTGGACGGATGCACCTTTATGAGGGCTACGCATCGAGCCAGATCGTCTTGCCCACACGCGCGCTCGCCTTGGCCGGGATCGAATACCTGTTCGTCACCTGCGCCGCGGGCGGCATCGGCGCGCGCTGCACACCGGGGAGCCTGATGATCGTATCCGACCACCTCAACTACCAGGGCGTGAACCCGCTTGTTGGTTCGGAGGACGCACGCCTGGGTCGGCGATTTGTCGATATGACCGAGGCGTATGACCGCGAACTGCGGAGCCTGGCCCGCACGGCCGCGCGCACGCTGCGTTTGAAGTGCTCCGAAGGCGTCTACGCGGCACTCCTCGGCCCGAGCTTCGAGACTCCTGCGGAGATTCGCGCTCTGCAGCGCCTCGGCGCCCAGGCGGTGGGCATGTCCACGGTGCCGGAGGTGATTGCGGCGCGGCAGCGCGGCGTCCGGGTGCTGGCGGTGGCCTCGATAACTAATCGGGCGGCAGGACTTGCCCGCGAGCATCTCAGCCACCAGGACGTGCTGGAGGCCGGACGCCAGGGCGCGCAAAACCTCGCGAGCTTGTTCGATGAAGTCGTTGCGAACCTGCCGTGCGCGCGATCGTCTCCGGCGTAGGGGCGCCCCTGTGGGTGTCCAGAACCACGGCCGGCAGGGACAGGATTCGCGTTGCTGATCTATCAAAGGGCAGTCATAGGGGCCTGCCCCTACGACGACATTAACGGGCAGGCACGAGGCTTGCCCTACGGTGAGTGTGGCGAGGGTGCCTGCGCCTGAAGATTGTCGCGCGTCAGGTGGACTCTTTTGAACTCGCCCTCGCGGCCCAGCGGCTTCTGGGCCTGACCGTTCAGCGCGAGGCTGGTGCCTTGCGCGTTGCCCGTGGTGATATCGAAGAAGTCTTTCGCGCGAAAAGTCCGCTTGGAATTCGCCGGCAGCGTGTGCTGCCAGAGCGTTTTGCCGTCCGCAGCCACCGCGATCCAGCTGTCTTCACTACTGGATACCTGCAGGATGAGATCGCCCTCGCCGAGCTCGGGCGGTGTCGCGGAGGTATTCGCCGGAAGGGTGGAGCCGGATGATGCCGCCGGATTCGGGTTGGCTGAGCTTGAATCTGCCGCAGGCGCCGTCGGCTGGCCCACGGAGTTGTCCGGCGTTCCGGCTGCATTGCTCCCGAGGTTTCCAGCGACTGGATTCGATCCCGGATTGGAAGCCTCAGCGGGCGGTGAGTTCGTGGCCGGCGCATTTGCGGTCTGTGAGCTCGCTGTCTGTGGATTTGCGGTCTGTGTACTTGCGGCCGGCGCCGCCGGAATCTCGACCGCGCGGTGGCTATAGCGGTAGACGGCGTAGCCGGACCCCAGCAGCACCGCAATCACCAGCCAGGGAAGCGCGCTTCCTCGATGCCCGGACATGGAGCTCAGCGTCGAATTCGGAGCCAGGCGTGTCAGGTCGTTGTCGCTCGGCGAGCCTGCCGCCCGCTTGTACTCCGAGAGCGCATGCTCCTCATCCAGTCCGAGATACTGGGCATAGGCCCGGATGAAATTGCGGGTGAAGATCCCACCGGGCAGCTCCGAAAACCGGTCGCTTTCGAGAGCGTTCAGCAGGCGGGTGCTGATCTTGGTGCTCTCCGAGATTTCTTCCAGAGTAACGCCGCGCATTTCGCGCTCGCGCCTCAGGTTTTCCCCAAACGTGGCCATGAGAGCGGTTCAATCTCCGGCCGGAGCCTTCTCCGGCTTTGCTTCCGGCATCATAGGCGCTCGCCTTCACCAAGTCAAACGCACGTATCGCGCAATCTAAAATGTTACCCGTGACGGATCGTCGTGCAATTTGAGAATGTTACCCGTTATGGAGACGGGTAACCG
>Ga0335085_10013729_pt1 | contig 11859 bp, 13 predicted proteins | sample Lox_Sample_45_FD_206712 | JGI IMG/M metagenome (GOLD analysis project Ga0335085, IMG submission 206712) | Soil microbial communities from Loxahatchee National Wildlife Refuge, Florida, United States - Lox_Sample_4.5 | ecosystem: Environmental > Terrestrial > Soil > Wetlands | place: USA...
CAGGTAGACCGGCTTGCCGTCCGGATCCTCGGCCAGCGGCTCGCTCGTCAGATCGATATTCACCGAGCCGGCGAGCGCATAGGCGACGACGAGCGGCGGCGAGGCGAGGTAATTCGCGCGCACCTGCGGATGGATGCGGCCCTCGAAATTGCGGTTGCCCGAGAGCACGCCGGCGACGACGAGATCGCCTTCATCGATCGCATCGGCGATCGGATCGGGCAGCGGGCCCGAATTGCCGATGCAGGTCGTGCAGCCGTAGCCGACGAGATTGAAACCGAGCTTATCCAGATCGCCCTGCAGCCCAGCGGCGGCGTAGTAATCGGTGACGACCTGGCTGCCGGGGGCGAGCGAGGTCTTCACCCAGGGCTTCACCTTGAGGCCGCGCTTCACCGCGTTGCGCGCGAGCAGGCCGGCGCCCAGCATGACGCTGGGATTGGAGGTGTTGGTGCAGGAGGTGATCGCGGCGATGACCACCGCGCCGTCCTTCAGCGCGTAATTCGCGCCTTTGACCGCGATCTCGCTCTTGAAGCTCTGACGCTTGGGCGCGAGCTTCGGCGCCTCGCTCGCGAAATTCGCGGCGACACCGCCGAGGGCAACGCGATCCTGCGGCCGGCGCGGCCCGGCGAGCGACGGCACGACGGTTGAGAGATCCAGCTCCAGCGTGTCGGTGAAGACGGGCTCGGGCGTCTTCTCGTCGTGCCACATGCCCTGCGCCTTGGCATAGGCCTCGACCAGCGCAATGCGCTGCGGATCGCGGCCCGAGAGCTTGAGATAGCGGATGGTCTCGGCATCGATCGGGAAGAAGCCGCAGGTCGCGCCGTATTCCGGCGCCATGTTGCTGATCGTCGCGCGGTCGGCGACGGCCATGTTGGCGATGCCCGGACCATAGAATTCGACGAACCGCCCGACGACGCCGCGCTTGCGCAGCATCTGCACCGCGGTGAGGACGAAATCGGTCGCGGTCGCGCCTTCCTTCAGCGCGCCGTGCACGCGGAAGCCGACGACTTCCGGCAGCACCATCGAGATCGGCTGACCGAGCATCGCGGCTTCGGCTTCGATGCCGCCGACGCCCCAGCCGAGGATCGCGAGGCCGTTGACCATCGGCGTGTGGCTGTCGGTGCCGACGAGCGTATCGGGATAGACGACGGTCTTGCCGGCTTCCTCGGTCGCCCACACGACCTGCCCGAGATATTCGAGATTGACCTGGTGGCAGATGCCGGTGCCCGGCGGCACGACGCGGAAATTATCGAACGTGCCCTGGCCCCAGCGCAGGAAGGTGTAGCGCTCCTGGTTGCGCTCGAACTCGACCTTCACGTTGTTGCGGAAGGCTTGCGCGTTGCCGAAATTGTCGACCATCACCGAGTGGTCGATGACGAGATCGACCGGCGCCAGCGGGTTGATCTTCTTCGGATCGCCGCCGAGCTTCACCATCGCTTCGCGCATCGCCGCGAGATCGACCACCGCCGGCACGCCGGTCAGATCCTGCATCAAGACGCGCGCCGGCAGGAAGGCGATCTCGCGCTCCGAGGTCTTGGTCTTCAGCCATTCGGCGACCGATTTGATGTCGTCGACCGTCACCGTGCGGCCGTTCTCCAGCCGCACGAGATTCTCCAGCAGCACCTTCAACGAGAAGGGCAGGCGCGAGATATCGCCGAGTCCGGCGGCCTGGGCCGCCGCTTCGAGGCTGAAATAGTCGTAATTCTTGCCGCCAACGGTGAGGGTGCGGCGGGTTTTCAGCGAATCATGGCCGGTGACAGGCACTTTTTTCTCCTCGGGACGCGGGAAGGCGGGGAATTCCCTGCTGCTACTTCCTTTAGGCCGCCAGATCAAGCGGTTGGAGCCGTGGCCGGGACGCGGCCAAGACCGAGCTTGGTGCAACCCACTTGGCTCGCGGTCCCTGATAATAAAGCCAAGGTATTACAATTAGATAAGCGTGGCCTGGGGATAAGCCGCGCCAAATACCACGGTTTCGCCATGATTCTTACGCGGCGGCGACTCAAAGGGGGTGTTTCCTACGCGCGGGTGAGAGAGGCTTTTGGCTTTTTCTCCCTCTCCGTAGCGGTCAATCCCCCCGACCGCTCATACGCGGCCTCGGTTCCCCCGACCGAGGCCGCCTTTCTTTTGTGCCGAAGCCTGGTCTTTTGAAGCCGCTATAGGGGTGCCCCATGTCCGATACCGGTTCGGAAGTCGCGCTGCTGCCCCGGCTGAAGCAATCGCTGGCCGCAGCCGCAGGCACGATCGTCTTCGGCATGGAGGACGGGACGGTCTCGATCTTCGGCCTCGTCTTCGGTGTCGCCGCGACAACGAACAGCAACAGCGTCGTGCTCGTCGCCGGCGCTTCGGGCGCGGCGGCGGCGGCCGTGTCGATGATGGCCGGCGCGTTTCTCGAATCCGAAACCGATCGCGACGAGAAGAAAGCGCGCCAGAAGCAGCTCGAAACCGATCTGCGCTGCGATCCCGGCGGCGTCGACGCCATGCTCGCCGAAAGACTTACGGGCGTCGGGTTGGAGCGGACAGAGGCCAGCGCGCTCGCCGGCGCGGTGCGCGACAAGCCCGAGGCGATCAAGGGGCTGCTGATGGCGATGCAAGGCGGCACCGAGGCCGAAACCAACCCGGCCGAGCAGGCGCTGTGGATGCTGGTCGCCGATTTCTTCTCGGCCGCCGTGCCGATCGTCCCCTTCATGCTGATGCCGGTCGCGCCGGCGCGCATCGTCTCCGCCGCCATCACCATCCTGCTGCTCGCCGCGCTCGGCATCGGGCGCGGTCTTATCGGCAAGCGCGCGCTGGTGCGAACCGTGCTCGAAACCGTCGGCGTCGGGATCGCGGCGGCGCTCGCCGGCGTCGGCATCGGCGTGCTGTTCAACAACAGCTACGGCAGCTAGCCCCCTCGCCATTTGCTTGGGCGCATCCGCTTTGCTTTAGCGGCGGCGAGCGGTCACAATCGCGCCGCCCGATGCCGCCCACCCAAACCCTTCCCAATCCTGGCGATTTTACCGGAAGCGGCCTCGCCTGCCGCCGCGGCGAGAAACTGATTTTCCGCGGCCTCGATTTCGTGCTGGCGGCGGGCGGCGCGCTGGTGCTGATCGGCCCCAATGGCAGCGGCAAATCGAGCCTGCTCCGGCTGATGGCCGGGCTGACGCCGTGCGACGCGGGCATGCTCGCTTGGAGCGGTACCGACATCCGTGAGGATATGGGCGCGCATCGCGCGCGGCTGCATTTCATCGGCCATAGCGATGCGCTGAAGCCGGTGCTCTCGGCCGGCGAGAGCCTCGCTTTCTGGGCACGGATGCGCGGCGCGACGGCGACGACCGAGCCGGCCCTCGCGCGCTTCGGCCTCGCCAACGCGGCCATGCTGCCCTGCCGCTATCTTTCAGCCGGCCAAAGGCGGCGGCTGGCTTTGGCGCGACTGGCCGCGGCGCCAGCCGCGCTCTGGCTGCTCGACGAGCCGCTGACCAGCCTCGATACCGAAGCGGCGGCGCAGCTCCTCGCGGCCATTGCCGAGCATCGCGCGCAAGGCGGCCGCGTTGTGCTCTCGACCCATGCGCCGATCGAGCTCGGCGACGCGACGCGGCTGTCGCTCGCCGATTTCCGTCCCAGCCCGGCCGAAGCCGCGGCAAGGCTGCTGGCATGAGCGCGTTCCTCACCTTGGTGGCGCGCGATCTGCGCCTCGCCTTTCGCCAGGGCGGCGATGCAGCCATGGTGATCGCGTTCTTCGTTCTGACCGTGGTGCTGTTTCCCTTCGGCGTCGGGCCCGAGCCCGAGCTGCTGCAGCGCATCGCCGCCGGCATCGTCTGGGTAACGGCGCTGCTCGCGGCGCTGCTCTCGCTCGAGCGCCTGTTCCAGGCCGATTACGAGGATGGCAGCCTCGAGGCCCTCGCCTTGCTGCCGCTGCCGCTCGAAGCGCAGGTGCTGGCGAAATGCCTCGCGCATTGGCTGACAACCGGCCTGCCGCTGATCATCGTCGCGCCGCTGCTGGCGCTGCTGCTGCATCTCGACCCGGCGGGCTATCCGCCGCTGATCGCCGGCATGGCGCTGGGCACGCCGATCCTCAGCCTCATCGGCGCGATCGGCGCGGCGCTGTCGCTCGGCGCGCGGCGCGGCGGGGTGCTGCTGTCGCTGCTCGTGCTGCCGCTCTACATCCCGGTCCTGATCTTCGGCGTCGCCGCGATCGAGGCCGAGATCCAGGGATTCGGCGCCCGGCCGGACCTGCTGCTGCTGGCGGCGTTGCTGGTCCTGGCCCTAGGGCTGGTTCCTTTTGCCGCTGCGGCGGCGCTGCGCCTCGCGCTAGAATAGGCACGGCTTTTCCGATGCCTGCTTAAAAAAGATTTAGATGTTCCGCCTCGCCAATCCCAATCGCTTCATGCAGTGGTCCGGCAAGCTCCTGCCGTGGTGCGCGGTCGCCACCGTGCTGCTGCTCGGCGCCGGGCTCTATCTCGCGCTCTACGTCGCGCCGCCGGATTATCAGCAGGGCGAATCGGTGCGCATCATGTATGTGCATGTCCCCTCCGCCTACATGGCGACGACGGTCTACGGGCTCATGGCAGCGGCGAGCGCGGTGGCGCTGATCTGGCGCCATCCGGTCGCCGATATCGCGGCGCGCGAGGCGGCGCCGCTCGGCGCGGGATTCACGCTTCTGTGCCTCGTATCCGGCTCGCTCTGGGGCAAGCCGATGTGGGGCACGTGGTGGGTGTGGGATGCGCGGCTCACCTCGGTGCTGGTGCTGTTCTTCCTCTATCTCGGCTACATCGCGCTGATCAACGCCTTCGACGAGCCGACGCGCGGCGCGCGCGCCGGCGCGATCCTGGCGCTGGTCGGCGTGGTCAATCTGCCGATCATCAAATTCTCGGTCGATTGGTGGAACACGCTGCATCAGCCGGCGAGCATCTTCCGCCTCGGCGGCCCGACCATCGCGCCATCGATGCTCTGGCCGCTCGGCATCATGGCGCTGGGCTTCACCTTGCTCTTCGTGACGCTCTGGCTGATGCGCATCCGCAGCGCGCTGATGGCGGCGAAGCTGCGCGCCCTGCGGCTGCAACAGGCGGCATAGATGGCGGCGCTCGATCAATTTCTCGCGATGGGCGGCTATGCGCGTTTCGTCTGGCCGGCCTATGCGCTGGCGGTGATCGTGCTCGGCGGTTTCGCGATCGAGACCATCGTCACCTATCGCAAGCGCCAGCGCGCGCTCGATGAAGCGGAGAAGCGCCGGCGATGACGCGCAAGCGCAAGCGGCTTTATGTCGTGCTCGGCGGGCTCGCGCTCCTCGGCGTCGCGACGGCGCTGGTGCTGTCGGCGTTCCAGGACAATCTCGTCTTCTTCTATGGCCCGTCCGATCTCGCCGCCAAGAAAGTGCCCGACGGCCGCGACGTCAGGATCGGCGGCCTCGTCGAGAACGGCAGCGTCAAGCGCGAAGCCGACGGGGTGACGCTCGACTTCAAGGTCACCGACGGCAACACCGCCGTGCCCGTCACTTACAAGGGCGACGTGCCCGATCTCTTCCGCGAAGGCCAGGGCGTCGTCGTCGAAGGCAAGCTGCAGCAGGGCATTTTCCGCGCCTCGAGCGTCCTCGCCAAACACGATGAGAACTATATGCCGCCCGAAGTCGTCGAGGCGCTGAAGCGCAGCGGCCATTGGCAGGAAGGCGCCAAGCCCGGGCCTGCGGCATCGACTGCGAACGCGAAGCAGCCATGATCATCGAGCCCCTATGATTATCGAATTGGGACATTTCGCGCTGATCCTCGCGCTCTGCCTCGCGCTGCTGCAGGCGACGCTGCCGCTCTATGGCGCGTCGCGTCATCACGCGGGGCTCATGGCCGTCGGGCAAAGCGCGGCGGTGGCGCAATTCCTGCTGATCGCGGCGAGCTTCGCGGTGCTGGTCAACGCCTATGTCACCTCGGATTTCTCGCTCGCGACCGTGGTCGAGAACAGCCAATCGACCAAGCCGCTGCTCTATAAGATCACCGGCGTCTGGGGCAATCACGAAGGCTCGATGGTGCTCTGGGTGCTGATCCTCTCGCTGTTCGGCGCCGCGGTCGCGCTGTTCGGCGGCAACCTTCCGCCCGGGCTGCGCGCGCGCGTGCTCGCGGTGCAGGGCATGATCGGCATCGGCTTCCTCACCTTCATCCTCTTCACCTCGAACCCGTTCCTGCGCGCGCATCCGGCGCCGCTCGACGGCAACGGGATGAACCCGGTGCTGCAGGATCCCGGCCTCGCCTTCCATCCGCCGTTCCTCTATCTCGGCTATGTCGGCTTCTCGGTCGCGTTCTCTTTCGCCGTCGCCGCGCTGATCGAAGGCCGCGTCGATGCCGCCTGGGCGCGCTGGGTGCGGCCGTGGAGCCTCGCCGCGTGGTGCGCCCTCACCATCGGCATCGCGATGGGCAGCTGGTGGGCCTATTACACGCTCGGCTGGGGCGGCTGGTGGTTCTGGGACCCGGTCGAGAACGCGTCCTTCATGCCGTGGCTGGTCGGCACCGCGCTCATCCATTCGGCGATCGTCGTCGAGAAGCGCGACGCGCTGAAAAGCTGGACCATCCTCCTCGCCATCATCACCTTCTCGCTGTCGCTGGTCGGCACCTTCCTCGTGCGCTCGGGCGTGCTGACCTCGGTGCACGCCTTCGCGGTCGATCCGACGCGCGGCACCTACATCCTCATCCTGCTCGTCCTCGCCATCGGCGGCTCGCTGACGCTCTACGCGGTGCGCGCCCCGGCCTTGCAGGCCGGCGGGCTCTTCGCGCCGATCTCGCGCGAGGGCGCGCTCGTCCTCAACAACGTGCTGCTGACGACCGCGGCCGCGACCGTGTTCCTCGGCACGCTCTATCCGCTTTTCCTCGATACGATCGGCGGGCCGAAGCTCTCGGTCGGCTTCCCCTTCTTCAACCGCACCTTCGTACCCCTGATGGTGCCGGCGCTGCTCGCCGTCGCCGTCGGACCGCTGCTCGCCTGGAAGCGCGGCGACCTCAAGGGCGCGCTGCAGCGGCTGTGGTTCGCGTTTGCCGCGGCGCTGCTGGTCGCGCTGGTCGGGCTTTACCTCGCCGGCTTCAAGCCGATCCTCGCGCTGCTTGGCCTCGCCCTCGCCGCCTGGGTTGCCGGCGGCGTGCTGGTCGAATGGGCGGAGCGCGTGAAGCTGTTCCGCGCCGGCGCCGCCGAGACCTGGCGCCGCGCCCGCAACCTGCCGCGCGCGTCCTATGCCATGAGCATCGCGCATTTCGGCCTTGCGGTCAGCGTCGCCGGCATCGCCGCCTCGGCCTTCGAGGTCGAGCAGATCCAGATGCTGCATCCCGGCGATACGCTGCCGATTGCCGGCTATGTGCTGAAATTCGACGGCACCGAGCGCATCCAGGGCCCCAACTTCACCGCCGACCGCGCGACCATCGAGGTGCGGCGCAACGGCACGACCGTCGAGGAGCTGCATCCGCAGCGCCGCTTCTTCCCGCTGCAGCAGATGACGACCAGCGTCACCGCGATCCGCAGCAACCTGCTCGCCGATCTTTATGTCGCGCTCGGCGATCCCGACGACAGCGGCGGCTCGACCGTGCGCGCCTATTGGAAGCCGCTGACGCCGTGGATCTGGATCGGCGCCGTGATCATGGCGTTCGGCGGCGTCCTGAGCCTCAGCGACCGGCGCTGGCGCGTCGGCGTCGCCTCGCGCCGCCGTGTGCCGGCGGCGCATCCCGCGCCGGGAGAATAAGCGTTGCGCCGTTTGCTGTTCGTGCTGCCGGTCGCGCTTTTCGTCGCCGTCGCGGTTTATTTCCTGTTGGCGCTCAACCCCAATCGCGATCCGCAGCTGCTGCCCTCGGCGATGATCGACAAGCCGGCGCCGGCATTCCAATTGGCCGGGCTCGATGGCGGGCAAGGCATCGCGCTCACCGCGCTCAAAGGCCAGGTCGTCGTGGTCAATTTCTTCGCCTCGTGGTGCGAGCCCTGCCGCGACGAGCATCCGCTGCTGATGGGGCTGGAGAAGCAGATCGGCGTGCCGGTCTACGGCATCGCCTATAAGGACAAGCAGCCCGACACCGACCGCTTCCTCAAGCAGCTCGGCGATCCCTACAAGGCGATCGGCGTCGATGAGAGCGGCCGTACCGCGATCGATTTCGGCGTCTACGGCGTGCCCGAGACCTATGTCATCGATAAGCAAGGCCGCATCCGCAAGCGCTTCGTCGGCCCCTTGAGCGAGCGCCAGATCACCGGCGAACTGTTGCCGCTGGTGCAGCAGTTGCAGCACTCGTGAAAGCGCTCCTCGCCCTGCTCGCGTTCTTGCTGCTCGCGCCGGCGGCGTTCGCGGTCGAGCCGAGCGAGCGCCTCGCCGATCCCGCGCTCGAGGCGCGCGCGCGCGCGCTCAGCGAGGAGCTGCGCTGCCTCGTCTGCCAGAACGAGACCATCGATGAATCCGGCGCGCCGCTGGCGCATGATCTGCGCGTGCTGCTGCGCGAGCGCATCGCCGCCGGCGACACCGACGCGCAGGCGATCAAATATCTCACCGACCGCTACGGCGATTTCGTGCTGCTGAAGCCGCCGGTCGAGCCGGCGACCTATCTCTTGTGGTTCGGGCCGATCATCGTGCTGCTGCTCGCCGGCGGCGGTGCCTTGATCTACCTGCGCCGCCGCAAAGCCGCGGCGCCGGTCGCACCGCTGAGCGCCGCCGAAGAGCAGCGCATCGAGCGGCTGCTCAAGGATGAGGGCTGATGCTGGCGCTGCTCCTCGCGATCGTCGGCACCACCATCATCGTGCTGGCGCTGGTGCTGGGGCCGCTGCTCAAGCCGGCGCGCGCGCCCGAGACCCGCGCGGCATTCGATCGCGCCATCTATCGCGATCAGTTGAAAGAGTTGGAGCGCGAGGTCGCGCGCGGCGCGGTCGCCGAAGGCGAAGCGGCGACGGCGCGGCTCGAATTGCAACGCCGGCTGCTCGCCGCCGACGGCGAGGAGAAAAAAGCGGCGGCGGGCACGCGCAAGCCGCTGCTCGCGGGCGCGGTCGCGCTGGCGATCGTCACGATCGCCGGCGGGCTTTACCTCAGGCTCGGCTCGCCCGGCTTGCCCGACGATCCGTTCGCCGCGCGCCAGGCCGAGCGCGATCAGATGGCGCAGCAACAAGCGCAGCTCACTCAGATCCGCGGCATGGTCGCGAAGCTCGCCGACGAGATGAAGCAGCATCCCGACGATCTCGAAGGCTGGCTGCGGCTCGGCCGCTCTTACACCGTGCTCGGCCAGGCGGACGATGCCGCGGCGGCGTTCGCCGAGGCCGAGAAGCTCAAGCCGAACGATCCCGGCGTGCTGATGGCCGAAGCCCAGGCGATGATGGCGGGCCGGCCGATCGCGGACGAGATGACGCCGCAAGTCGTCGCGCTGTTCACCCGCATCCAGGCGATCGATCCCGACGAGCCGGCGGTGCTGTGGTATCTCGGCCTCCACGCCGCGCAGCAAGGCGATTTCAAGACCGCGCGCGCCGACTGGCAGAAGGTCAAGGACAAGATGCCGCCGGGCAGCGATGAGGCGCGCACCGTCGAGCAGGCGCTCGACGCGATCAAGGATCGATGAGAATTCCGCCGGCCGCTGAGCCCATTTCCCTCTCCGCCCTCGAGGGCGGAGAGGGTTGGGTGAGGTGGGTGGAGTTCAGATGAGATCGTGCCGTTGCGCGACACCTCACCCTCCCATCACTTCGTGATGGGCCCCGCCCTCTCCGCGCAAGCGCGGAGAGGGAATTCAATTGCCGCTGTTGATCGTCGCTTCGCTCTTGGCGCGGACTTCCTCGAGGGTGACGCCGGGGGCGAGCTCGACCAGCTTCATGCCGCCCTTGCCGTGCCGATCGATCTCGAAGACGCCGAGATCGGTGATCAGCATGTCGACGACGCGCGCGCCGGTGAGCGGCAAGGTGCAATGCTTCAACAGCTTCGGCCCATCTTTCGCCGAATGCTCCATCACCACGACGACTTTCTTGACGCCGGCGACGAGATCCATCGCGCCGCCCATGCCTTTGACGACCTTGCCCGGGATCATCCAATTGGCGAGATCGCCGTTCTCGGCCACCTGCATCGCGCCGAGGATGGCGATGTTGATGTGACCGCCGCGGATCATCGCGAAGCTGTCGGCGCTCGAGAAGAAGCTCGTCGTCGGCAGCTCGGTGACGGTCTGCTTGCCGGCGTTGATGAGATCGGGATCCTCCTCGCCCTCATAAGGAAACGGCCCGAAGCCGAGCATGCCGTTCTCGCTCTGCAGCTGCACCGACATGCCTTTCGGGATGTAGTTCGAGACGAGGGTCGGAATGCCGATGCCGAGATTGACGTAGAAGCCGTCGCGCAGCTCTTTCGCTGCGCGTTCCGCCATCTGATCGCGTGTCCAAGGCATGATCGGGCCTCCTTAAGCGCGCTTGCGCACGGTGCGCACTTCGATGCGCTTCACGGGATTCTTGATATGCACGATGCGCTGGACGTAGATGCCCGGCGTCATGATCGCATCGGGATCGATCTCGCCCGGCTGCACGAGATGCTCGACCTCGGCGACGGTGATCTTGCCCGCGGTCGCCATCACCGGATTGAAGTTCCGCGCCGTCTTGCGATAGACGAGGTTGCCTTCGGTATCGCCCTTCCACGCATGGATGATCGCGAGATCGCCGACGATGCCGCGCTCCATCACGTAATGCTCGCCGTCGAAATCCTTGGTCTCCTTGCCCTCGGCGATCACCGTGCCATAGCCTGTCTTCGTGAAGAAGGCCGGGATGCCGGCGCCGCCGGCGCGGATGCGCTCGGCCAGCGTGCCCTGCGGATTGAATTCGAGCTCGAGCTCGCCTTTGAGGAATTGCTCGGCGAAGAGCTTGTTCTCGCCGACATAAGACGAGACCATTTTCTTGATCTGCCGCGTCTCGAGCAGCAGGCCGAGCGCCGCGCCGTCGATGCCGGCATTGTTCGAGACCACGGTCAGGTTTTTGGTCCCGGCCTTCTTGATCGCGTCGATCAGCGCGTCGGGCGTGCCGCAAAGGCCGAAGCCGCCCGAGAGGATCATCATGCCGTCGCGCAGCACGCCTTCGAGCGCCGCGTCGGCCGTCGGATAGACTTTATTCGCCATCGGGGCTTTTACGCCTCCCCATTTACGCCACCCCAATTACGGGGGCCGAGAGAAATAACACGCGGCAAGCCGCGATGCCACCCGGCCGCTGCCCCGCGCGATGCGGCTGCGCTTGCTCAGGCCTTGTCGCGCTGCGGCGCGATCTCGTCGATCGCATGGGCGAGCTTGATGTCGCGGTCGGAAAGTCCCTCGACGTCGTGCGTCGCGAGCACGATCTCTACCCGGTTATAGACGTTGAACCATTCCGGATGATGATCCATCTTCTCGGCGAGCAGCGCGACGCGCGACATGAAGGCCCAGGCTTCGCTGAAGGTACCGAAATGATAGGTTTTCCGGATCGCGTCGCGGTCCTCGACCTCGGCCCAACCCCTGAGCTCCGCGACCGCCTCCTTGCGCTTTGCACCGACCAGCCGTTCGACCATATGCCGCCTCCCGTCAAATCATGAGCCAGCTTCCGCCTTCCGCCGCCGACATCGAGAGCCTGGCGCAGCAGGCGCTCGCCACTATACCAGAGGAATTGCGGCGGCATGTGGGTGCCGTGGTCATCCGGGTCGAGGAATTCCCCGACGAGGAGACCGAGGAGGAGATGGACCTCGAAACCCCGTTCGATCTCCTCGGCCTTTATCGCGGCGTCGCCCTGCCGCGGCAAAGCGTGCTCGCGACGCGCAACGATCTCGACTTGATTTTCCTCTATCGCCGGCCGTTGCTCGACTATTGGGTCGAGACCGGCGAGGACCTGGCCGCCGTGGTCCGCCATGTGCTGATCCACGAGATCGGCCATCATTTCGGCTTCTCCGACGACGATATG
>Ga0335085_10013730_pt1 | contig 11859 bp, 10 predicted proteins | sample Lox_Sample_45_FD_206712 | JGI IMG/M metagenome (GOLD analysis project Ga0335085, IMG submission 206712) | Soil microbial communities from Loxahatchee National Wildlife Refuge, Florida, United States - Lox_Sample_4.5 | ecosystem: Environmental > Terrestrial > Soil > Wetlands | place: USA...
TGCGAGACCACCACCTCTTCGCAACATGGTTGTTACTCCTTTCTTGCGTTTGATTTATAAAATTAAAAGGTGCGGCACATTGAATCTTGGGTGCCGCACCCCTTGAACTAGTCACCCAGAGTAGCGACCATCATCGCCTTGATGGTATGCATGCGATTCTCAGCCTGGGCGAAGGCGATTGAATATTCGGACTCGAACACTTCCTCGGTCACTTCCAATCCATCTAGGCCGGTCTTTTGGTAAATGTCCTCTCCGACCTTCGTCTCGCGGTTGTGGAAGGCCGGCAGACAGTGCATGAACTTGACGTTGGGATTGCCGGTCTTCTTGACCACCTTCATGTTGATCTGGTAAGGCTTGAGCAGCTTGACGCGCTTATCCCAGACCTCCTTGGGTTCACCCATCGATACCCACACATCCGTATAAAGATAATCGACTCCCTTGACACCTTCCGCGACGCTTTCGGTCAGGGTCAGGCGCGCGCCGGTTTCAGCGGCAACCTCGCGGCAGGTTTTCACTAGGCTGGCTTCCGGCCACAGCGCCTTGGGCGCGCACAGGCGCACGTCCATGCCCAGTTTGCAGCCGGTCACCATCAGCGAGTTGCCCATGTTGTTGCGCGCATCGCCCAGATAGCAATAGGCGATCTCGTTAAGATGCTTGTCGGAGTGTTCCATCATGGTCAGGATGTCGCACAGCATCTGGGTGGGATGGAACTGGTCGGTCAGGCCGTTCCAAACTGGCACGCCGGCATACTTGCCGAGGGTTTCAACCGTATCCTGCGCGAAGCCGCGGTACTCGATGCCGTCATACATGCGCCCCAGCACGCGGGCGGTGTCCTTCATGGATTCCTTGTGCCCGATTTGCGAGCCTTCCGGCCCCAGATAAGTGACGTGGGCGCCCTGGTCGTAGGCGGCCACTTCGAAGGCGCAGCGTGTACGCGTGGAAGTCTTTTCGAAGATCAATGCGATGTTCTTGCCCTTCAGCCGCTGCTGTTCATAACCGCCGTACTTAGCGGCCTTGAGGTCGGCAGAAAGTTTCAGGAGGAACTTGAGCTCTTCTGGGGTGAAGTCGAGCTCCTTAAGGAAGTTGCGATTGCGTAGGTTGTATGCCATTCTTGATATCTCCTTCTCAATATGAGGTGTTTGGTTTTATTACGGGTTTAAGTTGGTGGTATTCTGAACTTGCCAGGAGGGTAATGGATTACTCATTTGCCCACTTTAGAGCCTCTTCATATTGGTTCTCAGCGAAATGCTTTTCTTCTGCCCGTGTAAATGGAGCGATTAGACGGGTGAACCACTCGATCCATTTCTAGTCGCCTACGAAAGCCACCCGATGAATCTGTTTGTACTCCCCAATCCCGAATTCGAAATCCTTTTTGGCGGCTTCCCAGTCGCCGTAAAACTCAAAACCTATGAGTTGCATCACTAGGTTGACCTTGCTGCCAGTCTTCAGACGCTCACGAAGTGCATCAAGGAATTGCTGATATTCCTTGCCCGTCACCTTTCCGCTGAAGTGGACAGACAGGCAGGTTTGGTTGGATTGCGGAAGGATTTCAACCATATTGGATCCTCTCAGATGCTTTCAATTTCCGTCTAGGGCGCTGTGCCGCCGTTCCTAAATTGCATGCTCTGCGCACCACCGCCTGTCTGCAAGACAAGCCCTCCAGCGCCGTCCGGTCCTCCGGCTACCACATTCGACAGTGTCTTGAGATAATGCTGGTCCATTGAGCTCTCACCGCAATAAGCGTTGGTGGTTGTTTTTACATTTACGGAAAAACCATTTTTCGTTGAGTAAGTGCCGGAGATTTGGTTGCAATCGGCCATGCCGGTGAAGGTTTCATCGGCGCGAAAGATGAGGGTGTAGTTGGCCGGGTTGCGCACAGCTATCACAGTACCCTGGTCGGTAAGTTGCGTCCACTGCCAGATGATATTTATAATAGCAGCGTTCTCATCGGCAGGCGGATTAGTGGGAGCAGGTGGATTCGTTGGTGCAGGTGGAACCGGCGTCGATGTTGGTGCCTGAATTGCCGTGGGCGCTGTTGTGGGAGCCGTTCCCTCACTTCCTGAGGAACGGCGGGCGCGAGACAGCGCCAGCAATGTGATTCCGAGCAGAACCAGTAGGATGATCACAAGGACCCATGCAAATGTTTTTTTATTCATCAATATGCCTTTTATTTATTCCTAGCGAAATTTGGCTTGCCAGTGAATGAGGCGAGGCTGAAGTATCAACTTCGCCTTGTTAATTGCCACGTATACTAAACGCCCACCAGCGCGCCGACGGACAGCACGACCATGACGAGGATCGCCAGCAGCAGCACAAGCAGGGCGACCCACTTCCACCAGACCCCGAAGCTGATCCGTCCGATGGCCAGACCGCCGGTTACCACTGCAAACGTCGGGGTGACCAGGTTCACCAAACCCGAAGCCGATTGATAGGCAGTGACGACGAGGTGTGTCGGAACGCCGGCAAAGCTGGCCAGCGGAGCCATGATGGGCATGGTCACCGTCGCCAGGCCAGAAGAGGATGGGATCAGGAACGCCAATGGGATGTAGACCAGGAAGATAGCGTTGATGAACGCCACCGACGTCAGCCCGGAGGTCAGTTGCTGACACCAATAGAGCACCGTGTCGATGATCAAACCGTTCGTCATAATGACCGAGATGCCGCGCGCCACCGCCACGACCAACGCCACACCCACCATGTCGCGGGCGCCGTCAATAAAGGCATTGACCGTGCCTTCTTCACCAAGGCCTCCGGCAAGACCAATGATAATGCCCATGACCATGAACCAGGCGGACATTTCACCAAACCACCACCAGCGGGTGGTGATGCGCGTAATGCCAATATCCAACCAAGGAATGACGCCAACGATCATGCCCAAAAACGCGAACAGGAAGAGGACCAGGATGAGCTTGCGACGGGAGGTCAATTCGACGGTCTCACCGGTCTGACTACCTCCCAGAAAATGCTTCTCATTGGCTTCCTTCATGTCCGCGACGAGAGACTTGGAGGCGTCCGCTTTGACCTTTCCCGCATAACGCATGACAAACCATATCCCGATGGCGATTCCGCCGACCAAGATAACGATGCGGTATATGACACCTTCGAACAAAGGAATACCGGCGATGCCGGTAGCGACGCCTGTCGAGAAGGGGTTGATCGTGGATCCGAGGGTGCCGATGCCTGCGCCCAGCATGATCAATGCCACCGCTGAAAAGGCATCATAACCTAGCACGATCATGGCAGCGATTATCAAGGGATAAAAAGCCAACGACTCTTCCGCCATGCCATAGCTGGTCCCGCCTGCGGCGAAGATGATCATCAAGACCGTGATCAGGACCTTGCCCCGCTGGCCTAGACTTTTCACAACCGAGCCGATACCTGCATCGATCGCCCCAGTCTTCATGGTGACCCCGAGGAATCCACCGATCAACAGGATGAACAACGCCACATCGATGGCGCCATACAGGTCACCGCTGTTGTAGATGTTGACATTACCGGAACGGTCCTGGATGCCATACATGCCATTGATGGGTGCTGCGATGGCATCCCGCAGACGCTGTGGATTGGGTTCCACTGGATGGTAGGTCCCTGGAACGGGTTCCCCATTTTTATAAGCGAATTGACCAGCCGGTATTACAAAGGTCAATACGGCCACCACCACCGTAATGATAAAGAGGATGGTAAACGCAGTTGGGAACTTGAACTTCTTCTTGATCTGCTCTTGTTCGGTGCTCATGGCATTCTCCTTAAATATTTCGATTTGATGGTCCGGCTCATATTCCCGATGACCTGACAAGTTGCTGCAATCAGACTCAACTTCTTGGTGGCTGATACTATGGATTTGATGGATGCTGCGGGTGTGCTGCTATTTCGTGCTATATTTTCCTCCTTGTTGCTCCAAAATGTGTGATGAGGCGAAAGAGCAAGGTAGCCCCGTCGCTTGGGGTAGAGGACGGATGAAAAAAATCAAGGTGCCAAGGGTGGCTTATTCCCCCCTTGGCACCATTTACCAAGTTAATTCTACAACAAAATGCCATCTCCAACCAAATGTGATGGGGTTAACACTAGGTTAATATTGCGCAGGCCTTTGATTTACTGCTGCGCTCAATTACTTTACAAGTGAGAGGTTGTCTTACTTCTTCTTCTTACTCTTTTTCTTCTTATCCGCCTTTCCTTCTTCAACGGATTCAGAATCCTTCCCTCCCGCAGCCTCACCTTTCACATTGACTTTTTCTTTGTGACCGCCATCCTCATTCTCCAGCGCTTCCTTCGCAACAAGCAGCGCCTGCTTTTGCGCCTTGCTGACTTTGGGGTATGCCAGCTTGAGGTCGTCCAGCGTCTTATAGATTACAGCTGCCACTGCTAGCCGCGTGAACCACTTGTTATCGGCCGGCACGATATACCATGGCGCCCACTCCGTGCTGGTGTGGTTGAACATGTCCTCGTACGCCTCCATGTATTCGTCCCAATGCTGGCGTTCCTTCAGATCAGCGGCGGAAAATTTCCAGTTCTTTTGCGGCAGCATAGTCCGTTCGAGGAATCGTTCCTTCTGTGCCTTTTTGGAGACATAAAGGAAGAATTTCAACACGACGATTCCATTGTTCACCAGGTATTTCTCGAAGTTGTTGATCTCCTCATACCGCCGTTTCCAGATGTCCTTGTTCTTCAAATGAGGAGGAAGTTTTTCTCCCCCCAGGAATTCGGGATGGACACGCACGACAAGCACCTCTTCGTAGTAGGACCGGTTGAAGATGCCGAACTCTCCTCTGCGCGGCAGCGCCTGGAAATTTCGCCACAGGTAGTCGTGATCCAATTCCTCGCTCGAGGGTGACTTGTAGCTGCGAACCGACACACCCTGTGGATTCACGCCGGACATTACATGCTTGATCGTGCCATCCTTGCCGGCCGCATCCAGCGCCTGCAGGACCATCAACAAGGCATAGTTGTCCTGCGCGTACAGTTTATCCTGCATCTCCGCCAGCAGTTCCACGCCTTCCGCCAGGGTCTCTTCCGCCTCAGCCTTCTTCATCCACTTGCCGGTAAAACCGGGGTCGTAGTCCTTCTTCAGGTTGATCTTCTTACCTGGGGGCACCCTTAAGACATCAATTAGCTCATCGATCCTCTTATTCCTTTTACTATTCGGCATGGCTTATCCTCCTTCAGGTAATCCTGAGACATAAATAGACATGATTGTAATTAAAAGTTCAATATAACTATTCTAGCATAGCTGTCAAGGATGACAGACAATATCTCTGGCATGAAAATTTGCCATCAAGTTCCCCGTTGACTTTTGGCTCGATTCCTGCTAAGATATTAACACGATGTAAGTAATTGTTACATCGTGTAAGTTGTTCATATTGATTGAGTATCCATGGCTAATCGTCTCACCATCACAGCTTCGGACATGCGCGAGATCAACCGCTCGGCGATTCTGGAGATCATCCGCCGGGAAAGCCCCCTTTCGCGCACCGCCATCGCGGAACAGCTCAACGTGAGTCTGCCGACCGTCATGCGGATCGTCGACGAGCTCGAAGCGGATGGCTTTGTCCGCGCGGAGGGGAGCACGGAATGGAGCGGAGGCCGCCGCCGCCCCCTGCTGGAATTCAACGCGGACGGTTTCGTGGTGCTCGGCGTGGACATGGGTGGCATGAAATTCTATGGGGCAGTTTCCGACCTGGGGGGAAAAGTTTTAAGTGAAATCGATATGGGGCGCCACGGCAGGACCAGCGAGGGGAATTATAAACGGCTGCTCGAACTTATCGACACCTTGCTGGCAAGCCCGCATCTGGCGGGACGCAAGGTGCGCGGGATTGGCGTCGGCGCACCGGGCATAACCTTACACCGCGATGGAATCGTGAAGTGGGCATATACGCTCAACTGGCGCGATTTTCCTCTCAAAACCCGCCTGACGGAACATTACAGGCTGCCCATCACTGTGGATAACGATGTCAACCTGGCCGCGATGGGCGAACTGTGGTTCGGTGCCGGACAGGAATCAGAGAATATGATCCTCATCGTTTGCGGAAAGGGGATCGGAGCAGGCATCATCATCGATGGGGCTCTTTATCGCGGCGGCAGCGAGGCTTCGGGGGAAATTGGCAACTTCATCCCCGGTCGGGAATTTCTGGGAAATAACTATCAGGATTTTGGGGCACTGGAAAGCGTCGCCTCGGGGACGGGCATCCTGGCGCGGGCGCGTGCCAGCCTCCGCTCAAGCCGCAGCGCAAAGGAACTGGATGCGCTGACGGAAGAGGATGTCTTTAAAGCCGCCCGACTGAAGCAACGCTGGGCAGTTACCATCATCAATGAGACTGTCGATTACCTTGCAGTTGCCATCGCCAACCTCGCCGTGTCCTTCGACCCGGAGTTGATCGTCCTCGGAGGGGACATCTCGCCTTATGGTGATTTATTCATCGAGCCCATCCAGCAGCGCATGCAGGGCGCCATCCCGACGCCGCCCAAACTGGTCGTGTCGAATTTAGGGCTGCGCGCCGGTGTGATGGGCGCCATCACTAATGTTTTACACTCCACATCAAATTTTTATGTTGTTCATAAACTCTCGTGAAGGAGGTGTATTGTAAAGATACCGACCGGTTGCTTTCGCTTATCCACACCCATTCATAAAGTTCCGAAAGGAAGGAGAAAAATGCGTACTTTCTATAAAATCACAACTCTGTTCATTGCTTTGGTCATGGCCGTCAGCCTTGCCTCCTGTGCACCAAGTGCGCCCAAGGGGCCCGTCACCATTCATATCCTTACGATGGATCAAGCCGGATTGAAGCCCGCTGAGATCGATCAAATTGCACGCGACTTTGAAGCCAAGAATCCGGATATCAAGGTCAATATGGAATACCTGGGTTACGATTACATTCATGACAAGATCGTGACCGGCATGGCTGCAAAACCACCCGCTTATGATGCCGCCATGATCGACGTGATCTGGCCTGATGAATTCATCAAGGCCGGTTACCTGCTGGATGTGACAAACCGGATTACGCCTGAGATGAAGTCGGGCATTTTCCCGGCTGCCTGGAACGGTGTCACTCGCAACGGAAAAGTCTATGGCATGCCCTGGCTTATGGATGTCAAATATTTCATGTACAACAAGGATATTCTCCAGCAAGCCGGCTTCAACGCGCCGCCCAAGACATGGGAAGAAATGGTTGAGCAAGCCAAAGTGATTAAGCAAAAAGGGCTCGCTGAATATCCCATCACCTGGTCCTGGAATCAAAAGGAAGGCGTAGTTTGTGATTTCACCACTCTCCTTTTCGGCAATGGAGGCGCGTTCCTAGATGCCAATGGCAAGCCGGCTTTCAACAATGAGAAGGGTATCCAAGTGCTGACTTGGATGAAACAGACCATTGATGATGGTTTGACTAACCCAAGCGCTATCTCGTCAGATGAAATGGCCGTGGAAGCCGATTTCCTGGCGGGAAAATCCGCATTTGCGTCAAACTGGCTGTTCCAGTATTCTGACTCCAACGACCCGACCAAGTCCCAGGTAGTGGGCAAGATTAATTTCGCTCCCATGCCTGTTTTTAAAGCCGGCGCCGACGCAAGCATCCAAAGCTCCAGTGTGGATGGCTCGAGTTCCTTCGCCATCATGGCAACCACGCCCTATCCAGACCAGACCTGGAAATTCCTGACCTATCTGGCCAGCCAGGAAGTGCAAACGAAGTTCTCGGCTGAGATGCTGCCCATCTGGCAGTCCTCCTTCCAAGGTGACAACCTGAATGCACTGTTGGCTGCCGCTCCAACCAACCCGGTAACTGTTCCAGCCTTCCAGGCACAGTTCCCGTATGCCAATGAGCGCCCGACCGTGCCCTATTACAACGAGGCCTCTGCAGCACTGCAACTCGCCATCCAGAACGCCCTGACAGGGGTCAAGACCCCACAGCAAGCACTGGATGAAGCTGCTGCCAAGTGGACCGAGCTCGGATCCAAATAACCGTTTCGTGACTATGTAAAATGGGTGGATTTGCCAACGAACGCAAATCCACCCAATAATTCCACCGAATGAAAAAAGCTGCCATTCTCCCAAAGCGAAGAGTTACCCTCCGCCAGCAGGACATGCGCATCGCCTGGCTGCTGATCGCACCCAGCCTGCTCGTCATCCTGGGCGTGACGCTTTGGCCTATCATCTACACATTCATGTTGAGCTTTTACAACGCGCCGATTGGCATCCACCAGGCACGGACGTTTGTCGGCCTCGGCAACTATCTAAGCATGCTCCGGGACCCGGCATTTTGGGATACGGTGAAGCGCACGCTGTACTTCACCGTGGTCTCTGTCACTCTGGAATTGATTTTGGGGCTGGCAATCGCCCAACTGATCCACTCCCGCCCGTTGGGCTGGAAATTCCTGCGCTTCAGCCTGATCATCCCCTGGGCTGTGCCGACCATAGTTAACGGCGCCATGTGGCGGTGGATCTACAGCGCGGATTTTGGAGCGCTTAACGGTATCCTGTTCCAGCTCGGTCTGATCAAGCATTACATTCCCTGGCTGACCTTTCCAAATCAGGCAATGAACCTTGTGATCGTTGCGGATATGTGGCATACCGTGCCATTCGTCGCGCTGATCCTGCAAGCCGCGCTAGCAGGCCTGCCTGAGGAATTGAACGAAGCTGCAGCGGTGGATGGCGCCAATGCCGTCCAACGCTTCTGGTATATCCGGCTGCCACTGCTACGGCCTGCAATCCTCGTTGCGTTGATCATCCGCACCGTGGAGGCCTTCCGCGTGTTCGATATCGTCTATATCATTACAGGCGGCGGGCCGGCAAACCACACCATCACCATTTCGTATTTAACGTATCTATTCTCCTTTCCTTATGGGAAACAAGGGACAGGCGCGGCCTTATCCTTCCTAATCTCCTTTTTCACTATCACGATGGCGATCTTCTATATTCGTTTGCTTTACAGACCTGAGGAGACACAAGGATGAACAACCGAATATTCCTCCGCAATGTGGGTTTGTTCTTGCTCACTATCCCGGTATTCTTATTCATCTTTTTGCCGGTTCTATGGCTGTTCAGCGCCAGCCTGTCCAACCAGGTGGAATTATTTACCGTGCCGCCGCATTGGATTCCCCAGCATCCCACGTTCCAGAATTATCTCGATATTATCTTCCCGGGACAGGCGGCCTCGTCTGTGCCGCGGACCTTTGCCGTGGCATTGCTGAACTCGATCAAAATCGCTTCGGCGGTCACCCTTATCTGTATTCTGCTTGGCAGTCTGGCTGCCTACGCTCTGGTACGCATCCCATTCAAATTCAATCGCACCCTTTCTATCGGGATTCTGGGGACACGCATGATCCCTGAAGTGTCGCTGCTCATTCCATTGTTTATTGTGGCGTCCCGCCTAGACCTGCTTAACAAACCGATTGTGCTCATTATTGCCTATATGACCTTTGCCCTGCCTTACACCATCTGGATGATGGGTTCCTTCTTCCAAACTGTCCCAATCGAATTGGAGGACGCCGCCTACCTCGATGGCTGCTCCCGCCTTGGAATCCTGTTCCGCGTTGTGATGCCTATTTCAATCCCTGGAATCATCTCCACTACCATGTTCGTTTTCCTGGTCGCGTGGGACGAGTTTTTCTATGCCCTCATTTTCACGAGCACACTGGCTGCCAAAACCGCACCGGTCGCCATCGCTGAATTCATCGGACGGTACGCTGTGAATGTCAACGGCATGATGGCGGGCGGCATCATGGCCGCATTGCCACCCGTCATCCTGGCACTTATCTTCCAGCGATATATCGTTAGCGGCATGACCGCCGGTGCAGTCAAGGGATGATTTCAAAGCTCGAATTTGAGCAACCAGCTAGACTCTCGCCTCCCAAGCCAACTTTCACTTGTATTTCGGTATAATTCAAACTGTCAGATCCCTACCGGATTAAAGAACAACTATCTCACCCAAAGGGACCTTGGAATATATTGTCAACTCCTCAGTTTTAGATTAAGAAACACTAATTGTTATAAAAACCCAACATGGCAAACAACAAATCAGAAACCCTTAAGCACCATCTAAATACCACCAGTCCATCTGGATTCGAGCAATGGTTTCACAGCAAAAGTGAGTGGCTGGTAGGCATTGTTGCTTTTATATTTATTGTGTCAGGTGTTGTAACATTAAACAATTATGGGGTCACGTGGGACGAAGGGTTGGGTGATTTATTTTTCGGAGAAAAAGATTTCCGCTTCCTTGCAAGTTTTGATTCAAGAAATTTAAGCACCGACATTGATATCCCATCCCGTGTATCAAATGATTTAAACCTGAATCCTTCCCCCTTCCGGCATGAGCCATTCATGTTTCCGGGCTTCTCAGATATACCACCTACCATAACCAAGTATATTTCCGCATACTGGCTTAAGTGGCTCAACCCAGTAGATGGATTTCACATTTATCCAATTGTTTTAGCAGGCCTTTTTTTGTGGTATTTTTTTCGTTTCGTGGCTTATCGCTCAAACAAATTTGCAGCTTTTCTTGCGCTTATTTTCATCGCAACTTTCCCTCGCTTTTGGGGTGACATGCACTTCAATGTAAAAGATGTCCCTGAAGCAATCTTTTTTAGCTTCACTCTGATGTCTTTCCTGGACTGGTACGAAAAGCCAAACATAAAGCGAGCATTATTGGCTGGGGTTTTTATGGGATTTGCAATAGCAGTAAAGGCAAATGCCATTTTCATCCCCTTAATCCTTTTTACAACCATCATGCCTTGGAATATATGTAAACCATCATGGGAGTCCTTATTTAAACATTTCACGCAATACCGCAGACACTATCTAGCTATGATCATAATTTCGATCAGCACATATATATTATCGTGGCCATTTTTGTACCCTAATCCATATTTTGGCCTCAAAGCCTATTGGGGCCATATCCTGTATGAAGGTGCGGGCGATAAATATCAATGGCAAATTGACCCTCTCCGCCAAGTGATCACCACCATGCCGGAAGTTATGCTAATTTTCTTAATTATCGGTTTAATTATTCTGCTTGGTAGTTTGTTTAGAAATAAAAATAACAACCCTTTTTGGCATCTTGTTATCGTGTGGTTGATATTCCCTGTTTTACGTGTATCAATTCCTTCGGGAGTAAATTTTGACGGAGTACGCCACTTTCTTGAGTTCGTTCCGGCAGCGGCTATCATCGCTGGCTTTGGTCTGGATCAATCGATTAATTGGGTGGTGAGTAAAAATTGGATACAACTCATTACTGCCAGAATTGTCGTAATTATCCTTATAATTATTAACTTGTTTCAGGCGTACACGCTTTTTTACCCCTACATGCATTTATACTATAACCAATTTGTGGGAGGTCTTGCCGGAGCTAAAGATAAATTCCTAGGAAACGAAGCGACGGATTATTGGGCCGGAAGCTATCGACCTGGTATGGAGTGGGTAAACAAAAATGCTCCTCCAAATTCATATCTGGTTGTGCCAGTAGCTGGGTGGGTCGCTGATTTAGAGGCACCTGTCTTTTTACGGTCCGACATTCATCTCGTAGACAGTATGCCCGATTATCCAATTATGAAAGCCTCGGCGACTCCTTATTACATAATGTTTATCCTTCGAGGGGATTTAGGAAATGCGCAAGACGAGGTTGATTACACTCTCACGCATGCTGAATTAGCTCACCAAATTGTAATTGATGATGTCCCCATTCTTCGCATTTATCGTTTTGGAGGACAATGAAAGGGTTAACTTCATCAAAATTGACGGGAGGAATCATTGTAATTGCCCTCTTGATACTCGGTTTAGCTTATCAGTCCATCGAGGATGTTCAATACCTCAATAGGCAAATCCGCAATAAAGTGGCAGCAAACCGCCAACTGGACGCATTTTCGCGCAGCGCTGAT
>Ga0335085_10013731_pt1 | contig 11858 bp, 10 predicted proteins | sample Lox_Sample_45_FD_206712 | JGI IMG/M metagenome (GOLD analysis project Ga0335085, IMG submission 206712) | Soil microbial communities from Loxahatchee National Wildlife Refuge, Florida, United States - Lox_Sample_4.5 | ecosystem: Environmental > Terrestrial > Soil > Wetlands | place: USA...
CCCTGCGGCCGGTAGCCGCGCGCGCCGCGCCAGGCCGCGAGGAACGTCTCCTGGAGCACGTCCTCCACGTCGGCCGCCGGCAGCACCGCGCGCAGCCGGGCGGCCAGCCACGGCGCGTGCCGGCTGAACAGCTCCCGCAGCGCCGTGTCGTCGCCGGCCGCCACCCGTGCGACCAGGTCGTCGTCATCCATCGCCTCTCTATTGCACCTCAGGGCGGGCCGGTTCACGCGGGGCAGAATAAAGCCCATGCCTATGACGATCCGTACGCCCCGGCCCGGCGACGGCACCGGGATGGCCCGCGTCTGGCTCAGCGCGGCCGCCTACTACGCCGGCCTCGACGCGCGGCATTTCCAGATCCCGCCGGCGGAAGGCGTGGCCGAGTCCTTCGAGACGGAGCTCGGACCCGGCGGCGAGGACGGGCTGATGCTGGTGGCCGACCTGGACGGCCAGGTGGCGGGCTGGCTGACAGCGCGCATCGAGCATCCCGCCCCCGGCGCGGCGCGGCAGTTCGTCCGCGAGCCCGGCTGGACGCGGCTGCACATCGACGCCCTGCTCGTTGACCAGGCGATGTGGCATCAGGGGGCCGGCACCGCGCTGCTGACGGCGGCCGAGGAGTGGGGCCGCGACCGCGGCGCCGAGGTGGTCCGGCTGGACACCTACGCGGACAGCCCCGTCTCGGTGCCGTTCTACGAGCGGCACATGGGCTACCGGCGGCGCGCGATCGTCTTCCAGAAGCCGCTCTAACGGACGGCGCCGAGGGTGAGGCCCTCCAAATCAGGCAATTACCACCGGTCACGATCGCCGTCGGCGGCGGCGCTGTCGGCGGCGCGGGCCAGCGCGGCCGCGGACAGGGTGCGGGCGGCCCCGAGCGACCCGACCAGGGGGTGCAGCGCGAAGGCACGCAGCGCGTCACTGGCCGAGCCGGTCAGGGCGGCCGAGGCGATGGCGCGCTCGCAGCTCTTGACCGTGCTCATCAGGCCCAGTTGGTGATCTGACGGCGGCGGCGCCGGGAGCGGTACCGCGCCGTCGCCGTCCACCAGGCACACGGTCTCGATGATCGCGTCCGGGGCCAGGGCCGGGACGGTGCCGCCGTTGCGGACGTTCAGGATGAGCCGGGCCGGCGCCGCCCCCGTGGACCCCGCGTCCCCGGTCAGGGCGGCCGCCAGCCCGACCGCCATGGTCTCGTAGCCGCCCGCCTCGACGTCGGCGGCGTCCCGCTCCCCGGTCCGCAGTTCCGCGAAGTAGCTGCGGTTGCGCTCGTCGTTGGCCCCGGCCCACAGGGCGGCGGCCCGGCCGGGATCCGCGGCGGCGGCCGCGAAGAACCGCTGCTGCTCGGCCCGGACGTGCTCGGCCCGGGTCCGCCCAGCCGCCCGCACATCCCGCAGCGCCTCGGCGCGGGCGTAGTACCAGTACAGGTACTCGTTCGGGATCGCGCCGAGGGCATGGAGGAAGTCCCCGCCGAACAGCTTCCCCTCCTCGGTCCGCTCCAGCGCGTCCGGGTCGGCCAGCAGCCCGGGCAGCCGGTCGGTGCCGTTCACCCGCAGCCCGCGCAGCCAGCCCAGGTGGTTGAGCCCCAGGTAGTCCACCTCGACGCCGTCCGGCACCTGAGCGAGCCTGGGGCCCGGGTCCACTCCCGCGGCGGCGCAGGCCCGGCGGACGAGGCCCATCGGGGAATCGCAGACGCCGATGACGCGCGGTCCGAGCGTGGCCGCCATGACCTCCGTCACGATGCCGGCCGGGTTGGTCATGGAGATGACCCAGGCGCGCGGGGCGAGTTCGGCCACCCGCCGCGCGATCGCGTCGACCACGGGGACGGCGCGGGCCGCGTAGGACAGGCCGCCCGCGCCGACCGTCTCCTGCCCGATCACGCCCGCGTCCAGCGCGGAGCGCTCGTCGGCGACCCGGCCGGCGAGTCCTCCCACGCGCAGGGCGGCGAAGATCACGTCCGTCCCGCGCAGGGCCTCGTCCAGGTCGGTGGTGACGCGCAGCGGCAGGCCGCCGCCGGCCAGCACGGCGGCGATGACGCCGAGCCGCTCGGGCGCGACGTCGTACAGCACGACCTCGCCGACGGCCAGGCCGCTGGCGGCTAGCTCCCGGCAGATCAGCGGGACCCGGAAGCCGCCGCCGCCGAGGATCATGACTCGCACGCCCCGACCCTATCGGGCAGACTGAGCTGATAGGGCGATCATCGAGGCTGGCAGGAGAGCCGGGATGAGCGAACATCACGACGAGCATTACGACCTGTTCGTACACGGGACGGTGTTCTTCGACGTCGTCTTCACCGGCCTGGAGTCCCTGCCCGTGCGCGGCACCGAGCTCCAGGCCTCGGGGATGGGGTCGTGTCCGGGGGGCATCGCCAACCTGGCCATCGCGGCCAGCAGGCTGGGCGTGCACACGTCCCTGGCCGCCGCCTTCGGCGACGACGTGTACGGGGACTTCTGCTGGTCCACGCTGACCGAGCAGGAAGGCGTCGACCTGACCCACTCACGGCGGTTCTCCGACTGGCACTCCCCCGTGACGGTCTCCATGGTGGTCGAGCGGGACCGGGCGCTGATGACCCACATGCACCCGCCCCCCGTGCCGGTCAGTGAGCTGCTCTGCACCATTCCCCCGGCCAGGATCGGTTTCGCGCACCTCGATCCCGAACCGCGTGAGTGGTTCCGCACGGCCGCCGCGGACGGCATGCTGCTGTTCGCCGACACCGGCTGGGACCAGGACGAGAAGTGGTCGCCGAGCGTCCTTGAGCAGCTGGAGAGCTTCCACGCCTTCCTGCCCAACAGCGTCGAGGCGATGGCCTACACCCACACCGACGACCCGCACGACGCGCTGCACGCGCTGGCGGACCGGGTGCCCGTCGCGGTGGTCACCTGCGGCGGGCAGGGCGCGATCGCCATCGACTCCACCACCAGCGAGCAGGAGTGGGTTCCCGCGCTCCCGGTCAACGCCCACGACCCCACCGGCGCCGGGGACGTCTTCGGGGCCGCGTTCGTGCTCGGCACCCTGGACGAGTGGCCGCTGCGGCAGCGGCTCGCGTTCGCCAACCTGTGCGCCGCGCTCTCGGTGCAGTACGTCGGCGGCTCGCTGGCCGCGCCGGGCTGGGGCGACATCATCGACTGGCTCGGCCGCACCCGGGCCAAGGCCGCCGACGGCTCCAGCCATGCCGCTGAGCTGGCCAAGGCCTACGAGTTCGTCACCGACGTGCTGCCCGAATCCGGCCGGATCTCGGTCCGCCGCGCCCGGGCGACCATCGCCCGGACGTCGGACGCGGAAACCCACCGCCGCCGGTAGCGACGGTGATTTCGGTAGCCGCGAGCGCGATGAGTTCTGACTCGGCCGCCGGTATGTACTGACGAGTTCGCCGGAACACCCCGGGCGAACCGCTCACGAGGGAGAATCCGATGTCAGACATCCGTGCGGAAGACCAGGCCGCCATCCAGGCCGTGCTGGCCGACTCCTACCAGGCGTGGGAGGCGGGCGACGCCGACGGCATGGTCGCCGGCTACACCGCCGACGCGACCGCCATCATGCCCGGCTCGCTCCGGGGCAGCCGGGACGTGATCCGCGACAGCATGGCCCTGGCCTTCGAGGGGCCGCTCAAGAACACCTCGACCTGCAACAAGCAGCTCAGCCTCCGCTTCGTCGGCGCCGACGCCGCGATCGTCGTCAGCGAATCCGGCATCCTGTTCGCCGGCGAGACCGAGGTCCCGGACGCGCGTAAGGTGAACGCGACCTGGGTTTTCGAGAAGCGGGACGGCCAGTGGCTGATCGCCGCCTATCACAACAGCCCGGTCCTGGCACTGGGGCAGTAACGCGGTCAGGGCGGCGGGGGAAGGGACGGGTGTGACGGCAGGCGAAGAAGGCTTCGATCGCCTGGTCGAACCGTTCCGTAGGGAGCTGCTGGCGTACTGCTACCGGATGCTCGGCTCCGCTCACGACGCCGAGGACCTGGTCCAGGACACGTACCTGAGGGCCTGGCGGGCGCGGGCGCAGTACGACCAGACGCGCAGCTCACTGCGCACCTGGCTCTACCGGATCGCGACCAACGCCTGCCTGACCGCCCTGGAGGTACGCGGCCGCCGGCCGCTGCCTTCCGGTCTGGTAGCCGCCTCCGACCCGCGCGGGCCGCTGGTCAGGGGAGAGAACGTCGCCTGGCTCCAGCCCCTGCCCGACGCGCTGCTCGGCGCGGTCGATCCGGCCACGGCCGTGATCGACCGCGCCAGCCTGCGCCTGGCGTTCGCCGCCGCCCTGCAGCACCTGTCGGCTCGTCAGCGGGGGGCGCTGATCCTGCGGGACGTGCTCAGCTTCTCCGCCGCCGAGGCGGCGGAGATCCTCGGCACGACCGTCGTATCGGTGAACAGTTCCCTGCAGCGGGCGCGCACCCGGGTGAAGGAAGCCGGGGCCGGGCAGGAACCTCACCGCGAGCCGTCCGCGACCGAGCAGCGCGCCTGGGTCGACCGCTACATGGAGGCGTTCGAGCGGGCCGACATCGAGGGTCTCAAGCGGCTGCTCACCGAGGACGTGCTGATGGAGATGCCGCCGATGATCAACTGGTTCACCGGCACCGCCAACTACGGCTTGTTCATGGAGTGGGTCTTCGCCGCGGCCGGGAAGGACTGGCTGCTCAAGGCGGTCACGGCCAACGGCGGCCAGCCCGGGTTCGCCGCCTACCGGCGCGCCGGTGACGGCTACGAGCTGCACACGCTCCAGGTCTTCACCGTCACGGCCGAGGGCATCAGCCGCAATTCGGTGTTCGCCGATGCCGAGGTCTTCGCCTCGTTCGGCCTGGCGGCCAGACTCGGCGCCCAGGGAGGCTTAGCCCGGCCGCCGACCGATGACGACGGTGGCGCCCAGGTCATCTGAGCTGACCACCTGAGCGGTCAGCCCGGCCGCGGCCAGGGCCCGCTCGGCCAGCGGGGCCTGGCGCTCGCTGGTCTCGCTCAGCAGGTAACCGCCGGGCGTCAGCCAGGCCGGCGCCCCGGCGGCGACCCGACGCAGCACGTCGAGCCCGTCCTGGCCGCCGTCCAGGGCGGTCCGCGGTTCGTGGGTCCTGGCCTCGGACGGCAGGAAGGTGATGTCCCCGGTCGGCACGTAGGGCACGTTCGCGGCCAGGATCGCGATCCGGCCGCGAAGCCCGGACGGCAGTGCCTCGTAGAGGTCACCGGCGTAGACGCGGGCGGCCGGGAGGTTCTGCCGGGCGCAGCGGACCGCGACCGGGTCGACGTCGGCCGCGTGTACCTCGGCGTGGTCGACGGCGGCGGCGAGGGCCGCCCCGATCGCGCCCGCGCCGCAGCACAGGTCGACGATCACGGCACCGGGTGGGGCCACGGCCACGGCCTGCCGGACCAGGAACTCAGTACGCCGCCGCGGCACGAACACGCCGGGCGCGACGGTGATCCGCAGGCCGCAGAACTCCGCCCAGCCGATGACCTGCTCCAGCGGCTCCCCGGCGGCCCGCCGGCTCACCATCGCGTCCAGCTCGGCCGGCATCCCGGCCGCGGACATCAGCAGCCGGGCCTCGTCCTCGGCGAAGACGCAGCCGGCCGCGCGAAGGCGGCTCACGACGGCCGGCGCGTCGATGTGCGGTATCGGCTGGTCCTTCAGCGGAGCGACCGGAGCACGTACTGCATGATGCCACCGTGCCGGTAGTACTCGGCCTCGCCCGGGGTGTCGATCCGCACCACGGCGCGAAACTCCTTGCCGTCGGCGGTGATCGCCACCTCGTTCGGTATGTTGCCTTGGTTTATCTCTTCGATGCCGCAGATGTCGAAGGTCTCCTCGCCGCTGAGGCCCAGCGAGGCCGCCGACTCCCCCGGCCGGTACTGCAGCGGCAGCACGCCCATGCCGATGAGGTTGGACCGGTGGATGCGCTCGAAGGACTCGACGAGCACGGCGCGCACGCCGAGCAGCAGGGTGCCCTTGGCGGCCCAGTCGCGGGACGAACCCGAGCCGTACTCCTTGCCGCCGAGCACGATCAGCGGGGTGCCGTCGGCGATGTACTGACGGGAGGCGTCGTAGATCGACATCTGCTCGCCGTCCCTGGTGGTGACGCCGCCCTCGGTGCCCGGCGCGAGCTGGTTGCGCAGCCTGATGTTGGCGAACGTGCCGCGGATCATGACCTCGTGGTTGCCGCGGCGGGAGCCGTAGGAGTTGAAGTCCTTGCGCTCGACGCCGTGCTCGGTCAGGTACGTCCCGGCCGGGCTGTCGGTCTTGATCGCGCCGGCCGGCGAGATGTGGTCGGTGGTCACCGAGTCGCCCAGCTTGGCCAGGACCCTGGCGCCGGTGATGTCGGTGACCGGCTCCGGCTCGGCGGGCATGCCGTCGAAGTACGGCGGGCGGCGCACGTAGGTGGACGCGTCGTCCCAGGCGAAGGTGTCGCCGGACGGGATGTCCAGGCCGCGCCAGTTGTCGTCGCCCTTGAACACGTCGGCGTAGTCGCGGGTGAACATCTCCTCGGCCACCGCGGTCTGCACGACGTCGGCGACCTCCTCCGGCGACGGCCAGATGTCGGCCAGGTAGACCGGCTTGCCCTCGGCGTCGGCGCCGAGCGGGTCGCGCGCCAGGTCGATGTCCATCGTCCCGGCCAGCGCGTAGGCGACCACCAGCGGCGGGGAGGCCAGGTAGTTCATCTTCACGTCGGGGTTGATCCGGCCCTCGAAGTTCCGGTTGCCGGACAGCACCGCGGATACCGCCAGGTCGTTCTCGTTCACCGCGTCGCTGATGGCCTGGGGCAGCGGTCCTGAGTTGCCGATGCAGGTGGTGCAGCCGTAGCCAACCAGGTTGAAGCCGAGCTTGTCCAGGTAGGGCAGCAGGCCGGCCCGCTCGTAGTAGTCCATGACCACCTTGGAGCCGGGCGCCAGCGTGGTCTTGACCCAGGGCTTGCGGGCCAGGCCCTTGTCGACCGCGTTCCTGGCGAGCAGGGCGGCGCCGACCATGACGCTCGGGTTGGACGTGTTGGTGCAGGACGTGATGGCGGCGATGACCACCGAGCCGTGGTCGACCTCGGTTTCGGTGCCGTCGTCCAGGGTGACCCTGATGGGGTTCGAGGCCCGGCTGCCGTCGCCCGTAGCGACCGGGTCGGAGGCCGGGAACGTGCCGGCCAGGCCGTTGTCCAGACTGGGTTCGCTTACGTAGTTGGGCAGGGCGTCGCGGAAGGCCGTCTTGGCATCGGCCAGCGTGATCCGGTCCTGCGGGCGCTTGGGCCCGGCGATCGACGGGACGACGGTGGACAGGTCGAGGCTGAGCTCCTCGGAGTACCGGGTCTCGGCCTTCGGGTCGTGCCAGAGGCCCTGCTCCTTGGCGTACGCCTCGACCAGGGCCAGCTGCTGCCCGGGGCGGCCGGTGAGCTTGAGGTAGTCCAGGGTGTTCTGGTCGATCGGGAAGATCGCGCAGGTGGAGCCGAACTCGGGCGACATGTTGCCGATCGTGGCCCGGTTGGCGACCGGGACGGCGGCCACGCCCTCCCCGGTGAACTCGACGAACTTGCCGACCACACCGTGCTTGCGCAGCATCTCGGTGATCGTGAGCACGAGGTCGGTGGCGGTGGCGCCGCTGGGCAGCTCCCCGGTCAGCCGGAAGCCGACCACCTTCGGGATGAGCATGGAGATGGGCTGGCCCAGCATGGCGGCCTCGGCCTCGATGCCGCCGACGCCCCAGCCGAGCACGCCGAGCCCGTTCTGCATGGTGGTGTGCGAGTCGGTGCCCACGCAGGTGTCGGGGTAGGCGGTATGGTCGCGCGTCATCACGACCCGGGCCAGGTACTCGATGTTCACCTGGTGCACGATGCCGGTGCCCGGCGGCACCACCTTGAACTGGCTGAACGCCTCCTGGCCCCAGCGCAGGAACTGGAACCGCTCATGATTGCGCTGGAACTCGATCTCCACGTTCCGGCGGAACGCGTCCGGGCGGCCGAACACGTCGGCCACCACCGAGTGGTCGATGACCAGCTCAGCCGGGATGAGCGGGTTGATCTTGGTCGGGTCGCCGCCGAGGGCCTGCATGGCCTCGCGCATCGCGGCCAGGTCGACCACGGCCGGCACGCCGGTCAGGTCCTGGAGAATGACCCGGGCCGGGGTGAACTGGATCTCGGTGTCGGGTTCACGGCTCGGGTCCCACTGCGCCAGCGCGGTGGCGTGGTCGGCGGTGATGTTGGCGCCGTCCTCGTTGCGGAGCAGGTTCTCGAGCAGGATCTTCAGGCTGAAGGGCAGGGTGCCGGATCCGTCCACGGCGTCCAGCCGGTAGATCTGGTACTCCTCGCCCGCGGCCTTCAGGGCCGCCTGGCTGCCGAAGCTGTTCGCCGTCATGGGTTGCTGAGCCTCCTCGCTCGCATCAGTGCGGTCCCCGCGCTGCTGTCCAACCTACAGTATCTCGATATCAAGCTACTTACCGAGGGTACGGAAAAATAATCTTGACATCAAGCTACTTACCGAGGGGCGGGCCGACGGCCGCTGTCCGCATCTCGCCAGAGCCCGGCGTGGAATCCCAATTGACGCGCCCGGCCCCGCAGATCCCGCCCGTCGCGTGGCGGCGGCGCCAATGACCACCGCGATGTGATGTTGCGGTCGCTATGACGACCGCGATGTGATGTTGCGGTCGTTAGAGATCTGGCGAGGAGAGGACATATCCATGCGCTTCGCGATAAAGACCAGGCCCGAGCATCAGACGTGGGAGGAGCTCCGCGACGTGTGGGTCGCGGCGGATGAGATCCCGCTGTTCGAGTCGGCGTGGAACTGGGATCACTTCTACCCGCTGAGCGGCGACATGGCCGGCCCGTGCTTCGAGGCCTGGACGATGCTGGCCGCGATGGCCCAGGCCACCAGGCGGATCCGGCTGGGCTCCCAGGTAACCGGCATGATCTACCGGCACCCGGCGGTGCTGGCGAACATGGCCGCGACCGTGGACATCATCTCCGGGGGACGGCTGGAGATCGGCCTGGGCGCCGGGTGGAACCAGATGGAGTGCGACGCCTATGGCATCGAGCTGCCGCCGCTGCGTGAGCGGTTCGACCGGTTCGACGAGGGCGTCGAGGCCATCGTCGGCCTGCTGAGCCAGCCGGTCACGACGTTCGCCGGGCGATACGTCACGCTCACCGACGCGCGGTGCGAGCCAAAGCCGGTCCAGCAGCCGCACCCGCCGGTCACCATCGGCGGCCGCGGCAAGCAGCGCACGCTGCGCACGGTGGCCCGCTGGGCCCAGCAGTGGAACGCCATCGTGGCCAGCCCGGAGGACTGGACCGAGCTGAAGGAGGTCCTCGCCGGGCACTGCGCCACGATCGGCCGGGACGTGAGCGAGATCACCTGTTCCGTCAACGTCCGCACCGACCAGGACGGCGGGCTCGAGGCCGTCCTGGCGGCAGTGGCCGGTTACCGCGACGCCGGGGCCGACCTGGTCATCCTGAACCTGCCGCACCACGCCAAGCCCGGCTCGCTCCAGCCGCTGGCCGAGGCGCTCGCGCCGCTCACTTAGCGTTCTCGCCGCCCGTCAGGCGTTCGTGCAGGGCGCGGCTGGCGTCGGCCATCAGCGGCGGCACGCCGAGCTCGGTGAGCATGCTCGCGGCCGCCTCCATCTCCGCGGCCCGGCGGAGCGCGTGCTGGCGGGTGCCGCGGGTGATCCGGTCCAGGGTGGCGGCGTCCATATCCGCCAGCTCGGCCGCGATGTGCTCACGCAGCCACGGCTCGTCACCCGCGGCTTGGGCGGCGTCCAGGGCCTCGGCGATCGAGGCGGCCATGCCCTTGTAGAACACGCTGCGCAGGAGTTTTTTGCTGGCGGCGAGCCCGGCCGGGCCGTCGAGCACCTCGATGCCGGCCCCGAGGGGCGTGAGCAGGGCGGCGTAACGGCCGGCCCCGGTCCCGCTGGCCAGCATCGGGACGCGCAGCCCGCGCCCGGGCACCGGGGCCATCATCGCGACGTCGGCGAACGGCACGCCCGCGTCCCGCGCGAGATCGGCCAGCTTCCGTTTGGTGCCCGGGGAGGCGGTGTTCAGGTCGGCCCACAGGACGTCAGGCCGCGGCCGTCCGCCGGCCAGCAGGCCGGGCAGGCCGGCCTCGAACGCGCCCACCGCGGCCTTCGCGCTGTTGACGCTCAGCACCAAGCGCGCCCCGCGCGCCGCCTCCGCTTCGCTCCCCGTGCCGAGGACGGCCCCGGCCGCGGTCACCGCGGGATCGTAACCGCGGACCCGCGCTCCCGCCGCGGCCAGGTCGCCCGCGATGGCGGAACCGGCCTCGCCGAGGCCGAGCACCGCGATGACCAGTCCTTGATCGTCTCCGGTCACCATGCACGAGGCTGGTCGGCGGTCACCCGGGCGCTCTCGGGCACGAACCATGACCCGGGCGCGGGCGGCTCGGGCGCCTGCAGCTCGGCCGGGGCCTCAGCCACGCCATCCGTCTCATCCGCACCCTCCGTGCCGCCGCGCTCCTTGGCCGCGGATGACTGCCTGAAGTACTCGCTGATGAGGTCGCGCTGCTGGGACAGCAACTGGTCGAAGTGCTTGTCGACGTTCGCCTCGCCGATGGCTTCCGCGGTCAGGTACAGGTCCTTGATCTGCTCGAGCTTGCGGGCGTGAGCGTGCGCTACGTCCTGGAGCCCGTCCGCCTCTGGCGCCCCGGCCGCGGCGTCAGGGCCGCCTGAGCCGTCGCCGGTGCCCCTGCCGTCTCCGGCGTCCGCGGCCTCCGCAGCACCCGCGGTATCCGCGGCGGCGTGGCGGACGGTGCCGGGCGGGTCGGCGGACGACACCAGCGGCTCGAACGGGCCCCTGGCTTCCTCGGCAGCGTGCGGGGACTCCGGCTCCTGGCCGGTTCCTGACAGGTCGTACCAGTAGGACGGGTCGTTCGCGCCGACGTCACCGGGCTGGCCGGCGGTGTCGCGATAGACGAACACGTCGGACGGGACGTCCCCGGGCGGGCTCGCCGGGCGGCCGGGATCGCCGGGCCGACCCGGATCGCCGGGCCGGGCGGGATCGCCGGGCCGGGCGGGATCGCCGGGCCGGGCGGGACCCCGCCGCGGCGCCGGGCGGACCGGGCTGTCCGAGGCGCGGATGACCTGCGCGTACCCACCCTCGAACTGACCGGCGGGCTCGCTGGGACCCTGGTACTGCCCCCCGGGCCTGCGGGCGCCGGGGGCGGGGTGGCCGGCGCCTCGCGCATGCCTGCCCGTGCCGCCGGGCCGGCCGGGCCCGAACCCGGGAGGCGGGGGCTGGCCGTGCCCTGGGCCGTAGCCCGCGCCGCGGCCCTGGCCCGGCGGAGGCGGAGATCCCGGTTCCCGTGGGGGCATGGGACCGGCGCCGGGCTGGCCGGGAGCTCCGTGCCGCGGCGCATGCGGTCGTTGCGGGCCGGCCCCGCGGGGTGGCATGCCCGCTCCGGGCGTGGGTTCCTGACGCGGCCTGCCCTCGTGACGCGATGTGCCCTCGTGACGCGATGTGCCTTCGTGACGCGGCATCCCCTCGCGGCCAGGCATGGCATGCCCGGGCATGCCGTCACGTCCCGGCATGGGGTGGCCGTACATGCCGTCGCGGCCCGGCGCGCCCTCGCGACCCGGCATGTTTTCGCGGCCCGGCATGGCGTGGCCGGGTCGCGGTGCCTCCCGCGGGCGCATGTGCTCGCGGGGCGGCACGGGCGCGCCGCCCGGACCGTACGGAGGCCGGGCGGGGCCCGGCGGGCTCATCCCCGGCTGGTAGCCGGGACGCGGCGGCGTGGGTCCGGCCCAGCCGGGCGGCGGCCGGTCCTGGCCTCGCCCGCCGGCTGGCGCGCCCGGGCCCTGCCTTCCCTGGCCGGGAACTCCCTGGCCGGGAACTCCCTGGCCGGGAACTCCCTGGCCGGGAACTCCCTGGCCGGGAACTCCCTGGCCGGGAACTCCGTGACCGGGAA
>Ga0335085_10013732_pt1 | contig 11858 bp, 11 predicted proteins | sample Lox_Sample_45_FD_206712 | JGI IMG/M metagenome (GOLD analysis project Ga0335085, IMG submission 206712) | Soil microbial communities from Loxahatchee National Wildlife Refuge, Florida, United States - Lox_Sample_4.5 | ecosystem: Environmental > Terrestrial > Soil > Wetlands | place: USA...
ACCCTGGCGACCCATGGGAAACGGAGCCCGGATGTAGACCAGATCGGTGTCGAAGTCATGAATGATTTGCCAGCGAGTCTGCTTGGAGATGCGTGGCGGGGATGCGGACGTTTGCCCGGAAGAACCAGCGAGGGCCATCCCCGAAAACAACAAGAAGGCGAATAGAACCTGTGACTTCATGTCACACCAGCCGTGCCCCTTCCGGTGATTATAGACCCGTTTGCTCCTGCCGGCGGATACACAGGAGAACGTAGGCGGAGGGCGGAAATCCCCGAGCGTGCCCGGGCCGGACGGGCCCGATCTGTTGATGGGAAGGGGCGGTCGGTTACAACTTCGACAGGTTCAGGGCCCGCCGCATCGTGCCGCGCTCTTTCTGGATCTTTTCCTGCAGCAGCGTGATCGCGTAGATGAGCTGTTCCGGACGAGGCGGGCACCCGGGGACGTAGACATCCACCGGGATAACCTGGTTGACGCTCTGCACCAGAGCGTAGTTGTTGAATACGCCACCCGACGTGGCGCAGGCGCCCATGGAAATAACCCATTTGGGTTCAGGCATCTGCTCCCAGAGCTGGCGGATGACCGGGGCCATTTTGTTGGAGACGCGGCCGGCGATGATCATCAGGTCCGACTGCCGCGGCGAGGGCCGAAAGACCTCGGCGCCGAAACGGGCGATATCGAAGCGCGAGGCGCCCATGGACATCATTTCGATGGCACAGCAGGCCAGGCCGAAGGTCATGGGCCAAATGGAGCTTTTGCGCATCCAGTTGACGACGTTGTCCACGGTGCTGAGAATCACGCCTTCGGGGGTGGGATTGCCGTAGGTTAGGTCTTTGACGACCCGCTTGCCGCCCTCAACGGTGACGTAAGGGCCGAAATTTTGTCCCTGACTCATGAGTGACCTGTTTGTTTATTTTACCGGTAATGCGGCAGAGAGTCCAAATGACCGACGTCGAGGCGGGTTCCTAATTCCCGCGCAAGGCGTATGCACTCTCGGCGGACGGCGCCCGCGACTTTGACGCGCCCCGTTCCTACCTCCTCTTGGCCCGAGGAAATTGAAACTCATGCCGTTTCATATCGACCCGGCGGCCACGGAACGTGACCCCCTCGGCCTGCAGCCGGAAACGCTGCTCGAACGCCGAATCGCCGCGCAGTTTGATTTCTCCTCCGGCGCCGAGAACGCGCTGCCACGGCAAGCCATGGCCGCTCCCACGGAGGATGGCGGCTACGCGCCGCGCCGCATGCGGGTATCCCGCGGCCCGGCCTACAGCGCCGTAAGTAGACACCTGGCCGCGCGGAATGCGTCGAATCGCAGCCAGGATTCTTTCCCGCATTGAAGGAGCTGCCAAGGGCCCTCACCTCTGCGCTATAAGAACCAGCCCGGCCAGGCAGAGACCGACTCCCGCCAGATTCTTCAAGGATAACTGTTCGTGAAACAGCCCGAAGCCGACCGCAACCAGGATAAGTGCCGTGGCCACGTTTCCCACCACCGAGGCCAGGCTGATTTTCCAGCCCGCGCGATAAGCCAGCAGAACGGAAAGCTCGACGCCGACGATCGCAACCCCCACCAGGCAACTGGCCCAATTCACATTCTTCAGCGACCAGCCGCCGGGGCGCCGGGGATAGAAGGGCACAAGTACGAGAGTTCCCACGAGCGCAGTCGTATAGTTCATCACCAGCGAAAATACCGGATTCACCTGCGCCGGTACTGACTTCTGCGCAATGTGGTACACGGCCGTGGCTACCGCCATCAGCAGGATCGGGAGATAGAAGATCATCGCTTTCCGCCTCGAGGCCAGGTTTTCACTCACCGGCAAGGATACTGGCAGCGGCGGAAGCGCGGGCGAGAGGTGCCCGCGCCACGCGATGCATAATCAGGCCGCGGCGCCCTTGCGGAAGGAATCGAGCGCCTGCTGCTCGTTGTCGTAGACATCGAAGACGGTCAGCAGTTTGGTGACTTGCAACAGGTCGCCGACTCGCTTGGTGAGGCTGGCCAGCTTGATCGAAGCACCTCCGGTCTGGGCGGTGGTGTAAAGCGATACCAGCGTTCCCAAACCGCTGCTGTCGATATAGTTGACACCGCCCAGGTTAAGCACGATGCGGGCGCCCTTGGCGACAAGTTGTTTCACGGTGTCTCGCAAATCGGCGGATTCTTCGCCCAGCACGATACGGCCGACGCAATCCACGACGATGATTCCATCCACGGTGCGGGTGGTGAGTTTGAGTTGCACAGAAGTCTCCTTGCGGCCTTGCCACCAGGCCGACTAAGTAAAAAAGACTAGTCCCCGGCGCGCGGTTTCGCAAGGACTTCGCGGACTGCTTTTCAACAGCGGGCCGAGGGAAAGAAAATGGCAAGGACCGCATCCCTGCGCGGGGTTTGGCATCACGTATAATCATCTGTCTTCCACCATGAGCTACCAGGTCCTGGCGCGCAAATACCGCCCGCAGAACTTCTCCGAGGTCATCGGGCAGGAACATGTCACCCGCACCCTGAAGAACGCCCTGGAGCAGGGGCGCACGGCTCATGGATATATTTTCAGCGGGCATCGCGGCATCGGCAAGACCACCGTGGCGCGCATTCTGGCCATGGCGCTGAATTGCCGGTCGTCAAACAGGCTGGTGACGGAGCCCTGCGGCGTGTGCGAATCCTGCACCGAGATTCGCGCCGGAAATTCGGTGGATGTGATCGAGATCGACGCCGCCACGAATCGCGGCATCGATGAAATTCGCGAACTGCGCGAGGCGGCGCGTTACCGCCCGGCGCGCGACCGGTTTAAGATCTACATCCTCGACGAAGCGCACCAGATCACCGATGCTGCCTTCAATGCGCTGCTGAAGACCCTGGAAGAACCGCCCAGCCATGTGGTGTTCATGCTGGCAACCACCCAGCCCGAGGATATTCCCCAGACGATCCGCTCCCGGTGCCAGCACTTTTCTTTCCGCGCCGTGCGCTTTGAGCAGATACTGCAGCAGCTCAAGGACATCGCCGGGAAGGAAACGATTGCCGCCGACGATGACGCGCTTGCCCTTCTGGCGGAGGCGGGCGACGGGTCCATGCGCGACGCGCTTTCCATCATGGATCAGGCGATCGCTTCCTGCGACGGCCGTTTGTCCGCCGAGGCTGTGCGTCAGCTAGTGGGCGCGGCTCCCTCCGGCGTGCTGGAAGAGATCATGCAAGCCGTAGCGGAGGGATCGAGCGAAGAAGTCTTGCGGCGGGTGGACAAGCTGTTGAGCGAGGGACACAATCCCACGCACTTTGCCCGGCAGATGGTGCGGTTTCTACGCAACGCGGTCGTCGCCAGGGTGGCGGGTCAGGAGTCTTCCCTGCTGCAGATCTCCTCCGACGAACGCCAGCGCGTAGGCCGGGTCGCGGCTCTGTTCAGCGAAGAAGACCTGGCGCGGCATTTGCAGATCATGCTGCGCACCCACGGCGAACTGGGCTACCGGCAGGAACAGCGCTTTCATCTGGAACTGGGTCTGCTCAAAATGGCGCACGCGCAGCGGTTGCTGCCAATCGAACAGTTGCTGAGCGACGCCGCCCTGCCCGCTGGGAAAACATTGCCTGCGGCGCGGCCGGCGGTGGTTCCGGATACTAAAAGGGTTGACCCGTCCCCACGATCTCAGATTTCTCCCTTTGCCGCAGATACGGCGCGCAAGGGCGGATCGAAATCCGAGCTTTCCGCGGAAAGTAGCGTCGGGCCACGGTTGGTGAGCAACGCACCCGTGGTGATGGGATCCGCTGCCTTGGTGCCGGCACTCAGCCCGGCGGAAGAGGCGACGCCGGAGGATCGGGAGAAACCCGACGTTCCGGCGGTAGTCGCACCCCAGGCCGATTCCGGCGCCGATGCGCTGGATGGTTTGCGGCAAGCCGTGCTGAACGCGCTGGCCGAGGGAGGCCATCGCATGTTGGCCTCGATGCTTGAAGGCGGCGAATGGCAACTGCAAGGCAACGAGGTGGTGATCAAGGTATCTTCCTCAGCCGCGGCGATTGACATGTCGCTGGGCGCGGATGGCAAGCGGCTGGCTATGGCCGCAGCCAGCGGCGTGCTGGGCAAAGCCGTAAAGCTCAAAGTCGTCCCGGGAGGCACGGCTCCGGCGGAAGGAAAAGGACGTGGAATGCCAAACGGCGGCGGCCGCAGCCGGGCGGAACAGGATCCCGTGGTGCGGCGCATGCAGGAGAAGTTTGGCGCCGATATCCGGACAATCATTGATTATCGCGAAAAGCGCTAAGCGCTGATTTCTGCGAACGCAAGCGGTCGGGCGCTAAAGGACTTCCCTATGGGCGGATTCAACTTGCAGGAACTGATGTCGCAGGCCAAGCGTCAATATGAGGCGCTGCAGAAGCGGATGGAGGAGACAGTGGTCGAAGGTTCCTCCGGCGGCGGCAGCGTTACCGTGAAAATGGATGGGCGCAAACAGGTGCTGAGCATCAAAATTGATCCCGAGGCGGTGAAGTCGGGCGATCTGGAGATGCTGCAGGACCTGATCACAGCCGCCATCAATGGCGCGGGGCGCAAAGTGGATGAGACGATGCAATCGACCATGGGCGGCATGATGGGTGGGCTGCAGGGGATTTTGTAGCTTGGAAATTTCGTAATCGGGTAATTGAAGACGCAGAGCGCCCCGGAACCTGCGAGCACCCCTCTCCGCGCAGACGCTGGACCGGCTCAAATTACCCAATTACAAAATTCCCCGAGTACGCAATTCCCCATGTCCAAATTTGCCGAGCCGATGACCCGGCTCATTGACGAACTGAAAAAGCTGCCGGGCATCGGCAGCAAGACGGCGCAACGGCTGGCGTTTCACATCCTTCGCTCGAGCGACGACGACGCGGAAGCGCTGGCCTCTTCCGTGCGCGACCTGAAAGCCAGTCTGCGGCTGTGCTCCATCTGCAACAACATCACCGATGTGGACCCCTGCGTGTACTGCAGCAGCGCGACCCGCAACCAGCGGGTCATCTGCGTGGTGGAAGAACCCACCAACATTGCGGCCATCGAAAAGACCAAGCACTTCAACGGGGTCTATCACGTGCTGCACGGGACGATCTCGCCCTTGCACGGCGTCGGACCGGAGCAACTGCGGATTGCCAATCTGCTCACGCGGGTCGAGGGCGGGAACGCCGACGAGGTGATTATCGCGACCAATCCTACGGTGGAAGGGGAGGCCACAGCGACGTATCTCTCCGGCCAACTGCGCCGTTCGGGATTGAAAGTGACCCGCATCGCCATGGGCATTCCGGTAGGCAGCGATATCGAGTATGCCGATGAGATCACGATGCTGAAATCGATGGAAGGGCGCCGCGAGGTTTAGCGGTCAAGCCGGCATTTTGTTTTTGCCAACCTGCAAAAGTTTTCCTTCTTTCCGGATTCCAAGGGCATTCGCAGCCTCGCCGATGAGACGCTAACTACTTACACAACAATGCTTTACTGGCTGCAATGAATGAATCGCCCGAGGTCTTGATTGGCCCACGGCGTGCACTGGCTGGCATGTCTGTTTTCCTCGCTCCTGGAGTTTTCTGCTGACGCGAGGAGAAATTCTCTGCGACAGCACGCGTCGCGCCGGGACGACAGGTCTCAGTTCGACGCCTCCACAAAACCGGGCCAACCAGCCCGGTTTTTGATTTATCCGCCTCTTCTTGATCCGCCTGTAGTGATCCTCTGTGGGTTTAAGGTGGAACTTGCGGAAGCCCTTGGGCGAAAGCTCCAGAGATGGACTGACCCTCAGTCCGCCCCGGGCGCGTCGAGAAATACGTTGACTTCCTCTTCCGGCGGCAGAACTCCCTCGGGCAAAGCGCCGCCGTTGTACTCCGCCATGCGGTTCTTCCATTTGAGAAAGGCTGTGAGCGATTGCGGTTCCAAACGCAGCTCCACCCGGCTCAGGCTGGCCAGCAACAGATTCATCTCATAGCGGAAACCGGTGACGGAGCGCATATCCTTCGCGGAGGGTTTTACAAGTTCAACCTCGCGGCGGCGGCATTCCAGCAAGCCCCAGCCGACGGGGAGTTCTTCCGGTTGCAGGAGTCCACCCGGGGTCAGATAAAAGCGCTCGCAGCCCATACCTTTCTGCGGCTTCTGGCGCCATGGCTTGTTAAGGTCGGCTAAGAAATCGGCGCGCGAAATCTTGCACTCCACCACTACCGAATGGCAGGCGCGCTTCCAGCCAATGGCGTCGGGCACTTCTCCGCTGGCGCAGGATTGCTCTGAAAGCACCACGCCGCAGCGGTAGGATCGCAGCCATTGAATCGCTTTCTGCACCAGTTGCACGTGAGTCATCGGTTGAACCTAATCCATTTGCCGTGAGGGCGGGAGTGACGGACAAGCTACTGGCGTTGGACGTGGCTGCTAAGCGCTCCGGTGGCGGCTCTCGGCCGTTTTCGGCGACGTGAGCTTCTTCGATTTAGGCCGCTTCAGGGTCTGCACCAGCAGCGGGCGGCGGAGCAGTACTTCGAGCAAGTGCCGGCCGCCGGCGATCGTCTCGGCCAGACGGTCGCGAGCGGAATACCCCTCGGCGCCGATCACGAAAAAGCCATTCTGCCGGTGCACTTCAAGCCGCCGAATGCGTCCATCACGGGAGGCGTCGAAGGCATTTGCCAGGCGCAGGATTCCAGAGAGGCGCTGCACTTCGCGGCGTTGTTCCGGGGCAAGAGTCCGAAGCGCCTTTTGACCGGCGCGTGGCAGGGCGCCGCGGTGGTACCGGGCCACAGCCGCCGCCATCTGCAGGTCGCGCGGCCGCACGCCCAGCGGGGATTGCATTCCCTGGATCAGCCGGTACGTCGCCTTGTGATGCCGCTTCTCTTGCTTCGACAGGCCCACATCGTGAAGCAACGCGGCCAGTCGAAGAACTTCACGCGGGTCACCCTCCGGCTCGTGTGGAATCTTGCCCTCGGCGGCAAAGCCGTCGTGGAGCTGAAGCGCTAGCCGGGCCACATGACGCGAGTGCCGCCGATCGGGATCGAGGAAAGAGGCCCACAGTTTCAGGCGGTGCTGCGCCGCGGCCTCGATTGCCTTTCCGCGTGGCAACTCCGCCCGCCAGGCCTGCCATAGATTGGGCTTACCCGGATTTGCTTTACCCATCATTTTCGCGCGGTATTTTTCGATTCGCTGGTCGCGTTCGTGACGGATCGTGGCATGCCAGCGGGCTTCCCCCTCCGCGTCGCCAAAGGGATGAACTTCCCGGGCCGTCGCCCACAGAACGTCCAGGTCATGAACTTCCCCGAGCAAGTCCTGCAGATCTTTCAGATCGCCGCTCCAGGCGGCGTGCTGCGCCGGCAGAAAGTTTTCCACCACGTAGCGAAATCGCTTAATGGCGATCCGCAGCTGGTGCCACGAGGTTTGGGAGCGGTTGCGCAGGGCGCGTCGATGGAGCGCGTAGGCCTCCGTCCAGCGCTCCAGGGCAAGGTGCTGGAACAGAAGGCTGCCGGGGCGCACCCGAGCCGCGCGGTGCGGCAGAGACCGGCTCCAGCGCCGCCATTGCTTACGATCGAACTCCTGCAGCGCCTGCGCCGATTGTTCCTTGAACGCGGCTTCCCGAACGGCGAACGTCTGCAACAGGCGCTCGCCAACCGGATCACCCGGCGCGGCAAAATGACGCGTCCATTCTTCCATCACCTGGAGATCGCGAAGGTCCCCCAAAGCCCGAAAGAGCCGCTTTCCCGCCTTCTTCATCTGTCTCCAGGACGGATCTGGATCCATCGCCATGAGGCCGTCTGCCATGGAACGGCAACGGCGCAGCGCCACACGCAGATCGTGGACCGGATCTGGGGCGAACCCTACCTTCGCGCGCTCACATTCCTCTAATACTCGCTGCATCCAGAAACCGAGACCCGTGGACTTCGCGACGGTTTTGGCGGCGGGTTTGGTGGCGCCAGGCATTGGGAAAGTGATGGAGCGAGCCAAAGCCCACCTGGCACGGCAGGCGAGGCTTGTAGACCACGTCCCGCTTGCACGGGAAAGCCCATACGGCCGGCTCTCGCGCGGGAATTAGTGCTATCGCCCTTTGCGAAGGGTGCCGTTACCTCCGTAACGTGCAGCCCTTCCGGTTTCGCATTACCCTTTGGCGGTAACCGGCCTACTACAGGAGAGCCATATTCTCACGGCTGATGCAAACAAGGAAAGCAGGATAGCGTCGGCTCGCGCCTTCGTCCACAGCCTGAACATCCTGGTCAAGTACGTGCGCCTGTATGGTCCCGACCATAAGCGTACCGAAGGACAGTTCAAGACCACGTGGGCTGAGCTGCAGCAGGGTCTGCCGAAGACTCGCGACGGCGGCTTTCTGCTGGGCGTTTCCGGCAACAAGCTGTTGCTGGACGGCATTCCACTTGAAACCGGCCAGGCCGAGCGCAGCTTCGCGCAATTGCTGAATACGGCCGGGTTGGCCAGCATCAACTTCTCCAGCCAGGTCACCAAGGAAGATTTTAACCGACTGGTTCTTGCCTTCACGTCTGGCGGTTCACGCGCGCAAGACGTCGCCAAGCAAATCAAAGACACCTTCGGGGATAATTCCCGGGCGACCATCAAGATCAACGAGGTCAAGTTCATTGCCGCAGACCCAGCGACCGGGGATGTGAGCATAGCCGCGCAAATTGCGGCACAAACGCTTGGTCCGGAGTTCAAGGAATGGTTGAACGAACCGCAGAAACTGTTGCAGCTGATTGCCGCGGCGGAAGGCGCGCATAGCGGCGGGGTTCCGGGCGGCGCACCCGCGGGCAGCGTCCCCAATACAACCGGGGGCACGGGTGAAGCGGCGGAGGGAGCGACGGCGGCCGGCGCCGTCTGGACCGGCGGTGTAGTTCCTCTGCAGGAGGAGGAAGTAATTCAAGCCATCCGCCTGCTGACGCGATTTGGAGAAGTCGGCAGCAGCGGACCGGATGTTTCTCCGGAGGCGCTGCAGGCTGAACTGACGCAGGCCGATCCCAACGTCAAGTTCAACTTGATGCAGATGCTCGAAGGTCTGGCCGCAAAAACCTCCAGTGAAGAAAGCGACACGCCCCTGCTGATGAAGGCCGCCGAACACATGGCGATTCGCTTTGCCCTGGAGCGCTTCCAGAAGGGCGAGATCAAAGTAAATGCTGTGCACCAGATGCTGGAACACATGAGCCGGCAGATGGATACCCTGCGCCAGATTCTGCGCGTGCAGGAAGACAAGATGAGTAAGGCGGGAATCCTGGTGGATTCCCACGCCGATATTCTGGACCGCCTCTTTTGGGCGGAAGTGCCGGAAGCCGGCAAGAAGAGCGTGCTGCTCTCGCATGAAGCCGCTTGCGTGCCGGCGCGCAACGTGCGCCAGTTTGTGGAGTTGCTGATTGAGCGCGGCGACCGGGATACGGCGGGAGACATTCTGAAGAATTACGCCGGCTGCCTCGATTCCCGCGACCCGGACCACCGGCGCAAAACCATGATCGGCCTCGGCCAGCTGGCGGATGTCTATTTCATGGCCGGTGGCTCGCTGCTCGGACTCGCAGTGCACAAAGTCGGCGAAAAACTGGCAGCCGAATCTGATCCCGAAATGGAGAGCCTGCTCAGCGCCGCGTTTGTGCGGCTGAGCTCCGAGGCCAACGTTCGCAAGCAGTACGAAGCGGTCGGCCAGGTTTGCACCGCGATGGACGCCCTGAGCGTGCAGCGCTCCAGCCTCGCCAATGAACTGAGGCCGCGTATTGGGGTGGAAAACCGCCTTCCCGAGTTCATCGAGGATGCGCTGCATCTGCCGCAGTTCCCGGCCGAGTTGCTCCAGGTGCTGCGCCGGACGGCTTCCGCCGCCGCCGAACATCTGGCGGATCGCTTTTTCCGCTGCATGCGCCGCGACGAATGCGACCGCATGGTGGAGCTGACAAAAGAACTCGGCGCTGCCGGAATGGACCACCTGCGCGAAACTCTGCGCACCGGGCAGCCACGACAAGCCGCCGCGGTGGTCGGCCTGCTGAGCCGCCTCGACGTGCCCGTCCTCCTGGAATTGCTTACCGTGCGACTGCGCGAATGGAACCGTTTCTATCACGATACGGTAGTCCGCCAGATCGCATTTGGGGCGGCTCCCGACCGCGGCCGCACCCTGCTCGAACTTCTGGAAATTCTCGATCCTCTGGTTCTGCCGCAGGCCCTGGATGAAATCGGCATGAGCGGCGACCGCACGGCGGCGCCACCGCTGATGGTAATCGCCGAGAGCGGCGAGGCGCAGGGACGTTCCCCCCTGCTGCAGGTAAAGGCCGTGGAATCACTCGGCCGGTTGCGCGAACCCGAGGCCGTGCCTGTGCTTCGCAGCCTTCTGGAAGCTCGAAAGGTCTGGAAATGGGCCAACCCGCGGGAGCTGCGCATAGCCGCAGCCCAGGCGCTGGCCAAAATCGATCCCCGCTACGGCAGCAAGGTGCTGACCGATAGCGCCCTGGATCCGGCCGAATTGGCCATCGCGCCCCTCGATGCGGCGCCCGCCTGTCCCTGGGTGCGGCAACGGCGGTACGAGCGCGTCACTTTGCGCAGGCCGCTTTCCGCCACCATCGGAAGTTCCTGGGGCAAGTCCAGTATCTCCATCCGCGAGCTCAGCCTGGGCGGCGGAATGGGGGTCAAGGAGGACAACTTACGCGTGGGGACGGAGGCCAACCTCGAAATCTCCATCGGGGTGCGTCGCGTTCACGGCCAGGTGCTGCTGCGCCGGGCGCGGGTGAATGAAGTCGGGTTCGAGCTGGTAAATGTGGACCTGGAAAGCCGGTATCGCATGCGCCGCGTCATGATCGAAGCGATTGAGCACGCCAAGCAGATGTCCGGCGGCGAGTGGGACGGACAGCGTCAGCTCTAGACACAGATCCTTAATCAGAAAATCAAAAGCCCCGGACCGGTGTCCGGGGCTTCTTTTATTCGTCTCTGCTTCTCTACTTGACTTTGGCGAAAATGATCACCAGCGTATAGAGCGCCAGAGACTCGATGAAAGCCAGGCCGATAATCAGACCCAGCTGAATGCCGGCACGAGCCGCGGGATTCCGAGCCAGCCCCTCCATGGCGGCGGCCGTCGCTTTGCCCTGGCCTAGTCCGCACACTGCGGAAGCGATGGCCATCGAGAACCCGGCCGCGATGGCGACCCAGTTCACCGGATTCGAAGCTTCCCCGCCCTGCGCGAACGCCGGAACGGCGAAAGAAAGCACAGAAAGACCCATGAACAACTTGCTGAGTATACGCATTGGTGTTTGTTCTCCTTCAGGAATTGCCGCCAGTGGGTGGTTGACGTCAACCCGTGCAGACGCCCTCACGCTGAACGGCGAACTGAAAAACTCAATGTTCTTCGGCGACCGCGCCCCCCAGATAGACCATCGCCAGCAGCACAAACACATAAGCCTGAATTAACGAGACCCCAATGTGCAGCGCCATAAAGGCCACCGGCACGCCGATCGGCACCAGGGAGAAGAAAATGAGGGTGACCATATCCCCGGCGAACATGTTGGCATAGAGACGGACGGTGAGCGACAAGACACGAGCCAGATGGCTGATGAGTTCAATCGGCACCATCAGGGGGGCCAGCGCCGGCATGGGCCCGGCGAAATGCTTCAGATACTTGATCCCGCTGTGGCGGAAGCCGTGCGCCTGGTAGTAGATGAAAGTGACGAGGGCAGCTCCCAAGGGCACGACCGGGACCGCGGTCGGAGACTCCATCGTCGGGATCAGGCCGAGCAGATTCGAGGTGAGGATGAAAAGCCCGAGCACAACCAGAAAGGCGACATACGGATGGTTGTCGTGGCCGATGATCTCGCGACTCTGCTGATCGATGAAACCGTTGATGCCTTCGAACATATGCTGCAACGCGCCCGGATCATCCGCCGACAGGCGTGTACGCACCAGCGCAAACAGCGTCACCAAAATCAGGAAGACCAGAAACTGCAT